>ENA-OQMN01000088-OQMN01000088.1-human-gut-metagenome-genome-assembly--contig:-NODE-88-length-30210-cov-5.414753_pt1 | contig 30210 bp, 29 predicted proteins | sample MGYA00242765_ERZ504861 | MGnify/ENA primary metagenome ERZ504861 (study PRJEB26092, sample SAMD00036417) | human gut metagenome | host: Homo sapiens | study: EMG produced TPA metagenomics assembly of... | reverse complement strand
GGGTTCATGAAACCAAGCGAGAAGATCATCGAACTGCTCGACGCCGCGTGATAACCTCAACAACCGACAACGTGACCATGGAAGGCCGCTCAAACCTCAGGTGTTGCAACCACCACTAGAATCCGCCGGGCCACCCTCAGCTGGAACCACGTCCGGCGAACCGGGACGCAGTTCCGCCCGAGGGGACGCGGCCAATACAGCCCCGGGACACAGCCACAGGGGGTGCAAACACGGGGGTGCGACCGGGGTTGCATCTCCCCGCCTCGGCGGCGACCACAGGAGTGCGGCCAACACAGACAGAGGGGCACAGACAGAGGGAAGAGTAGCCAATGTAACCAGAGGGATGCGGCCAGTGAGATACGGCCAGAGGACTTTGGTCTCTGTGGTCGAACCGTTAAGCGGACAGCCCAGTGGGCTGTCCGTAGGTAAGGGGAGCAGCTATGCTGCGACGGATTCCTATGGAGACGAAAGTTCTCGTCAGAGAACCTGAGTCTCCGTAGGAATCACTGGCTCGCCCTTCATGAGGCTCTGCGCGGTGATGGGCAGTTCGGACAACGCCTTGGCGTGGTAGTCGTGGGCGGCCATGATGGCGTCATGGCCCTGCCACTGCGCATCGATATGGCCGTGGTCCACGAAATCGACCAGCAGGTTCTTCCACGTCGGTTCGGGCGTGAAACCGGCCAGCTTCTCTTCCGAGCCGGAAATCACGTGTTCGGCTTCGGCTAGCGCGTATTCGTAGGAGCGGAATGCCAACTTGCGACCGGGCACTGTGGCCTTATCCTTGGACTTCTTCATGACCGGAACCATCGTGCCGTCAGCGCCTTCACGCTCGGTGAGCTTGTACACCATCGCACAAGTGGGAGCGCCGGAGCCGGTGACCAGCATGGTGCCCACGCCATAGGAGTCGACCGGCGCGGTCTGCAATGCGGCGAGCGCGTACTCATCCAAATCGTTGGTCACGGTAATGGTGGTGTTCGTGGCACCCAGGGCGTCCAGCTGGTTGCGCACACGCTGGGCCATGGCGGCCAAGTCGCCGGAGTCGATGCGCACGCCACCCAGTTCGGGACCGGCCACTTCGACGGCGGTTTTCACGGCTTCCTCGATGTTGTAGGTGTCCACCAGCAGCGTGGTGTTCTTGCCCAATGCCTCGATCTGCGATTCAAAGGCGTCACGCTCGGAATCATGCACCAACGTGAAGCAATGCGCGGCGGTGCCGATGGCCTTCAGACCATACAGCTGGGCGGCCAGCAGATTGGCGGTACCCTTGAATCCGCCCACTACGGCAGCTCGAGCGGCGGCCACGGCGGCCCACTCGTTAGTGCGGCGTCCGCCCATATCCATGCAAGGACGATCCTTGGCTGCCGACGCCATACGTGAGGCGGCGGAGGCCACTGCGGAATCGTAGTTCAGCACGGATAGAATCAACGTCTCCAGTAGCGTGCATTCGCCGAACGTGCCTTCGACCTGCAAAATCGGGGAGTTCGGGAAGAACATCTCACCTTCGCGGTAACCGCGAATCGTACCGGAAAAGTGGAAGTTCTCCAGCCACTTAATGGTCTCGGGGCTTACCACGTGACGGTCGGCCAGGAACTTCAGATCCGCTTCATCCAAGTGGAAATGTTCCAGCGCATCCAGAATGCGGCCGGTGCCGGCCACCACGCCATAGCGACGGCCTTCGGGCAAGTGACGCGTGAACACCTCGAACACGCACTTGCGGTCGGCGGTACCGTCTTTCAGAGCGGCGTCGAGCATCGTGTATTCATACATGTCGGTCATCAGAGCCGGCGAATAATCGACCATTGCAAGGCCTTTCCTACATAAGTGGTGAAGTTGCACCTAAGTGTAGTCCGGGCAAAGCCATACAGCCCACTGGCGAAGCGGTAGACTCGATGCATGAGATTCATCGTGGCGTTGTGGCGCTTTGCGATCGCCGGTTTCTGCTTCGTGGGCACATATGAGGCATGGTCCAAACCGCAGTTCTGGGTGTATTTCACGTTCCAGACCGGTTTCGTGCTGGGCATCGTGATGCTGTGGTCCGGCGCGGCCACACTGCTCAAAGGTATTCAGCCGCCTGCATGGCTTAAGGGGTGCCTGACTGTGTACGCCATAGTCACCGCACTGGTGGCGTTCTTCCTGATGCCTCCGGACGACCCGGCATACGTGCCACAGGTTATTGGCATCATGACCAATACGATGCTGCACAAAATCGCCCCGATTATGGCGGTTATCGATTTCGTGCTATTCGACCCGCACCGGCGTTTCCGCTGGCATTACATGTTCTCGTGGCTGGCGTACTTCCCTGCATACTTGGTCTTCGTGCTGGCCCGTGCGGCGATTTGGCCGGGGTCCGGACCGGCGGCCGGCGGCAGTCCGTATCCGTACGACTTCATCAACCTCGACGCACTCGGCTGGCAAGGGTTCGGCATTAGCTGCGGCAAGCTGGCCATAGCGTTCTTCGTGATATCGCTCGTTGTCTGGCTGCTCGACCGCGCACTGCCGAGCAAGGCCTTACTCGGATAGACGCGCCCACGATCGACGCGCATTGGTCTTAGTGCCCAGCCGGCATCCAGCTCAGCACTCGATGGCCTCAACATTCGATGGTCTCAACATTCGATGGTCTCAACATTCAATGGAATAGGCGCGGTTTTTGTACTCGCGCCAATCCGGCCAGTCTTCACCGGCGTCGATGGCACGCTTGATGTCGCCATAGTAATGGAGCTTGCGCTGCACGTGCATGGCCGCCTCGTTGAGGGCTCGGCGCTGCTCGTCCAAGGATTCGCGGCGAGATTCCAGCAGATCAAGGATTTCGTCGATATGCTCGGGCTCATTGGACTCATACACGAAGAACTTCTTAAGATCGTCAATGGTCATGCCGGCGTTCTTGAAGCAGCAAATCGCACGCAGACGGTCGATATGGCAGTCTTCGTATATACGCTGGCCGGTTTCGGTGCGCTCCACGTTGGTCAGCAATCCCTGATCCTCGTAATAGCGCAGCGTAGAGGGCTGCATATGGAACTGCGTGGCCACCTGACGAATGGTGTAGGACATCATGACTCCTTACTGCGACGACACGCCGAAGCGTCGCAGCCGTTTGCATTCAAGTTCACTTTAACTGAAAGCATAGTATCCAAGAACACTTACGAATACCACTCGATCGGCGTCGGTTTGCCCATCGCAGGTAAGCATTCGTAAGAACAAGAATGACATTGTAAGGAGACTCAATGTTCGAGCCAACCGCCATCTATGCCCCCAACCCGCACCGTTACGACACGATGACTTACAACCGCGCCGGCACCTCCGGCCTCAAGTTGCCGGCCGTCTCACTCGGCTTCTGGCACAACTTCGGCGACATCACGCCATTCGACCAGATGAAGTCCCTGGTCTTCACCGCCTTCGACAACGGCATCACCCACTTCGACCTGGCCAACAACTACGGCCCCGAACCCGGCCAGGCCGAGAAGAACTGCGGCCTGCTGCTCGCCAAGTACTTCAAGCATCACCGCGACGAACTCGTCATCTCCACCAAGGCCGGCTATGAAATGTGGACAGGCCCCTATGGCGACCTCGGCAGCCGCAAGTACCTGCTCGCCAGCCTCGACCAGTCGCTGGAACGCTTGGGCTTGGATTATGTGGACATCTTCTACCACCACCACCCGGATCCGGAAACCCCGCTTGAGGAGACGATGGGCGCGCTGGCCCAGGCCGTGAACTCCGGCAAGGCCCTGTACGTGGGTCTGTCCAACTACGATGGTCCGACGATGGAAAAGGCCGCCGCAATTCTGGCAGAACTGCACGTGCCGTTCATCATCAACCAGAACAAGTACAACATCCTCGACCGCACCGTCGAGGAGAACGGTCTGAAGGAGACGGCTTACAAGCTTGGCAAAGGCCTTATCACCTTCTGCCCGCTGGCTCAGGGCCTGCTGACCAACCGCTATCTCAACGGCATTCCGGCCGACAGCCGCATGGCTCACGATCCGCGATTCCTCAACGATTCCGCTCTGACCGAGAAACTGCACAAGCAGGTTGTGGACCTGAACAATCTGGCCGCCGAACGCGGCCAGACGCTGGCCGAGATGAGCCTGGCATGGCTGCTGCACGACGGCAAGGTGACCTCCGTGCTGACCGGAGCCTCCAAGCCGCAGCAGATTCTCGACAACATCGGCGCGCTGAAGAACACCCACTTCAGCGACGAGGAGCTCAAGCTGATCGACGAGATTTCCGCTCGGTGACCATTTTGGCTCCCCTCGCTGAGGGGAGCCAAGTATCACCTTTAGCGCGTCATTTCCTCGTAAATCCGCTTGCAGTCGGGGCAAACCGGGTACTTGGACGGATCGTGCTTGGGCACCCAAACCTTACCGCACAGGGCCACCACCGGGCGGCCGGTCGCACGCGATTCAGCGATACGGTCCTTGGATACGTAGTGCGCAAAACGATCGGCGTCGCCACCATCGTCACGAACCGGCGACTCCTTGGTCTCCGGACGCTCCAGCACCGACGTGCCGGCACCTTGGTCCGGGTTGCGCAGCGGTTCGGCATCATCAACGAACATCTCGGCAAAAGTCATGGTGCACTTCTTTCCTCGTATTCAACGATTCGACTGCACTCCATCATAGATTCCCGTCGTTACCCGCGAAACCCATTGGCGCGTAATCCGCACACCTCCACACACCCATGTCGCGCATCACGCCACCCCGCCACATACAATGCCACATACAATGCCGCACACGACGCCACACCGACGCCACATACGGCACCGCACGCACTGCCTCATACGCCGACGCGACAACAATGCACGCTCGGCAGCACGAAGCACACCACTAGCGGTAGGCTATAAAGCATGACTATCGCAGTATGCCCCGGCTCGTATGACCCCGTTACCGCCGGACACTTGGATGTAATCGAGCGCTCGGCGCGGTTTTTCGACGAGGTGCATGTGGTGGTGGCCGTCAACGCCGCGAAAACACCGATGTTTTCCGAAGCCACCAGAGTCGACGTGATCCGCCGCGCCCTTGACAAAGCCGGTTGCAAGAACGTCACCGTTTCTTCCACCGACGGCCTGATCACCGACTACTGCAAGAAGGTCGGCGCCACCGTTATCATCAAGGGTCTGCGCCAGAACGGCGACTATGAAGCCGAGCTCGGCATGGCGCTGGTCAATCGCAAGCTCGCTGGCATCGAAACCCTGTTTTTGCCGGCCGATCCGATTCTTGAACACATCTCCAGTTCCATCGTCAAGGACGTGGCCCGCCATGGAGGCGACGTGACCGGCATGGTGCCCGATTGCGTCGTGCCGATGCTGGCCGATGCCCTGGCCGAGGAACGTCAGCGGAAGGACTGATGCACTAATGACTATGAGCGATGACCACCCTACTGGATACGTCGATCTGACCAAACCGAATGCGGACGCCGCATCGTCCACTCCGGAGCCGTCCGCCCCGGAACCGCCCGCGTCTACGCAAGCCGCGCCGGCACCCACCGAAGAGGCCGATGTTCTCGCCGGATCGCCGCCCGCCGCGCCTACCCCTACTCCGGCACAAATGCAGGCCAAAGCGCAGGCCCAAGCAGCTCAGCAGACCCGGGCACAGGCTCAGACCGCTCAGGCCGCCGGCATTCGCCCCTCGTTCATGAACGAAATGCCCGACCTGCGAGAAACCACGGACGACGACCCGGCCACGGTCAAGAGCCACGAGGAATTCACCACGGTGTATGACATCATCGACCAGCTCGAGGCGGCACTGGGCGAAGCGAAGTCCAGCATATTCGCCCCCGGCATGGTGAAGGTTGACCGCGACGAATTCACCGACCAGCTTTCCGAGTTGAAGAAAATGCTGCCGGTGCAGTTGGAGCGCGCCTCCGCCCTCATGCGCGAGGCCGAGCGCCGTCTGGAATCGGCACAGACCCAGTCCAACGCCATCGTCGCCTCCGCACAAAGCCGCGCAGCCAACATGATCAGGGACGCCAACGAACAGGCACAGTTCCTGGCCGGCCAAGAGAACGTCACCGAGCTTGCACGGCAGAAAGCGCGCGCGATTCTTGACCAGGCACAGACCAAAGCCGACCATCTGACCCAAGGCGCGGACCAGTACTGCACTACGGTGATGGAAGGGCTGTCCCAGCAGCTCGGCAAACTCAGTCAGGATGTGCAGGCCGGTCTTAACGTGCTGGAAGAGCGCCAGCGCGCGGCCCGCGAACAGATGCCGCACCTGACGCTGAACGACTATCCCGAAGCCCAGTAACGCCAGCAACGCCGGCAACATCAGTAACGCGAATAACGCCAGTAACGAATAACTCCAGCCAACATACGAAAGGCACCAAGAACATACCATGGCACGAGTTGAAGATTCCCCGTGGGCCATTCCGGTAGCGCAGATTGCTTCGCGCGCCGGTCAATCCAAGCCGATTGACGCCGATTTCCCGGCACCTTCCGGCATTGGCGACAGCATTGTCGGCATCAAGGAAGGTGAGCCCGTACACGTGAGCGGGCAGTTCGATTCGATTGTGGACGGCCTGATCTTCACCGGCCGCCTGGTCGCGCCATTCGTCAGCGAGTGCACGCGCTGCCTGAAGCCGATTGACGAGGACTGGCCGGTTGATGTGACGGTGTTCTTCCCGTACGAGTCGGGTCAGGACAAGGCCAACGGCAAGGGCGGCAAGAGCAAGCAGGACGACGAAATCGACATCATCGCCGGCGAGGACGAGTCGGAAGACACGTATCCGCTGCTGGAGAACGGCGCATTCGCGGACATCGAGGCGATGATCCGCGACACGCTGGTCGAATCGCTGCCGTTGCAACCACTGTGCCGACCGGATTGCAGGGGTCTGTGCTCGCAGTGCGGTGCCGATCTGAACGAGGATCCCGACCATCATCACGATGTGACGGATATCCGTTTTGCCGGATTGGCGGGGCTCAAAGCCCAGCTCGAGGCCGAGCAGAACGGCGAGCAGGCCGAGTGACGCGCGCCTGAACGAAGTTTGTACGAGCCGTGCGTTAAGATAACGGACGCTTAAGCTCAATTGTTCGAACGAAATAGAGGATACTCAAATGGCACTGCCTAAGTACAAGACCTCGCGCGCCAACACGCATTCGCGTCGCGCGAACTGGAAGGCCACCGCTGCTGCGACCGTGAACTGCCCGAACTGTGGCGCTCCGGCCCTGCCGCACATGGCTTGCCCGAGCTGCGGTAACTACCGCGGCCGCACCTACCGCTCCGCCATCCAGCCGGATGCTCATGGTGGGCGGCGTGGAGCGCTACTACCAGGTGGCCAAGTGCTTCCGCGACGAAGACCTGCGCGCCGACCGCCAGCCGGAGTTCACGCAGGTGGATATCGAGATGAGCTTCGTCGAGCAGGACGATGTCATGGCCCAGCTCGAAGACGTGCTGGCGGCGGCCTTCGCCAAGATGGGCGTGGAGATGCCCTGCCCGCTGCGCCGCATCTCCTACTGGGACGCCATGGACACCTACGGTTCCGACAAGCCCGACACGCGCTTCGGCATGGAGCTCGTGGACCTCACCGACGTGTTCGCCACCTCGGCCTTCAAGGTGTTCGCCAGCGCCGCTACCACCGAGGGCCATGTGGTGAAGGCTATCAACGCCAAGGGTGCCGGCAGCTGGCCGCGCGCACAGATCGACAAGCTCGCCAAGGTGGCGGCCACCTTCGGCGCCAAGGGCCTGGCCTGGATCGCCTTCCGTGAGGACGGCTCCATGAACAGCCCGATCGTGAAGTTCTTCACGGACGAGGAGATGGCCGAGCTGCGCCGTCGCTGCGATGTCGAGCCGGGCGATTTGGTGATGTTCGCCGCCGGTCCGCGCCTTGCTTCCGACGAGATCCTGGGCGGTATGCGCATGCACATGGCCGAGGCGCTCGAGCTGCCGCGCGAGGGGCACGATTTCCTGTGGGTGGTGGACTTCCCGCTGTTCCACTGGGACGAGGAGGCCAAGCGCTACGAGGCCGAGCACCAGCCGTTCACCCTGCCGCATCTCGATGAGCTGCATCTGCTGGAGGAGAACCCGCTGGCGATGGGCAGCTGCACCTACGACTTCGTGATGGACGGTTTCGAGGCCGGCGGTGGCGGCATGCGTATCCACGATGCCGAGCTCCAGCTCAAGATGCTCGAGTTCATGGGCTTTACCGAGGAGCGGGCACGCGCGCAGTTCGGCTTCCTCATGGAGGCGCTCGAGTTCGGTGCGCCGCCGATGGGCGGTTTCGCGCTCGGTCTCGACCGCGTGTGCATGCTGCTGGCGGGCACCGACTCCATCCGCGACGTCATGGCGTTCCCCAAGACGAGTAGCGGTTCGGACCTGATGAGCGCGGCGCCGTCTGAGGTGAGTGCGGGGCAGCTGAAAGAGGTCGGCCTCCGCCTCGAGTAGCTCGCTTCCCCACGCACCCCACCTCGCCCTTCACTTGTCGGGCGCCGCACGCGAGGCGCGGTACCCTCCTCGTTCAGGGCGATCTGGGGCACGTGGGGTGCGGGATAGCCGGCCTGCGGTCGGCGGGCCTTTGCACCTGCGGTGTATTGTTTCAAAAATCGGCCGTCATCGGGGTGAAGTCCGATGGCGGCCGTTGTGCGTTTGGGAGCGTGTGACGCGAACGTCAGCGCGAGGGCACCTATTCCGCGATGGCGGCAAGGAAGGTTTCAACCTGGTCGGCGAGTTGAGCGCGCTGCTCGTCGGTGAGCTCGAGGACGTCGGTGGTCCAGGCGCTAGGGTCAACCGAGATGCCGACGCCGGTCTTGCCGATGGCTTCGACACCCATGGCGGCGAAGAGCTTTTCCATGTTGTTGCGCATGCCGGCGGTGGCTGCGCGGCCGCCCACGCCGCTGATGGTGGCGCGCTTGTCGCGCAGGATGCTCGGCGAGGTGTAGTCGTTTTGGTCGGTGGGGCGCGACAGCCAATCGAGCAGGTTCTTCAAGCCGCCGGGGATGTTGTAGTTGTACTCCGGCGAGCAGATCCAGATGCCGTCGGCGGCGGCCACGGCATCGCGAGCGCGCTGCACGGGCGCAGGGGTGGGCCATTCGGCGTCCTGGTTCATAAAGGGAACGTCGTCCCAGGTGAGTTCGTGGATTTCGGCGCGGTCGCCGATCATGCGCTGAATCTCCTCAATGAGCTGGCGGTTGAAGGATTTCTTGCGCAGCGACCCGCAGATCATCAGCACGTTGGGCATAGGGAGGCTCCTTACCGGTTGGGGATGTAAAAGCGGGCGCCGTACCGCCACAGCGCAATGTGCGCGGTTGCCTGGTGGCGCCTCTACATCCTCGTGTACCCGGTCGCCGGGTGTCTATGCCACAGGATGGGGCGGGGCGTTCCGTGGCATAATGCGCTTGCTTCTATCCGAGGTGTCTTCGCTTCCCCTTAACCCGTCTCGCCTTCGTCGGCGGTGGGGTGGGGCCTTTCGTTTAGTGGGGCTTTTGCCTGAATTCGGCCTCGACGCCGCAGCTCTTCTCGATGCGGGCGATAAGGCGATCCCAGTTGAACGGGATGCCGCTTTGTATCGCCGAGGCGCCCCTTCGCTCGACGAGCGCCGTGTAGTCCGTCCCGAACGCCGTGGCGACGTTTCTCTTGACCGCCTTGCTTTTTGTGTTCCGGTAGAGATTGGATAGGGTTCCGAGCGACATGTTTGAGGTGCTGATACCCAACCGTCTCGATGAGCCGGGCTGCCTGATCCGTACCGGCATCGATGTAACCGAGCTGGAATAGATGCTCCGCAAGCTGGGCGGATGACAGGACTTCAGGCCCGGTTATTTCATTGCTGTTGAAAAGGCGGCCGACGGGTTTACGCTCACGTTTCCGCTGCAACCGCCGGCTCTGTTGTTTCTCATTAAAACATCTTTCGCCTTGCTGTCAACGTAGGCGGTCGGCATGAAGTTGTTGTTGGTCGGGGAAGCCACATGGGCCCGCTGTCGACTCCCGGTTTCATGAGAGTGCGATGACGTTGCATAGACGTTAGTGTTGGTTAAGCAGTGACTCGGGCAGGGCGACGCTCGAAATCGCAGTGTGTTTCATATAAAACTAATCGGTGAAACAACAGGCTGCGCCGGACGTCTTGCCGGACGGCGGCGGCCGGTAGAGGAAAACAGGTGCGAATTCGCAGATACTTGCGTATTGGCAGTCGTGTGCAGCGGCATTCTAGCAGCCTGCCTGCAGGGATGTTCAAATCGGATTCTCTTTATCTCGAATCATCTGTTTAATAACAGTGAAACAAACTGACCGTTCACCGTCAAAATCATACCGTTTACCGGAGTCTGTTTCATTCTGCCGTACAGTTTGTTTCACAAAAGAATACTATCTGAAACAACGAACCACCACGGATGGAGGAGCAGAGATGTCGAACGATTTCGAAATCGCGCGCGTGATCGATGAGAAGCTCATCGCGCTCGACATGGACGTGAGCACGAAGGACGAGATGCTGTCCGCGCTCACCGACTTGCTTGATCGCCAGGGAAAGCTCAATGACCGCGCGGCATTTTTGGACGACGTGATGTGGCGCGAGGGAGAGGGGCAGACCGGCATCGGCATGGGTGTGGCCATTCCGCACGGCAAATCCGAGGGCGTGAATGAAACGGCTCTTGCGATCGGCGTGTCAAAGAAGCCGCTCGCCTGGGAATCGCTTGACGACGAGCCGGTGGGGGTTGTGATTCTGTTCGCCGTGACGCAGGGCGATTCGGACGTTGTCCACCTCAAATTGCTGCAGCATGTGGCGCGCCTGCTGGCGCACGAGAGCTTCGCGGAGCGTCTGCATCGGGTGAAGACGTCGCAGGAGATGCTGGCGCTGCTGCAATCCGATCCAGATGCATTCGATGACTGATTGCATCGCCTGAATCCATCTAAGACGTTCCCGGATAGGGTGCCCATCCGGACACAGGACGTTGTGCGGGCACGAAGAAGGGGTTGGGTCATGAAGCTGGTAGGGGTTTGCGCCTGCACGAGCGGGATCGCGCACACGTACATGGCCAAGGAAAAGCTGGTGAAGGCGGCCCAGGCTCTGGGGCATGAGATCCACGTTGAGACCCAGGGCACCATCGGCGTCGAGGATGAGCTCACGCCCGAGCAGATTACTGAGGCGGACGCCGTGATTCTGGCAATCGACATCAAGATCGACACGGCCCGCTTCAAGGGCAAGCGCGTCATGGAGGTGCCGACCGGCATCGTGCTGAAAGCGCCGAAGCAGATCATCAACAAGATCGAGGAGAGCTTGAACCAGTAACTGATGCGCCGCGCCTGCGGTGCGGCATCGAATCGGAAAGGGGTTTACACATGAAAGGTAAGTTCACGGTTGCCGAGATCAAGAAGCACGTGCTGACCGCCATCAGCTATCTGCTTCCGTTGATCGTGGCCTCGGGTTTGCTGATCGCGATCGGCAATCTCGCCGGCGGCGCAAGCATGGAGTCCATGGACGATCTGACCGTCCCCAACATGCTCACCTCCATCGGCGTCATGGGCATGGGCTTGATTCCTGCGTTCATCGGCGGCTACATCGCCTACTCGGTTGCCGACCGCCCCGGTATCGCGCCGGGTTTCCTGATGGGTATGATCGCCTCGTTTTTGAACGCAGGCTTTCTGGGCGGCCTGATCGGCGGTTTGCTGGTGGGCTATGTTGCCTTGGCAATTGAGATCTACCTCGGCCCGCATGTGCCGAAGTGGGCGCAGGCGCTAATGCCCATGATGATCGTGCCGACGCTGTCGTCGATCATCGCCGGCTTCATCATGTACTTCGTGCTGGGCACGCCGCTCCAGGCCTTCACGATGGCGCTGACCAACTTCATCACCGGGCTCGATCAGAGCCAGAAGGTGCTGTACGGATTCATCATCGGCTGGATCGGCTGCATCGATTACGGCGGAGCGATCTCGAAGGTGCCGAACCTGATCTGCGACGGCTTGATGGCGGACGGCATCTACGGTCCTGAGGGTATCAAGGTGCTCGCCGCCATGGTCCCGCCGTTCGGCGTGACGTTCGGCCTGCTGCTGTCGAAGCTCGTCAAGAAGCCGATTTTCAAGAAGTCCGAGGAGGAGAACATCAAAGTTGCGTTCCCCATGGGCGTCTGCATGATCTCCGAGGGCGTTATTCCCATCGCCATGAACGACTTGATCCGCACGGTCATCTCCACCTCTATCGGCTGCGGCGTGTGCGGTGCCATCGTGTTCTCTATGGGTGTTGAGAGCATGGTTCCCTCGGGCGGCGTGTTCGTGATCCCCACGATGACCAACCCGCTCTGGGCTGTTGTGGGCCTGCTGGTGGGCTCCTGCGTGACCGCGATCTTGCTCGTGCTCATCAAAAAGCCGCTGAAGGCCGATGAAATCGACGACTTGGCCGTGGCACACGACGAGGAAGAGGTCGAGGTCGACCTGTCTGGTTTCTCCCTGACGTAAGGGCTTCTCAGATGTGCGGCCCCGCTTGCTCCCGTGCTGGTGTGCTGGGGCCGCGCATCGATACTCGCTCGCGTCGGGGCAAGGGCGATCGGCGCGGACGGTACAGCTGGTTTTCGAACGGAAAGGAGTGATTGATGTACGAATCGATGGACGGCATGCTCGCCCGGGCAAATGCGGGAGGCTATGCGGTCATGGCGATCAACGCCTTCAACCTTGAGACGGCTCGCGGTGTCATCACGGCTGCTGAGGAGTTGCGCGCCCCGATCATTATCGATTTGCTGCAAGATCACGTGAAGGCGTATTTCGATTGCGATATCCTGACGGCGCCTATCGTGAAGATGGCGCAGGCGGCATGCGTGCCCGTAGCGATCAACCTCGACCACGGTCACGATATCGCCCATCTCAAGCGCTGCCTGCATGAGGGTTTCTCGAGCGTGATGTGCGACGCTTCGGCGCACCCGCTCGAGGAGAATATCCGCATCACACGCAGCGTGGTGGAGCTTGCGCAGGTGTACGGGGCCTCGGTAGAGGCCGAGGTCGGCAACATGGGGTGCGCGGTGGGAGAGGGCGCCCATATGACCGATGCATCCATGTATACCGACCCTGACGCCGCGATCGAGTTCATTCAGCAGACCGGCGTGACGGCGCTGGCGGTTTCCTACGGTTCCACACATGGCGACTATCCCGAAGGGTACGTTCCCGAGTTTCGCTTCGAGATCGTGGAGAAGATCAAGGCGGCCACGGGATGCCCGCTCGTGCTGCACGGCGGCTCGGGCGCGGGTGAGGCGAACATGCGCCGCTCCGTTCAGGCGGGCATCAACAAGATCAACGTCGGAACCGACTATATGGTCGCGCAGCGCACGTTTATGGCCCAGGCGCTTGCCGAGGACCCGCAGGCCGATTATCCGCAGCTCGTCCAGGATAGCTGGCGCGCTGGTGTCGACGTGATCAAGCGCTACATCGAGCTGTCCGGATCGGCCGGGCGCGCATAGGTACCCCGCCGTCCCGGTGCACGGGAGTCCACCGCGCAAAGGTGACGGCAGGAAATATCAGAAAGACTATTCAAAGGAGAACAACGATGCTTATCAACATGAACCAGATGCTCGAGATGGCCAAGAAGGAGCATTTCGCGGTCGGTGCGTTCAACGTGTCCGAGTCCAATCTGTTCCGCACTGTGGTGGAGGCGGCCGAGGCCAACGACGCCCCTGCGATCATCGCCGTGCATCCCACCGAGCTGGACTATTGCAAGGATGATTTCATCAAGTACGTGGTCGCGCGCTGCTCCAACAGCCCGGTGCCGTTCGTGATCCATATGGACCATGGCGACAGCATCGAGAGCATCATGCGTGCGGTCCACTGCGGCTTCACCTCCGTCATGATCGACGGCTCGGCGCTGCCGTTCGAGGAGAACATCGCCAAGACCGCCGAGGTGGTGCGCTACTGCCACATGGTCGACGTGTCGGTTGAGGGCGAACTCGGCACCATCGGTGACACCGGCACCTCCATCGAGGGCGGTATGACCGAGGTCATCTACACCGATCCGGCCGATGCGAAGAAGTTCGTCGAGGCGACCGGCGTCGACACGCTCGCCGTCGCCATCGGCACCTGCCATGGCCTGTATCCCAAGGGCGTGACGCCGAAGCTGCGCATGGACGTGCTCGAGGCCATCAAGGAGCAGGTCGACCTGCCGCTCGTGCTGCACGGTGGCTCCGGCAACCCCGATTCCGAGATCGCCGAGGCCGTGAAGATCGGTATCCAGAAGGTGAACATCTCCTCCGACTACAAGAGCGCGTTCTTCCTCAAGGCGCGTGAGATTCTGTCCCAGGAGGGCTCCGGCTGGGATCCCAACAACCTGTTCCCGGAGTGCATCGAGGCCGGCAAGGCGGTTATCAAGCAGAAGATGGAGCTGTTCGGCTGCGTGGGCGCGGCGCGTTTCTATCGCGAGTCCGCCGAGCCCCAGTGGCGCCAGGCGCTGAACTAGGCTGCATGCGCCTGCGTGTAGCGAAGCGCTCCGCAGCAAGCGGTCCGGTGCGGTGAGGGGTCCAGGATGCCTGCGGCCTCTCACCGCGTGGGCGCTCCTTTGGTGAAAACTTGCCGGGGGGGGGAGCTTCGTTACCATCAACTCAGCTTACGGAAGGAGCGGTGAGGGCATATGCAGCCACGGGGGAGCGTCATCAACGAGATCTGCTCGCTGTACGATTCGCTGAGCGAACGCGATCGCCGTGTGGCCGATTTCGTCATGGCGAACCAGCTTGAGGTTCCGTCGATGACCACGCGCGAAATCGCGCAGGGAAGTTCCGTGTCCGCCGCCACCGTGTCGCGCTTCGTGCGCCGTTTGGGATACGAGAGCTTTTCGAGCCTTCGGTACGCCATCCAGCGGGACAATGCCGACGCACGGGCCGCCGTGCTCCCGTCCCATGCGGTGTCGCTGTCCGATCCGGCGGGCGCCCTGCAGACGGTCATGATGGCCAAGGCGCAGGAGCTGCAGGATACGATCACCCTGCTCGATGAGCGCCAGCTCGTGCGGGCGGTTCAGCTGATCGAGCGATCGGCCTCGGTGGTGTTCGGCGCGTGGGCAATACGATTCCTGCGGCCCTCTCCGCTTCGTTCTTATCGCGCAGCTCGGCTTGCGGGCGCACTGCGCCCCCCAGACCCGAGGCGATGATGCTCGAGTCGCTGTCGCTCACACCGCGCGACGTCGTGGTGTTCATCTCGAAATCGGGCCATTCCAAGCGCTTGAATACGATGATGGACAACGCACTCGATTCCGACACGCCGACGGTCGTGATCACGAACCAGCCGGCATCTCCCTTGGCGCGCCGCGCCACGTGCGTTTTGCATGCCGCAACGCGCGACAAGGTCCTGTCATCCGATCTCCCGTTCTCTCACAATTCGATCAACTACATTGTCGAGGTGCTGTTCCTCTTGCTGAGCTCCGACGTTCCCAACCTGCGGGCGCACGCCGACCTGCTGTGGAAGTCGCTTGGCGAGGACAAGGGCGTATCGGGCGAAGTGTTCTAGCCTGCCGGATGCCGCGCTGCCTGGCAGCTCGACGATGTCGTTGCTCTTGCCAGAAGGAGGCATCTGCCATGCAACAGCCACTCATCGGCGCAATCGAGGCGGGCGGTACCAAGATGGTGCTGGCCTGCGGATATGCGGACGGCACCGTCGTCGAGCGCGCGAGCATCCCCACCCGGGAGCCGGCCGAGACCATCCCGGCCATGATCTCCTGGTTCGCCGAGCGTGGGCCCGCCGCCTTGGGCATCGCGGCGTTCGGCCCCACCGGGGTGCGGCCGTCCTCGCCCGACTACGGCCGCATTCTGCAAACGCCCAAGCTCGCGTGGCGCGGGTTCGACTTTCTCGGGGCCATGCGCGACGGCCTGGGCGTGCCGTGCGGCTACGATACGGATGTGAACGGCGCCTGCCTGGGCGAGGTGCTCTTCGGCGCCGCTCGCGGTCTGGAAACCGTGCTCTACCTCACGGTGGGCACCGGCATCGGCGCGGGGGTGTACGCGGAGGGGCATCTGCTCCACGGCATGCTGCACCCCGAGGCGGGCCACATCGAGCTCGCCCGTGTCCCGGGCGACGAGGCCTTTGCCGGCGTGTGCCCCAGTCATCCGAGCTGCTTCGAGGGCTTGGCCTCGGGCCCTGCGGTAATGCGGCGCTACGGCGTGCCACGCGCCTCCCAGCTCGCCGATGACGAGCACTTCCTTGAGCTGGAGAGCTCCTATATCGCCCAGGGCCTGCTCGCCTATATGCACGTGCTGTCGCCGCAGCGCATCGTGCTCGGCGGCGGCGTGCCCGACCACGCGCCGGCCCTCATGCCCCGCGTGCGCGCCAAGGTCCTCGCGCGCAACGCCGGCTACCTGTCCGCCCCGGAGCTTGCGGACATCGACACCTACATCGTGGCGCCCGGCTGCGACGGCAACCAGGGCGTGCTCGGCGCCATCGCCCTCGGCGCCGAGGCACTCGCGCAGGCTTCCTAGGCGCTGCCACACGCGCAGCGCGCAGTCGCTGCGTGCGCGATACCTGCCGCGAAAGCAGCGGACGATGCAATGCGCCCCGGCCTCACGCCGCTCATGCATGTGGGTTTCGAAGGGGATGCGGGCCGTGTGGATTGGGCCGCATCCCGCGGTGGCGCACGCGACGCATGGGCAATCGAGCGCTTGGAAAAGAGGTCCAGCAACGAAGCGTGGCCTCATCGGGGCGGTCTGCATCAAAAACCGGGGCGCAGCTCAGATTCTCGGAGCCCAATGTGCGCGCCGGCGGGTCATACGTTCTGACGCACGGCGGTATCGCGGAAGCAGAAGTGGTCGAGCCGGTGGCGCGATTGCGTGAACTCGATCATCGTCCCCTGCGCATCGAACGTTTGGCTGCTGACCACGGCAAGGTAGTCGACGTCGCCGAGGTCGAGGAGCTTGCGGTCGCATCCGTCTGCTCGCTCACCGGTGATCTCGCGCTTGCTCATGGCGATGGTGATGCCGACATCGTGCTCGAGGTAATCGTAGATCGACTGCTCTGCGATCTCGCGGGTCAACCCCGGCATCTCACGCGTCAAGAAGAAGTTCCGGTCGAGAATGAGGTTTTCGCCATTGATGGAGCGTACGCGCTCGATGGCGAACAGCTCCTCGCCTGGGGGAAATCCGGTCATCTCTGCGATCGCGTTGCTGGCCGCCATGCGTTCAAACGTGATGACGCGCGTCGAGCTCTCGAAGCCGCCTCGATCGCGCGCCTCCCGAAACGACTCGATGCCGCCGACGAAGAACGTCTCGCGGTCCGGCTCCCGATATATCACGCGAACGCCTTTTCCGTGCACGGGCTGCACGTAGCCCTCGTCTCGTAGCAGGGCCAGTGCCCTTCTGACGGTGTTATGCGAGCAGCTGTACGCGCGCGTGAGCACGGCTTCCGAGGGGAGAAACGATTGATAGGCGTAGTCTCCCGCCTCGATGGTCCTGCGCAGGTCGCGGTAAATCTCGTCATAGCGTGCCTTCATGGATGCTCCTCGATATCCGTGTGCAGGCCCATCTTATCCGAATCAGTGCGCCAATAAACCCGCGTTTTGTCGGTACCCAGGCGCGGTCATCCCATAGCTGACCGTTCGAGGGGAGCTGGGAGGGCGGCACGCCGTTTACCGACGTTTTCATGCCGCTCACCCGCCTGATGAGCTTATTCAAATGAGATGTGGCAGACTACCATTAACTTATTCAAATAAGTTGCCGAGCGAGCAGAGCGGCAACGGAGGGCGAGCAGGAGGGCAATATGGGCAAGTACGTAGACGATGCACGAGCGTTGCTTCCGCTGGTTGGTGGAAAGGAGAACATCTCGGCGGTGACGCACTGCGTGACGCGCATGCGCTTCGTGCTGGTGGACAAGGACCGTGCCGACGTGGCGCGCATCGAGGAGCTCCCGAGCGTCAAGGGCACCTTTACGCAGGCGGGTCAATTCCAGGTGATCATCGGTAACGATGTGGCGGAGTTCTACAACGATTTCACGTCCGTCTCCGGCATCGAGGGCGTGTCGAAGCAGACCGCCAAGGAGGCCGCGGCGTCTAACCAAAACCCGCTTCAGCGCGCCATGAGCGTGCTCGGCGAGGTCTTCGCCCCGCTCATCCCGGCACTCGTCTGCGGCGGTCTCATCTTGGGATTCCGCAACATCATCGGCGAGGTCAACTTCTTCGATGCGAACGGCGCGTTCGACCTTGAACATGGCGTGAGCTCCATCGCGGACGGCTCGACGTTCTGGATGGGCGTGTACAACTTCCTGTGGCTGATCGGCGAGGCGGTGTTCCACATGCTGCCCGTGGGTATCTGCTGGTCGGTGACGAAGAAGATGGGCACCACGCAGATTCTCGGCATCGTGCTCGGCCTCACGCTCGTGTCCGGGCAGCTGCTGAACGGCTTCTCGGTGGCGTCCACGCCTGCGGCGGACATTCCCGTGTGGGATTTCGGCTTCGCACAGGTTCAGATGATCGGCTACCGAGGGGCAGGTCATCGCCGCTTTGCTTGCCGCCTTCGTGCTGGTGGGCCTCGAGAAGTTCCTCACCAAAGTCTGCCCCGAGGTGGTGAGCATGATCGTGGTCCCCTTCTTCGCGCTCGTGCCCTCCGTCATCATCGCCCATGTGCTCGTCGGCCCGATCGGCTGGACGCTGGGCAACGCGATCGCGGATGCGGTGAATTGGGGGCTTACGTCCAACGTTCGCGTGCTCTTCGCCGCTGTGTTTGGCGCCCTGTACGCGCCGGTGGTTATGACGGGTCTGCACCACATGACGAACGCCGTCGACACCCAGATGGTGAGCACGATGGGCTACACCATCCTGTGGCCCATGATCGCCTTGTCAAACATCGCCCAGGGCTCCGCTGTCCTTGCCATGGCGTTCCTGCAGCGCAGCAACGAGCGCGCACAGCAGATCAACGTGCCGGCGCTGATCTCGTGCTATCTGGGCGTGACCGAACCCGCCCTGTTCGGCGTCAACCTCAAGTACCGGTTCCCGCTTGTGTGCGGTATGATCGGCTCCGCCTGTGCGGCGATGATCTGCACGGGCCTGGGCGTTCAGGCGCTTTCCATCGGCGTGGGCGGCCTTCCGGGCATCCTGTCGATCAAATTCGAGTTTTGGGGCGTGTTTGCCCTGTGCATGCTGGTCGCCATCGTCGTGCCTTTCGTGCTCACCTTCTTGGCGGGCAGGAAGAAGCTGCATGAGATCGAGCGCCAGGCGGCGTAAGGCGGGCTGCGCGGCCGGCCGGTTCCGTTCGGGGGCGCGCAGCGAGCGTGGTGCATGCGTGGCCGCAGGCGAGGCCATGTGGATGCACAGGTGGGAGGAGTTAACGATATGACCGTTGCGAGGGATCGCGACCCTAGGAACAGCATCGTGTACCAGATATATGTCAAGAGCTTTTGCGATAGCGACGGCGATGGCATAGGGGACCTGCCCGGTATCACGAGCAAGCTCGATTACTTGGCTGACCTGGGCGTCGATTACGTGTGGCTCACGCCGTTCTACCCTCCCCCCAGCGCGACAACGGGTACGACATCACGGATTACTGTGCGGTTGACCCACGTTACGGGACGATGGAGGACTTCGACGAGCTGGTGCGCGAGGCGCGGGCGCGCGGTATTCGCGTGATGCTCGACATGGTGCTCTGCCATACCTCCAATCAGCACGAGTGGTTTCGGCGCGCGTGCGCGGGAGAGGAGCAGTACCGGCGCTACTACATCCTGCGCGACGGGCGCGGGGCGACGGGCGAGGGCGATCCGGGCGAGCCGCCTACCAACTGGCAGTGCGCGTTCGGCGGCAGCGCCTGGGAGTGGGAGCCGCGCCTCGGTGCGTGGTACCTGCATATGCACGATCCTTCCCAGCCGGATGTGAATTGGGATAACCCCGATGTCCGCGACGAGATGGCGCGCGTCGTGCGCTTTTGGAAGGATCGCGGGGTCGAGGGGTTCCGCTTCGATGTGGTGAGCCTCATCTCAAAGCCTGAGGTGATCGAGGACGTCCCCGGAGACGGCACCGCCTGCCGCAGCCTCGTCGCAGACGGCCCCCATGCGCATGAGTACCTGAAGGAGCTCGTGTCGAGTGCCGGGATCGACGGGATGCTCACGGTGGGGGAGATGGCGGCGAGCGACCTGGAGAACTGCATCCGCTACTCCAACCCCGCCGAGCACGAGCTGTCCGAGACGTTCAGCTTTCACCATCTCAAGGTCGATTATCGCGACGGCAAGAAGTGGCGCATCATGGATCCCGATATCGACGAGCTGCGCCGCTTGCTGGGCGAGTGGCAGGAGCAGATGCAGGCGGGTGGCGGTTGCTGCGCGCTGTTTTGGGACAACCACGACCAGCCCCGCGCGATTTCGCGTTTCGGGGGGCGCGAGCTCGTGGGTGAGCGCGGCGGGTCGTGGGAGCGCGTGGGCAAGGCGCTCGGCATATGCTTGTTTGCGATGCGCGGGACGCCCTACATCTACCAAGGCGACGAGCTGGGCATGACCAACGCCGGCTATGCAAGCATCGACATGTTCGACGACGTGGAGAGCCTCAACAACTACCGCATCCTCGTGGAGGATGGCTCTACGCCCGAGGAGGCGCTGTTCGCCATCAACGAACGTTCCCGCGACAATGGGCGCACGCCCATGCAGTGGACCGCGGGCGCGAACGCGGGCTTCACCACCGGTGTGCCCTGGCTTTCGATTCCGAAGAACCATGCTGTGGTCAATGCGGAGGCGCAGCGGCGCTCAGAGGGTTCGATGTTCGAGTTCTACCGTGCGCTGATACGCTTGCGCCACGAGCTCGCCGTGCTCAACGATGGCAAGATTCGGTTCCTCGATGCCGGTGCGCACGCGCCGAAGGTGGTCGCGTTCGAGCGTGTCCTGGGCGATGAGCGCGTGGTCGCGGTGTGCTCGTTCGATGCGGAGCCCTGCTGCGCGGATGCTCGCGCACTCGGCATCTCCGACGCCGGGCAGCGGCTGATCGCCAACTACGATGAGCCCGCATGTGCGGAGGGTGGCGTTTTGCCGCTTCGCCCGCACGAGGCGATGCTGCTTCGCGGGTAGCTCGCCCGGCCTCCCGCTTTCGCTCGATGCCGCCTTCGAGGACTTTGAATCGATGGACGTTCCGAACCCCGTTGCTCTATACTTGTCTGCGTACCAACGGGGAGCTGGCGGACGCCGGCTGAGAGGAAGCCCTGGTGCCGCTTGCGCGTATCAACCGCTTCGACCCGCAACCTGATCCGGGTAATGCCGGCGTAGGGAAGCAATGCTTGCGGTGAAACGAGCGGGCCCTACGATGATCGTGGGGCCCGTTTTTCGTGCCCCGGGAAGGAGTGGCATGGAGGCAAGTGTCGCAATCCAGGTTCTGCCGCAGGGCGTGGACGGCAACGAGGAGGTTGTGCGCATCGTCGACGAGGCGATTGCCTACATCCAGCAGTCGTTCCCCGACGCCTACGTGGGGCCGTTCGAAACGACTATCCAGGGCGATTACGACCGCTGCATGGAGGTCGTGGCCGGGGTGAGCCGCATCTGCACAGATGCCGGAGCTCCCGAGGTGGCAACCTACGTCAAGATCTTCTTCGCGCCCGAGGTCGGCGTCATGACGACCGAGCAGAAGATCTCGAAGTACCACGAGAACGATTAGCATGGCCGCCTCTGCGCGCGAAGGGAAGACCGGGGCTCGACCTGCGGCCGGCGGTGCCGATACGGCGGTGAACGGCGATACGGCGGTGACCGGCGGTGCTGCGAAAGCTGTCGACGTCACCCCGCGCGACGGCGCGCTGTCCGCGGATCGCGGCAGCCGCACGTTCGGCCGTGGGCCGCGCGCCCATATGCTTGCGGCGCCGGTTGCGCTCATCGTGCTGGTCGCCCTGTGGCAGGCGGTCTGCAGCTTGGGGCTCGTGCCCGCGTTCATGCTGCCGACCCCGGTGGCGGTGGTGCGGGCGCTGGTGGGCGATTGGCCGCTGCTTATGACGCACGCCGCAACCTCGCTTGCCGAGGCGGGCGCGGGCTTGGTCGCAGGCGTAGCCCTGGGCGCCGCAGCCGCGCTCGCCATGGACCGCTTCGCGCTGCTGTACCGTGCGCTCTACCCGCTGGTGGTCCTCACCCAGACGATTCCGTCGGTGGCGATCGCCCCGCTTCTGGTGCTGTGGTTCGGCTACGGGATGTTGCCCAAGGTGGTGCTCATCGTGGTGGCGACGTTTTTCCCCATTACGGTGGGGCTACTCGAGGGTCTGCGCTCGGTGGACGCCGACCAGATCGACCTCATGCGCTCGATGGGAGCCACGCGCTGGCAGATCATGCGCCATGTCAAGCTGCCCGCGGCGCTGCCGCACCTGTTCAGCGGGCTCAAGATCTCGGCCGCCTACGCCATCGTGGGCGCGGTGATCGCCGAGTGGCTCGGCGGGTTCTCGGGGCTGGGCGTGTACATGACGCGCGTGCGCAAGGCGTATTCGTTCGACAAGATGTTCGCGGTGATCTTTTTGATCTCGGGGCTCAGCCTGGCGCTGATGTGGGCGGTTGAGGCCCTGCGGCGGCTATTCATGCCCTGGGACCGCATCGCACGTGACCGCGACGATAGGTGAATTGCGCGGCGGGGCGTGCCCGCGCGATCGGCGGCTGACTCGGAACCTCCGCCGGCGCGCAGCAGCAAGCGCCCCGCCATGGGAAGGATTTGTGGGAAGGATTGATAGAGATGAAGCATTTCACAAGGGTTGATGCCCGCAAGATGGGGGCGTTTGTGTACGGGGCGGCAGCTCAGGGACCGGCCGGACAGCGCGGACCGGTGGGCGCTGCCGGTGCGGATGGGCGAGCGGGCCTGCTTGGTCGGCCCCTTTCCCGCCGCGGGTTCGTGGGCGCCGGCGTGGCCGGGCTCGGCGCCGCGGCTGCGGGCCTGGCGGGCTGCGCTGGCGGCGCGCCGGCGGGCTCGGCTGCGGGCTCCTCGTCCGCCTCGGGCTTGAAAAAGGTGACGTTTGCCCTGGATTGGACGCCCAATACGAACCATACCGGCGTATATGTTGCCGCCGACCGCGGCTACTACCGCGAGGCCGGCCTGGACGTTGAGATCGTGCAGGCGCCCGAGGACGGTGCCGACGCGCTCGTGGCGGCCGGCGACGCCCAGTTTGGCGTGAGCTTCCAAGACACCATGGCCGCCTACGTGTCGGGTTCCGACGCGCTGCCGGTAACTGCGGTGGCGGCGATCATCCAGCACAACACGTCGGGTATCATCAGCCTGAAGGAGAAGGGCATCACGAGCCCCGCCAAGATGGCGGGGCACACCTATGCCACCTGGGAGATGCCCATCGAGCAGGGCGTGATCCAGCGCTGCGTCGAGGCCGACGGCGGCGATTTCTCCCAGATCACGATGGTCCCCTCAACGGTGACCGACGAGGTAAGCGCCCTGTCGAGCAACCAGGTCGATGCCATCTGGATCTACTGGGCGTGGGCGGGGGAGAAGTGCAAGCTCGCGGGCCTCGACACCAACTATTTCGCCTTCGCCGACATCGACGCGGTGTTCGATTTCTACACGCCGGTCATCATCGCCGGCGACGATGTGATCAAGCAGGACGAGAAGCTGGTCCAGGCATTTGTCGACGCGACGCGTCACGGCTACGAGGACTGCATCGCCGATCCGGACGCCGCGGCCGAGGTGCTGCTCAAGGCGGCACCCGAGCTCGAGAGCGAGCTGGTGCATGCGAGCCAGAACTACCTGGCCGACCAGTACCAGGCCGATGCGAGCAGCTGGGGCGTCATCGATCAGGATCGGTGGGATGCGTTCTTCAGCTGGGTGTCCCAGCAGGGTTTTGCCGACAAGATCGAGCCGGGCGCGGGGCTTTCCACGAAGTTCATCGCGTAGGTACACGCAGCTGGGAAGGGGTGAGCCATGGCGACGCTCGAGGTGCACGGGGTTTCGCAGGCGTTCGACGGAATGGGCGTGCTCGACGGGGTCGACCTACGGGTCGCGTCCGGCGAGATCGCCTGTTTGCTGGGGCCGTCGGGCTGCGGCAAGACGACGCTGTTCCATGTGATCGCCGGGCTCACCCATCCCGACGCCGGGACGGTGACGCTGGGCGGCAACGCGCCCGCCCCGGGGAGCGTGTCCTACATGTTGCAGAAGGATTTGCTGCTGCCGCATAAGCGCATCGTGGATAACGTGTCATTGCCGCTGGTGTTGCGCGGCGTGGCGCGCGATGAGGCGCGCCGCGCCGCCTCCGAGCTGTTCGAGACCTTTGGGCTGGCGGGTACGGAGATGCGCTGGCCTGCCGAGCTGTCCGGCGGCATGCGCCAGCGTGCCGCCCTGCTGCGCACCTATCTGTTCTCGCAGGAGTTCATGCTGCTTGATGAGCCGTTTTCCGCTCTGGACACGTTCACGAAGGACGAGATGCACGCCTGGTTCCTGCAGGTGGTCGAGCGGTTCGCATCGACGGCGCTCGTGGTGACGCACGATGTGGACGAGGCGATCTGCCTGGCGGATGTGGTGTTCGTCATGCGGGGCGCCCCGCAGCGCGGGGTACCCTCGCGCATCGTTGGTTCCGAGCGGATCGCGTGCCCGCGCAGCCGCCGCGCCGCGTTTGCCCTGACCGAGGAGTTCCTCGGTCATAAAAGGCGGCTGCTTGATATGCTCTCTTAGGAATATCATCAGGCTGGTACTCGGTATTCTGTATGATGATTTCAAATAGGGGGTTATTTAGAAAAACGCCTCGCGTTATGTGGTCGCAAAAGGCATCTAATGGGTGTTTGGGGCGCGATCATCGCTCGTTGTGGGCAGCAATTACAGCCTGGATAGGGGTTTTGGCCCCACTGGGGGAGTGGAACGGTGCTTCCGCGGCGGGTTTTGGTGCACCGAGGTCGATATGCATGCGCTATGCAGACCCTGAAACACCCATTAGATGCCTTTTGCGACCACACTGCGGCACTTCTTCTTGTAACAAACCCCCTCTACAAAAATATAAACCCCCTTTGGCGAGTTTGGCGTGCTACCGGCTTCGAACTACATGCGTATGCTAGTGCCCTCGAACTCCATGCGCGTGTTGTCGACTTCGAGCTACGTGCACGTGCTATCGACTTCGAGCTACGTGCACGTGCTGTCGACTTCGAACTACGTTCGTGTGCTAATGCCCTCAAGCTGCGTGCTTGCGCCGTTGTCCTCAAGCTGCGTCCGCTTGCTTGGCCTGGGGCCGTAGCCGTCCGGCGCCACGCAGCCGGACGGCCCACCGTTTACCGAGCAGCGGCCACCGTTGGCCGTTTTCATGAGTACGAAAACACCCATATGGCTCACACTGACTATCGGAGCTTTGTGCAACGTCGCACCGCTTCTCGGGGCGGCGCGTTCGCAGATACGGATTTGGAGCCGTATGCATCGTGCAAGGCGAACACAGTATCCTAGGGGAAGGAACGGTATGGCCAACAGATTGACACGAATACTGTGCGCGACGGCGGCAACGCTTGTTGCCTGCGTCGGCATGCTCGGCGCAGCCGGGGTCGCGCACGCTGAGGAGAACGGGTACCAGATCTACCCGACGCCTCAAAGCGTGCAGTACGCAGACGGCACCCAAACGTTGCGTGAAAAGGCAACGGCCGTCATCGAGGACGGTATCGACGAGGCTACGGTTGCGCGCCTGGATGAGGCCGTGGCGCTCAAAGGCATCACCTGCACCAAGGCCGACGCCGTGCCCACCAAGAAGGGCACCACGGCGATCCTCGTGGGCGTCAAAGGCTCCGGCGGCGCGGTGGACAAGCAGGTCGACGCGCTCGTGAAGGCCGGCAAGCTCAAGGTCTCCGACGACCTGTTCGGCCACACTGACGCCTACGTCCTGGCCTCGCTGCCGTCGGACGGCACGGGTCCCGACCAGGTGATCGTGCTGGGCAACAGCACCGATGCCGCGTTCTACGGCCTCACCACGCTCTACCAGATCCTGCAGCAGACCTCCGGCTCCAAGCTGCGCGCCTTCACGGTTGCCGACTACGCCGACGTGATCACCCGCGGCTTCATCGAGGGCTACTACGGCAATCCCTGGAGCACCGAGGACCGCGTGAACCTGATGAAGTGGGGCGGCTACTACAAGCTGAACGCCTACGTATACGCGCCCAAGGACGACCCGAAGCACAACGCCAAGTGGCGCGAGCTCTACACGCAGGACGAGATCGACACCAAGATCAAGCCGCTCGCCGAGGCGGGTAACGCCTCCAAGTGCCGCTTCCTGTTCGCGTTGCATCCCTTCATGTACAACCCCATCACCAAGGCGACCTACGATGCCGACTTCGAGGTCATGAAGGCGAAGTTCAAGCAGGTCATCGATGCCGGCGTCCGCCAGATCGCCATTTTGGCCGACGATGCGGGCGATCAGGGCTCCGACCTGTACACCAAGCTGTGCCAGGACACCACGGCGTGGATCCGCGAGCTGCAGGACGAGAAGAACCCCGACGGCTCCCTCAAGTACCCGGGCCTCAAGGACACGATCATCTTCTGCCCGGTGGCCTACTACGGCCAGGGAGAGGCCTGGTACAAGAACCTGCCCGACAACATCCAGGTGGTCAACACCGGCGGCCAGGTGTGGGGCAAGGTCCGCAAGTCGTTCCTGGACCGCTTCAGCGCGAACTCCCAGGGCGTGGCCCCGTTCATGTGGGTCAACTGGCCGTGCTCGGATAACGACAAGGACGCCCTGCACATGGGCGGCCACAACAACTTCCTGGGCGCGGACGTGCAGCCGGGCTCGGTCAAGGGCGTCGTGCTGAATCCCATGCAGCAGTCTGAGCCCTCCAAGCAGGGCATCTTCATGAACGCCGACTTCAGCTGGAACCTGTGGACCTCCACCGAGCACGCCGACCAGGCGTGGGAGGACTCCTTCAGCTACGTCGACCACAACTCGCCGCTCGACACGAAGGGCTCCCGCGCGCTGCGCGACCTGTCGACCCACATGCGCCGCATGTACGGCGGCGGCGTGACCTGGCTGAACGACGAGAGCGCCGATATCAAGGACCAGCTCGCCGCATTCACGGCGAAGCTGAACGCCGGCACCGTCGAGGAGGCCGATGTTGACGAGATGGTGAAGATCTTCACCAAGCTGCAGGCAACCGCGAAGGATTACCGCGCGAACGCCGGCAACGCCGACATGCTCGAGCAGATGGACCCGTGGATCTCCACCTGGGACGACCTCACCCGTGCGGCGCTCGAGGAGCTCGCGGCGCTTAAGGCGAGCCTCGCGGGCGACAACGCGGGCCTGCTGTCGCATCACGGCGCCGGCACGACCGCGCTCGCGGCAGCCAACAACCACGGCTTCCACTACGTCGACCACACCGAGTACGCGCGTGTGGGCAAGGCCTACATCACACCTGCGGTGAACGCGCTCAGCACCTACGTGGCCGAGCAGGCGACGCTCGCCTCCGATCCGAACGCGGTGATCACCAAGTTCATCACGAGCCGCACCGATACGCCCGACGGCGGCACGAGCGACGTCGTGTTCGACGGCGACGCCTCCACGCAGCTGATTTACAAGACGCCTAACACCTTGAAGAAGGACACCTATTTCGGCGTGCAGAAGTCCCGGGCGTTCGACCTGGATAACGTGACCTTCCGCCAGGGCGGCGGCAAGGACTTCATGGACCGCTCCAAGATCCAGTACTTCGACGGTACGGACTGGAAGGACGTCCCCGGTTCCCAGGAGTACACCACCTCGGTGGTGACCGCCAAGAACCTGGGACTCAAGGGCGTGTACGGCGTCCGCCTGATCGCGGTTGCCGACAACGCGCAGGACGCGTGGCCCACGATTGCCGAAATCCAGGTGAACGTGGACGAGGCGGCGCAGGACAAGGTGTATACCGGCAACGTCACCTTCGCAAACCAGGTGGTGGCCGACGCGAACCATCCGGCGGCGAGCGCCTCCGACGGCAAGGACGCCACCGAGGCCTGGTTCAAGAAGGCCGACGCGGGCGACAACAAGGATACGACCCAGCCGGGCGCTTCGGTGACCGTGACCTTCGACGAGCCGCATGTCATCGACGCCATCGTGTTCAAGCAGGGCGGCAGCGTGACCGACGTGATCGAGTCCGGCAAGGCGTCCTACCAAACCGCCGACGGCACCTGGCACGACGCGGGCGCCATCACCGCCGAGAAGTCCCAGACCCTGAAGCTGGCCGCCCCTGTGGAGGCCAAGGCCATCAAGGTCGAGAACAGCCGTGCCACGGCGAAGTGGTGGCGTGTCGGCGACCTGCACGCCCTGAAGCTGGGGGTCACCACCACGTCCAACAACGTGGTCACCACCATCCCCGATCTCAAGCTGACCGCGAAGGTGGGCGAGGGCACCGCCGCGCTTTCCGACGGAGCGGTCGTCTTTCCGGACGGCGGCGGCGTGGTCGCGATCGATCTGGGCTGCATCCGCAGCGATGTCGCACTCAGCGCCGGCACCACCGCGCTGCCCGAGGGCTTCGAGCTCGTGTGGTCCCAAAACGCCTGCGAATGGAACAGCTACAAGACCGGCACGCCGGTCGATGCGCGCTTCGTGGGCGTCCGCTCTACCAAGGCGGGCACGGTGACGTTCGCTGGCCTCTCCGCGACCTTCGCCCATCGCAGCGAGCCGAGCTATGTGTCCGGTGACCTGGGCACCTTCGACGCCTCGGCGATCTTCGACGGCGACGTGTCCACCGCGTTCAAGAACAAGCAGGGTGCCACCGCCGGCAACACGGTGGTGTTCGACCTGGGCTGGGAGCGCACCATCAATTCGGTGGCCTACTACGTGCCCGAGGGCAGCCTCGACTTCATCCGCAACGCGGTGATCGAGGTATCCAATGACCCGAAGGCGGCCGATGGCAAGTGGACCGAGGTGCTGAAGATCAACGGCAGCACGCCGGTGGAGAACGCTTTCAACTCCGATACGGCCAAGACGGCCGCCTGGCTCACCCATGACCCGGCCCATCCGGGCAACATGATGACCGCCAACCCCAAGACGGAGGTGAACGCGGGCAACGAGGCCGACCCCAACGGCACCGAGAAGCTCAACGTGAAGGGCCGCTACCTGCGCATTCGCTTCACAGGCACCTACACCCACCGCTGGGTCGAGATCGGCGAGATCCAGCTCAACGGGGGCGAGTACATCTCCCCCTACATCGACGCCGATTTCGAGCAGAGCGCTGTCGAGCTGCGCGGCATGACGCCCGACAAACTCGTCGATGGCAGCACCGCCACACTGTGGCAGTCCTCGGCCAAGACCGGCACGCTCACCTACCATGTGTCCGAGCCGCTCACGGATGCGGGCGCGCCGAAGCAGGGCGTGCGCATCCTGTCGTCGGGCACGCCGTCGGGCGCCACGGTGAAGGCCGTCGTCTATACCGACGAGACCTACACCAAGACCGCTGAGGTGACGCTCGGCAAACTCGATCAGCTGCTGTCCGAGTTCACGTTCTCCGCCGCCACGGCGCGCGCCAAGACCGCGTTTGCCGGCGTGAAGGACATCCAGATCTCCTGGGAGGGGACCGCGCCGCAGCTGGCCGAGATCTACCTGCTCGACGAGGCGGCAGCGGCCAACAAGGCCGGCCTGCAGGAGATGTATGACCGCGTGAAGGGCACCGACACGAGCGGCTGGACGGCAAAGACCGCCGAGGCGTTCAAGGCGGCGCTGGCTACCGCTGCCGAGGCACTCGGCAACGCCAACGCCACGCAGGAGTACGTGGATGCGGCAACGGCCACGCTCAGCGAGGCCTTCGACGCCCGCACGGAGCGCTATGCTGCCGATGAGCTGGGCAAGCTGGTGGAGGCCCACGTGGCAAACGACGGCAACGTCTACACCGAGGCGAGCTACGGCGCCTACGAGGAGGCCTACAACGAGGCCGCCGCGGCGCTGAAGGATGCGGCGAACCTGTCGCGTGCCGACGGCGAGGCGCTGGCGCAGGCGCTTGCCGCTGCCCGCGATGGGCTGGCGTTCAACGCGAGCGCGGCCGACCGCGCCGAGCAGATGCTCGCCGACGCCAAGGCCATCTATGCGCCCGGCACCTACACCACGGCGAGCCGCAAGGCCTTCGACGATGCCGCGGCGGCGCTGCAGAAGCTGGTGGATGCCCATGAGGCCGATCCGGCCAAGCTGACGCCCGCGATGGATGCGCTGACGGCTGCCGAGGACGGCCTGGTTGACACGGCGGCCCTCGTGGCGGAGCGCACGACGTTCGAGCAGGCCGACGAGGGCGCCTACACCCCGGCGTCGTTTGCCGCATGGCGCGCTGCTTACGATGCGTCCGACGAGGTGCTTGCCTCCGGGTCTGCCGAGCAGGTTGCCGCTGCCGTGAAGGCGCTCCAGGATGCGAAGGCCGCGCTTCAGGCTCTCGACATCGACGCTTTGATCGCCGAGTGCGACAAGCTCAACGCCGATGATTACAC
>ENA-OQMN01000085-OQMN01000085.1-human-gut-metagenome-genome-assembly--contig:-NODE-85-length-30754-cov-12.429229_pt1 | contig 30754 bp, 25 predicted proteins | sample MGYA00242765_ERZ504861 | MGnify/ENA primary metagenome ERZ504861 (study PRJEB26092, sample SAMD00036417) | human gut metagenome | host: Homo sapiens | study: EMG produced TPA metagenomics assembly of... | reverse complement strand
GAGCCGGTGGCTTTAACCGTTAAGCTAACGGCCCTTATGATGAAGAAGTGCTAGTTGATGGCTAAATCGCCAACTTATCGCCAAAACGAAATCTTGGCGATGCAGTCCAGTAAAAACTGCGGCACTTCATCATATTTGAAAGTGGATGCGGTTGGGTCAGCCGGTTATGAGCCGAGAGTTCTAACCGCTGAACTAATGGCCCTTATGAAACAACCCAAACAAGCAGTTGCGAACCGCCCGTAGATGGGTTGTAGATGAAAGCAGAAAAATCAACTATGGAAATTGCAAATATTACGATTTATCGAATTTTTGCAAAGAGAAAAATCCTAACATCCAATGTTTATGAGCCGGTGGCTTTAACCGTTAAGCTAACGGCCCTCACATATGTATAAAATAGTATAGCAGAAATTTTCCTGTTTGCCAAGAGGTTGCGGGGCGGAATTTTTAAAATCCGAAAAAATAAAAAGCGTCCCGCAAAATCCGCAGGGAGCCTCCCCTTTCCCCTTTTGGTTGGATATGGTATACTGGTAGCAAATCAACGCGAAAGAAGGCGCAGCTTTGACCATCAAGGATATTGCCCGTGAGTCCGGCTATGCCGTGGGCACGGTGTCCCGCGTGCTGAACAACAACCCCCGCGTCAGCGAGGACGCACGCCGAAAAATACTGGCCGTTGTGGCGCAGCACGGCTACCAGCCCAACGCCAATGCCAAGCATCTGAAGCAGCAGGTGCCGGAGGGGCTGGCCCTCATTGTAAAGGGCACGAAGAACGCTCTGTTTGCGGACCTGCTGGACAAACTGCAGCCCTGTCTGGAGGCGCGCGGCTATACGCCGACGGTCTACTACAACAACGGCAGTACCGACGAGCTGGCCTGCGCACAGACCATCTTTGCCGAGCGCCGGCCCTGCGGCCTCTTTTTCATCGGTGCGCACCCGCAATGCTTTACCCCGGCGCTGGCGTCGCTGGGCATCCCCTGCCTGCTGCTGACGAACAACGCCGCCGGGCTGGGCATTGAGAATCTGTCCAGCGTCAGCGTGGATGACCGCGCTGCCGCTGCCGTGATGATCGAGCAGTTATATGCCAAAGGCCACCGTGTCATCGGCATCATCGGCGACAGGCCCGAAACCTCCCGCCCGAGCCAGCGGCGGCTGGACGGCTGTCTGGATGCCCTGCAGCGGCTCGGCGTGCCGTTCGACTTTGACCGGCAGTACCGGCTTGCGGACTTCTCGATGCAGGGCGGCTATGCAGCTGCCGAGCACCTGCTGGCCCACTGCCCCGGCCTTACGGCGATTTTCGCCATGTCGGACCTGATGGCGGTGGGAGCCATCCGGGCCATACAGGACCACGGCCTGCGCGTACCGCAGGACATTGCCGTGGCCGGGTACGACGGCATTGCGCTGGGGCGGTACACCGTGCCGCGGCTGACGACGATCCGGCAGAATACCACCGTCCTTGCCGAGCGCGCCGCCGACATTTTGCTGCGCTGCATAGAGGAAAACGCCCCCGCCCGCCACGAGACCGTGCCCTTTGAGCTGGTCGAGGGCGAGAGCGTATAACAACAGACCCGGAGCCCGTTTGGTTGGGCTCCGGGTAATTTTTATGCGTGTTTATGCCTGTGCGCTTTCAGGCGTGGCCATGCCGGTTCGTTCGGCAAGGCGGCGCTCGGTTTCTTCGTTCAGGTATTTCTCGTCGGGATAGGCACCGTCGTGCCGGTCGGCGTACTCGTCGGAAATCTCATTCTGCAGCTGGCGGCGGATGTAATCATCCCGGTCTGCTTCGCTGGAGAAGCTGTTATTGTCATAGTGGTAGCTGGCCTGCACGCGCTGGGCCACCTGGGCAGCGGTCAGCCCCGCCGGGTAGGAGGCGACGCAGTCCAGATAGTAGCTGACGCCGTCGTCGGTGTCCTCATCGGCGCTGAAACGGTAGATCGTAAAGCCGATATTATTATCCGCAGCGGCCTGCATGATGGCCATACAGTCGGCGGCGAACACCTCGGCATCGGCGTAAGGACCCCGCAGGGCAGCGTCCAGGATGCAGTCGTCGCCGCTTTGCAGCGTGTAGTCGCCGTCGGTGTCATGGTTGAACCAGACGTCGACGCTCAAGGAGTCCGTCTTGGCTTTCAGCGCTGGGTTCGGGGTCAGGGCGCTGTACATCGCGTCCGCTTTCTGCGATTCAATGCGGCTTTGGGCATAGCTGCGAGCGGGTCCCCACTCGCTGATGGCGAGGGGCAGCAGTGCCGCCGTGCCGACGATGCAGAGCGTGAACGCCGTACCCAGCATGGCGAGCCAGTCAAATTTCACCTTCACGTCGGGCCTGGCGCTGTAGACGAGCATCTCGATGCCCAGCGCAATGAGGATGACCGGGGAGAATTTCAGAATTTTCAGCAGGTCGAACTGCGGCACAAACTGATAGACGATCAGCAGAACACCGGCTGCAATCAGCACCAGCGCAAACGCAATGCTGCCGACGCGGCGGACCTTTTTCGGGGTGGTTTGTTCATCCATGATTTTACCTCATTCTATTTATATTGAGTGGTAGGGGCCGGGCATTCCCGCCCACGCGTGTATGGCGGGCACAGCGGCGGTGGGTCAGCGGCGGGCGGAACATATCCCGCCCCTACCCTGCGGCAAAAGGCAGACGAGCGGCGTCCGTAAGGCTGCCCCTCATCCGGCGCTGCGGCGCTACCTTCCCCCCAAGGGGGAAGGCAGGGCGTTATTCATGCGGATACGGCGGAAGCTCGTCGTCGCGGTTTTTCTTTTCGGGGTGCAGACCCAGCAGCTTGAGGCCCGCGAAAATCAGCAATACCGCAATGACAACATTCGGTATGCCGGTGATGATGTCGTAGGCGTAGCCGTTGTCCACAAGATTGCACAGCAGCGTATAGAGCCAGTTTGAGATGAATGTGTCATACAGTGCCCAGACGCCGAAGCCGACCAGGCCCCAGCCGATCAGTCTGTTGTGCTGTGGGAGCAGGTTTTTGATCTCCTCATAATTGCCCAGAACCAGCAGGGAATCCTCCTTCGGCTCACCGGCCGCCATGTGGCGGATGAGGTCATAGGTGTCAAAAAAGCTATACATCCAGATGACAAGGCAGAGGAACAGCAGCGGCTCAACGACGGTGGCCGCCATCACACAGAGTATCAGTATCATCGCAATCGACAGGCCGCGCTGCATATAACCGTAGTACATCTGCCCTGCGCCCGGGATACAGGCGAAGATAAAGGTCAGAAGGCCGTTCTTTTTCATGGTTTATTCCCCCTTGGCGGTGCTGCCGCCGATGCTTTGTGCTCTGATCTGGTCCAGACCGTTTTCCGCGGTCAGGGTAAAGCTCTTAAAGGTGTCGTCCAGGCTCTTGTAGAAGCCGTTGACGGCGGTGTTGAATTTGGTGCCGAAGCGTTCCTGCCGGGCGGCAGGCTGCTGCGGCAGCAGGGCGGCGGCATTGGGCACGCCAAAGGTGCTGACCGCGCCCCACATCACAAAGCCCAGCACCACCGCGGCAGCCGCCGAGACATAGCGGTTTGTCATAATGCGGAAGCTGCGCAGCCGCATAAGGCTTTGCACCTGCGGGATCAGGTCGCGCATCGGCTGCTTCATGCAGTCGGGCGCGGCGTCGATCATGGCCGTGTAGCGCAGCAGACAGTAGTCGCAGAAGCTCAGATGCTCGGCGGCCTCCAGTGCGCCGAGGTCGTCCAGCGTGCCGTCCTTAATGGCGTACAGCCCTTCGTCGGTCAGGTGGCCTTCGGCGTCAAAGAGTTTGTTGTTATCAAAATAAAGGCTCATTCATTCTGCCTCCTCTCGGTGATCTGCTGGCGAAGCAGCAGCTTTGCGCGCCACAGCTGGCTGTTGACCGTCGCGGGCGGACGGCCCACCAGCTTAGCGATCTCCGCCGTTTCCCTGTGCTCCAGAAAGTACAGCACGGCAATTTTGCCGTAGGGCTCGCGCAGACCGCGCACCAGTGTTTCCAGCTCGGCGGCCCCGGCGCGGTCTGCCACACTCTGGGCCGGGTCGTCGGCGTCGCTGCCGGGCGCACCGCGCGGCTCCGGCAGGGCGTCGTCCCCGGGGGCGTCCACCTTGCGCACCCACGCGCTTTTCAAGTGGTCCTTGCATTTGTTGGCCGCCACGCGGACGAGCCACTGCTTGTAATACTGCGGCTCGCACCGGTCTATAGCCGAAAACGCGGAGAGAAAGGTATCCTGGGTCAGATCCTCGGCGGTGTGGGGCTCGTGCACAAATTGCAGGCAAACCGTGTAGATGAGCTTTTGGTATTGCTGCATCAGACCGGTAAATTCTTTATTTGTCAGTTCCCACACCTCCTCTCGCTTTGACCTTCTGTATACTAAAACGAATCCCCCGCGAGCGATATTGCAAACGCGGGGGAATTTTAAAAAATTTTCTTCTTTGGCTTCCCCCAAGGGGGGGGTAAGCTGTCTGCCGCTTGCGGCAGACTGATGAGGGGAGAGTTCACCGGTATCGCCCTTTCACGGGTAATATCCGGCAGGTTTTCCCTCATCCGTCTGCGGGCGGGGCCGCAGACACCTTCCCCCGAGGGGGAAGGCGCTCACAGGGTAAGGTCCAGCTCCACCGGGCAATGGTCGCTCCCCATCACATCCATCAGAATCTCTGCTTTCTCGATCTTATCGGCCAGGCGGCTGCTGACGAGGAAATAGTCGATCCGCCAGCCTGCGTTCCGCTCACGGGCGCGGAAGCGCATGCTCCACCAGCTGTACATGCCGGTGGCGTCGGGGTGCAGGTGGCGGAAGGAATCCGTAAAGCCCGCGGCCAGCAGTTCGCCCAGCTTGCCGCGCTCCTGGTCAGAGAAGCCCGCCGCGCCGCGATTGGGGCCGGGGTTCTTTAAGTCGATGTCCTCATGCGCCACGTTCAAATCGCCGCAGAGGATGACAGGCTTTTCGGTGTCCAGCTTTTGCAGATAGCGGCGCAGGTCGTCCTCCCACTGCATACGGTAGTCAATGCGCGCCAGCTCGTTCTGGGAGTTGGGTACATAGAGATTGACCAGATAAAAATCCGAGTATTCCAGCGTGATGGCGCGGCCCTCGTGGTTGTGGACGTCCTCGTCGAGGCCATAGCGCACCGAGAGCGCAGGCGTTTTGGCCCAGATGGCCGTGCCGGAGTAGCCTTTTTTGTCGGCGCTGTAGATGTACTCGGTGTAGCCCGCGGGCGCAAAATCCGCCTGTCCGGGCTGCATTTTTGTCTCCTGAATGCAGAAGAAGTCCGCATCCAGCGCGTTGAACACGTCCTCAAAGCCTTTTTTCAGGCAGGCGCGCAGACCGTTGACGTTCCAGCTGATGAATTTCATGGGTTGGTACTCCTTTATGTATGATTTTCCGCGAGTATTTTGTCAGCCACGCAGTAGGGGCCGCACATGCCCGGCCCCTACCTCTCGGCAAGGTTTTTCTACGCCGCCTTCTTCACCGCGTTCTTTTTCCAGCCACCGCTGACGAACCGGGCCACAAAGCATATAATGCGGCAGATCCAGTCAACGACCATGGCGTACCAGACGCCGACGGCACCCATGCCTATCTGCACGCAGAGCACCCAGCTCAGGCCCATGCGCCAGACCAGCATCGAGGCCGTGGCAACGACCATCGTGAACAGCACGTCGTTGGCGGCACGCAGGGCGTTGGGCAGCACAAAGCTGGCGGGCCAGAGAAAGATCGACATGCCGTTGTGGATCATGACCAGTGTCCACGCCAGTGCGCGGGTCTCGGGCGTCAGGGTGTACATGCTCAAAATCCGGTTCAGAGACAGCAGCACCACAACATTGACCGCGCCTTGGGCGATATAATCCCACAAAAGCAGCTTTTTTGTATAATACTTTGTCTGTTCAAAGTCCTGCGCGCCGATGCAGCGGCCAATGACCGTGATCATCGCCAGGCCCATGGCATTGCCGACAATGCAGCCGATGGCGTCTAGGTTGTTGGCCACCGCGTTGGCCGAGATATGCACCGTGCCGAACAGCGAGATCATCGAGACGACAAGCACGCGGCCCAGCTGGAACAGGCTGTCTCAAACGCCGACGGGATGCCGATGTACAGAATGCTTTTGACCGTGCGGCCCTCAAAGCGGGTGACAGATTGCGGCGTGATGCGCAGCTGGTAGCCTGCCGCGCGGCCAGCGCCAGAATGATGCACGCACCGACAGCGCGGAGATCAGCGTGGGCACGGCGACGCCCGCGACACCCATTTTCAGCACGAACACGCAGAGCGCGTTGCCGCAGAAGTTGATACCGTTGACGATGACCGAGACCTTCATTGACACCGCGCTGTTGCCCGTGGAGCGGAAGATGGCCGCACCCGCGTTGTAAAGCGCCAAAAACGGAAACGACAGCGCCGTGATCGTAAAGTAAGTCAGGCACGCCTGCATGACCTCGTCGGTGATGGTGCCAAAGAAAAGCCGCAGCTGCGCCGTGCGGGTGATAAGGCAGAACGCCGCCACACCGACGCCGAGGATCGCGCTCAGGCCCACAAGCTGGCCCGCGCTTTTGGCGGCATCCTCGGGGCGTTTGGCCCCCAGATGCTGGCTTGTGACGACAGCGCCGCCGGTGGCCAGCGCACCGAACAGCGTGATGATCAGCTGGTTGATCATATCGACGAGCGACACACCGGAAATTGCGGCTTCACCCACTGACGATACCATAACGGTATCCGCCATGCCGACGAGAATTTCCAGCATCTGCTCAATGATGAGCGGCCAGAGCAGCGTCAGCAGCTGGCGGTTGGTAAACAGCCTTTCCTTTTGCATTTTTACAATACATCTCACTTTCCCAGTATCGAGTATAGCACAAAAAAAGCCCCCGCGCAATGCGGGGGACAAAAAGGCTTCCCCCCGAGGGGGGAAGGCTAAGGGTATTTACTCATACCGCAGCGCTTCGATTGGGTCGAGCTTGGCGGCTTTGTTGGCGGGATAATAGCCGAAGAACACGCCGATGGCCATACTGAAGCCGACGGCGATCAGGATCGCAGCGATGCTGGGCTTGGCGGCATAGCCCACCACATTGCTGAGCACTGTGCCCAGCGCCAGGCCCAGCACAATACCGATGAAGCCGCCGATCAGGCAGAGGATGACGCTCTCGGTGATAAACTGCATACGGATGGCCGACGCAGGCGCGCCCAGCGCCTTGCGGGTGCCGATCTCGCGGGTGCGCTCCGTCACGGAGACCATCATGATATTCATAACGCCGATGCCGCCGACGAGCAGTGACAGCGCCGCGATGGCCGAGATGCCGAGCGAAACCGTGCTCAGCATGCTGGTCATCGAGTCGAGCAGGCTCGCCAGGCTCGATGCGCTGACCGTCCAGGAGTCGTTGCGGGTGTAGTAGCTGGCGAAGAAATCCCCCACCGTGTTGACGAAGTCCGTGACATTGACCGCGCCGCCGTTGGCCACAACGGTGATGCTCTGGTACCCTGCCCCCGCCCCGGCGATGGCCTTGGCAACATCCAGCGGGATGTAAAAGTCCGTCTGGATGCTGTCGTCGTCGCTGCCGCCGTACATGCTGGAGTAGCTATCCTCCGTGTATTTGTATACGCCCTGTATATAGAACGTGTACAAATTCTGGTTGATGGTCAGCGTGACCGCCTTGCCGATGGCGTCCTGCGCACTGCCGCCGATGGCCTGCTCGACGAACTTTTCCGACACGCAGGCGACCTTGCGCCCGGCATCCCTGTCGTCGTCCAGCCAGCGTCCGTACAAAATCTGCGAATCATCGTTCCTGGCTGCCAGTGCCGCATGATTGATGCCGCTGACAGTGGCCGTGATGGTCGTGGTCGGGTCACCGTATTTGGCAGTCGTGCCGCTGCCCACCTGCTGGGTCAGTTCGATGTGATGGACCTGGGTCGGGAAAGCGGCTGTAAAATCGTTTATCATCGCATCGGTGATAAGGTCTGCGTCCGACGGTTTGGAATCCATAAACCGGCGCAGCTGGACGCCCTGGGACGTGCCCGACGTGTCGGAGCTGCTTTTCTGCGTTACCGTGACAGAAATGTTACTGGCACCCATGCCGGACATCGAGTCCATGACCGAACCGGTCATGCTGTTGCCGACGGTCTCGATGGCAATGACCGCCGCAATGCCGATGATGATGCCCAGCATCGTGAGCAGACTGCGCATTTTATTGCTTCTGACGCTGGTCAGCGCCATGCCGATATTCTCAAAAAGCTGCACGTTCGCCGGTCCCCTTTCGTTCGCCCACGATCAGGCCATCGCGCAGCGTCAGCACCCGCTGGCATTCCTCAGCCAGCTCGGGGTTGTGCGTGATGAGTACGATGGTCTTGTGGTATTTTTCATGCAGCTCGTGAAAGAGATCCATCACGACGCGGCTCGTCTGGCTGTCCAGTGCGCCGGTAGGCTCGTCGGCCAGGATCAGCGCCGGCTCATTGACCATGGCGCGGGCAATCGCGACGCGCTGCTTCTGTCCGCCGGAAAGCTCGTTGGGCTGGTGGCGCATCCGCTCGCCCATGCCGACGCGCTCGAGCCATTCCTTGGCGCGGCGGGTGCGCTCCCCTGCCGGGACGCCCGCATACAGCATCGGCAGTTCGACGTTTTTTAACGCGCTCTGGCGTCCGATCAGGTTATACGTCTGGAACACGAACCCAATTTTGCGGTTGCGGATGGCCGCCAGGTCGTTGTCGTCGGCGTCGTGGATGTTGACGCCGTCCAGCACGTACTCGCCCGCCGTGGGCTTGTCCAGCACGCCGATAATGTTCATCAGCGTGGACTTACCGGAGCCGGACTCGCCCACGATGGCGACGAACTCGCCGGGGTAGACGGTCAGGTCGATACCGTGCAGAATTTCCAGCTCGTTCGGCTGGCCGATGTAGTAGCTCTTGCGGATGCCCTGCATCTGGATCAGGGGCTGCGCGGGATGCGCGGCCTCCTTCCCTATCAGGCTCCTGGCAATATTCTGCGCAAACTGTTGTGTTTTTTCCGGCATTATTGACCTCCCGGACCGCCGTCCGGCGCACCGCCGGGGCCACCGCCGCCGGGGCCGCCTGCATCGTCCGTGCGGGCAACCGTCACGCTGGCAGGCATATTGCTGCCGTCACCGACGTAAAGGTCGCCGTTCTCCATCATCTGCACATCGCTGTCGGACGTGCCAGACTCAATGCCCTGGGTCAGGTCCGCCGTGGCGCGGATGACGTCGCCCTCGTTCAGGTCGCTGCCGGTGATCTCCACATAGTAGTCGTTGGTGTCGCCCTCGGTGACGGCGACCTGCTCAAAGGTCATATCGACGCCCTCTCCGCCGGTCTTGCGCAGCACGTAGGTGCTGCCGTCGTCGTTGGTGCCCACGGCGTCGCGCGGGACGGTAAAGACGTTGTCCTTGGTGCTGATGACGATCTCGACCTTGGCGGGAATGCCGACCAGCAGACCGCTGTCCTGCCCGTTGACCGTGACGGTAGCGCCGAAGCTGCCGCTGTCGTTGGCGACAGGGTCGATACGGGTCAGGGTACCGGTGATGGTGTCGTCCGTGGCGTCGCTGGTGATGTTGCACTGCAGGCCGGTCTTGAGCCTGCCGACGGAGCTGGCCGGGATCGTGACTTCCACCGTCAGGTTGTCCACATCCTGAATCGTGGCCACCGTGCCGCTGCACACCGCGCCTACCGTGGCGTCCAGCGCGGTGATCGTGCCGTCCATCGTGGCAGTCAGGGTGCAGTTCTCCAGCGCGGTCCGCAGATTGGTCAGGGTGTCGTCCTCGCGCTGGGACTGCTCGAGCTTCGTCTCGGCGTTGTCCACGCTGCGGGACGCGGTTGTCGCACTGTTCTGATAGGACTGCTGCGCCTGCTCCAGCGCCTCGCGGTACTGCTCAATTTTATTGTAGGTCTGGCTGACGGCATCAAAGCCCTGCAGGCCCAGCTCCGGGATGCTGCACTGGCCCTTGGCGATATTTTCCCGGCTGGTGTAATCCGCGATCTGGCCCTGCAGACCGTCTGCGCGGGCCGTGTCGCCGTCCTGCTGGGCCTGGGTCAGCTGAATGTTCAGATTGGCAAGGGTGTTCTCGTACCCGGCGATCTCCTCGGCGTAGCGGGTGTACCAGTCGGTGACGATCTCACGGTTCGTCTTGCCGCTGTTGGCGGCGGACGCCATCGAGGTATAGTAGTCATCCATGCCCAGCGTGTCGTAGTTCTTCTGCGCCTTATCGAGATTTTCCTGCGCCGTAGCCAGGTTTGTCGCCTGATCCTCGACGGCCTGGGTGTAGTTCTTCCGGGCGTCGGTCCGGGTGTCGCTGAGCTGCAGCTGCGCGTTGGCGATCTGCTTTTCCACGTCGGTGGTGTCCAGCGTGGCGATGACATCGCCCTTCCTGACCGTGTCACCGACAGCGACGTTGACTGCCGTGACCTTGTAGGTCTTGACGGAATCCGACGCCGTGACGCTGGCGCTGCTGCCGGCCTTGACCGTGCCGGTCACGCTGACCGTATCGCTCAGGGTCGTTTTGGTCAGCACGGTGGTGCGCACGAACTGATAGCTGCCGGCAGCGGCCGCCTTGTCGGTCTTGCGCAGCACGTTCACGAGGACGAGGGCCGCGACCAGCACAATGACCAAAAAGATTGTCAGCTTTTTGTGGCGTTTTACCCAGCCGAGCGGGCCGCGTCGGGTTTGTGTTTTTTCTGCCATACCGGGTTCCCTTCTGTTTTCGGAGATTTTTTGACAAAATTTAGTATATATTGCAAATGTGTTGGATTTTTGAAAGAAGTATGAAAAAAGGCGGCACATCTTAGAAAGATGCGCCGCACGGACTTTTCTATAAGGCTTCCCCCTCGGGGGAAGCTGTCGCCCGCAGGCGACTGATGAGGGCAAAGCTTACGGCCACTTCCCATTCACGGGCAGCAGCCACTAGGCCGCCCCTCATCCGGCCTCGGGCGGGGCCTCGGCCACCTTCCCCCACGGGGGAAGGCAACCTTACCGCTCCTCGCGGAAGTAGGCCAGACCCAGATGAGCCGGGGGCTGGTTTTCCTTCTTCTTGCGCATCGAAACGACGATCAGGACGATGATCGTGACGACGTAGGGCAGCATCTGCACAAGGTCGGTGATGTGGCTGGCCATCGTGATGCCGAGCAGCGTCGGCAGGAACTGGTACAGCCAATAGAGCATACCGAACAGGTACGCGCCCCAGATGGCGTTCAGCGGCTTCCAGGTCGTGAAAATGACCAGCGCCACGGCCAGCCAGCCCAGCGCCTCGATCTGGCCGGTGGTCGCCCAGATGCCCTGGTTGTAGTCCAGTACATAGTACAGGCCGCCGATGCCGCAGATGCCCGCGCCGATGCAGGTGGACAGGTACTTGTACAGCGTAACGTTGACGCCCGCGGCGTCCGCGGTGGCGGGGTTCTCACCGACGGCGCGCAGATTCAGGCCCGCACGGGTGCGGGTCAGGAACCAGTGCAGCACCACAGCCAGCAGGATGGCCGCATAGACGAGAAAGCCGTAGGAGAACACGACCTGCCCGATGTCGCCCAGACCCGACAGCACGGGAATTTTGGCGCTGAACGCCTTGTTGGCGATGGGAGCGGCGGAGTAGCTGGCGCCGTTCAGGATAAACACGCCGAAGAAGTTTGCCACACCCATGCCGAAGGTCGTCAGCGCCAGACCGGTGACGTTCTGGTTGGCGCGCAGGGAGATGGTCAGGAACGCATAGATCAGGCCGCCCGCCATCGAGGCCAGAATGGCGCAGGACAGGGCGATCAGGATGCTGACAAAGCCGTTGGGGTTGGCAGCGCTGTTCTCATAGGCCCAGGCGCTGGCAAAGCCCGCGAAGCCGCCCAGGTACATGATGCCCGGCACGCCGAGGTTCAGGTTGCCGGATTTCTCGGTCACGGTCTCGCCCAGCGCACCGTACATGATAATTGTGCCAAACGGGATGGCGCGCATGATCCACGCAATCAGACTGCTGTGCATATCACTTGCCCTCCTTGTGTGCGCCGCGGGGGATGACGCGGTAGTTGATGAAGAACTCACTGCCCAGAATGAAGAACAGGATGATGCCGGTGATGATGTCGGCGGCGTACTCGTTCAGCGAGTACGCAGACGCGATCTCCGACGCACCGCGCTCGAGGAAAACCAGCAGGAACGAGATGAGCGCCATATAGAAGGTGTTGAACTTGGCCAGCCATGCGACAATAATGGCCGTGAAGCCGCGCCCGTTGGCGGACGCCGTGGAGATGGTCTGATCCTTGCCCGCAACGATCAGGAAGCCGCACAGGCCGCAGATCGCGCCGGAGATCAGCATCGTGCGCACCGTAACGCGGCGGACGTTGATGCCCGCATACCGCGCGGTGTTCTCGCTCTCGCCGACAACGCTGATCTCATAGCCCTGCTTGGAGAAGCGCAGATAGGCGTACATGACGAAGGTCAGCACGATGACCACAATGATGTTGATGGTGTAGCGCTGGCCCATAATGACGGGGAACCAGCCGGCCTTGGTCGCCTTGTTCAGCGTGCCGAGGCTCGACGCCTGGCCGCGCATGATGTTGGTCATGCAGGCAACAATGGACGTAGCAACGTAGTTCATCATCAGGGTGAACAGCGTCTCGTTCGTGTTCCAGCGGGACTTGAACCACGCGGGGATGAAACCCCACAGTGCGCCCGCGGCAATGCTGCCCAGCGCCATGGCGGCGAACAGCAGCGGCAGCGGCAGATTGTTGCCCTGATACACCATGATGAGGGCGGCAGTCAGGCCGCCGATCAGGATCTGGCCCTCGCCGCCGCAGTTCCAGAAGCGCATCTTGAAGGCCGGGGCCAGCGCGATGCCGACGCAGAGCAGCGTGGACAGGTCGCGCAGCATCCAGCTGAAGCGGGTCATGTTGGCGAAGGTGCCGCTCCACATGACGCCATAGACGGACAGCGGGTTCAGGCCGGTGACGAAAAAGATAAACAGCGCATCGACGACCAGCGCCAGCAGAATGGCGATGGCGCGCACGGCGATCTTCTGGGGCATCGTCGTGCCCTCACGCTTGGCAATGCGCAGCAGCGGCTCGCGGGCCGCAGTGGCAGTCTGACTCATGCCTGCTCCTCCTTTACCAGGTTGGTCATTCGCAGACCGACCTCCTCCTTCGTGGTCTTGCGGCCATCGAGAATGCCGTTGACCTTGCCGCCGCACAGCACAACGATGCGGTCACACAGCTCCAGCAGCACGTCGAGGTCCTCACCGACGTAAATGACCGCCACACCGCGCTTTTTCTGCTCGTTGAGCAGGTGATAGATTGTGTAGGACGTGTTGATGTCCAGACCGCGCACCGCGTAGGCGGTCATCAGGACGATGGGGTCGGCGGCCAGCTCACGGCCCACCAGCACCTTCTGGACGTTGCCGCCCGACAGGCGGGAGACCGGGGTGTTCAGGTCGGGCGTGACGACGCCCAGCTCTTTCTTGATCGTCTCGGCCAGCGCCAGCGGGGCCTTGCGGTCCACGATGGGCGAATGGCCCTTGCCGTAGCTTTTCAGCATCATGTTGTCGGTCATGCCCATCGAGCCGACCAGACCCATGCCCAGACGATCCTCGGGCACAAAGGACAGGTGGATGCCCGCCTCGCGGATGGCCTTGGGGCTTTTGCCGACGAGCTGCACGGGTGCGGCAGCGTCGGGCGCGTAATACTCGATGCTTGCGCCGCTCTCGGCGGGCTGCAAACCGGCAATGGCCTCCAGCAGCTCCTTCTGGCCGTTGCCGGAGATGCCCGCAATGCCGAGGATCTCGCCGCCGTAGACCGGGAAGGACGCATCGTCCAGCACGGTGATGCCCTCGGCGCTGCGGACGGTCAGATGTTCAATGTCCAGCCGCTTGACCGGGTTGACCGGCTCGGGGCGGTCAATGTTCAGCTCGACCTTCTCGCCGACCATCATCTCGGTCAGCTTGGCCTCGTCGGCGTCCTTTGTGGCGATGTCGCCGACATACTCGCCCTTGCGCAGGATGGCGACACGGTCACTGATGGACAGGACCTCGTGCAGCTTGTGGGTGATGATGATGACCGCCTTGCCGTCGGCCTTCATGTTGCGGATGACGCTGAACAGCTTCTCGGTCTCCTGCGGGGTCAGAACTGCCGTAGGCTCGTCGAGGATCAGGATGTCCGCGCCGCGGTACAGCACCTTGACGATCTCCAGCGTCTGCTTCTGGCTGACGCTCATCTCGTAGACCTTCTGGTCGAGGTCAAGGGCGAACTCGTACTTTTCGCAGATGGCGCGGGCCTTGTCGTGGACCTTTTTCAGGTCGAACTTCTCGCCGCTGCCCATCGACAGGGCGATATTCTCCGTCGCGGAGAACACGTCCACGAGTTTGAAGTGCTGGTGGATCATGCCGATGCCCAGGTCCAGCGCATCGCGGGGGGAGCGGATGGTCGCCGCCTTGTCGCCGACATAGATCTCGCCCTCGTCGGGGAAGTAGATACCGGCGATCATGTTCATCAGGGTCGTCTTGCCGCTGCCGTTTTCGCCCAGCAGGGCCAGAATCTCGCCGCGGCGCACGCCCAGGGAAACATCCTTGTTGGCCACGACGGGGCCAAAGGTCTTGGTGACGTGCTCCAAGCGCACAGCATATTCGTTCTGCGCCATTGTGCAGGCTCCTTTCGGATGGTATTTTTTTATAGGTAGGTAGGAACAACAGCCCCCTTGCCTCCCTCTGCGAGGGAGGTGGCCCCGCAGGGCCGGAGGGAGAGAGCCTTTCCATTGCCCGAAATGCTTCGGGTTATCGCAAGGTTCTCTCCCCCACCCGCTGCGGCGGGAGCCCCCTCGCAGAGGGGGCCAAGGAGATTTTACCAACTGCTTTTATAACCACCAAAAGGGAAGGCTGCGGTTCCACCGCAGTCTTCCCTTTAGATTCAGTCAGAATCAGGCGACGGGGTCAGCGTCCTCGATGATGCCATCGATGCGCAGGGCAAACGTCGGGGCTGCACGCAGCTCGCCCTCGTGGAAGTAACCGTCGGAGATGGCTTCTTTGGTCTCGCCCTGATAGACAGCCACAGGAGAACCGGTGCTGAAATCGTAGTAGGTCAGGTCGATGGGGGCAGAGGTGACTTCCTTGCCGTCAACGGTGAACTTGCTGGTGTCAAAGACGTGCAGGCTGCCGTCCTTGAGCGCAGCCTCCACCTCGGCGACCTTCTCGGCGGTGCCGTCGGCAACCTCGGGGCCAAGCTCGGTGATGGCGACAGCGCCATCCTCATAGCCCTTGCACCAATCCTGCGGGATGCTGCCGGCCTGCGCACCCTCGAACAGCTCCTTGTAGTAGACCTTCCAGACGTTGGTAGCGGAGGTCAGGGCAGCGGTGGGGGCGGTGTCGAGCATGTCAATGTTGTAGCCGATGGAGTAGCAGATCTTGCCGGAGTCCTTCAGCTTCTGGGTGGCAGCGGGGGCACCGGTGGAGTCAGCGTGCTGGCCGATGATGACCGCACCGTTGGCGATCAGGGCCTCGGCGGCAGCGCCCTCCTTGTCGATGTCGAACCAGGAGTTCGTGTACATGACCTCCATCTGGACATCGGGGTAAACGCTCTGGACGCCCAGGAAGAAGGCGGTGTAGCCGGAGACGACCTCGGCGTAGTTGTAGGCGCCGACGTAGCCGATCTTGACCTTGCCGTCAGCGGTGAAGCTGTCGGGCTGGGTCTCGGGGGTCAGGGTGCCGGACTCGACCAGCTCCTTGACCTTCATGCCTGCGACGACACCGGAGACATAGCGGCTCTGGTAGACGGCGGTAAAGGCGTTGTAGAAGTTATCGAGTCTGGAGATGGCGGCGAAGTCGCCGGTCATGGCCACAAAGTTGACGTCAGGGTGCTTCTCGGCTTCCTCCTCCATGTAGGTCTGATGGCCGTAGGAGTTGGAGATGATCAGGTTGCAGCCCTGGCCGACAAGGTCCTCGGCTGCGTCGGCGGTGACGCCGCCCTCAGCGATCTTGTACTTCCAGACGATCTGGTCATCGGACATGCCCAGCTCGGCGGCAGCTTCCTTGATGCCGTTGATGTGCGCGGCGCTGTAGCCTTCGGTCTCGTCGCCCAGAATGATAGCACCGACCTTGACGTCGGGGGCCTGGTTGTTGCTGCTGCTGCCCTCTGCAGTAGCGGTGGTACCGGCGGCGCTGCTGGCAGCAGTGTCAGCGGTGGAACCACAGGCGGCCAGGCTGAACACCATAGAGGCGGCCAGCAGAATGCCCATCAGTTTCTTCATGTGTGTTGTTCCTCCCTGTTGTGTGTACAGAAAACGGCAAAAATGCGTCGCTTCGTGCCGGAATCTGCCGGGAATTGACGCATTTTGCTGCCTTGCAAGACCCATTGTAGCCGCTTTACGATCCGTTTGCAATAATTTTAAATTTTTGTGAAAAGTTCAGCAAAACAGGTAAATGTTTTGCCTGTGCAGACAGTACACTGGGCAGGACGCACAACGAAAAAAAGTGAAAGTCATACTTTATTGTGCAAAAGTATGACTTTACTTTTGGGGCCGCCCTCCTCACAGGGAGGCTTTTACCTCTTATGAATAAACTTTCTGTCCAGCCCCTGCTTTACGGCGGCGTTGAGCACGACCCAGGTCAGGAACACCTCGATGGGCAGCATCGTCGTGTTCTTTACCAGACCCGAGGTGAAATAGTAAAGGTAGCCCTTGCCGTAGAGCATTGCCTTCCAGACGCTGCCCAGCAGGACGTTGCTGCCGTAGTTGATGATGAGCCGCGTCACAATAATGCGCGGCAGCGTCGGTTTTTGGCGGTACAGCATAACGCCGTAGATCAGTCCCGACAGCATGGCCGTAATGAGGTAGCCGGGGAAATACGGCTCGCCGTAGCCTGCCAGCAGGAAACCCACCGTATCAATGATAGCCCCGGCCATCATGCCGACGACGGGGCCGTAGCACATACAGCCCAGCGAGACGGCGAGGAAGCTGAAGTAAATTTTCAGGCTCGGCCCCAGCAGGTAGATGGGCAGGCTTTCCAGCACGATGGCCATGGCGCAGACCAGCCCCGAAAAGGCCAGCACCCGCGGGTTGTTCAGCTCGCGCCGGGCAGCGCGCCAGTAGTCAGCGGAAAAGACGGACAGCTTTTGTTCGCACATAAAAAAATCCTCCTTTGTGCGTTGCCGCACAAGGGAGGAGGCAATTTTTGTCGGATGGGCACAACGCCGCATCCGCCGTTGCACACCATCATGCAGCAGTGGGATGCGAAACCTGCACCGCGGACGTTTCCGTCACTTCGTCCTGCCACAACTCCCCGTTGGTCAGGCACTTCGGGGCCAAGCCCCACGCGCAGGTCTCTACTCTGCGAAAACAATTTTAATTATACATAGATTTTGGGGAAATGCAAGAGAAAGCTTTTTGTAAAGGTCAACGGGCAGTACCCCTCAGGCCTCGTAAACTCGGCCAGCTCCCCTGATGGGGCGCCTTTTTGCGCGGGCTTCGCCCGCGAGAAGGCCTCCCCATCAGGGGAGGTGGCCGAGCGTCAGCGATGGCCGGAAGGGTTCAGGACTTTCCCCTTATTGCCCGCTTGCGCCGTAGTTTGCCAGCACGCGGGCGCTGGGATCGTTGACATCGCAGTGAGGCCATGCCTTGTTGGGCATCCAGTAATCGACGATCATCTCGGCCTGACCGGGATAATACTTCTCAAAAATTTCGCGGTACAGCAGGCTTTCTTTGGTAAACGGGCGGGCGTAGGTGTACTTGCCGCACTTCTCGGCAAAGTCGCGGTCCGTGTAGACCGTCTCGGCGTACTCCTTCAGGTCATCCACCATCGAATGGCCGACGGCATCGCTGAAGGCGGCCTTCTCGCGCCAGAGGATGCCCTCGGGCAGCCAGTCGCCCTCAAACGCCTTGCGCAGCAGATACTTGCCCTTGCCGTAGGTGTTCAGCTTTTTGGCCGGGTCGATGCTCATGACGTAACGCACAAAATCCAGATCACCGAATGGCACGCGGGCCTCGAGACTGTTCACGCTGATGGAGCGGTCCGCGCGCAGCACGTCGTACATATACAGCTCGCGGATGCGCTTCTGGCTCTCGGTCTGGAATGCGGCGGCGGACGGCGCGTAGTCGGTGTACTTGTAGCCGAACAGCTCATCGGAGATCTCGCCGGTCAGCAGCACGCGGATGTCGGTGTGCTCGTGGATGTACTTGCAGACCAAATACATGCCCACCGACGCGCGGATGGTGGTAATATCCCAGGTGCCGAGCATGGCGACGACCTTATCGAGCGCGTCCAGCACGATGTCGCGGTTGATGATGACCTCGGTGTGGTCGGCGTGCAGGTAGTCGGCCACCTGCTTGGCGTATTTCAGGTCAATGGCGTCCTCGCTCATGCCGATAGCGAACGTGCGGATCGGCTTGCCCAGCTTCTTGGCCGCAATCGCGCAGACCAGGCTCGAATCAAGACCGCCCGACAGCAGGAAACCAACCGGCGTGTCGGCGTCAAGGCGCTTGTCCACACCGGCAACCAGCTTTTCGCGGATGTTCGTCAAAATCTCGGGCAGCGCGTCCTGGCTGTAGGCGGGCGTATCGGCAATGTCGCAGTAGCGCACAAACTGACCGTTGCAGTAGTAGCTGCCAATCGGGAACGGATAGATTTTTTTGCACAGGCCCACGAGGTTTTTCGCCTCGGACGCAAAGGCAATGTGCCCCGACTCACTGTAGCCGTAAAACAGCGGGCGGATGCCGATGGGGTCGCGTGCGGCGATCAGCAGCTTTTTGCGGCTGTCGTACAGGATCATGGCGAACTCGGCGTCGAGGTGCCTGAACATGTCAAGGCCGTACTTGTAGTAGAGCGGCAGGATGATCTCGCAGTCGGAGTCGGACTCGAACGTGTAGCCCTCGGCCTCCAGCTCGGCCTTGACGGGGCGGAAGCCGTACAGCTCGCCGTTGCAGGCCACGCAGTCCGCACCGCGGAAGAAGGGCTGCATGCCCTCGGGCGTCAGGCCCATGATGGCCAGACGGCCAAAGCCCAGCAGGCCGAACTCGGTCTCGGCCACGCGCTGGTCGTCCGGGCCGCGGCTGGTGGTACGCAGCAGATATTCGGTGAAAGTTTCCTTGGGCAGATCACGCCCGGCATAACCCATGATGCAGCACATTGTTTGTTTCTCCTTTTCGGTTTACGTCTTACACCCTCCGAATGGTAAACAAAAAGACAGCCCATTCGCCCTGCATTAGGACGAATCGCTGTCTTGGATCCGCGGTGCCACCTAAATTACCGCAGCCGAAATAACGGCATACGGTCACTTTTCCGTACACGTTCACCTTTGAAACGCTGCCGCTGTAACGCACGGCCTGCGGCACACCCTACTTTTTGCATTTCAGGCTGCAGCTCGGAGGTGTTCTTTCGCGCCCTGTCTCCGTCCCGGCTTACACCAGACGCCAGGCTCTCTGTGCGGATATGGAGCGGTACTTTTCCTCTTCAACGCTTTTGATGGTTAAAGAATAGCACGGTTGAGGGGTGGTGTCAAGATGTTTTTCATGAAAAATTCAATCTTCCACTGTAGGGGCCGGGCATGCCCGGCCCGCGGCCTACTCATAAGCAGGTGTCCCCCACAAAGTTGCGGGCCGCATATATGCGGCCCCTACAAGCAGTCAAAATCCAACACCTTCGTCAACTTGCACAAGTTATTGCCGTTTCGCAATTTTTGCAAAGTTTCGGAATCATTCTTGCAGTTTTTTGCAGCGCAAAATTCCATACCGCGGAACAGATTTCCATATACAGAATTGTGCCGCGCATGGCCGTTCCGCACTGCGGAATCGGGAATCTGCGATAGCCGCGCCGCTATTTAGGCAACTGCCGCAATGGTCAAACCTGCTCCGGCATGATACACTGAGGATGACAAAATTCGTTTGCTCCGCGGTACCTCTACCCTTTGCCGGGAGCACCCACCCACAAGCTGCAGGCCCCGCCTGCAAGGAGGAAAACCATGGCAAAAAACGCAATCGTTGGTCAGTCCGGCGGCCCCACCTCGGTCATCAACGCAAGCCTGGCCGGCGTGTATGAGAGCTGCAAGCACCGCGGCGCAGGCAAGGTCTACGGCATGCTGCACGGCGTAGCCGGTCTGCTGGAGCGCCGCACCTGCGTGCTGGACGACAAGCTGAAAACCGCGCTGGACATCGAGCTTTTGAAGCGCACTCCGTCCAGCTATCTGGGTTCCTGCCGCTATAAGCTGCCCGACTGGCACACCGCCGAGGGCGAGAGAGTCTACATCCGGCTGTTCGAGATTTTGAAGGAGCTGGACATCGGCTACTTCTTCTACATCGGCGGCAATGACTCGATGGACACCATCGGCAAGCTGGCCGACTACGGCGCACACATCGGCAGCGACATCCGCTTTATGGGCGTGCCCAAGACCATCGACAATGACCTGATGGTCACCGACCACACCCCCGGCTACGGCAGTGCGGCCAAGTACATCGGCGTTGTGATGAAGGAGATCATCCGCGATGCGACGGTCTACGGCACGAAGTATGTGACCATCGTCGAGATCATGGGCCGCAATGCGGGCTGGCTGACCGCCGCCGCGGCGCTGGCGAAAGCCGAGGACTGCGAGGGCGTGGACATGATCTGCCTGCCCGAGGTTCCGTTCAATGTGGATCACTTCGTCGAGAAGGTCGAGCGGATGCAGAAGGAGAAGCCGTCCATTGTCATCGCCGTGTCCGAGGGCGTCAAGCTCGAGGATGGCCGCTATGTCTGCGAGCTGGCCGACGATGTCCACGCGGTGGATGCGTTCGGCCACAAGGCTCTGACCGGCACGGCGCGCTTCCTGGCAAACACCGTTGCACGCCGTCTGGACACCAAGACCCGCTGCATCGAGCTTTCGACGCTGCAGCGCTGCGCGGGCCATCTGACGAGCCGCACCGACATCACCGAGGCGTATCAGGTCGGCGGCGCCGCTGCCAAGGCCGCGTTTGAGGGCCACACCGGCGAGATGGTCGCGCTGGACCGCATCTCCAATGCGCCGTACCAGTGCGGCACGAGCCTGCACCCGATCAGCGAGGTCGCAAACCTCGAGAAGAAGGTCCCGCTGGAGTGGGTCAACGCCGACCACACCGCCATGACCGACGAGTTCCTGGCCTACGCCCTGCCCCTCGTTCAGGCTGAGCTGACCCCCATCTATGTCGAGGGTCTGCCGCACCATATTTATCTGCCCGAGGCGTAAGTACGGGAGATTTGTTCCTTCTTTACAAAGAAGGAACCGAAGAAATTCCAAATAAATAATCAAAAACCACTGCTAAGGAATGTGTTATGCCTTCCCATAGCAGTGGTTCTTTGTTTTGCTGTTTTATAATTCTTTCGGTTCCTTTCTTATAAGAAAGGAACTCCCCCGTTCCCCGTTAATAGAACCCAAAGCTCGGCAGGGCATTCAGGGCGTCAGCCCACCAGGCGGGAATGGGCAGGCCGGAGAGCGCCGGATAATAGAGCACAAACAGGACGAGCGCCGCCACGCAGAGACCCGCGGCGATCTTTTTCGCCCAGTCTACGTGCTTCATCCGCGCCAGCACCAGTGCCAGCGCCGCCAGACAGAACATCGAGCTGGGGAAATAATGGTACAGGAAGGTGCAGCGCGTCACCAGCATCCACGGGATGAGCTGCGTGCCGTACAAAATCAGCACGCCCGCGCCCTGGCGGCTGCCGCGCGCGCTGACCTGATGCCACAAAAGCCCGACCAGCGCCGCCAGCCCGACCAGCCAGATGACCGGCCCGGCCATGCCCGCAATGCTGGCCTTCATGCCGTAGGGCAGGTAACCGTTGCGGTAGTACCACACCGGGCGCAGGCCCAGCAGCCAAGTGTACCAGCGGCTCTCAAACGGGTGGGTCGCCTTCAGCGTCGCGTGGTAGCTGAACATCGACACCTGGCACTGCCACCAATCGCTGAGGCTGAACGCCGGATCGCGCCACCAGTACGGCAAATAGGACCCAATGTAGAGGCAGAGCGGCAGCAGCACATAAAACAGCACGCCGCCCACCGCCGCGGTGCGGAACTCTGCCCGGAAGCCGGGCCTTTTCTGCTGCCAGCGCGCATAGAGCACGCCCAGATACAGCACGGCCAGCCCGGCCCCGGCGTAGATGCCGGTCCACTTGGCTGCGCAGCCCAGCCCGAACGCAACGCCGCCCAGCGCCATCGGCAGCAGAGCGCGGTTCACGCCGTCGGTCAGCACCCGCTGGCAGTACCACACCATACAGTAGGCTCCCAGCAGGATAAAAAACGTACCGTAAACGTCAATCGTTGCCAGACGGCTTTGGGAAAAGCGCATAAAATCCAGCGCCAGCAGCACGCCTGCGGTGGCTGCCGCCCACGGTTTGCGGGTCAGGCGGCGCACAAAGCACCACGCCAGCGGCACCAGCAGCACGCCGAACAGCGTACCCGCGAACCGCCAGCCGAACGCCGTCATGCCGAACAGCGCAATGCCGACCATGATCAGGTCCTTGCCCAGCGGCGGATGGGTCGTCTCGTAGACGGGCATTTTGTGCAGCTGCTCATAACCGGTGCGGCCATGGTAGATCTCGTCAAAATACATGCTGTTCAGTTGGCTGATCGTGTCGGGCACGGCGGTCTGCTCGTCAAACAGCGCGCCGCCGCCCGTGACCGGCACCAGCCGGCCGTTGGCATCGCGGAACGCCATCTCAAACAGCTGGGCGTTCTCGACCATGACCGTCAGCTGGGTGCCCGCCGCCAGCTGCACGTCGTTCGCTGTCCAGCTGAAGCAGGTGCCGTAGTTCAGCTCCTTTTCAAAAACCGTGCTGCCGTTGGCATCGGTCACCGTCATGCTGCCGCCGAACGAGATGCCCGGGTAGACCCACAGCGATACCGCGCTGCCGTCCAGCGTCACACTTTCGGAGAGCGCCGTTCCTGTCGCGTCCAGCGGGTCCTGCGGCGCGGTGCGGCTGCCGAGATAGCTAAAGCTCAGCACCGCCGTGGCCGCCGTCAGCGCCAACAGCGCGCCCACCTCGCGGCGGGTCCATTTCGGCTGCGGTGCGGGCACGGGCGGGGCAGTTTCCGGCTTTGTCTCGGGCAGGGCCAGCGTGTGGCCATGGTGGGCAATGTCCCACACTGCAAAGATCAGCAGCACAAAGCAGACCGTCTCCCCAAGGCCGGTCAGGACGGCCACTGTCGAGCTGGTCGCGCTCGTCAGCCATTCATCGCTGGTGCCGGTCTGCGAGTAGACCGTGGCCAGATTGATAAACCCGGTCAGCGACAGGCCCACGCCCGCCGCGTACAGGCGGATGTCGTTCCAGTGCGCGGCGGCCAGCAGCGTCAGCAGCACACCGGGCACCATGTAGCGCTCGTGCATACAGTGCGCAAGCGTAAAAATGCCGATGCCGTAGTACGCCGCCAACAGCAGCGGTGAGAACCACCCGCCCCGCACGCTGCGCACCGCAAAAAACGCCAGTCCCGCCGTGACCAGCAGAATGTTGAGGCACCCAAGCTGCTGCCAGCTGATGCCAAACAATGCCGGTTCAGCCTGCCCCTTCCAGTTGCCGCCCAGCGCCGCCAGCCAGTTAAAGGCGTTGATCGTCGCGTAGGGGTAGCCGGACATTGTGCCGGCGTATTTGTTGAACAGCTTCGGGATCAACTGCACAACGCCAAAAAAAGGCAGGGCTGTCAGCAGCGGCGGCAGCAGTGCCAGCGCCGCGCCGCCAAAGCAGCGGCCAAAGGCGCGCAGGCGATCCTTTTCCAGCGTAATTGCCGCCAGATAGCACACCGCCAGCACCGGGCCGAACAGCAGCGCCTGCGGCTTGATGGCCAGCGCGACGCCGTACAGCACGGCGGCGGGCAGGTAGCGCCGCTGCTCCAGCAGCACAAAGCAGAGCACAAGCGGCAGCGCAAACGCGCCGTCGATCTGCTTCCAGACACCGGTGTCGAACAGCATCAGCGGGTTGAACGCCGTAAACGCCGTCAGCACCAGCGCGGTATGCTCCTTCACGCCCCGGCTGCTGCGCTTTGCCGTTCTGTAGACGAGCCACGCCAGCCCGCAGTCGCAGAGCGACGGCACGAGCGCCAGCAGAAAATATGTCCACTTGGATTCGTAGGCGATGTGCAGCGCCGCGCGGACGGCCCCCACCAGCCCCAGCACCCAGAGGTAGCCGGGCGGGTAGTCGGCAAAGTAGCCCTCGCTGTAGAAAGCGGCGGGACCCTCGGCGGCCAGCTTGTCGCCCCAGGCCACAAAGCAGCTCATGTCGTAGGGGTAGCCGTCCGTCACAAGGGCCAGCACCAGGCGCAGCAGCAGGGCACCGCCCAACAGCACCCAGAGGCCCTTATTTGATTTTGTTCGTTGCTTCGTCATGTTACACACAAAATCAGGGGCAAGCCCGCGCACCCGCGCCCTGCGGCGCAGATGCGCAGGCCGCCCCTGCATCTGTTTTTTGAAAAAATCCTAGGGGCAATACCGCACAATTCCCGCCTTACGGCTTAAGCACCGCTCCGGCGGCTGCGGCACGGCATCTGCGTTGCCAAAATGCTCGATAAGACATCCAGTATTATCTGCGCTTTTGGCTTAGCAGCTGCCGCACCTCGCTCGCCGTATCGGCACTTAGAATTATGCGGTATTGCCCTTACAGCTTCGCGAGCTTCGGGCCCTGCGCCGTGTCGGTGACACTCCAGCCCATCTCGGTCAGCTGGGCACGGATGGCGTCCGCGCGGCCCCAGTCCTTGGCCTTCTTGGCGGCAGCGCGCTCCTCGACCAGTGCGGTGACCTCGGCGGGGATGCTGTCGGTCTTTTTGCGGTTGTACAGCAGGCCCAGCACGCCGGTCAGCTCATCAAACGTCTTGGCGGCAGCCTCCAGCGTCGCTTTGTCGGAGGCATCGGACAGTGTGTTGATGTCCTTGACCAGATCGAAAATCGCAGCCAGAGCGTCCGGCGTATTCAGGTCGTCGTCCATGGCTGCCTTGAACTTTTTGCGCGCATCCTCGCACTTTTCCACCAGCGCCGTGTCGGTGCCGTGGGCATGCTCGATGGCAAAATCGAGGTTGTCGCGGCAGGTGTACATCCGCTCGAGGCTGTTCTTGCAGCTCTCGATCAGCTCAACGGTGTAATTCAGCGGCATGCGGTAGCCAGCTGTCAGCATAAAGTAGCGGATCGGCTCGTAGCCATACTTGTCGGCGATTTCGCGCACCGTGAAGAAGTTGTTTGCGCTCTTGGACATCTTCTCGTTGTTGATGTTCAGGAAGCCGTTGTGCATCCAGTAGCGGCTGAAGGTGCAGCCGTTGGCGCACTCGCTCTGGGCGATCTCGTTCTCATGGTGGGGGAAGATCAGGTCCTGACCGCCGGCGTGCAGGTCGATGGTCTTGCCCAGGTGCTTGCGGGCCATGGCGCTGCACTCAATGTGCCAGCCGGGGCGGCCGTGGCCCCAGGGGCTCTCCCAGTAGGGCTCGCCAGGCTTAGCCGCTTTCCAGACTGCAAAATCGGCGGGGTCCTCCTTCAGGTCGTCGTCCATACGGCTGCGCAGCTCACGGTTGCCGCTCTCGAGGTCGTCGAGGTTCAGGTGGCTCAGCTTGCCGTAGCCGGGGTCGGACTTGACGCGGAAGTAGACATCCCCGTTGCGGGCCACATAGGCGTGGCCGGAGTCCACGAGGTCCTTGACGATGTGGATGATCTCGCCGATATGCTCGGTAGCGCGGGGGCGCACGGTGGGGGCCTTGACGTTCAGACCGTCGGAATCCCTGATGTACTCGGCCTCAAACTTGCGGGCGACCTCCTGCATCGAGGTACCCTCCTCCTGGCCCTTTTTGATGAGCTTGTCATCAATATCGGTGATGTTGGAGACATAGTAGACCTTGTTGCCGCAGTATTCCAGATAGCGGCGCAGCGTATCAAAGACGATCATCGGGCGCGCATTGCCGATGTGAATATAGTTGTAAACCGTCGGGCCGCAGACATAGATGCGGTACTCGCCCTCCTTCTGGGGGACAAACTCCTCTTTCTGGCGGGTCATGGTGTTGAAGATCTGCATAGCTTGCACGTTCCTTCCTCTATATAGGGATGCTTTTATTATAGCCAACGCAAGGCGCGGTTGCAAGGGGGATTCAGCCGTTATTTGCGAATTGCACGGCCAGCTTGTCCCAGACAGCACTGAAATTGTAGGGGAACCGCTCGTTCTCCTCGGCCAGATAGGCGCGGTAGGTGTCGAGCTCTGCCGCCGTCGGTGCCTTAACGCGGCGGTAGGCCGTGATCGTGTAGCCGTTGCCCATGTCGAAGGTGGCTGCCAGCTCAAACGGCGCATACTTTTCCTGGTTTTCCAGGAAGGCCGCGTTCATCTTCTCTGTGTGGTTGTTGGGGTCAAACGGCGTACAGGTCAGCACGACCTGCGCCGTGAGCAGCTCCTTCGGGAAGGCATCGTTGCCGGGATTGCAGGCACCGTAGGGCAGAATTTCGCGGATGGACTCATCCGGCAGCGCCGAGATGCGGAACACATCCGGGCTGTAGACCACGCCGTGACAGATCATGTAGGCGGAGTTTTCGCCGGTGCAGTTCTCCCGCAGCCAGGCGTTGACCTCGGCGACCTGCTGTAAATCATTGCGGGGGCTGTCCACGTAAAAGTACAGTCCGCTGTAAAATCCGCTGGGGAAAACCACCGGCAGCAGCTGGCTGCACGCGCCGAAGTTCAGCGCACACAGCACGCCCGCCGACACGGCCAGAATGCGGCGCGGCCACGCCCACGGCAGATCGCTGACGAGCAGCGCACAGAGGAAGCAGCCCAGCAGGTAGAACGGCGCGACGGCCAGCGACTGGTGGTCGTCCATGTTCTGCACACGGGTGACGAGCAGCACGGTCAGCACCGCGCCGACGGCGGCTAGAACGGCGAGCGCACGGGCCTTAGCATTATACAGCCCGTATAGTATGCCGATCAGCATAATCACAAACACGAGCCAGCCCAGATAGACACGCTGGTTGGCCAGCTCTGCCAGAAAGCCGCCGGTCTGGTAGGTCGCGTAGCGGTCACTGTAGTCGGCCTTGGCGATGCGCCAGAACATCGGCAGCAGCGGTACGCCGACGCAGACCAGCGAGGCCGCGGCAAACCTGCCGAAGCGCAGGGCGGTCTGTACCTGCCGGGCGCGTGCAGCGCGGGCCAATACCCAAACGCCATACAGCAAAAAGAACGCCACAACGGTAAACATGTAGCTGCGGCGGGTCAGCATGAGCATACCCGTAAAGGCCGCCAGCGACACAAGCCGCGCGGGGGCCGGCTGGCTGAAATCGTACCCGACGCCGAGCGCCAGCAGCATAAACGCGAACGCGACACCGAGCAGGTCCGGCATACCGCGGTAAAGCGCAATGTGCAAAAGCGGCAGCAACAGGACGAATGCCATAGAGAGCGCCGTGAACAGCACCGGGGCCTTTGGCTGCAATTTTCGGCGCAGCACCGTCAGAAGAAGCCATGCACTGTAGTAGACGAGCGACGGGATCAGCAGTGCGCAGAGCAGCGCAAACGTGTTGGCCGTGCACGGCGTGAACATGAAGAACGGCTCCGCCAGCAGATTGATGACCAGCGGCGCGTAGTCGTTGAACCACGTCTTGTAGATGGTCGAGCCGACACCGGTAAAGACGCCGTCCGCAAAGTTGGATTCCAGCCGCACCTGCAGATTGTAGTAGGTCGCGTTGTCCCACAGGTAGAGACTCTGGCGGCCCACCATGGCGTGCAGATAGAATGCGGCGCTGGCCGCTATGCAGACTGCTAAAATGACGGCATCCGCTTTTGTGCATTTTGCGCCAATCGCCCGCGCCGCGCGGCGGTACAGGCAGAATGTGCCCAGCACCGCCGTGCAGGAGAGCAGCAGCAGCCATACATCCACCGGATTCCGCCCGCTGCCGAGCATATCGACACCTTGCAGCGGCGCGGCAAAATGCGCCGCCGTGCTGAACACGAACTTGACGGCAAAAATGCACAGCAGCAACAGGACGGCCCGCTCCAGGCGGGTCATCCTGTGGTAGATGCATTTTAAAAATGTACGGAGATTGAGCTTTGACAAGTTGGGGTCTCCTTATTGGGTCCGTTGCCTTGTAGGGGCCGGACATGTCCGGCCCGGCACCTGATGTAAAATGGCATGTATGGCAAGGCCGCGGGCCGGGCATGCCCGGCCCCTACTGCGCGGCGGCTGTTACTTCGCCTGCATGAACAGCTTGCGGTTCTGCCACAGGTAGATGCCGCCGGACAGCAGCGTGGCTGCGCCGCAAAGCCAGCACAAAATCTGCGTGATGAGGCTGACGGCCATGATATCGGTGGGGCCGGCCAGCGCGCCGGCAAAGTAGTAGTACAGCACGGTCAGCATCTGCAGAACGGTCTTGACCTTGCCCCACATATTGGCGGCAATGACGGTGCCGGTTTCGGCGGCGAGCATACGCACGCCTGCCACGGCGAACTCGCGGAACAGAATGACCGCCAGCACCACGGGGCTGCAGATGCCGCACGCCACCATATAAATAAAGGCGGCGGTGGTCAGGCACTTGTCCGCCAGGGGGTCCATAAACTTGCCAAAATCGGTGACAAGGTTATTTTTGCGCGCCAGATAGCCGTCCAGAAAGTCGGTAAAGCTGGCCACGGCAAAGACGATGCCGGCTGCCAGCATAAGACCCGCGTTGAAGTCCTGCGTACCGTAGCGGCTCAGCGCGGCAAACACCATAAACACCGGCACGAGTATCACACGCAGCATCGTAAGTTTATTGGGCAGATTCATGGTTCAGTCCTCCAGCTTTTCTTCCGCATAGCCGTACAGGTCGTAGGTATCGGCATCGGTGATGGTGACATTGTAGAACGCGCCGGTCTCCAGCGGGGTGTCCGCGGGGGTCAGCACGCTGCCGTCGATCTCGGGGCAGTCGGCCTTGGTGCGCAGCAGGTACATGCCAGTCTCGTCATCGACGCCGTCGCAGATGCACTCATAGGTATGGCCGACCTTCTCGCCCTCGCGCTCGGCGCTGACCTCGGCCTGCAGCTCCATGATGTGATCGGCGCGGCGCTGCTTCGTCTCCTCGTCGATCTGGTTCGGCATTTTTGCGGCCACGGTGTTTTCCTCGGCGGAGTAGGCAAAGCAGCCGAGGCGGTCAAACTTGACGGTCTTGACGAAGTCACACAGCTCTGCGTACTGCTCCTCGGTCTCACCGGGGAAGCCCGCGATCAGCGTCGTGCGCAGCGTGATGCCGGGGATGGCCGCGCGCAACCGGGCAATCGCGTCCTCGATCTCCTTACGTCCGCCGCGGCGGTTCATGGCCTTGAGCACCGCGTCATCACAGTGCTGGATGGGCAGGTCGAGATAGGGCACGACCTTGGTGTTGCGGACCATGGCGGCAATAAACGCATCGCTGATACGTTCCGGATAGGCGTACAGGATACGGATCCAGCGGATGCCGTCGATTTCCTGCAGGCGGTCCAGCAGCTCACAGATGGCGCCGGGTCTGCCCCAGTCCTCGCCGTAGGCGGTGGGGTCTTGCAGCATAATTTACGCCCACATTGCGGCCGGTGCGGCCGCCGATGGAGGAAATGATGACAATACGGCCGTACCGTTTTTCTTTCATACCGGGAACGACTGCCTTGCAGGCGCGGAAAACACCGCTCAGATTGATGTCAATGACGTCCTGCCAGTCTTTTTCACTCATCTGGTCGATAGGCAGATGCCGGATAATGCCGGCAGTGGCAACCATTGTGTCAATCCTGCTCCATCTGGCTGTAATTGCGGTAACAGCAGCGTCACAGGCATCCTGGCTGCGCACGTCGCATTGTACGGTCATCACTCTATCCTCTCCGAAGCCGGAGGCTGTCATCTCATTCACCGCGGCAGTCAGAGCCGTTTCGGAAAAATCTGTGAAAGCAATCCTGGCTCCTTCGCCCAGCATGCGCTCTGCTATGGCCAGAGCAACATCACCGGCGCCGGTAATCATAACTATTTTGTCAGTGTAACGTTCCATATTCTGTCTCTCCGTTCTTTTTGTTTAATTTCTAATCTTCCGACATGCAGGCTTTTGCCGCTTTCAATACCCGGCGGGCATATTCCTCAAATCCAAGCTCGCTCAGGCGGCCTGCGTGGGGGACTTCCAGACCGTATATGATATCCTGGTTTGGAATGTGGGAAATAATATCTTGAATTGGTACGGCTCCTTCGCCCGGGGTAAAGACGCTCCGCCCGTCCGGTATGGACCAGCGCCTCCACCTCCGTCGGTATTTCCGCCCCGCAATCGCAAAGATGCGCATAATGGAACCATTCTTTGGGACAGTCCTCCAGTTCGCTCAGTGTTACGCGGGAACGGTAAAAATGCAGAGTATCGACGACAATTCCTACATTCTTCCGGCCGGAGGCCAGCAGCAATTCCTTTGTCTGTCTGAGGTTGGACACGCTGGCCCAGGTGACGAACTCAACATTCACATCCTGTCCATATTGCGCAGCCAGCTCGCAAAGCCTGATAAATTGTTCCGTATAGCATTCTTTGTCCTGAATCCAGATATTGGTGAGGACGTGTGTGACACCCATTTCAGCGGCGGCCGCCATTGCAGGCTCGTGGTCTTTGACATCGATGTTATCCGCGATACGGGCAATTTCCGTATCAGTGTACCGGATGCCGGTTTCCGACAAAGCCTGCCGGGTCTCCCGCATCAACTGCGGGTTTTGGCCAGGTTATAGGGGGACTCTCCCGGCAGTCCCAGGGGAATTGTTCGCAGGCTCACCGCATCATAGCCGGCTTTTGCCGCCGTATAGATGAATTGTGGCGCGGACAGTTGATATTGGTGAGATGCACCAGGGAATACAGGTGTTTCGGCAATTTACTTTTCGCCTTTGTTGTGGTAAGACTGTTACTATTCAAGTTTGTATACATTGTGTATTTATATTTGTATACAAA
>ENA-OQMN01000077-OQMN01000077.1-human-gut-metagenome-genome-assembly--contig:-NODE-77-length-33444-cov-8.046583_pt1 | contig 33444 bp, 26 predicted proteins | sample MGYA00242765_ERZ504861 | MGnify/ENA primary metagenome ERZ504861 (study PRJEB26092, sample SAMD00036417) | human gut metagenome | host: Homo sapiens | study: EMG produced TPA metagenomics assembly of... | reverse complement strand
GTCCTTTTCTACGAGACCTTTTCCTCGTCTTACAGCTATACCCGTTTAGGGAAGATAGAGAATCCCGCAGGGTTGGTCGACGTACTTGGCAGAGGAAACGTGAGGGTTGCCCGCTTCTCCCTAAGTAAATAATGCTCCGATACCGCATAAATACCTTATCGGTAGCAGATGAATTCTTGTTCGCATACTGTATAATTCTACAAACCACGACGTGGTCTGTACAGATCAAGACGTGGAATATACAAATCACGACGTGGTCTATATATTCCACGGTGATAATTTGGAAATAGATCAAGTAGTAAGTATATTTGTATATAGTAAGAAGAATGTTTTTAACTTGAAGATACAAACAATTATACCTAGTAGCAGTTATGGCAGAATATATCAAGCAAGAGATGTGCGACCTGAACGGGACGGGGAAAAGCCGGTGTATTATCGGATGAAGATACAACGGAACATGGATATGGAGGATTTCGTGGAACGGATCACCTACCCCGGATCGGGCTTGAGCAGGGGTAGCGTAATACAGGTGATGACGACAGTAGCGGAACATCTGGCCTATTGCATGGCGGAAGGGCAGTCGGTCACGTTGGATGGCATCGGTACGTTCACGCCCCGCCTAGGCGTAGCGAAGGACAAGGAGATCGACTCGCTGGATGGTGACGAACCGAAGCGTAACGCACGGAGCATCGAGGTGAATGGCATCAACTACCGGGCCGACAAGGAACTGGTACGGGAAACTAACCTGCGTTGCGACTTAAGACGGGGAGGTATCAGCCGTGTATGGAAATCGCCCTTCACCGAAGAGGAGCGCCGGACGCGGGCATTGGATTACCTTCACGAACACCCATTCTTGCGCATACAAGACTACATGGCTATCACCGGACTAAAACGCAGTAGCGCAAACCGGGAGCTACTACGACTCAGCAGCGATCCGGCGAGTGGGCTCACCATATCGGGTTATGGAAGCTCGCGGTAGTCGTCCACATTGCCGGCCAGCGCCGCGTTGAGCATGCGGTGATGGGCGTCGGCGGTACGGTCAAGTTCGCTGGAAGCCGCCAGTCCGAGCTGGGGGAGCACGGCCATGTGCACGAGCCACAGGGAGCGGACCATCTGCTTGGCCACGGTGTTGTTGAGCGAATCGAGAATTCCCCTGTGAAATTCGATGTCGAGCCCGGTGAACGTCTTGCCTTCCTTGGCTTCGGCGCTCATGCGCTCGGCAAGTTCCGTCAGGCGCGGCTGCTCGGTTCCCGCCAGGGACGCGCAGACCTCCTCGGCGCATCCCAGGTCGAGGAAGCGCCGCAGTTCGACCACGTCCTGCAGGTCGGTGAAATTCTTGCCGACCGACGCCATCGACCGGAAGGCGAGCGTTTCCACCATAGGGTCCAGCGACAGGGAACCGACGAAGGTGCCCTTGCCGTGCTCCACCTTGACGATGTTCAGCGCCTCGAGCTTGCGCACGGCCTCGCGCACCGACGACCGGGACGCCCCGATGGTGTCGCACAGCTGCGTTTCGGTGGGCAGCACGTCGCCCGGTTGCAGACGTTCGCGCAGTATGTACGACTTGATCGCGTCCATCGTCTCGTCGCATCGGCTGCGGGAAGAGACCTGCGTGGTCGACCAGTTGCCCAGGGACAGGCGCGCCAGCGCGGCCAGCTCCTGCGTACTGTATTGGCCTTGCGGCGCGTCGGGTTCCGTATCCGTTGCGCGTGAGCCCGCCGTGGCTCGGTCTGCTGTGCCGTTCATGATGACTCCTTGTCGTCCGTATGGTTGGCCGCGACGCCCTTATCGTGGCCATGTGAAAACCATGCAAGTGGGATATGCGTAATGTAAACCCCCGTCGTCTCTATTTCCCACAATAGTCCCAATTGTGAACCTTCACATTCTACGTCGTGCGTCGTTTCACATATTGCCATGCATTGATAGACATGATGATGGGGGTGCACGCACAGGCTGCCCGTCCAGGTCCGTCCGCCGTCCTCGCTCAGTCGCACCATGCCCCGTCCCCGGTATGGCATCATCTGGCTGGCGTTGGCGAACAGCACCGCGTCAGTGCCAAGCTGCGGCACCGCAAGGGCGTTCGGCTGGCTGAAGATCTCCGGCAAGGCGGGATCGAACTCAAGCTCGTCCCAGGTATCGCCGCCATCGTGGCTGACCGCCTTGCCCACGCGTCCGCTGGCGTGCTGGTTGCGGAAAAACGCCACTACGTCGCCGTCCGCGCGCTGTACGAACGTCGTTTCACTGGTCGTTGCGTCGTCGTCGCGCATGGTGGCTGGATCGACGACGGTCCCGTTGATCTCGCGCCCCTCGTTGATCATGCGTCCGCATCGCCAGGTTTCGCCTCCGTCGTCGCTGATCAGCGCTCCGCCGGAATAGTGGGTGCGGCTCTGCCCGCTGCAATAGAACGGCATGAGCAGACGACCGGCATATGGCCCCTTGTCCAGCTGGATGCCGGTTCCCGGGCATACGCCCATGAAATGCATCCATTCCTCTTTGACCATTGCGTCAATGAGGAATGGCGGTGACCAGGTCTCGCCGTCGTCGTCGGAATGGATCTGCGCGATGTAGCAGGTGGGAACCGCATGCCAGCGTTGCGACGGGTCGGCATGCATGGGACTTCGCCACACGTCGCCGGCGTCGGCCACGGCGTCCAGCGTGGTCTCATTGCCCTGAGCGTCCCGCAGCCGCAGAACGCCGTCGCGGTTCACGCCGATGCCGCGCTCGCAGTTGGTCAGGCCGATGCCTCCGGGATTGAGATCGATCAATACTGTGATGCGTCCGATGCTCCGGTCCACTACGGAGCAGGAGTCGATCGCGCTGGCCCCGTCCAGCCCGTCCTCGCGTCCGGGCATGTCGATGACCGTCTGCATCGGCATCCAGTTGCGCCCGCCGTCGGTTGACCTGCGGATGACGAAGTTGATGTGGTTGGGGGCGTCGTTGCTGATCGCCGTTCGCTGGTCGGCCCCGGCGATCAGCGTGCCGCGGACGGTGCGGATCAGCGAGGGTATGCGATAGCTGGCCGACCCGGCGTATCCCGCGTCGAACAGCGCTGTGGTGACCATCGGGGGAGTGTGAGCGAGCCGTGCGATCTGCCCGTCGGTAAGCGCGTGGACGTACAGGCCTCCACGGCTGACCTCGCCCATGAGCCGCACCCCGGCGATATTGCGCCCCACGGTGAAAGCGTCGATGCCTTTTCGGCCGTGGCGTGGACCGGCCAGATCCGCGAACCACATCTGGCCCGGCTGGTGCAGCACGCTGACGCCGTCCATAAAGAGGTCAACGGCGCCGCGCGAGGAGCGGATGGCCAGATCGTGCCAGCCTCCGTCATCCCAATGGCCCGGCGCGTGGCATGCGATGCCCGCTCCGGATTCGTCCCGCATGGCCAGCGTCAGTCCTCCGGCGCCGATGGCGACGGTCATGCGCTCGCTTCCATCGACGCCGGCCGCGAGGATCGTGCCATGCTGTCCGCGGCCGCGCAGGCGGAATCTCGCATGGACGCTGCCCGCATCCGCCAGGGCGATGCGATCGGTATCCCTGGGGGAGAGCCGGTCCGAGGCGAAGACGATATCCGGCTTGGCCGCCGCGGCATGCTCGGCGATGCGGACGGCGTCCCAATCCACGGGGTCGACGAGGAACGCATTGCAGGCAATGGCATTGGGTGAGCCGAGGTCGAATGCGCCCGATGGGTGGACCCGTGAGGGATTGAGATTGCCGGCGCAGGCAAAGCATTGGTATCCGTCCAGGTAGATGCGCGTGCCGAACGCGCCGAAGGTCAATGCGGCCTCGTGTATCGTTCCAGGATCGAGGCCGAAGGCGTCTTCGATATCGAGGCTGACGTGGGACTGCGCATTTGGGTCGGCCGGGTCCGGGGACAGGGACCGCGCCGTCAGCGTGAGGTGCCCGTCACGCACGGCCAGGCAAAGGTATGGGGCGGCAGTGGGAATTCCGTCGGCGGTGGCGGGGACCTGCGCCCGCCAGATCGGCCCGTCCGCACGTACGGAGAATTCGGCGATGACGGTGCCCGCGCCGTGTGGGAAATCCGTTGTCTGCCATGGTGCCATGCTCGTCGCCTCGGTCTTGTGATGGGTTGTCGTACGTCTCGATATCGAGACATCAGACATCTGATAAGTTAATCGTATCATATGGATGCCAATGAAAATTGGCACCCGTTGTCTAGATGAAAGTGCAACCCCCTTTAGATTGGAGATTGTCCAGATAACCAGTGAAGGGGTGTCGCGCCTTGGGTCAAGTGTATTCGCACCTGTCGGAAGAGGAACGGCAGATCATCCGGATAGAGATCGGCAACGGGACGAGCATACGGCGGATCGCGGCCTGATCGGCAGACGCGCCTCCACGGTCAGCCGCGGAATCAAACGCAACACATGGTTCCCGTCCAACGAGAACGAATCCTACCGGCCGTACCGGCCGGAGCGTCTCAAGACGGGGCCGTGGACCGACCGGTGCCACATCGCCGGCCCCGCGCACCGGAAGGCCGGACGCCGCCGCGCCGGGACCGGCGTCACGCACGACAACGGCGCCGAGTTCGCCCGCCACGCGGAACTGCGCGAACGGCTCGGCATGGCCACCTACTTCACCGCCCCGTACCCGTCGTGCCGGCGCGGCGGCAACGAGAACCGCAACGGCGCGATCCGCCGCTACCTGCCCAAGCGCACGCGCATCGACCCGTCCATGGCCGACGAGATACAGGCCATCGTGGACGAGACCGACGACCGTCCCATGCGCGTGCTCGGCTACCGCACCCCGGCCGAGGCATTCGCCGACGAACTGCTATCATTAACCGAACAACAAGGATGTTGCACTTCTAAATAGACAACGGGGTGACTAACGAAGAGACGGCGGTGTTCTACACTGGTAGCCATGTCTATCGCATCAGTAGAGGCCCAAAAACAGCTCGACCGTATCGTGGCTCTCGGCTACCCGGATGTGGCGGATATTTCCGCCGCCGCATTCCGCTCGCTGGCCCGACCTCTGATCGGGGCGCTCGAGCATTCCGATTTGGGATCGAACATCCTGCTGGTGCCCACGCGTGAACTGGTTTCGCCTGAGTCGCTGATTGCACGAACCTCCATCAATCGCATGGCAGGCTTCACCACCATGCCGCCGCGTGACATCGCCAGCTTCCTGCTTCAAGACGGCTTCATGCCGCCGGAAGGCCCGTTCTATCTGGTCGTCAATCCGCACACCGGCACGTGCTATGTCAATCGCGAGCCGGATGTGGCCCGCAAACTTATTGACTCCGATGAGCGCCTGCCGCTCACCCTCGAGGAAGGCTTGGCCATCGCCACCCAGCACCCGGAGTGGCTGCTGGAAAAGAACGGCTTCAATCTGCTCGGCTCACGCTCCGCAGACGGACGCGTGCCGAGCATCTGGATGAGCCAGAACGCACCGCGACTGGGAGCCGTCTGGCCCAATTCCCGCCATACTTGGCTGGGCAACGCGTATTGCACGGCCCGTCGCGGGGTGAGTCTGTTCCGTTAAAGCGATTCTCCTCAAAAGACAAGGTCGGCAAGGTGGATGGCGACCGCCCGTTGTCGGCGCATGGGGAACCGTAATGAAAGTCAATAAGGATGGCACCTTCTCCGGCTCCTACCACGACTCGGATATGGGAGCCACGGGAGACGGCTATCTCATAGGAAACGACGTCGATACGCTGAACGGCAAAGCATTGCTCAACGTGACGAGCGGAGCGGATAAGGGATACACGTTCTACGATTTCTCGTAGTGATTCAGCTGCCGTGCGGAGCGGCGGGGAACGTGAAGGACCGGCGCGTATGCTGTGCGAAACAGCATTACGTCCCTAGACTGGTGAGGCATGACGAACCTGCGATTCCGCGAAGACGGCAGCTTCCGCGTGCTGCAGATGGCCGACATCCAAGACGGCCCCAACGTACTCCCCGATACCATCCGCCTTATCCGTGAGGCCATTCGCAAAGCCGACCCGGATCTGGTGGTGTTCACCGGCGACCAGATTCGCGGTTACGATCCTGCCTACATCGACACTTTCCTGCGCCGCCGTGGCGAGGAACCGGGCGCTCGCGTGCGTGCGGTCACCGAAGTCGAGGCCAAGCTGCGCGGAATCAAGCGGCGGGCCAGAAACCGCGTGAACAATCGTCTGCTGGCCATGAAGTCTGACGGCAGCAATCCCGACGTCCAACAAACCGCGTCCACCGCGTCCACCACGTCCACGCTGGTCTACTCCACAACATCCGATCCACAGGATGTGCCGACGACTTTGGACGAGCTCATGGACGAGACCCGTGACAAAGTCCGCCGCACGTTTGCCGGCTTCCTTGGCCCGGTCATCGAAGCGGAAGTGCCGTTCGCCGCCACCTACGGCAATCACGATTTCCAGTGCGGCATCCTGGCCGACGAGCAGGACGGCATCTACCGCGAATTCCCCGGCTGCCTGAACCCGGTCGACAGCCTCGAGCCAGGCACTTTTGCCCTGCCCATTGAGGCTTCCGACGGATCCGGGCGCGTAGCTATGTCCGTCATGATGGTGAATTCCGGCGATTACGCCGGCAAGCCTGAAGAGAACGACGCCCAATACCCGGCCTATGTGGTCAATCCGCGCGGTCTTGATTTGGCTGATTCCGATGGGTATGGCACGCCAAGCCCCGAGGCGATCGATTGGCTGGGAGCCGTACAGTCCGAACTTGGCGAACGCAACGGCGACGGTAAGCCGGTGCCTGCCATCGCCTTCCAGCACATTCCGCCGCAGGAATTCTACGATTGCCTCAAAGAGGTTCCCGCATGGACGCCGAACGCGGTGGAAGGCGCACGTACCCACGCCGGCCATTGCTACGTGCTCAACCATGAGATTTGCCGGCCGGGATCGCGGCTGGGTGAGGCGATTGGCTGTGCGGACGAGAACGTCGGTGAAGTGGACGCCTTGCGTGAGGCAGGCGGCTACTTCGCGCTGTTCTGCGGTCACGATCACAAGAACGCCTTCGTGGGCCACGCGCATGGCATTGATTTGGGCTACGCGCCTACCTGCGGATTCGAATGCTATGGTCCCAAGTCGCGCTATCGCGGCATCCGCCTGTTCGAATTCCATGAAAGCAACCCGGCCGGCTACGTGACCCGCATGCTCACCTGGGGTGATCTGGTGGGCCGATACTCCAGCAACGAGGTGCGCGTCTGGTTCGAGGACCACTGCGTGACCGGTGCCATCAGCATGCGTAACGAATTGCGCCGCCCGCAGGTATTCGCAGTGCTGTCCGGTGCCATGAGCCTCGGTTTTATGGCCGTCATCCGCTCGTTGGTGAAGAAGCGGTGACGACCATAAAACCGGTCAATACATCAATTCTGCTGATACGGCCTGAATGCGGAATAGGTGGCATCCTCGTCGTATAGCAGGTTATCGGGCTCTTCCGATTTTGGCGTGTAGGGGCATGTGTCAGAGGTGGGTTTGGATGGCGTGTCTGAAGCCGCCGGCGTGCAGCAGGCTTCTGGTGATGTAGTTGTCGAGGTTTGCGGAATCCCAGGGCTATGCCCCTGAGGGTCTCGAGCCTTCCGTTGATGGCCTCGGTGGGCCCGTTCGCGCTGTGCTCCCAGTCGAAGAACGCGAGGACGTCGCCCATGCGCCCCCACGCATAGCTGTAAGTAGTAGTGCTGCGTCGGAACGCTAAGTGTGCTGGCGTATTGTGAGATGAACGGGATGTTGGAATGGGCCGTCGCTAGGATAGAGGAAGTTATGCATGTTACCAATGCGTAAACGAATATCCAATAAGCGATTGTATGAATGGTTCACACAGTAAAGGAGGAACAATGGGTCAGGGTCAATCATCCGTTTTTGATCTCGCGGCAGTGGCTGCGGCGTCCAATGGGGGGAACAACGACCCGCTGCTGCCTCCGGCGCGATTCATTGGCGATCCGCAGAAGCCGAGTCGTATGCCGTACAACAAGTACGCCGCCTACGACAAGCAGATCCCGTTTGATTACCCGGAGCGTACGTGGCCGGGCAAGCGACTGCAGCGCGCGCCGCGCTGGTGCTCCGTCGATCTTCGCGACGGCAATCAGGCCCTCGTCAACCCGATGGATTCCGAGCGCAAGCTGCGTTTCTGGAACCTGCTCGTCTCCATGGGATTCAAGGAGATCGAGGTGGGCTTCCCGTCCGCTTCCGAGACCGATTTCGACTTCATCCGTATGCTCATCGAGCGTGAGCTGATTCCGGACGACGTGACCATCGTGGTACTCACCCAGTGCCGCGAGCACCTCATCCGCCGCACTTACGAGGCGCTCAAGGGTGCCAAGCGCGCCATCGTGCACTTCTACAACTCCGTGTCTGTGTTGCAGCGCGAGGTCGTGTTCCGCAAGAACAAGGAGGAGATCAAGAAGCTCGCCACCGACGCCGCCGAACTGTGCAAGGACCTCGAGAACGAGGCCAAGGGCATCGACCTGTACTACGAGTACTCGCCGGAATCCTTCACCGGCACCGAGCCGGAGTACGCCGTCGAGGTGTGCAACGCCGTGATCGGTGTTATCAAGCCGACTCCCGAGCACCCGATGATCATCAACCTGCCCGCCACCGTGGAAATGACCACGCCGAACGTGTTCGCCGACGAAGTGGAGTACGTCTCCACCCACCTCGACGACCGTGACTCCGTGGTGCTCTCCCTCCACCCGCACAACGACGAAGGCATGGGCGTGGCCGCCACCGAGCTGGCCGTGCTGGCCGGCGCCGACCGCGTGGAAGGCTGCCTGCTGGGCAACGGCGAGCGTACCGGCAACGTCGACTTGGTCACGCTGGGCCTCAACTGGCTCACCCAAGGCATCGACCCGCAGCTTGACCTGTCCAACGTGCCCGAGATTCGCAAGACGGTTGAGTACTGCAACCAGATCAAGATTTCCGAGCGTCACCCGTACGCCGGCAACTTCGTGTTCACTGCGTTCTCCGGCTCGCATCAGGACGCCATCAAGAAGGGTCTCGAGGCTCGTCAGGTGGCCGCCGAGCGTGCTGGCGCCGATCTCGACAGCTTCGTGTGGCTTGTGCCGTACCTGCCGATCGACCCGAAGGACATCGGCCGTACGTACGAAGCCATCATTCGCGTCAACTCGCAGTCCGGCAAGGGCGGCATGGCCTACCTGCTGAAGACCAACCACAATCTTGACCTGCCCAAGCGTCTGCAGATCGAATTCGACAAGATCGTGCAGAACTACGCTGACACGACCAAGAAGGAAGTCAAGGACGAGGATATTTGGCGTCTGTTCAAGGACGAGTACCTGCCGGTCGAACAGTCCGGCATGACCGCCGCCGGTGTGGTTGTGGGCGATACTCATGACGCCTCGCTCGTGCCGTGGGGCCGCTTGAAGCTGCTCAAGGTGGCCGTCAGCTCCGGTGAGGATGGCTCCGACACCGTGCTCAAGGCTCGTCTGCTCGACCGCGGCGTGAACGTCGGGGTCGATGCGCCCGTGGAGCGCGAGGTCTCCGGCATCGGCAACGGTCCGATCGCCGCTTTCCTCAACGCCATTTCCAACTTTGGCGTTGACGCCTCGATTATGGATTACGCGGAGCACACCATGTCCGTCGGCACCGACGCCATGGCCGCCTCGTACGTGGAATGCCAGGTCGGCGAGGCCGATGACGCGCAGATCGTGTGGGGCGTCGGCATCGATTCGTCGATTACCACTAGCGCCCTGAAGTCGATTATCTCCGCCATCAACCGTTCCCAGCGCAAGCGCTGAGCGCTAACAGAGCAAAAACAAGGCTCCCTCTGATTGCATCAGGGGGAGCCTTGTTGTCTGTGTTTTACTTACTACTGGGTGACGCCGTTGGTGCCGGTGTTCCCGCCGGTGCCTCCGGAATTACCATTATCGTTGCCGGTATTGTTCCCGTTGTCACCGCCGGTATTGTTGCCGGCGTTGCCATCTCCGCCGGTAGTGGTGCCGGGATAATTCGGGCACTCGGTGGAATAGCTCGGATTGGCGAGGCACTGCTGGGCGAACTCCTGAGCCTGCTGTTGCTTCTTGGCTTCCTCTTCGGCCGCCTTCTGCTGTGCGTCCTGCTCAGCCTGCTTCTGCGCGTCTTCGGTGGACTGCTTGTTGGTGTTGTTGGACAGGCCGTTGCTCTGTCCCTTGCCCAAGCCCCAAGTGCCGTCGGAGCCGCCGATCTTGCCGTTGTCTTTAGCGGTCGGGAACTGCTCCGCCTCGGTGCCTTGCAAGGCCTGAGCCATGAACTCCTGGAACAGGTGGGCGGGGTATCCAGTGGAAGAGACGCCGTATCCGGAGAAGGCTGGCACCACTTGCGGATTGCCCTTATCGTCCGGATTCCAGATAGCCCACACATTCATCATGCTGGGGGTGTATCCCACGAACGACGAAGCCATTTCGTCGTTGGCGGTACCGGACTTGCCGGCGACGGGCCGGCCCAACATGCTGGATGTGCCGGCCGCCGTACCGTACGTGGTGGTGCCCTGCATGGCCTTCTGTACCAAAGCGCAGTCGTTGGCATCGAACACCTTGGTGCCGTTGCTGGGCGCGTTGTACATGTCCTTATTGTTGGAATCAAGCACTTTGGACACCATGTGCAAGGTGTTCTTCACGCCATTGTTGGCGATGGTCGAATGGCCTTGCGCCAAATCCCACACGGTCAGGGCGTTGATGCCCAGCACGTTGTACATGGAGTTTTCATCGATATCGCCCTGAATGCCCGCTTCATGGGCGATTGCGGCCGTGCGCTTCGGCGTCAGATGCTCATTGACGTTCATGAACACCGTGTTCACCGAGTTGGCGGTGGCCTGATACAGATTGATGTTGCCCCAGTTGTTCTCCAGAGCGTTGTTCACCTCTTGATCCAAGCCGGTGAAGTGCTGGTGGGAATTGCCGTTGAACAACGTATCGAAGCTGACGCCGGATTGCGCGGCCCCCAGCAAAGCGAACGGCTTCATAGTCGAACCCGGTTCGAATACGGCCTGATCGGCATTGTTGAGCTGCTTGGACAGATAATCTGAACCGGCGTATACGGACAATACTTCACCGGTCTTCGGGTCCAGCGCTATGCCGCCGATTTGCAGGGATTCAGGCATGTCGTCCAGACGGGTGTCGCCGATGGACTGCATAAGATCCTGCTTGCTCTTGTCGATGGTGGTGATGATCTTGTATCCGCCAGTATCCAAATCCTCTTTGGTAAAGGCCTTGGACTGCACCAGCTCGCGGCGCACCATATCCAGCAGATAACCGTTCGGCCCCGCGTATTCGTTCTGCTGCGCCACCGCGGCGGTCTGCGGGAACTTGGCATCAGTGTGCTGCTTGGCAGTGATGTAACCATCCTCCTGCATGATGTTCAGCACACGCTTGAAGCGCGATTTGGCCATATCGGCGTTATCGGCCGGATCCCACGTGGACGGTGACGGAATAATGCCGGCGATCATCGCCGCCTCAGACAGCGTCAGATCCTTGGCGTCCTTATTGAAGTATGCCTTGGCCGCTGCCTGGATACCGTAGGAGTTGCGGCCCAGATAGATGGTGTTCATGTAATTGCACAGCACCTCGTCCTTGGATTCGGTCTGCGCGATTTTGATGGCCATGATGGCCTCGCGCGCCTTGCCCACATAGGATGTGGTTTCGCCCATGTAATACCGCTCGGCATACTGCTGGGTGATGGTGGAACCACCTTGGCGCGTGCCCTTGGTCACATTATTAATGAATGCGCGGGCGATGCCCTTCAGATCAAGGCCTTTATCCGTGTAGAACGTACGGTTTTCGGACGCCACAATCGCGTTGCCGATGTAGTCCGGCAGCCCCTCGCAAGAGATGATTTCACGATTCTGTTCCGCGTAGGAGCCGATCGCGGTGGTGCCGTCCGCGTAATACACGGTGGTTTTCTCGGCCAACGCGAACTTTTCGGGTTGCGGGACCTCGGTGGTGGTGTACAGGTATGCGAATACTGCGATACCGGCCAGCAAGCCCAGTCCAATCAGGGAGAAGAAGATGCCCAGCACCCATTTCAGTACACGGTGCTTGCCTTTTCCTGTGTTCTTTTTCTTCCTGTTCGGGGCTCGATGGCTATTGGAAGCCTTGTGGCTTGCGTGGCGGGAACGGCTCTCCTGGGGCGTATAGGGGCCCTCCTGTGCGGAGTGGCCGGCTCTGCTTTGCGCGGTGCGCGGTTGCCTCAGAGCGGGGCCATTGCCTCCCGAATGTGCACGACGAGTATAAGAAGCCATGGTGTCCACCGTAACTGTTGGCCTTGAACAATCGTTTGACGTGAGCGTAACCACACGCATTTATGCCGGTATTTTTTCCGGAATTCTTACAATTGGGCACGCTTCTTGATGTTGCATGAATATTGCCTGAATGCGCTGGTTGGTCTGCCGTGCGACCCGGCGCGCACGTTTCGTGTCGCTGCGCTGGTCCATACGTCTCCATAGACTTATCCCCAGCCTCCACGCGGCGCTATGTCACCCAACTCCCCCAGGGCAGGAATGCAGCAAGGGTAAGTGGCCTCTGACGGGTGTGTGGAGGTTTTCTTTATGTGCGGATTTGGCTGTGAGCTGGCACTAGCGTGGTCCCCTGTCCGGGGCGCGGCCGTACAGTCGAACGTATGAATGACGCACAGACCCCTAGAATTCGCGACCCGCATGCGGCGGTCAATCTGGTCGGCTCAGGCGCAGCGCAGCCTGACTCGTCGTCGAACGTTGTTGACCCATTGGCTGCGCTCGGCCCGGTCTCCGGTTCAGATGCATCGGCATCCACATCAGGCTCCTTACGGGATTTCAGGCCGCTGGACATGGACGATGCGGATGGGGCATCTGATATCGACCGCGCCTTGGCCCGGCTTGACCCGCTTACCGTGCGCCCGCGAATCTCCAGCCGCGTACTGTGCGTGGTATTCGGTCTGCTCCTGATCGCTATCGGCTTCGGCGTGTGGTGGGGGTGCGTGTTTACCGAAAACGGACAATCGTACGACGAACTGGTCTGGAAAAACCTGCACAACGATGTACCGTCCTGGGCCACCGGCGTGATGAACGCCGTCGCACAATCCTGGCTGGTTATCGCTGTCAGCTGCACAATTGCCGCAATCGGCATTATTACGGCGCTGATTCGACGCCGCTGGTGGTTGGCCGGGCAAATCGCCGTGTTCGCCGTGGTCTGCTTGGCCGTCACCCGTATCAAGGGTCTGTTGCCGCGTCCGTTCATCATCAACACTGAATCTCCTGCCGCTAATTCCGCGCCTTCCGGTCACACGATGCTGGCCGCAGCCTGTGCGGTGATTCTGCTGCTTACCGTGCCTCGTGCGGTTCGAGCTTTGGCGGGCGTCATCGGCGTGGTTTGGGCGGTGACCGTCGGTGTCTCCGTGATATACGGACAATGGCATCGCCCTTCGGATGTGGCGATGTCCATCCTGCTGGTGGCGGGATTGGCCCTGCTCGCTCTGGCAGTTACGCGCAAGTCCGGCATGGACGAGCCGGGTCGCCGCGTCTCCTCAGTGAGCGTGCAAATCGTCGGCAGCGTGCTGATTACCGGGGGCCTGCTGTTGCTCGCCTACAGCGGTTATGTGATCTGGCAGGTGGTGCCGGGGCTCAATGTCAGCGCCAGCTGGGCGGTTCAGGGGGCGAATGTCAGCGCTGTTGTGGGCATTGCGGGTGTGGCCATGCTCGCATTCGGACTGTTGCTGGCCCTGCGTCAGATTACTGCAGCGCCCTTAAGCCGGCTGGGTCTGATCGGCGCTCCGCCGGCACCGCCCAAACGGTAAAACATGGGGTGCGAACGGCCGAATTTGCCCGGCACAACGGCGGAATTTGGCAGTTGGACATGATTCATGAGTATTATGACGCCAGAAACGTCGTGTGTTTCGCGCAATACATAAGGAGTGGGTATGGCTACCAAACTGGTGATTGTGGAGTCTCCGACCAAGGCCCACAAGATCGGTGACTATCTGGGCAAGGGGTACACCGTCATGGCGTCGGTCGGCCATATCCGAGACCTCGCGCAGCCCAGCCAGGTGCCCGCGGCAGACAAGGCCAAGTTCGGCAAGTTCGGCGTGGACGTCAACGACGGGTTCAAGCCGTATTACATTGTCGACGGCGACAAGAAGCGTACGGTCAGCGAACTCAAATCGGCCCTGAAGAACGCCGATGAACTCTATCTGGCGACTGATGAGGATCGCGAGGGCGAGGCCATCGCGTGGCACTTGGTGCAGACCTTGAAACCCGAGGTGCCGGTCAAGCGCATGGTGTTCCACGAGATCACCAAGAACGCCATCAACGCCTCCCTGAACAACACGCGCGATGTGGATGGCAATATGGTCGACGCACAGGAGACCCGCCGCATCCTCGACCGTCTGTACGGCTATGAGCTGTCGCCGGTGCTGTGGCGCAAGGTGGGCCCAGGCCTGTCCGCCGGCCGCGTGCAGTCCGTGGCCACCCGCCTGATCGTGGAACGCGAGCGCGAACGCATGGCGTTCAAGCGCGCGCCGTACTGGGATATCGTCGCCACGCTGTCCGCGCCTGACGCGCTGGGGGAGCGTGCCGAATTCTCCGCCCGCATGATCGCGCTCGGCGGCAAGCGACTCGCCGGCTCCAAGGATTTCGGTGCCGACGGCCAGCTGACCCCGGACGGGTTCGCGGCGAACGTTCGCCAGCTTGATGAGGCTGGTGCCACCGCCGTGGCTTCGGCGCTGAAGACCGCCGATTTCACTGTGATGTCGATGGAAACCAAGCCGTACCGCCGCCGCCCGCAGCCGCCGTTCACCACCTCGACCCTGCAGCAGACCGCCGGCAATCGCCTCGGCATGGGTGCTCGCGCCGTGATGCGCGCGGCCCAAAGCCTGTACGAGAACGGCTACATCACCTATATGCGAACCGATTCGGTGACGCTGTCGCAGGAGGGCATCACCGCCGCCCGCAACGCCGTCTCCTACCATTTCGGCGACAAGTTCCTCTCCGCCGAGCCCAAGCAGTACGCCACCAAAACCGCTGGCGCGCAGGAAGCCCACGAGTGTATTCGCCCGGCGGGCTCGCGCTTCCACGACCCGGACGAGCTGGCTTCCAAACTTCCCGGCGACCAGCTGCGCCTATACACGCTGATCTGGCAGCGCACGCTTGCCTGCCAGATGGCTGACGCCACCGGTTCCACCGCCACCGTGCGCCTGTCTGCGCCGGCCGGCCCCACCGAGGGCGAGGCCGTGTTCCAGGCGTCCGGCACCGTCATCGAATTCCCCGGCTTTATGAAGGCCACGGGGGAGGGCGCAAGCCCAAGGCCGCCGCTCCCGGCGCTGGGGCTGGCTCGGACCAGGCTGCTGCCGCCGGCAAGACGGACGCCAAGGCCGTCAGGGGTGACGCCTCCGAATCCAACACCTCCCTGCCGCCGATGAGCGTCGGCCAGCAGGTCGAGGCAAGCGACATCGAACCGGACGGCCATGAAACCCAGCCGCCGGCCCGCTACACCGAGGCCACGCTGGTCAAGACGCTGGAAGCCAAGGAGATCGGTCGCCCGTCCACTTACGCGAGCATTATCTCCACAATCATGGATCGCGGTTACGTATACGAGCGTGGCCGTGCGCTGATCCCCAGCTGGCTGGCATTCTCCGTGACCAAGCTGCTGGAAACGAACTTCCCCAAGCTGGTCGACTACCAGTTCACCGCCGAGATGGAAAACGGCCTTGACCGCATCGCCCACGGCGAGGAATCCGGCCGCGACTGGCTCACCCACTTCTACTTCGGTTCCGGCGAGGGCGCCGCCCGCAACGCCGACGAGGCGCACGAAGGCCTGCAACAGCAGGTCGCGCAGCTCGGCGAGATCGACGCGCGCGCCATCAACACCATCGACATCGGCGACGGCCTGCACGTGCGCGTCGGCCGTTACGGCCCGTATCTGGAAGACATGGAGCATCTGGACGCCGAAGGCAACCCGAAGCGCGCGTCTCTGCCGGACACCATCGCGCCGGATGAGCTGACGGTGGCCGTGGCCCGCGATTTGATCGACAACCACTCCGGTGGACCGCGCGAGCTGGGCGTTGATCCGGTATCCGGCGGTACCGTCGAGGTGCGCAATGGGCGTTTCGGCCCGTATGTGGCGTTGGTGCCGCCGGCTGAGGCTTCGGCTGGCGCTGCTGGCGATACTGCTGGTGCTTCTGCGGCCAAGAAGGGTTCGAAGAAGGCCGCGGCCGCCGCCGCGTCGCGCCCGAAGATGGCCTCGTTGTTCAAGACGATGAGCCCTGAATCGCTGTCGCTGGAAGACGCGCTAAAGCTGCTGAGCCTGCCGCGCGAAGTGGGCACATACGAGGAAACCAACGCCGAAACCGGCGAGGTATCCGAATGCACGGTGGCCGCCAACAACGGTCGCTACGGCCCCTACCTGACCAAGACGGGTGCCGACGGCAAGTCGGAGACCCGCTCGCTGGCCTCGGAAGACGAGATCTTCACGGTCGATATCGACAAGGCCAAAGAACTGTTCTCGCAGCCCAAGTACGGCCGCGGGCGTGGCCGTGGTGCCGCCAAGCCGCCGCTGCGTGATTTGGGCAAGGACCCGAACACCGGCAAGAACGTGACCATCAAGGACGGCCGTTTCGGCGCGTACATCACCGATGGCGAGACCAACCGCACGGTGCCGCGTCAGTACACGCCTGAATCCATCACCCCTGATGACGCCTTCCGACTGCTCGCCGAAAAGCGTGCGGCTGGTCCCTCCACCCGTGGCCGTCGCGGTGCTGGGCGTGCTGGTGGCGCCAAGGCCGTTGCCGGCAAGGGCAAGAAGGGCGGTACCTCGGCTGCGGTTTCGGCGCAGGAGGCCAAGCGCGCCGAACGCCGTGCCGAAGTCAAGAAGTTGGCGAACAAGGGCTGGTCCAACCAGCGCATCGCCGAAAAACTCGGTTCCACCCCCGCCACTGTGAAAAAGGACGTCGACTGGCTGACCGCCAACGAGGACTACGAGCGCCCCGCCGTAATTCCCAAGCGTGGCTGAGCGGAATTATTGCTCTACTTGCGTTTCAAGGGGCTGATTTCTCGTTTTGAGAATATCTACTTCCGCTTCAAGGGGCTGGTCATCTGCTGAACCACGAGTATGAACGGCTCCGCGCCAACGTCATTCCGCCGTTTTGGAACGTTGTCTACTTGGGCAACAGCCCCTCGAAACGGAAGTAGACCTTCAGAAAAGACCAAATCAGCCCCTTGAAACGGAGGTAGAGCTGGTTTAACTGCCTGTTGGGCGCAACTCTGCGCCTAACGCTAAGGTCAATAGCATGAGCGGTCTGTTTGTTTCGTTTGAAGGTGTCGATGGCGTGGGCAAGACCACGCAAGTCGAGCGGCTGCATGCGTATCTTGAGGCTCAGGGGCGTACCGTGGTCGTTACCCGTGAGCCGGGAGGCACTGCGTTAGGCAAGGCCATTCGCCAACTGCTGTTGCACGGTGTGGATGGGGGCGCAGTCGACATCGCACCGCGCGCCGAGGCGCTGCTATTCGCTGCAGACCGAGCCCAGCACGTTGCCGAAACCATCCGCCCGGCATTGGAGCGCGGTGAAGTGGTGATCACCGACCGCTATTTAGACTCTTCCTTGGCCTATCAGGCCGGTGGCCGCGAACTCACGCCAGAAGAGATTCGATCCTTAAGCATGTGGGCCACCAACAACCTGCTGCCCGACCGCACGTATTTGCTGGATATGGACCCAGCCCTGTCCCACCATCGCCTCGAACACGCGGAAGACCGTATGGAATCGGCCGGTGATGACTTCCAGTCCCGCACCCGCCAGGCCTTCTTGGACTTGGCCGCCGCCGAGCCGAATCGTTTCCGCGTTATCGATGCGAGCCAGAGCATTGAAGCGGTATGGGCTGCCATCGAATCCGACATCAAGGAGCTCGCATGAGCGTATGGGATTCACTAGTCGGCCAAAAGCCGGTAATCGACATGCTCAGTCGTATCGCGCAGGGCGACCCGAGCCAGATCACCCAGTCGTGGCTGATCTGTGGACCTCCCGGATCGGGCCGTTCCAACATGGCCCGAGCATTCGCGGCGGCGCTGGAAAGCCCGGATCACGGCATGAGCGCTGAGCCCACGCGCGTCACCCAGCAGGTGCTTGCCGGCACGCATCCGGATGTCACGGTGCTGACCACGAACAAGGTGACTATTGGTATCGATCAGGTGCGTGAGATCATCACTACCTCCGAGCAGATGCCCGCCACCGCACCGTGGCGCATCATCATCATCGAAGACGTGGATCGCATGCTTGAGCGCACCACCAACGTGCTCTTGAAAGAGATTGAGGAGCCGGCCGAGCATTGCATCTGGCTACTGTGCGCGCCCAGCGCCCAGGACGTGCTGCCCACCATCCGCTCGCGCACACGCATCGTGAACCTCGCCGTGCCCTCCACCCAGGCGGTGGCCGGATTCCTGACCTCCACCACCAATGTCGAGCCAAAAGTGGCGCAGCGTGCGGCCCGACTCGCCGAAGGCCATATCGGCATCGCCAAGTTGTACGCCACCGACGAACGGGTTATGTCCGACCGCGATGAACTTGTGGTCGGTGTGCTGAATCTGGCCCGTGCCTCGGATGCAGTGTTGTTGGCCGGCAATCTTATCGACAATGCCAAGGCCCAGGCCGAGGCGGACGCGAACCGCATCACCGCCGGCCAGGAAGCGGAATTCCGCCGCATCAACGGACTGGCACCGAGCGACCGCATCCCGCCGAAACTGCGTGGCGCATTCAACCAGATTGCCAAGAAAGACGATGTGAAGCGTTTGGTCACCCGCCGTACGCGCGACGTATTGGATCGTGCGCTGAACTCCATCGCTTCCATCTACCGAGATGTGGCGGTGCTGCAGAACAATGCGGAGGATTCGGTGGGCCTCATCAACCTGGAGAACCGCTCGTCGATCACCGAATTGTCGGTGCGATTGAACCGGGCCGGTGCCGTGACCCGTCTGGACGAAGTGGCCCACGCCCGCAAGCGCCTAGCCGGCAACGGCAACCCGCTACTGGTATTCGAGTCCCTCTTCTGCGCCCTGATCCCATAACCCGACGCAACTAGCCCCCCTCTGATGAGGGGGCTGTCGAGCGCAGCGAGACTGGGGGAGAGACCCCGTAACGCACAGCCCCCAGTACGTCACACATATGAGCGATACTGGGACGTATGAAGATTTCCGCCGATTTCACCGTCATCCCGGACGATTTCGCCAAGGCCGCGGCCCCTGAATATTTCAATGGTGGCGTGCCTGTGGTCTCCTTCCCGTTCTACATCGATGATGTGGATCCCGAGGCCCGCTACCTGCACTGGGAGTTCGTGGACCCGGATTCGATTCCGGTCTGCGGCTTCGAGTGGATTCACTGGTCCGTGGCCAATCTGCCGATTGATGCGCTGATGTACGACTTCAATGATTCGCATGCGTTGGCCATCCCGCCGGACTTCTCCCGTCAGCTGCCGGCCATGATTCCCGAGACCGTGCAGGGGTGCAACTCCTCGGCCTCCAAGTTCTTGGGCCGCAGCACTGACCCGGCGGTGATCATGCGGTACAACGGTCCGCAGCCGCCGGACAAGGATCATGAGTACTACCTGCAGGTGTGGGCCACCAAGAAGCCGTTGCCCGGCTTGAATCAGGGCTTCTGGCTCAACGAGCTGTTGCACGCGCTGCGCAACAGCGGTGAAGTGCCCGACACCGACGGCATCTTCCTGACCGGCAAGGCGTGAGCCACATGAGCCCCCGCAGGCGGGGGCTGTCAGCATCACTGACTGGGGGTGGGTCAGTACAAAACCACCTTCAGTCCGACTTCGTCGTCCAGCTCCCGCCAGTGGGAGCGTGACTACAACAAAGAAAGGACACCATCACACTATGGCCTGCACCACGATTCTGGTAGGCAAAGACGCGAGCTATGACGGCTCGACCATCATCGCCCGCAACGAGGATTCCGCGAACGGCGAGTTCAACCCGAAGCGCTTCATCGTCGTGAAGCCGGAGGAACAGCCGCGCGAATACAAGTCGGTGATCTCCCACCTAACCATCACCCTGCCGGACGACCCGCTGCAGTACACCGCCGTGCCGAACGCGGACCTCAAGGAAGGTATTTGGGGCGAGGCCGGCGTCAACGAGGCGAACGTGGCGATGAGCGCCACCGAAACCCTGACCACCAACGAGCGCGTGCTCGGCGCCGACCCGTTCGTGGAATACACGCCGGCCAAGGGCGATGAGCCCGAGGTGCCCGGCGGCATCGGCGAAGAGGACTTCCTGACCATCGTGCTGCCGTATGTCAAGACCGCACGCGAGGGCGTCCAGCGCCTCGGCGCGCTGCTTGAGGAATTCGGCACCTACGAGATGAACGGCGTCGCCTTCTCCGACTCCAACGAAATCTGGTGGCTGGAAACTGTGGGCGGCCATCACTGGATTGCCAAGCGCGTGCCGGACGAGGCCTACGTGACCATGCCGAACCAGCTCGGTATCGACGAATTCGACCTTGAGGACGCTCTGGGTGACCAGGAAGTGCACATGTGTTCCGAAGACCTTGCCGAATTCATCGAAACCAACCATTTGGACCTCGCGGTGGAGAACACTACCCCGTTCAACCCGCGCGATGCCTTCGGCTCCCACTCCGACTCCGACCACGTGTACAACACCCCGCGCGCCTGGTACATGCAGCGCTTCCTCAACCCGTACGACGAGGTGTGGGACGGCCCGGACGCCGACCACAAGCCCACCTCCGACGACATCCCGTGGGCCCGTCAGCCTGAGCGCAAGGTGACCATCGAGGATATCAAGTACGTGCTGAGCTCCCACTACCAGGGCACCCCGTTCGATCCGTACGGCCAGCTGGGCGATGAGCGCACCCGCCACATGTACCGCACGATCGGCATCAACCGCCAGAGCCAGCTCGCGGTGATGCAGATCCGCCCGTACCGCCCGCAGGCCTCCCGCGCCATCCAGTGGATGGCATACGGCTCCAACCCGTTCAACACGCTGGTACCGTTCTTCCCGAACGTGGACACCACGCCCGCCTACCTTGAGGACACCACCACCCGCGTGACGTCCGAGAACTTCTACTGGGCCAACCGCATCATCGCCGCCCTGTGCGATGGCGCCTTCCGCTCCACGTCCAACGCCGTTGAGCGCTACCAGGAGAAGACCGGTGCGATGGGCCACCGCTTGGTCGCCGCCACCGACGAGCAGATCGCCCGTCTGGGCTTGACGGCCGCCGAGGAAGCCGCGCAGTCCGCCGCTGAAGAGGAATTTGAGGCCGACAACGTGGATGGCGATGTGCAGCCGATGACCCCGGACGAGACCATCGCCGCGCTGCGTAACCCCGAGGTGCGCGAGATTCTCGCCGCCGCCAACCAGACCATGGCCGACCAGCTCAAGGAGGAAACCGAAAAGCTGCTTGACTCCGTGCTGTACACTCGCAGCATGGAAATGAAGAACGGCTTCCACATGTCCGACTTTTAGTCCGTATTGAGCTCCCCTCCCTGAGGGGCTGAGCCGTTAAGAAAACAGCCCAGTGGGCTGTTTTTAGGCGAAGAGGCGGCGACTGCCGCCCCACCACCCCGCCCCATCACACAAACACAGAAAGGCTTTATATGACCACCATCGAAGACTTCACCAGCCAGTACGGTCTGGTCCAGAAGATCGACGCATTCGGCTACATGAAGTACCTGGCCGAGAACCCTGACGCCCCGCGCAAGCACGGCAAGGTGGTGCTCGTCACCGCCGATACGCCGCTCAAGGCATCGCGCGGAGAAGGCAAGACCACCACGACCATCGCCCTGATCGACGCTCTGAACAAGCGCGGCATTGATGCGACCGCCGTGCTGCGTCAGCCGAGCATGGGCATCACCGCAGCCGGTTCCAAGGGCGGTGCCTCCGGCGGCGGCAAGGCTTCCCTGACCCACCCCGAGCTCATCGACTGGGGTCTGTGCGGCGAAATGGGCGCCATCGAGGCGGCCCAGAACCTGCTCGTCTCCTTCGCCGAGAAGGCCATCGATGACGGCAAGCTCGACACGATTCTCGTGCCGCGTGTCTCCGAGGTTCCGAGCCGCTCCCTGCGCTCCACCGCTGTGGACTACGGCAAGGGCAACGTGCCGGAGAAGGTCGTGCTCACGCCGACCTGCGAGCTCATGCAGATTGTGGTGCTCTCCCGCTCGATGGACGAGATTTCCGAGCGCGTGTCCAAGATGATCGCCGGCACCAAGGACGGCAAGGCCGTGACCTTCGGCGAATTCGTGGACCTGTGGCGTATCACTGGCATTTTGGCCGACGCGGTCAAGCCGGCCAAGACCGAAACCGTGAACGGATCACCGGTCTACGTGCACGGTGGCCCGTTCGCCAACGTGTCCATCGGCATTCCGACGTTGGTCTCCGTGGAAATGGCCTGCGCCCTGCATGACGTGGTCATCGTCGAGGCCGGCTACGGCACCGACGCCGGCGCCCAGAAGTGGCTGGACATCGCCTGCCGCGAATACGGCGCGCAGTGGCCGTCCGCCGCCATCGTGGTGACCCGTGCCTCCACCTGGCGCGACGATCCCGAGCTGGCCTGGCGCTACCCGTTCCACGTGCAGCGCCTGGAGAACCTGGACATTCCGACCTTCCCGCTCATCAACCTGTGGGAAGGCGAGGACGATCAGGTTCCGTCCCTGAAGGCCACCGCCGACGAGCTGGGCTTCCGCACGCCGATCATCGGCAACCTGTTCCGCGACGGCGGCGAGGCGCTGGCCCCGCAGCTTGACGGTTTCGTCGACGCGTTGCAGAACGGCTCCATGCCGGCCGAACCGCACTCGCACAAGGGCATGGCCCTGACCGAGAACGCCAAGTGGGTGGCCGAGAACGCCTACGGCGTACCGGCCGAGCGCGTGATTTACAAACCGGGCTTCACCGAGTCCGTGTCCGAGGCCATGGAACTGTGCCAGAGCGCAGGCATCTCGCTGGACGATCTGGCGTTCGTGGCGGTCAAGTCCCCGGCGACCATGACCGACAACGACCGTGCCCCCGAAGAAGAGCGCACCGTGACCCTGAAGAAGGTCGAGGTGCATGCCGGTGCCGGTCTGGTCCACGTCAACCTGACCACCAGCCTCACCACCCCCATGCCCAAGATCGTGTGATGACAGGCACAAGGTGAGGTAACTCGCTTTCGAGGGGCGGATTTCCGGTTTTCCGGAGGTCTATCTGCGTTTCGAGGGGCTCTTCGATTGCGAAACCCGGAGTATGACCATTGAAATTGCAATGTTTATACTCTGGGTTTCTTGTTTTAAAAGCCCCTTGAAACGCTAGTAGAGCTTCTGAATGTTGGAAATCAGCCCCTTGAAACGTAGAAAGCCCGCCGCCGGCGGGCTTTCTACATCTGAGCTTCCCTCTTTGAGGGGAGCTGCCAGCGAAGCTGACTGAGGGGAGCCAGAATACGCAAACTAGAAGTTGCTACCCTGAGCCGTTAAACGGAAAGCCCACCGGGCTTTCCGTAGGCGATGCGAGCAGCTATGCTGCGAGGGGAATGGTGGCAACTAGAAGTTGCTACCATTCCAGCCCCAGTCGGTGGTGGCGGTGTAACGGATGTAGGTGCGGTCCTCGGGAATGCCGAGCGTGGAGTTCAGCGCGGCCATAATGCTCTCGGTCAGCTTTTCCCAAGCAGAGCCCGGCACGGAGCGGCCGAACACGTTGACCTCCACATAGGCGGCGGGCTGGTCATCGCTACCGCCGAAATAAATCGGCATATTGTCTTCGAACGGGCACATCAGCCAGCCCTCGGACTTGCCCGGCACGGCGGTAATCGCCTTGCCATAGGCGGCCTTCAGTGCCTCGCGCTGCTCAGGGGTGGTGGACACGGACACATGAGTGTGAATAACGGGCATAATTCCTCCTTGATTCGGTTCGCTTCCAGTCTAGCCTCAGCGGCTGCTGTTGAACATGGCATGCGGATGTAGGAAGCTGCTTGCAGAACGGACCGGGGCAAGGCCAATTGGGGAGATTATTGGCCTTTCCAGCCAATATATGTTCCGCAGTCAGCCCAATAGTGTTGAATACCCTTGTGAGAAAACTGATTGAACAACTGATGAAGTTCGGCATTGTGGGCGTCATCGCCTTTGTTATCGACTGGGGTATTCTCAACCTATTGGTTGGCATATTCCACATGCACAACGTGCTGGCTGCCACCGTCTCTTTCATCATCTCGCTGATTTTCAACTATCTGGCGAGCATGAAATTCGTATTCAAGCATCGTGATGACATGGCGCGCTGGATGGAGATTCTTATCTTCGTGGCGGGCGCTGTAGTCGGTCTGTTCATGAATGACGCGATTATCTGGATTTCCACTTATGGCATGAACCATGATGCCTATGTATCGCAGCATGCCGAATATCTGTTGCGCACCAATATCGGCAAGTTGGTGGCCACTGCCGTGGTAATGATCTGGAACTTCTTGATTCGCAAGTGGCTGCTCGACGATACGCACACCAATGCGATGAACCGTCTGAAGTCCGCTGAAAATCGACTGAATGCCGAGGAGCTTGAAGCCAAGTGGCAGAACAGCTTCTCCCACAAGCTCGGCATCTGGTCCCTGGAACACACGCCCAAAGGCTGGCCGAAGTAGCGTTTTGACGTATAAGCCCCCTCGTCAGAGGGGGCTTAGCTTTTGTCTCACACACTCACTTCAGTCAAGGTCGGCTGCTCGGTGGAGCCCTTGATCTGCTTGAAGCCAATCAGCGCAATCACCAGCGAGACCAGTGCCAAAGTGGTCACCACCATGAAGCCGCCATGCGAGCCCATGCGGTCGATGAACTGGCCGGCAATCGCCGAACCGGCGGAGGAGCCGATAGAATTCATCGCACCCATCCACGCCATGCCTTCGGTCAGGCGGGAAGGCGGCACCAAGTGCAGCATGAGCTGGTTGCCGTTAATCCACGTCGGAGCCTGGCACACGCCGATGATCAGGTAGATGATCATAATCACCCACAGATGCTTGGCGAACAGGAACGTGCTGATGCCGATGTTCACCACGGCCAGGCAGAAGTAGAAGCGCTTCCACAGGGCAATCGACCAGTTCTTCGCGCCGTACACCAAGGCGCCCATCAACGAGCTGATGGAGAAGCAGGCGAATACAAAGCCCGTGTACTGCTTCATATTCGACTCGGTGGCGAATGCGATGATCGAGATGCCTGTAGCCGACTGGAACGCGCCCAAGCCGAACCAGGTGACGCATACCGCAATCAGACCCGGTCCCCAGATGGACGCCTTCTTGCCGGAACGCGCATCGGCGACCGCCTGCTCAATGGCGGCGTTAATCGTGGCCTCATCGGTCACGCCTTCGCGCTCAAGACGGCGGCGAGTCTCCTCGGCTGCGGTCTCCACCTTCAACGCTTCGGCTCGAGCCGCCTCGCGCTCACGGTATTCCTTGCGGGAAATGCCCTCAGCGCGGGCCAGCTGAGTCTGTGACGGTGGCTCAGTGGTCAGCTCGGTCAAGAACATCAGCGCGCCCACACCACGCACATGCCGGTGAACGAGAATGCCAGCAGACCGGAGATCACGGCCAGTGTGGAAGCCAGTGGATTGCCGATTACCCGACATGCATTCGTCCAGCACGCCGCACAGGGAGAGCGCACGGTTGGTACGCTCCTGATCGCCCTTCAGGATTTTGGTCCAGCGCGCGCGGCTCATCGCGCCCCACGGCGGAATAGCTGCCAGGAACGGCGTCAAACAGTACAGCACCCATTCCGGCGCACGATTGGTGATGGATGTGGTCAGCGCGACGGCGGCGACAATCCACACCAGAATCGTTGGAATCGAAACCTGCCGCTGGCCGAACTTGTCGGTCAGCTTGCCGAGCAGCGGCGTGGCCACGGCCAGTGCAATCGCCTGAATGGCGGTGAGCATACCTGCCAGCGAGTAGTTGCCGTAGTAATGCTGCACGGAAATGGTGATGGTCATGCCCACCATCGGGAACGGCATGCAGGCAATCACCGAACCGATGGAATAACGAGCGGTATGAGGTATGCGCAGCAACTCCGCATACCCACCAAAAACTTTGTGACCCACTTCCTTGATGCCAGCCATAATGGTGTTCGAGTTGGACAGGTTGTTGGACATAACAGCACTACGCTCCTTTCCGCTCCCGATTGGATGTTCCCCGCTGACGTGGCGTTGCCGGCGAAGCCCTCATCGAATGATGTGTTGTCCATGGTCGCGCAAAGTTTGCGTTGGATTTTCCCCCATCCGCATATTTGCGTCATGGATACTCTACGGGTGTCCACTCCGCGACACGCGGTAGATTGGAGATATTAAGACAACGTTCTCATGCCCTTCAGGGCGGGAAGCAGAAAGGCGACTCATGAGCGCTACTACCATCCATTTCGTCCGGCATGGCAAGGTATATAACCCCGACCATCTGCTCTATGAGCGACTGCCCGACTTCCATCTTTCCGACCTTGGCCGTCGCATGGCTCAAGCCACCGCCACGTACTTGGCCAAGAATCCCCAAACCAATACGATTGCAGCCGTCTACTCCTCGCCGCTCGACCGTACGCGCGAGACCGCCGGCGCGATTCTCGATGCGCTGAACCCCGTGCGCGAGGCTCGTGGCGAGGCTCCGCTCACGCTCACTACTGATGAACGGGTGATTGAGGCCGGCAACGAGTTCCGTGGCAAGCGCATCGGCCATGGCGAGGGCGCGCTGTGGAAGAACGGCAACTGGAAGCTCGTCACCAACCTGTACAAGCCGAGCTGGGGCGAGTCCTATCAGCACATCGCGGCGCGTATGGACGACTTCGCCCGCGAGAAGGTGGCCCAGCACCCCGGCGAGCAGATTGTGGTGGTCAGCCACGAATCGCCGATTTTCAGTTATCGCCATTATCTGGAGACCGGCCACCCCGAGCACTGGATGTTTCTGCGGCACACGGCGCTCGCCTCCGTGACCTCGGTGACGTACGACAACGAAACCGGCCGTGTGATGTCAATCACGTATGTCGACCCAGCGGCCAACGTCAAGTAACGGCACACTGGTGTTAGGACATTGGTTCCCCTCTCTGAGGCTGAGCCGTGAAGCAAACAGTCCAGTGGACTGTTTGTAGGCGAAGACGAGCCGATAGGCGAGCTATTGAGGCGCGGGCGTGGCCCGTCCGCAATTGCTGCTGAGCTGTCACCGTAGGTGACTGAGGGGAGCCAAGAGACGCACTACAATCGAGTGGTGGACGCAAAGGAGCATAGATGACCATTGAACTCAATCGTGAGGCAATCGCACAGGTCACGGCATTGCCGGCGGTAACTGAGGCCGCCGAAGCCGGCTCGGCGCTGATCAGCCTGTGGCCGTTGACCGAAGCCATGCAGATGGACAATGACGCCAAGTACGCGGAGAATCTGCAGGTTCGCGTCACGCGCGCATTCGCCCGCGTGCTGACCGGTGAAGACGTCACGGTGCCCGATGCCGAATTCGTCTATGAAGGCGCCGATGAGATTCCCGGCCGCCCACAGAACATCGTCGATACGCTGCTGGCCGCCAACGATGCCTACGACACGATGGCCGACTACTCCGAATCCGGCGATGTACAGCTGATCTTTGACGCCGCCGAAGCGTTGGACGTTCGTTGGGACACCGATGTTGCGGCTCAGGTCCGTGAGACGATTGCCGCCGTGGAAGCCCAGATTGAAGACGACGCCGCGCAGGGCCGTCTGTCTACGTCCAGCGAGCCCGCTGATGTGGCCACCCGTTTTGCCACTGCGCTCGCCGTGTGCGATGCGCTGCTGAGCGTGGTGACCGGTGACGGCGAACACGATGGCGACGCCGCAGCTCAGGCGGTCAAGGTGCTGCCGATTCTGCTGTACGTCAACGAGCTGCGCGAGCAGTGCTCGATTCCGCGCATATGCCTGACCGATCAGCAGATTCTTGAGCTGATTGATACGCGCGCTAAGGCCGCTGGCGCGGACACGCTGACCGCCACCGCCGAATACATTGCCCCACTGGCCGGTGCCGAATGGACCAAGCACCGCGACGATGTGCTCTGGAACCCGGACGAAGCCAAGAAGAAGGCCAAGGAAGAAGACGAAAAGCGCAACAAGGAGGCCTTGGCCGCCAAGTTTGCGCACATTAAAGATGACCCTGGCAAAGAAACCGTGGAGTTGTGAGAATCAAGGCAGCTTAGCCCGCCTGATCGGTTCTCTTACCCCTGCTCGCGATTCCTCCGTGCCAAGGAAATCGTCTATGTGGTGAAGAACATCGCTTACGCAACGGAAGAAGAAACACTTATGGGCAATGGCGTCAATCTGCGCACGCTCACCAATGACGGCGGTAGCGCGGTAATCAGCGATTACGGGGCGCATCTGCTGCGCTGGGCCCCGGCGGGGCAGCCGGATGTAATCTGGACGCCCCGCACATGGCATTTCGAAGCTGGTCAGCCGGTTGGCGGGGGAGTGCCGGTGTGCTTCCCCTGGTTCGGGCCGGGGTTTGTGCATGGCGGGCAGACTGCGAAGCGACCGATTCATGGGTTCGCACGATTGCGCCAGTGGGCGCTGGACGAAGGGGCGTTTACCGGTGCCCGTGTGCGGTATGTGCTGGATTCCGAACGACTGACGACTGGCGAAGTGCCATGGATCGAGGATGAACCCAACGTGCGTTTCCATGCCGCATACGAGGTGTGTGCCAGCGATACGCTGACGATGACGCTGACCGTTACCAACACGGGAGGTGAGCCGATGTCGTATGAGGCGGCGCTGCACTCGTATCTGCATGTCGGCGATGTGCTCGGCGCGCGGCTGGTCGGTTTGCGGGGTGCAACATATCTGGATGCCACGGAAGCCGGATTCCCGCCAAAACTACAAGAACAGCCATCGGTGATGTTCGGCGATCAGCCGGTGGACCGTGTGTATTATTCCGATGCTGCACTGGAATTGCAGGACCATGTGCTGGGTCGTGTGATTCGCATCGGCAAGACCGGCTCGCCGCAGACGGTGGTGTGGAATCCCGGAGAGCAGGGCGGCAACGCCATTGCCCATGCCAAGACGGGTGAATGGCGTGGCTTTGTGGCCGTGGAGGCAGCGGCGTGCCGAGACCGTATCGTTGCCCTTAGTCCGGGTGAATCGTATATGCTTTCGCAGTCCATTGCCGTGATGCCGTTGGGGTAGTTGGCTGAATACAGTGCCGATAATACAGTGCCGAGAATGATGAAGCCCTACTCGCGTTGAGTAGGGCTTCATCATTGGTTGCGGGGAACTTCTTCAACGGAAGTTCACCGATATCGGTTACTGGCCTTGCCAGGGTTTCTGGGCATTGTCGCCGGCGGGAGCCGTGTGCTCAGAAGGTGTTGCGGATTCGTCGCCGGCGTTTTGAGGCATCGGCGGAACCTGGCCGTACTGTGGGGCCGGGGCCTCCGGTTGGCCGTACTGCGGGGCCGGCACCTGACCGTAATCAGGTGCGGGTGCAGCCGGCTGGCCATAGTCGGGGGTTGGCATGGGCGGCTGGCCGTAAGCCGGGGCCGGCTGGTTGAAGCCGGGTGCGGGCGCGTTCGGAGCGGCGAAATTCGGGGGTACAGGCGTGCTGTATGGTGCGCCGTAAGCACCCTGAGGCATGGGGGTTGCCGCCGCGCCATCGTCAAAACGTGCGCCCTCCGGCTTGCTGGGAAGAGCCATGAACACGATATAGACAACGCAGCCGGCCAGCGTAATCAACGCACCAATGACCGCCGCGCCAAGACCGCCGGCGGCCATGCTGCCATAACCATAGTCATAACTGCCAAGGCTCCTGAACCCGCCGTACAGTGCCGCACCACCGCCGATAATCATGATGATAAGGCCGATAACCATCGCGATATAGAAAATGGCAACCCACCAGCCAGGCTTGTTCGTGTCATGCAGACGGCGGACGGAAAGTGCCAGGGTGGGGATTAGGGTCACCAGACCCCAAATGGTGGCGAGGAAGCCAAGCTTTTCATCTGTGGCGGTGTTGAGGATGTCCAGCACGATATTGATGCCGAAAGCGGCCAGCACCCACCACCAGAATTCACTGCGGGACGCGCGGCCCCTGAACACCACGTACTTCTTCCAGAAGCGCAGGAAGGCTTCTTGGAAGGAGCATCCGTAGTAAGGCTTATCCAGCGGCACAGTGGCAGTGGGCGCGGCGTATTGGCCGTAAGACGGCGGAACCGGGCCGTAAGGATTGCCATCGGGGGTCGGTGTGCCGTACGCCGGTGCGGATTGACCGTAGGTGTTGGCGTCGGGCGCGGGCTGACCGTAGGTTGGTGCGGCCTGGCCATAAGAGTTCGCGGTCGGAGCAGGCTGGCCGTATGCCGGCTGGCCGTAAGCGGGCTGCGCCGGCTGTGAGGGCTGCGCCGGGGCCGGTGCGCCATACTGCGGTACGGGATTAGGTGCGGGCGTACCGTTGGCCTCAGGCTGCTGAGGCAAAGGCACATTGTTGGGATCAGACATTGATTCCCCTTTCATAAGACCTATGTGTCACATCATATTCTTCCATTGCATGAGTGGAAAACTCAACAATTGCGCCAAATAATGTCCAAAGTTGTGGTGAATGCACTGGAAAGAATCGATGGTTATCAAATCGATATCAGTTGAGGGTGAACGTTATCGATCGGTTGTGTAACCTGTTGCATGAATATTGCGCACAGTTGCGGGGCGGAACTGGAAAGCAGACGAAGCTTTTGGCGCTATGCATAAAGCAACATACAGAGATGTAGGGAATGCCATGAACCACGAATACACGGATGCCGCCGTTGAGCAGCGCGAATCGCACGAAGACGAATCTCAAGACTGGGATCTGCTGTTCGTGGGCCTGGCCTGCTGATTCTCGTTTGCTGTTTTCTTTTCTTTTGATTTTGCTTTTAAAAGAAAAGCAAATGGCAGGCAAAAGAGATTTCGTTGGAAAATGGCCGTTTTGGGATGGTGTTGGCCCGAAACGTCAATAACGAAGCAAAAGAGCGAGGAGCGCTGCTCTCCGCGTCCGGCGCGCGCGGCACAATAGGGGACTATGACTGATGCTGAAAACACCAAACCCGAACTGCCCAAGAACGTTCGTGTTCGCTTCTGCCCGTCGCCGACCGGAACCCCGCATGTCGGCATGATTCGTACCGCCCTGTTCAACTGGGCGGAAGCTCGCGCCACCGGCGGCACGCTGATCTTCCGTATCGAAGACACCGACGCCGTGCGCGACTCCGAAGAAAGCTACAACCAGATCCTCGAATCCCTGCGTTGGCTGGGTATCGACTGGGACGAGGGCATCGATGTGGGTGGCCCTCACGGCCCGTACCGCCAGTCCGAGCGTACCGCCATCTACAAGGATGTTGCCGCCAAGCTGCTCGAAGCCGGCTACGCCTACGAGTCCTTCTCCACTCCTGAGGAAATCAAGGAGCGCAACCTTGCCGCCGGCCGTCCGGCCGAGTTCGGCTACGATGGCTACGACCGCAACCTGACCGATGAACAGAAGGCCGCCTTCCGCGCCGAGGGCCGCAAGCCTGCGCTACGTATCAAGATGCCTGATGAAGACATCGCCTTTGACGATCTGATTCGTGGCACCATCGAGTTCAAGGCCGGCTCCGTGCCGGACTACGTGATCGTGCGCCCGAACGGCGACCCACTGTACACGCTGACCAACCCGGTCGACGACGCGATGATGGAAGTCAACGTCGTGCTGCGCGGCGAGGACCTCCTGAGCTCCACCCCGCGCCAGATCGTGCTTTACCGTTACCTTATGGAACTCGGCATCGCCAAGGAGATGCCGCTGTTCGGCCACATGCCGTACGTGATGGGCCAGGGCAACAAGAAGCTCTCCAAGCGCGACCCAGAGTCCAACCTGTTCAACCACCGCGACAATGGCTTCATCCGCGAGGGCCTGCTCAACTACCTGGCCCTGCTCGGCTGGTCCATTGCACCGGACCGCGACGTGTTCTCCATGGACGAGATGACCGAGAAGTTCGACGTGCGCGACGTCAAGGCCAACCCGGCCCGCTTCGACATCGACAAGGCCATCTCCATCAACGCCGAGCACATCCGTATGCTTGAGCCCGAGGACTTCCTGCGCCGCTCGGTGCCGTACCTGCACCGCGACGGTGTGGTTTCCGCCGACAACTGGGATGCCCTGACCGACCGTGAGCGTGAGGTGCTGACCGCCGCCGCTCCGCTGGTTCAGCCGCGCGTGCGCCTGCTGGGTGAGGTTGCCGGCATGGTCGGCTCCCTGCTCTCCACCGAGGGCTACTTGGAGCCGGCTGACGACGCCAAGAAGCAGCTGAAGGATTCTGCCGGCGAGGTGCTGGACAAGGCCATCGCCGCACTCGAGGCTGTGGATGAGGCTGACTGGAAGACCGACAACCTGCATGAGACCCTGAACAAGGCTCTGGTTGAGGAGGGCGGCTACAAGCCGCGCCTCGCTTTCGGTCCGGTGCGTGTGGCCATGTCTGGTCGTCGCGTGAGCCCGCCGCTGTTCGAGTCCATGGAGATCGTCGGCAAGCCGGTTTCCCTCGCTCGCCTGAAGGGCCTGCGCGAGCACCTGTGAGCTAAGGTTCCTTCCGTGCTCGGCTGAGCTGTAAGGACACTCAAGGTGGGCGTCTGCATGTGCAGATGCCCACCTTTTCTTGTATTCAGTGATGAGCTGGAACAGCTGGAAAGTCTTACCGCTGCGCCGCATGCCAGTGAGAATATGTACGAGGTTGAACATGGCTGGTTTGTGCAGTGAGGTCACGAAACGTGCCTTGTAGGTGGTTTCGCCTTCATGCGTCCATGAAACGGTTGATAGGTAACCGGGCGGCGGTCTTTGACGTGACATTGCATTACAAGCATCGCGACGCGCTCGCTGTCGCAAGGGAACATAAGCGCCTCATTTGGTTCTTGAAGGCTGATTTGCCGGCTATGAATGTGCAAGGCAAAGATCATTGCCTCATCTGCAATTTCATCAGTGCATTAGATGGTAATTCATCAGTAGTGCTTACTGATAATCCGTCAGTAGAGTTCATGCAAATTCATCAGTAGTGGCAGCGTAGCACTTGAAATCGTTGAAATTCCGCGCGACACGCCGTAAGTTGCGTAAGGGTGAATACTTGCGTATATTTATCACTCGTTGCGCGGTTCACCGAGCAGCCGGTTGAAAAACTGAATATGCCCCCATCGTCTAGCGGTCTAGGACTACGCCCTCTCACGGCGCCAACACCGGTTCAAATCCGGTTGGGGGTACGACGAACAACTTTTCGGAGTTGCTACGCCAAGCCAAATTGGGGTGTGGTGTAATTGGCAACACAGCTGATTCTGGTTCAGCCATTCTTGGTTCGAGTCCAGGCACCCCAGCCAATAACCCTCGCGGATTTGCGAGGGTTTTTGTTTTCAGGGAAGTAGCCGCTTGAAAAGCGACTTCCCTGCACATGAGAGCACATGAGAGCGCTAAGAGCGCATGCGTGTGTATGAAAGTAGGGTTAAGTAAAGAAAAGTGTGTCTTATCGTGCGTGTCGATGGCGTGTCGGTGAGTTAGCGAGATCGTCCGCCCCAGCCTTTCCTGATGCCGAACCCGCCCTCGTAGGCGTCGACGCCGGCGGCCGG
>ENA-OQMN01000073-OQMN01000073.1-human-gut-metagenome-genome-assembly--contig:-NODE-73-length-35178-cov-11.269208_pt1 | contig 35178 bp, 36 predicted proteins | sample MGYA00242765_ERZ504861 | MGnify/ENA primary metagenome ERZ504861 (study PRJEB26092, sample SAMD00036417) | human gut metagenome | host: Homo sapiens | study: EMG produced TPA metagenomics assembly of... | reverse complement strand
CCGGGCGCGGTGCGCTCGAGCTGGGGGCAGTGCAGCCGACCTACCCGCGCGGTGTGACGCCCTGCGACCTCGGCAGCCTGGTGCCCGATGATTTGAGCGGTGCCTGCGCGAGGGATTGACCGCCTTTGGCCGCAAGCTGGCGGCCTATCGCGCCCCCGAGCCGTGCTGACGGGTCTGGAGACCCGCACCAGCAGCCCCGTGCGCCTGCTGCGCGATAAGAAAACCTGCAATGCACCGGCCTGGCAGGGCTTTACCCCTGCGGCGAGGGTGCGGGCTACGCGGGCGGTATCATGACCGCCGCCGTCGACGGTGTGCGCTGCGCCGCCGAGCTGATGAAGAATTGGGGACCGATGGCGGACTGATGCGTCCGCAGGGGCCGGGCATGCCCGGCCCGCAGCCTACAGGAAACCGCCCTATAACCGGAAAGCCGAGAGCCGGACATGTCCGGCCCCTACAATGCAGTAACAACAGATTGGACAACCAAATGCCTGACAACAAAACTCCCAAATATCAATACGATCACTACGACTTCGGCGATATGCTGGACAGCGCCGTTGAGGCGGGCAGCAAAATCGGCTCGTCGGTGCTGGGCAGCATTGCAGACGCCCTTGCACAGGCGGGCGATGCCATGAGCAGGCCGCAGCCCGACAGCTTCGCCGCATGGAAGCGCCGTCTGGAGCGCAAGTGGAAAAACGGCGGCCAGTCTGTCGGCGTTGCGCTGACGGCGGTTGGCTGGACCTTTACAGGCTGCTTCGGCATCGCGGCGCTTGTGCTGGGCATCCTGACGGCAGTCGGCGCAGGGCCGCTGGGGCTTTCCCAACAGGATTTTATAGCCCTGCCGATTTTGACGGCCGTGTTTTCCCCCCCCAACGCTCGTCTTCCTCTTTATGGCCATCGTGGGCATGAAAAAGCTGACCTATTTCAGCCGCCTGCGCAGGCTGCTGCGCGCCGCCAATGACTGGACCTGCGACCTGCCCGCGCTGGCCCGCAAGGCACAGATCAAGCAGGAAAAGGCCTATGAAACCGTTGCAAAGGCTGTGGCGAACGGGGATCTTCCCAACGCCGCCATTTCCGACGATTACAGCACGCTTTACCTGGACGATTCGCTCATGCCGACGGCGGCAAAGCCTGCCGCAGCGCCGCAGGCCGAGCCTGCCGAACCCCTGACCGATGCCGAACAGTTCCGCCGTGAGGGCATGGACTTTTTGAACTACTTGAAAGTCTGCCGCGGCAAGCTGGGCACCGATGCGGACGAAGAACTTGCCGCAATGCAGAAAACCTGCGCGTCGATCATGGGCTTTGTCCACAACCACCCGGAGCAGCTGAACCGCGTGCGCCGCTTCCGGGAGTATTACCTGCCAACGACCCGCAAGCTGCTGGACACGGCGCAGGGTCTGGGTGATACGGACAGCGCGAACGCGGCGGAGATCCGCCGCGACATCACCGGCATCCTGCACACGCTGAACCAAGCGTATGAAAAGCTGTACGACACCCTTCTGCAGGACGTCAGCATGGACGTTTCCACCGAGATCGACACGCTGGAGGCTATGCTGCGGCAGGATGGCCTGACCCACGATTTTGAAGCTGATTTTAACACAAGGAGCTAAACTGTATGAATTACCCTGCGTGGCAACTGAAAAAGGCGGACCCCGCGGCGGAAACCTCGCTGGCCGGGGCCGGGTGCGGCGTACTGCTGCGCCGGGTGCTGGCCGCCCGCGGCTGCACGGACCCCGCCGCTGCGCAGGCCCTGCTGGGCCAGGGCGAACCGCTGAGCGACCCGTTCCTGCTCACCGATATGGACAAGGCTGTCGTCCGTATCCAGGAGGCCATCGAAAAGGAGGAACTCATGGTCATCTACGGTGACTATGACGTCGATGGCATCTCGGCCACGGCCATTTTGTACGAATGTCTCACCAGCCAGGGCGCACACGTCCGCTGCAAGCTGCCTACCCGCGGCTCCGGCTACGGTCTGACACGCGCGGCGCTGGAATCGCTGGCCTCCAAGGGCTTCAAGCTCGTCGTGACGGTAGACAACGGCATTTCCGCCGTCGAGGAAGCTGCCTGCGCAAAGGAGCTGGGCCTTGACCTCATCATCACGGATCACCACCTGCCTGGCGACACGCTGCCGGACGCCATCGCCGTTGTCGACCCCAAGCGCCCCGACGACGAAAGCCCGTTCAAGGACCTGTGCGGCGCGGGCGTGGCGTTCAAGCTCTGTGCCGCGCTCGAGGGCTGCGACCCCGCCGAGCTGTTGGAAATGTACGGCGAGCTGGCGGCGCTGGGTACGGTGGCCGACGTCATGCCGCTGGTGGGGGAGAACCGCACGATTGTCCGCGAGGGTCTGTCCCTTTTGCAGGACACGATGCGCCCCGGCCTGCATGCGCTTTTGGAGAGCGCCGGCTGCGGCGGCAAGCCCGTCACGGCGGACACGGTCAGCTACAGTTTGGCCCCGCGCCTGAACGCTGCGGGCCGCATGGACAACGCCGCGGTAGCGCTCAAACTGCTGCTCTGCGGCGACGAGGATCAGGCCACCGGCATAGCTGAACGCCTGGCCGAGATCAACACCGAGCGCCAGCAGACCGAACAGCAGGTCTTTGCCGCTGCTTTGCAGGCGTTGGAGGCCGACCCCGCCCGCACCCGGGACCGCGTGCTCGTCGTCAGCGGCGAGGATTGGCACCCCGGCGTCATCGGCATCGTGGCGGCGCGGCTCATGGAGCGGTTCAGCCGCCCGGTCATCGTCATCTCGATGCACGAGGGCGAGGGCCGCGGCAGCGGGCGCGCACCGGACCCGTTCGACCTGCACAGTGCGCTCGCAGACTGCGCACAATATCTGACGCGGTTCGGCGGCCACGCCGCCGCGGCGGGCGTTGAGATAGAGGAAGAAAATCTTGCCGCGTTCCGGCAGACCATCAATGCGTGGGCCGCGGCCCACGCCGCCCCGCCCGAGGCCGTCAGCCTGCGGCTGGACGCCGCCGCCACGCTGGGCGAGCTGAATCTGGAAAACGTCGGCGAACTGGCCCGGCTGGCACCCTTTGGCCGCGAGAACCCCACGCCCGTGCTGCTGGTGCAGCATGCCTTTGTGGACGGTATCTGGCCGATGGGCGCGGAGGGCCGCCACACCCGCATCCGGCTGCGGCAGGGCAGCGACACGCTGTTTGCGTCGAGCTTCGGCATTGCGCCGCAGGCGTTTGCCTATCCCGTCGGCAGTGAGGTGGAGGCCGCGCTCGAGGTCTCGATCTTCAACGGGCGCAGCGGGCCGATGGTGTCCGCGCACCTCAAGGCTATCCGCCCTGCGGAGTTGGGCAATACTCCCAGTGAACAGGCCGCGTGGTTTGAGGCGTTCCGCACCGGCGGCAGCCTCGACGCGGCCCGCGCCGCCGCGCTGCTGCCGGCCCGCGCCGACACGGTATCACTCTACCGGCGTATCCGCGGCGGGCATGTGGCCGCGGCGGATCTGCAGCCGGTTTTTGCGGCGGAGGGACCGCAGAACACCGGCAAGACGCTGGCAAGCCTGACGGCGCTGCAGGAGCTTGGCCTCATTGAGGAGCAGGAGGGCCGCTGGCTGCCCGTGCCCGTGACGGCCAAGCAGGACCTGGCCAGTGCGCCAGTGCTGCAAAAGCTGGCGGAGCTGGCAAAACAGGCATGAGCGCCCTGCTGCACATGTAGGGGCGGGCATTGCCCGCTCGGCAGCCTGAAAACAACAGCGCCTTTTCGGGAAGGCTGTGCCCATGGCAAGCGGCCTGCGGGCGAGCAATGCTCGCCACTACAGAATGCCCGAAAAAGCGCTGTGCAAGACAGGTAGAAAACGGAGAGGGGAACGGACTATGGAAAACACAAACGTGCAAGAAGTAAAAATGCCCATCACCTATGACGATCTGAAAAAGAGTCTGGTTGACAGCGGCCGTCCCTATGATTTTGCTATGATCGACCGCGCCTACGCGCTGGCCGAAAAGGCCCACGGCGAGCAGCGCCGCCGCAGCGGCGAGCCGTACATCTGTCACCCGCTTTCGGTGGCGCAGATTTTGGTGGAGCTGGGCATGGACAGCGAGAGCATTGCCGCGGCCCTCATGCACGATGTGGCCGAGGACACGCCGGTCACGGTGGCCGAGATCAAGCAGAAGTTCGGCCCCGAGGTCGCGCTGCTCGTTGACGGCGTCACCAAGCTGACCCAGATCAAGTTCTCGAATGTCGAGGACCGTCAGGCCGAGAACCTGCGCAAAATGCTGCTGGCCATGAGCCAGGACGTCCGCGTCATGATTATAAAATTGTGCGACAGACTGCACAATATGCGCACCGGCGACGCCTGGCCCGAGCAGAAGCGCCGCGACAAGGCACTGGAAACGATGGAGGTCTATGCCCCCATCGCGCACCGCCTCGGAATTTCCAACATCAAGGAGGAGCTTGAAGACCGCAGTCTGCACTACCTTGACCCTGTCGGCTATGAGACGATCCGTGACCTGCTGAATAAGCACGGCGACGAGTTCCTGCATCAGGTCTGCCATACGATTGCCAGGCACCTGTCCGAGAACGGCATCCAGAAGGCGACCATCCGCCACCGCGTCAAGAGCATCTACGGCATTTACCGCAAGATGTATATGCAGAATAAAGATTTCGAGGAAATTTATGACATTTACGCTGTGCGTATCATCCTCGACAACGTCCCCGAGTGCTATACCGCGCTGGGGCTGATCCACGATATGTACCACCCGCTGCCCAACCGCTTCAAGGACTACATCTCGACCCCGAAGCCCAACGGCTACCAGTCCCTGCACACAACGGTCATCGGACACGAGGCCATCCCGTTTGAGGTGCAGATCCGCACCTGGGACATGGACCGCATGGCGGAGTACGGCATCGCCGCGCACTGGAAGTACAAGGCCGGCATCACAGGCAGCAGCGACAAACTGGACGAGCGCCTGGCCTGGGTGCGCCAGCTGCTGGAAAGCCAGCGCTCCAGCGCTGACGCCACGGATTTGCTCAGCGACATCAAGAGCGACCTGCTGCCCGAGGAAGTGTTCGCCTTCACGCCGCGCGGCGACGTCATCAACCTGCCCGCGGGCGCGACGGCCATCGACTTCGCCTACGCGATCCACTCTGCTGTCGGCAACAGAATGATCGGTGCGAAGGTCAATAACCGCATTGTGCCCATCGACCACAAGGTCCAGACCGGCGAAATTATTGAGATCATCACCGGCTCCGAGAACCGCGGCCCCAGCCGCGACTGGCTCAACATCGTCAAGACGAGCGAAGCCAAGAACAAGATTCGCAACTGGTTCAAAAAGGAACGCAGAGAGGAAAATATTCAGGAGGGCCGCGATGCGCTTGAGCGCGAGATGCGCCGCAACCTCATGACGCTGACCGACGAGCAGCACGACGTCTTTATGGAGGCGCTGGCCCGCCGCAACCGCTGCAACAGCGTGGAGGAAATGTACGCGGCCATCGGCTACGGCGGCCTGCAGATTTCCCGCATGCTGCCCAAGCTCAAGGAGGAGTACACCAAGCTGCAGGCTACCGAGCCGAAGCCGGTCACGGTGGAGCTCAAGCGGATGCATTCCTCCGACGGCGTCATCGTCGAGGGCATCGACAACTGCCCCATCAAGTTCGCCAAGTGCTGCTCTCCGCTGCCGGGCGATGAGATCATCGGCTTTGTCACCCGCGGCTTCGGCGTGTCTATCCACAAGCGTGACTGCGCCAACGCCCGCGAGAGTATGCGCCACCCCGAGAACGCAGACCGTTGGGTCCGCGCCTACTGGGACGAAGCGGAGAAGGAAAACTACAAGGCTACGTTGGATATTGTTTGCATAGATCGCGCGAACCTCGTCTCTGACGTGGCACTGGCACTGGGCGATATGCGCGTGCCGATCTACTCTCTGACGGCCCGCGCCGCCGAGCAGGGCCGCGCCCGCATGAGCGTGACCGTCGGCATCACCAACACCGAGCACCTGAACAGCGTCGTGGCAAGACTGAAAAAAATCAAGGACGTTGTGAGCGTGACGAGGAACTGAAACGGCCGGAGGCATGTAGGGGCCGCACATGTGCGGCCCGCAACTGTATGGCAGACGTTCGTTTGCCTTTCACGGCAGGGCCGGGCATGCCCGGCCCCTACAGTGCAGCTGATTTTGAAAAGGAGCAACTACCTATGCGAGCAGTCATCCAGCGCGTCACCCGCGCAAGCGTTACCGTCAACGGGGGCGAGCCCCGGGCCATCGGGCCTGGCCTTGTCATCCTGCTGGGCGTGCGCGATACCGACGACAGCGCCATTGTGCCCAAGCTGGCCGAAAAATGCGCCCACCTGCGCATTTTTGAGGACGAGGACGGCAAGCTGAACCGCAGCGCCGTCGAGTTGGGCTATTCGGCACTCGTCGTCTCCAACTTCACGCTCTACGGTGATACGTCCAGGGGCAAACGCCCGAGTTTCATCCATGCCGCCAGGGGCGAGCTGGCCGTGCCGTGCTATGAAAAATTCCTCGAGGAGATGAGCCATCAGGGCCTTAAAGACCTGCAGCACGGGGAGTTCGGCGCGGACATGAAGATCGACCTTGTGAACGACGGCCCCGTCACCATCGTCATCGACACCGACGAGTGGAAAAAGTAAGCATAATTTAAGGGAGGACGCAATGAACATCCAGCATATCCACGGCGTTGCGCCGCTGTACACGAATACCTTTTTAATTATCACCAACGCGAAGCACGGTATCCTGATCGATGCCGCCGCCGAGCCGGGCGTCTATCTGAAGGCGCTCGACGAGGCCGGCGCGACGCTGACGCACATCCTGCTGACCCACGGCCACTATGACCATGTCGGCGCGGTGGCCGCGCTGAAAAAGGCGACGGGCTGCAAGGTCTATATGGACCCGGTTGACGCGCAGGGCAGCCAGCTGCTGCCGCTGACGCCCGACGTCCTCACCGACAACTGGCCCGCGAACGACGAGCTTACCATCGATGAGCTGACGTTTAAAATTTACCACACGCCCGGCCACACCAAGGGTGGCGTCTGCCTGTCCTGCTACGGGCTGCTGTTCAGCGGTGACACGCTGTTTGCAGGCTCCTGCGGACGGACGGATTTCCCCGGCGGCAGCATGCAGGAGATGGCAAAAAGCCTGTCCCTGCTGGCAGAGCTGCCGCTGCCCGATGCAACAAAAGTCCTGCCCGGACATGAGAGCTTTTCCACCCTCGGGCAGGAGCGCAGCACCAATCCTTACATGAATGGGGCATGGTACTAATGCAGATTATTTTACGCGGCCCCGCAGCGGGCTATGAGGCCGAACACACCGCACGGCTGTTTTTCCCCGACGCAGAGAAGACGGAAAATCTGCCGCAGGAAAGTGATTTTGTGCTGGCACAGAGCCATCTCTGCACCGACACGATCCTGCTGCGCTTGCACGGCAGGCTATACTGGAAGATCGCCCTGCGCCCGCAGGGCGCAGACCCCGAGTACACGCTCTGCCGCCTTTTGTACACGCTGCTGGGGGAGGCCACCGGCAGCACGCCGCCCTGGGGTATGATGACCGGCGTGCGCCCGGTGCGCATCATTCACGACATGCGCGCAAGCGGTGCCACGGAGGATGAGATCCGCGCACGGTTCCTTGACCACTTTGCCTGCACACCGGAGAAATTCGCGCTGGCCCTCGGCATTGCCGACCTGCAGAAACCGGTGCTGGACGCCGCTGACCCGATGGATTGCAGCGTCTACGCAGGCATCCCGTTCTGCCCGACGCGGTGCAGCTATTGCAGCTTTGTCTCCCGCACGGTGGGGGACAAGGCGACCCGCGCACTCGTCCAGCCCTATGTGGACAAGCTCTGCGCGGAGCTGACCGCTATCCGCGAGACCGCGGACCGCTGCGGGCTGCATATCCGCACGTTCTACATCGGCGGCGGTACGCCGACGAGTTTGTCCGCCGCGCAGCTCGAGCAGCTTATGTCCCACATTGCCAAAACGTTTGATTTAGCGAAGCTGGACGAGTACACAGCCGAGGCGGGCCGCCCCGACTGCACCGACGCCGAGAAGCTGCGCATCATCAAAAAATACGGTGCAACACGCATTTCTATCAATCCGCAGACCTTTTCGGATCAGGTGCTGCAGAACATCGGGCGCCGCCACACCGCGCAGGACATCATTGACTGCTTTGCGGCGGCCCGCGCGGCAGGGCACAAAAACATCAACATGGATCTGATCGCGGGTCTGCCGGGGGATACCGTCGAGGGCTTTGAGGCCAGCCTGCGTCAGGCCATTGCGCTGGACCCCGAAAACATCACGGTCCACACGCTGACCCTCAAGCGCGCGTCCAACATCGTCGTGGAGCACCGCGCCGCCGACTACGCCGATGTGGCCGCCATGCTCGGCAAATGCAGCCTGCTGGCCGACGCCGGTTACCGTCCGTACTATATGTACCGCCAGAAGGGCACGCTGCAAAATCTGGAAAACATCGGCTGGGCCAAGCCCGGTTTCGAGTGCCTCTACAATATTTATATAATGGAGGAGGTCCACACGATTCTGTCCGCCGGTGCGGGCGGCTCCACCAAGCTCGTCATTCCGGGGCAGCGCCGCGGCAAGATCGAGCGTATCTTCAACTTCAAGTATCCGACAGAATACATTGACCGCTTTGCGGAACTGCTGGACCGCAAAAAGGCCGTGGAGGATTTCTATGCACGTTACACATCGCAAACGCTTCGTCAGCCGTGACCTCGTCGCGCTGGCGGCCCGCCGCCCGCAGGAGCTGGCCGCTCTGAGCGAGGCCCACTACCATGACCAGATCGAGAGCATAGCGGACGAGGTGCTGGCCGCGGGGCAGCGCATTGTCATGCTGACCGGCCCGTCCGCCGCAGGCAAGACGACGTCCGCGCACAAGATCGCTGACGCTATCGCCGCCTGCGGGCACCGCAGCCAGGTCATCAGCCTTGACGATTTCTACATCGGGGAAGGGAAATACCCCAAGAACCCGGACGGCAGCGACGACTACGAGAGCCTGGAGGCGCTTGACCTTGAAAGGCTGCACGCCTGCCTGAAGGCACTGTACAAAACGGGTGTTTGTGACGCACCTGTGTTTGATTTCACGATTCAGCGGCCCAGCGGCACCCAGCGCATCGACGCGCGGGACGGCGTGGTCATCATCGAGGGACTGCACGCACTGAACCCCGCCCTGACCGAGGAGCTGCCCGAAGATGCAGCACTCTGCCTGTACGCGGGTCTGCGGGAGGAATACGCCGACAGCCGCGACGCGCGCTGCCTGGCCACGCGGGACATCCGCCTGGCACGCCGTCTGGTGCGGGACTGCCTGTTCCGCGGCCACGGCGCAGCGTTCACGCTGGGGCTGTGGGGCCACGTCTGCGCGGGCGAGGACCGCTATATCAAGCCCTACAAGCCCCGCGCCAATCTCCTGCTGGACACGACCCATACCTACGAGGTCTGCCTGTGGCGTACCGTGCTGGACGCCATGCCGGCAGACCCGGCGCTGACAGCCACCCAGGCACGCCAATTGGCCGCCCTGCGGGAAAAATTTGCGGCGTTCCCGGCGCTTGGCACCGAGCTGGTGCCCCAAAACAGCATGCTGCGAGAGTTTATCGGCAAATAATTCTGCACAATTCACGGAAAATATACATTTGCGCGTTGCAAACCGCACCGCAATGGGCTATAATAGACCTAAATCGCAAGGCAGAACTGCCGCGACAGGGCTAAAGAAAGAGGTGCTTAACTATGTTTGAACTGGATATTGAGATGCTGAAGGAGCAGGGTCTGCAGTTGGTGGATTCCGCCAAAAGGACCGCACAGGATCTGGCAGATAAGGGCAAGAACAAGCTGGATCTTCTGAACCAGCAGGCGCGCCTGTCCAAGGCGCAGCGTCAGCTCGGCGCATTGGTCTACAGCCTGCACAAGGCCGGTGAGGAGAACCCCGCCCTGGTCGAGAAGTATATCGACGCCGTGGCTGAGGTCGAGAAGGCCATTGAGGAGATCAAGGCCAACATGACCGACGACGAGCGCGCCGAGGTCGAGGCCCAGGAGACCGCCGAGAACACCGAGCCCGAGGCCGCCCCCGCCGAGGACGAGGACATCGTGGAAGAACCCATCCAGCTGCGCGGCGAGACCAAGACCTGCCCCGTCTGCAAGGCCGAGGTCGACGGCGACGCCCTGTTCTGCAACCACTGTGGTGCTCAGCTGTAAAATACGGCAGAGCGCAGCTTTTGCAGAAGAAATACTGTCAACACTTGACAAATCCTGCGATATGTGTAAAATGAAGCGTATTGCATTTCTGCCCAAGCGGAGAGGTCTATGAACGCATACCCTGAAAAACAGCACTACACGGCGGACGATCTGGCCGCGATCATTGCGATCCTGCGTGACCCGGACAACGGCTGCCCGTGGGACAAGGTGCAGACGCATCGGTCCATCCGGATGAATTTTCTGGAGGAAGCCTACGAGGCTGTGGATGCCATTGACCTCGACGACCCGGAACTCCTGTGTGAGGAGCTGGGGGACGTGCTGATGCAGGTCGCCTTTCATGCGCAGATCGAGCGGGAGGCCGGGCATTTCACCTTTGCAGAGGTCTGCGACGGTGTCTGCCGCAAGCTGCTTGACCGCCATCCGCACATTTTTCGTGGGGACGAGAGCATAAAAGACTGGGATTCGCTCAAGAATAAGGAAAAGGGCCGCCTGACACTGGCCGATGACCTGGAGAGCGTGCCCCGTGCGCTGCCTGCGCTGATGCGTGCCGCTAAGCTGCAAAAGCGCGCAGCCCGCTGCGGTGTGCAAACAGCAGCCGCACCTGCGGACATCGCCGCCGCAGCCGAGACCGCCGCCTCCGCTGCGGACAAGGCCGTGGCGGAGCAGGCAGTGGGAGAGCTGCTGTTTACCGCTGCCGCGCTGGCGCGCCAAGCGGGTGTTGACCCCGAGCAGGCGCTGCAGAAGCGCAATGCCGCGTTCCTTGCAGAGTATGCAGGCCGCGCGGAAAACCAGGAGAGCTAAGAAGTGAGCCGAGCGGACGGAGATTTCCGCAGCCGCTTTTTGCTGATATAATACTTTGGAGGTATAATACTATGACGAAAGTTGAACTGATCGCCGCTGTTGCGAACGATGCGAACCTGACCAAGAAGGATGCCGAGGCTGCTGTCAACAGCGCCCTGAACGCCATCACCGCTGCCCTGAAGGACGGCGACAAGGTCACGCTGGTCGGCTTTGGCACCTTTGAGGTCCGCGAGCGCCCCGAGCGCAAGGGCCGCAACCCCCAGACAGGCGCCGAGATCACCATCGAGGCTTCCAAGCTGCCCGCCTTCAAGGCCGGCAAGGCTCTGAAGGACGCCGTTCAGTAACTTAAAACGGAACCCGGTCCGCCCCGTCACAGCCTGCGACGGGGCGGTTTTGTATGAGTGAAAGGAAAAATCATGCGTCTGGACAAATATTTAAAGGTCAGCCGCGTCATCAAGCGCCGCACCCTCGCCAATGAGGTCGCCGACGCCGGGCGCGTGCTGGTCAACGGCAAGCCCGCCAAGGCCAGCTACACGGTCAAGATCGGCGACATCATCGAGGTCACCTTCGGCAACCGGCCCGTCAAGATCCGCGTCCTCTCCGACGTCGAGCAGAAGGGCAAGGACGTTGCGCGGGAGATGTTTGAGGTGATCGAGGGGTAAACGGCCAGAGGGGCTTTGCCGCGCACAGCCCGGTTCTACTTTCCCCTCCGCCTGCATACATTACCATTGTAAACAAGCAGGGGAGGAACCGCCATGCCGGAAACAAAATTGGAGTCGCGCACACCCCGCGCGGCTGACACCGCCCAGCCCCAGCCGAAAAGCCACGGCCTGGCGCTGAAGGACCGCCGCCATTTGGCTGTGACCGGCGTCATCCGGGTCATCAGTTGCGACGAAAACGCCGCTGTGCTGGAAACGCCGCTCGGCAACCTGACCGTCGGCGGGCAGGAGCTGCAGATCGGCGAGCTTTCCACCCAGAGCGGCCAGGTGCAGCTTTCCGGTAAGATTGAATACCTGCAGTATGCCGAGAACCAGCAGTCCGGCGGCAGTCTGCTGGCGCGGCTCTTTCGGTAAATGGCCCCGTCGCCCGCGCCGTGGGCCGTGCTGGGGGATGTGCTGTGGTGCTTAGGACTCGGCTGCCTGCTCGGAGCCGCGCGGGATGCTGTGCGGCTGGCACTCGGGGAGGGGCCGGTGCGGTGCTTTTTCCGGGACATAGCCCTGTTTGCCGCGGCGGCGGTGCTCGTCTGCGGGTTTGCTGCCGGGGCCAGCGCGGGCGGTCTGGCCCGCTGGTATATGAGCGCCGCCGTGCTGCTGGGGGCCGTCAGCTGGCGGTGGGCGGTGCAGCCTGCCGTGCACCGCGCGGCGGCAGCACTGGCGGAGCTGGCGTGCAGACCGCTGCGGCTTGTACACAAAATGCTCGTCAGGCCCGCACAAATGCGCTTACAAGCGGCCCAAAGCCGCCGCCGCGCCTGCCGCAAAGCAAAAAAATCTGCTAAAATCAAAAAATCCGCCGAAAAACGGTTGCAAAAACCGTCGAAAGTATTATATAATTAGCCATACGCAGTAATGTGCATGTCTTGGAAGGGGGCATCCCAAATGAGAAAACGCAGCGGGCTGTCCCGCACCCAGTTTCTGGTGCAGTGGGTCGTACTTCCGGTGCTGGTCATCGTAAGCGCCGCTATGTTTGTAGGGCTGGTCAGGAACCAGGTCTCCATCGCGGCCAAGCAGCAGGAGCTGCAATCGCTGAAGAACCGGCTGGCGGCACAGGTCACGGAAAATGCCGAGCTGTCCGGCACGCTCGACCAGGGCGAGGACGCCATCATTGAGCGCTACGCCCGGGAGCAGGGCTACGCCAAGCCCAATGAGCGTGTCTTTGTGGACATCAGCGGCAAATAACATCGTTTTCAGCGGGGAAGCTTTGCGGCAGCCCCCTGTAATAAATTACATTTTAAAGGGGTATCATAGTTTGGCATTACAAGTTGGGGATATTGTCGAGGGCAAGGTCACTGGTATCAAGCCGTTCGGCGCGTTCGTTTCTCTGCCGGAGGGCAAGACCGGTCTTGTCCACATCTCCGAGGTTTCTTACGAGTTTGTGCAGGATCTTTCTGCTGTGTTGAGCGACGGGCAGACGGTTTCCGTCAAGGTGCTTTCCATCGCACCGGACGGCAAGATCGCCTTGTCCATCAAGCGCACCCAGCCCGCACCGGAACGCGCACCGCGCCAGCCGCACGGTGAGCGCAGCGGCAACGGCGGTGACCGCCGCCCGGCCCCGCGCCCCAAGCGCGAGGAAAAGCCCCGCGTGTGGCAGCCCAAGCCCGCCGCCCCCCAAGGCGAGATGAGCTTTGAGGACATGATGGCCCGTTACAAGACCCGCAGTGAGGAGAAGATCGCAGACCTCAAGCGCGTGACGGAGAACCATCGCGGTGGATATTCCCGCCGCCGCGGCTGATTTGGCCGCAGAAACCACAGTACGAACGGCCCTATCCTGACGGCTGTCAGCCGCCGGGCTGGGGTCTTTTTGCAATTTTAGAATGTAGGGGCGGTCATTGACCGCCCGCGGGCGAGCAATGCTCGCCCCTACAAAATAACCGGCACATCAATAAGAAAGGACACCTATGTCTACACTCTATACTATGGTCGCGCCCTGCTTTTTCGGCACGGAGTCGACGCTGAATTTTGAGGTCAAGCGTCTGGGCGCACAGAACATCCAGGTCACCGATGGCCGCGTGGCGTTCCAGGGCGGGGCGGACGTTATCGCCGCCGCCAACCTGAACCTGCGCACGGCGGAGCGCGTCCTGCTGCTGCTGGCTACCTACAAGGCCACGACGTTTGACGAGCTGTTCGATGGCTGCTACAACATCGCGTGGGAGGACCTGCTGCCCGCCAACGCGGCGTTCCCGGTCAAGGGTTCGAGCCTGTCCAGCCAGCTGTCCAGCGTGCCCGCCTGCCAGAGCATCGTCAAAAAGGCCATCGTCAAGCGTCTGATGCACGGCCACAAGGTCGGCACCCTGCCCGAGGACGGCGCACTGTACAAGGTGCGCTTTGCCCTGCGCAAGGACACCGTGGAAATCTACCTCGACACCTCCGGCGACGGCCTGCACAAGCGCGGCTACCGCAAAAACGCGACGCTGGCCCCCATCAAAGAGACACTGGCCGCCGCCATTGCCGACCTGGGCCGCGTGCGCCGCGACTCCCTCGTGCAGGACCCGTTCTGCGGCTCCGGCACGCTGGTCATTGAGGCTGCCCAGAAGGCACTGAACCTGGCCCCCGGCCTGCGCCGCCGCTTTGCCGCCGAGCACTTCGACTTTGTGCCCGCCGACATCTGGGCAGAACAGCGCCAGAAGGCCCTGGACGAGGTCCGCAAGGACGCTGCGTTCGAGGGCATCGGCTACGACATTGACCCCGCCGCCGTGGCACTGGCCAACGCGAATGCTAAGCTGGCGGGCGTGGGGGATCGCTGCCGCTTTGAGGTAGCCGACGTCAGGGAATTCCGTGCACTCGACAACGCCACCGTCCTGACGAACCCGCCCTACGGCGAGCGCCTCGGCGACGCATCCGAGGCCGCCAGCCTTGCCAGAACGCTGGGCCAGGTCTGGCAGGCGCACCCCGCACAGGGACTCTATGCCATCACCGCGGACGCCGAGTTTGAGCAGCACTTTGGCAAAAAGGCCGCGCGCCGCCGCAAAATTTACAACGGCATGATCCCGTGCCAGCTCTATATGTACTTTGAGCAGCCCAAGCGCGAGAGGAAGTAAGCGATGGAAGACCTGAAACTTGCGATCCTCATTGATGCGGACAACATTTCGCCCAAGTATGTCAAGGTCATTCTTGACGAGGCCGCGACCTTCGGCGTGGCCGCCTGCAAGCGCATCTACGGTGACTGGTCGGATGTGCGTCTCAAGAGCTGGAAGGACGCGCTTTTGAACAACTCCATCATCCCCATCCAGCAGTATAGCTATACGACGGGCAAAAACGCGACGGACTCCGCCATGATCATTGACGCCATGGACCTGCTCTACGGCGGCAATCTGGACGGCTTCTGCATCGTCTCGTCGGACAGCGACTTTACGCGGCTGGCCGCCCGTCTGCGTGAGGCCGGAAAACTCGTCATCGGTATGGGCGAGAGCAAAGCGCTCGGCCCCTTCGTCAAGGCGTGCGACCAGTTCAAATACCTGGATCTGATCCTCGACCACGGCGAGACCGACGACACCGCGCCCGCAGCCCCCGCCGCCGAGGCCGCCGCCCGCGCCAACGCCGGGGACGACACGGCCATCAACCGCGATTCCATTGGCCGCATCATCCACGGCCTTATTGATGAAATGGACGACGGCACAGGCTGGGTGCGCACCTCCCGCGTCGGTGACCAGCTCATCAAGCGCTACCCGGACTTTGACGTGCGCAACTTCGGCTCCAAGAGCCTGAACAAATTCCTGGCGTCCCTGCCGGAACTCGAGGTCGAGGAGCGCATTCTGGCAAACGGCAACCCCATCCAGTTTGTCCGTGTGAAGCCTGTACCGAAGCCGGTCAAAAAGCCTGCGCCGCGAAGAACGGCAAAGCGCACAACGCGCAAAAAGAAGTAAGGGAGAGATTCGTCTCTCCCGTGCAGCTCACGGCAGCTGCAAACCGACCACCGCAAAGCAACAGCCCCGGACACATCGCGCGTCCGGGGCATTTTTTATTTTAACGTCCCAAAACCAGAAAATCCTGACTGACCCAGCCAAATTTACGTCCGTATTTGACAAGCGCCCAGCCGGGGGCCTCCCACGAAAGACCCATAGAAGCACACCGCCTTTTTATTCCGTTGAAATCAAATACGCCGTACTGACCCAGCCAAACTGTGGCACATCGTACAGCGGGTCGTACCGCACCAGTGCCCAGCCGGGGGCGGCGGAGGAATACCCGTACACGCGCAGGGTGGAGGAAGAAATTTTGCCGAGGATGTCGTACTCAAGCCCGGGTCCGGCGCGCAGATTCAGGCGGTTGGTGCTGTTGGCATCCGCCATGAAAAACACCGCGTCCGTCCGCGCGGGGTAGGTGTCGGGGGCTGTAACGCTGTCGGGCAGGTCGGCCAGCGGGTCTGGCTTCGTCACGCCGGGAATTGTATACTCGTGCCAGCCGTCGGCCAGCTTGACCCAGGCCGTGCCGCCGTCCCACGCAAGGCCGTCATACGCGCAAGGAACAAGCTCTGCGCCGGTGCTGTCCAGCAGGCCGAACTTTCCGTCCCGGCTGACGACTGCATAGCCGCTCAGCAGCGGCGCGGCGCGGGCAAAGACCAGCGGCTCGTCTGTATAGTGGTTGGGCCGGTATATGCCGTCGTAGCAGGGGGCGGTCACTTCATGGCCCGCTGTGTCCAGATACACCCATTTGCCCTCGCGCAGGGCGGCGGCCAGCGGCGCGTCAAAGAAGCAGTCAGCCGCGGTGTATACAAAATTGTTGGCTGCACCGCTGTTCCGGCAGCGATACACGTACAGCCCGTCGCCGACGAAGTTGTACCATTCGTCGCTTTCGTGCGTGGTGGTGCCGCTCTGCGCGGGCACAAGGCCGTTGGTGCTGCCGCTGAACAGCCGCAGGATGTCGTCGGTGAGCGTAATGAACTGGCCCGGCCCCATGCTGCCGCTGTACAGGTAGGTCTTATCGTCCTGCAAAAAGACAAACTGCCGGTAGCCGCCGCCGTCGTGTTCTGCACAAAGGCGTCCGTCGCCGCTCTCTGTCAGCGTTTGCGAGGCTGCTTTATACGCGGCTTCATAGTCCGGTGAGCCGAACAGATCGTCCAGGTACCCGTGCCAATGGTGGGCGTTCCAGCTGCATTCAAAAAGCGGCTCGGACGCGCGGCAGGGCAGTACCTCGGTGCCGTCGCTGCGCATCAGCCCCCACTTGCCGTCCCTGCACATCGTATAGTAATCGGTGTCGGGGTAGGGCTGATATTCGCGAAAATAGTCGATCAGCCGTATCTCATCGTAGTCCAGCACCGCCGCGCCGGTCTCCACGAGTCCCTGCGGCGGCTGCACAGCGTCAGCAATGGGTGCGGGCGTCGCCGCGGCCTCGGAGGTTCCGGCGGGCTGTGGTGTCCCGGCAGTCTCCGCAGTTCCGGGCAGAGGGGCAGCCGTGGATGGCACAGCCGCCGAGGAAACCGCCCCGGCGGCACAGCCTGTCAAAAAAAGCATCGACAAAACGGGAAACAAAGATCTTTTCACGGTCACACACCGCCCTTCCTTTTTATAATACCAGTATAGCATAACGCCCCGCACCGGGAAATACGGTGCGGGGCGTTCGCGCAAATTTTACAAATTTATCCGTAGATATGCCGCCCGGCAAAGACGCACAGGGGGCGCTTGGCCTTGCCCATGCTCAGCAGCTGCACGGCAGCGGCGAGCGTCGCCCCGGCGCTGGTGCAGGCGGGCACGCCGTCAAAGAACAGCACCTCCCGCGCGGCGCGCTCGGCGTCGGCGGTGGTCACGGTCAATACGGTGTCCACGACATAAGGGTTGTAGTTCTCCGGCACAAAGCCCGGCCCGATGCCAGAAATGCCGTGCTGGCCGATGAACCCGCCCGAGATGGCGGCACACTCGGCAGGCTCCACGGCGACGATGCGCACCATGCTGTTCCATGCCTTGATGTACTCGGCCACGCCGGTGATCGTGCCGCCGCTGCCCACGCCGATGACGATGGCGTCTATGGCATCCCCTGCGTTTTTATAAATCTGCGGCCCCGTTACGCGGCGGTGGTACTCGGGGTTGTCGTCGTTGGAAAAATAGTGGGTGTAATATCCGCCGTAGCGCTTGGCGGTGTCCTCGGCCACGCGCTCCATGGCGCGGCGCCCGCTGCTGCTGCAGGCGATGATATGCGCACCCAGGTCCTGCAGCCGCTTGCGCTGGGCAATGGGCAGGTTGCTGGGTACGACCAGGATGCAGGGGTGCCCCGTTGTGGCACAGCTGACGGCCAGCGCCGCGCCGAAGCTGCCGGAGCTGGCCTCCACCACAGGCATGCCGGGCTGCAGCGTGCCGCGCTCGGTGGCAAAGGCAAGCATCGTCTCGGCCAGGCCGTCCTTGGAGGAACCCGTCGCGCCGCCGAAATCGAGATACGCGAGGATGCCGGTACTCAGCCCGTGCTGCGCGGAATAGCCGTCCAGCCGCACGATGGGGCAGCGGTAGACGTCCTGATAATAGCTGTGCAGGATGGGCATGGCGGGGCACCTCACTTTCCGTAAACAAAAGTATTCTTATTATAGCATAGTTCGGCAGGGTTTGCCACGGGTCTGGCAAAATATTGTGGGGCAATGTTCTAGGGGCCGCTGCGGAAGGTCCGCGGATTTCCTCAAAAAATCGCAGGAAATCGGCACAAAATCCGCCCGGACCCCTTGACTTTTCTCCCTGCGCCTGTTATAATTCAAAGGCTGATGTAAAGAAAAATACTTTACACGGCCTTCACAAGCAGCAAAGGGGGCGCGGGCATGGCCGGCAAGCCGCAGAAAAACCTTGCCTACTCCGTCCTGCTGGACTTCTACGGTCCGGTCCTGACGGACAAGCAGCGCGTCATCCTGACAGAATACTATGATGAGGATCTGTCCCTGGCCGAAATTGCCGAGAACCTCGGCATCACGCGGCAGGGGGTGCGGGACGCCATCAAGCACGGTGAGGCCGCGCTCGATGAGCTGGAGCAAAAGCTCGGCAACGCCCGCCGCCACACCCGGATGCAGGCTGACTTAGACCGCCTGCGGCTGCTCGTCACAGAGATCCGCTGCTCGAACTCCGGCTCCTTCACGCCGGACCCGCGGATCACGAACGACACCGCGGAGATGCTCACGATCTTACACCGCTTGGACACGCAGGAGGATGCCGATGGCCTTTGAGTCTTTAACAGAGCGCTTGAATGGCGTTTTCAAAAAGCTGCGCGGCAAGGGCAAGCTGAACGAGGCCGACATCAAGGCCGCGATGCGCGAGGTGCGCATGGCCCTGCTCGAGGCCGACGTCAACTATAAAGTTGCCAAGGACTTCTGCGCCCAGGTCTCGGAACGCGCCATGGGGCAGGAAGTCATGGAGAGCCTGACCCCCGCCCAACAGGTCGTCAAGATCGTCAACGAAGAGCTGACCAACCTCATGGGCGGCAACGAGCCGAAGTACCTGCGCCTGAAAAACAAGGGCCAGACCGTGCTGATGATGTGCGGCCTGCAGGGCAACGGCAAGACCACCCACGCCGCCAAGCTCGGCAAATATTACCGCAGCCAGGGCCGCCGCCCGCTGCTGGTCGCCTGCGATATTTACCGCCCCGCCGCTATTGAGCAGTTGAAGGTCGTCGGTGAGCAGGCCGGTGTCCCGGTCTTTACGCTGGGCACCGAAAAGCCCGAAATCATCGCACAGAAGGCACTTGCCTACGCGAAGGATCACGGCAATGACATTGTTATTCTCGATACCGCAGGCCGTCTGCAGATTGATGACCAGCTCATGGATGAGCTGGTGCGCATCAAGCAGGCTGTCGAGGTCGATGAAACGCTGCTGGTCGTGGACGCCATGGCCGGTCAGGAAGCCGTCAACGTGGCCAAGACCTTTAATGAAAAGGTCGGCATCAGCGGCGTCATCCTGACCAAGACCGACGGCGACACCCGCGGCGGTGCGGCACTTTCGGTGCTGGCCGTCACCGGCATGCCGATCTACTTCCAGGGCACGGGCGAGAAGCTCGAGGATCTGGAGCCGTTCTACCCGGCGCGGATGGCGAACCGCATCCTTGGCATGGGCGATGTGCTTTCCCTGATCGAGAAGGCGCAGACGCTCCAGAACGACAAGGAGGCCGAGGCCGCCGCCAAGCGCCTGATGGAGAACAAGTTCGACATGAACGATTTGCTCGCCCAGTTCCAGCAGGTCAAAAAGATGGGCGGTGCGTCGGCGCTGCTGGCCATGATGCCCGGCGGTGGCCAGATCGACGCCGATTCCCTCGACGAAAAGGCACTGCCCCGTATCGAGGCCATCATCTACTCGATGACCCCGGCAGAGCGCGCCAAGCCCGACATCATCAACCCCAAGCGCAAGCGCCGCATTGCAGCAGGCTCCGGCACCACGGTGGAGGACGTCAACAAGCTGCTGCGCCAGTTTGAGATGATGCAGAAGATGATGAAAAAGGTAAAGCGCAACCCCAAGGGCTTTATGCGCAGCCTGGGCAGCTTAGGCGGCAGGGGCGGCGGCTTCCGCGGCTTTGGCCGCTGACACAATTTCGGTATGACCCGCTCGGCTTTACGGCCCACGGGATGTACAATATAAATCAGATGCCCCGCAAGGGCCGTAAACAATTTTTGGAGGAATATTACTATGGTTAAGATTCGTCTGCGCCGCATGGGCGCCAAGAAGGCTCCTTTCTACCGCGTTGTTGTTGCTGACAGCCGCTTCGCTCGTGACGGCCGCTTCATCGAGGAGATCGGCTACTACGATCCGACCAAGGAGCCCTCTGTCGTCAAGATCGACGCTGAGAAGGCTAAGCAGTGGCTGGACAACGGCGCTCAGCCCACGGACACCGTCCGTGAGATCCTGAAGAAGGCCGCTGTTCTGTAATTTGTTCGCTTTTCAGGGAGGGAACGCCACATGCAGGAACTCTTATTAGCCGTTGCCCGCGGCCTTGTCGAAGACAAGGAGGCCGTGCAGGTGACTGTTGATCCCATGCGTGAGGACGGCACTGTTGTGTACCACCTCAAGGTGGCCGAGGCCGATATGGGCCGCGTCATCGGCAAGCAGGGCCGTATCGCCAAGGCGATCCGCGTTGTCATGCGTGCCGCTGCCGTCCGTCAGGGCGAGAAAGTCATCGTTGAGATCGACTAAGACCCGTTACAAAGCACTTTGCCGCAGGGTAAAGTGCTTTTTTTCAATGTAGGGGCGAACATTGTTCGCCGCTGCAGCCTTGCGGCAGCGGAGACTTCCGCGGGTAGATGCCGAGCATCGACTCCTACACCGTAGGGGCGGATTCTATATCCGCCCGGGGCGTTTCCGCTGCCGCGAACAGACCTCTACAACACATCAGGAGGAACTATGCAAAACTATCTTCCCGCCTGCAAGATCGTGTCCACCCACGGCGTGCGCGGCGAAATGAAAGCCCTGCCGCTCTGCGACGGCGCGGCGTTTCTGGCAAAATTCAAGCGCCTGTTCACCACCGCCGACGGCGCAGGGGAGACCCGCGTGCTGGGCGTGCGCGCTCAGGGCAATGTGATTTTACTGCGCCTTGACGGCGTCAACGATATGGACGCCGCCCGCGCCCAGGTGGGCCGGGTGTACTATCTGGCTAAGGCGGACGCACGCCTGCCCAAGGGCCGCTTCTTCATTGACGACCTGCTGGACTGCGAGGTCGTCGATGCCGAAACCGGCCGCGTGTACGGCAGACTGACGAACGTGGACCGCCCCGCCGCGCAGGACATCTATACCGTCACCGACACCGCTGGCGGGGAGCACATGCTGCCCGCCGTGCCGGAATTTGTCAAAAATATCGACATCGATGCGCGCAAAATTCTGGTGACGCCCATCGAGGGCATGTTCACCGAGGCCGTCAACGGCGACGAGGACTGAACCGATGCGCATTGACATTGTAACGCTTTTTCCGGAGCTGTGCGACAGCTTTCTCTCGGCCAGCATCCTGGGCCGCGCCCGCGCCAAAAATCTGTTTGAGGCGCACTGCCACCAGATCCGCGACTATACGAAAAACAAGCAGAAGCAGACCGACGACTACCCCTACGGCGGCGGCTGCGGCATGGTGCTCTACGCCCAGCCGATTGCCGACTGCCTGCGCGCCGTGCAGGCCCAGTGTGCCGCGCAGGGCAGGGCCAGGCCGCATGTCGTCTTTCTGACCGCCGCAGGCCGCCCCTACAATGAGGAAAAGGCCCGCGAGCTGGCCGGCTATGACGCGGTGACGCTGGTCTGCGGCCACTATGAGGGCATCGACCAGCGCGTCATCGATGCGTTCGGCGACGAGGAAATTTCCATCGGAGACTATGTGCTGACCGGCGGTGAGCTGGCAAGCCTGGTCGTGGCCGACAGCGTCCTGCGCCTGCAGCCCGGCGTCTTGGCCGAGGAAAAGGGCTATCAGGACGAGAGCTATTGGGACGGCCTGCTGGAATACCCCCAGTTTACCCGCCCCGAGGTCTGGGAGGGCCGCGCCGTGCCGCCCGTGCTGCTGACCGGCGACCACAAAAAAATTGACGAGTGGCGCGGGGCCCAAAGCCGGGAGCGCACCCGCGAGCGCCGCCCCGATTTGTACGACGCCTGGTGCGAGAGCCACCCGCTGACCGAGCTGCCCAAGTGGAAGCGCGGCGAAAATATGCGCCTTGTGAAAAATGACGAACAGCTTAAGCTCTGCGCCGCCCTCATGGCCGAGGGCCGCCGCACGGTCTGTGCGCCGGTCTGCGACGAGGAATATCTCGAAAAAATGACGCCGGACTTCTGGCTGCCGGACCTGACAGACGAGAAAAAGAACGGCTGGGCGTTCTATCTGCACTACACGAAGGACGCTGCCGACGGTATGGTCGGCGTCTGCCACAAAACCGGCGAGATCGGCCATCTGTTTGTGACCGAGGCTGCCCGCGGCAGGGGGTACGGTGCGAAAATGCTGGACTTTGCCCGCAAAAAGCTGCCGGAGCACGACCATCCGACGATGGGGGTCTTAAACACGAACACCCGCGCTATCGCGCTGTACAAGCGGATGGGCTGGCGGCTGACGGGCACAGTGCTGCACCGCTGCGACCCCGCCGAGGAAGGCACCTTTGCAGCGGTATATTGTGAGGAATTGGAGATGCAGTATCGGGGCTGACCGTTGTTTTTGTCGTCAATCCACAATCCTGTTGAAAATAAACTGGCAATATTGCACAAACGAGAGAACGTAGATTTGGCGGAATTACAGAATCCTGCCAAAATTGCAATTTTCCACTGTACAAAATCGACTAAATAGGATAAAATAGAGACAATCAAGGCGGCGTATTAACACGCAATAGACCGCCTGGAAGTCGCCCACGGTAGATACGCAGGGGCATATTATTTTCAAAAGTAGGAGAGAATAACTATGTACGTTAAAGAAGTTACCGTTGAGAATCAGGTTGGTCTGCACGCACGTCCGGCTACCTTCTTCATCCAGAAGGCGAACGAGTATAAGTCTTCCATCTGGGTCGAGAAGGAGGAGCGCCGCGTCAACGCGAAGTCTCTGCTCGGCGTCCTGAGCCTGGGCATCGTCGGCGGCACCACCATCCGCATCATTGCTGATGGCGCCGATGAGCAGGCTGCAGTTGACGGCCTGGTCAAGCTGGTCAGCTCCGGCTTTGCCGAGTAATCTATTCCAGAACAATCAGCGGTGGGGCGACCCGCCGCTTTTTTTGTATAGGAAAGGCAACACCCCATGACAAAAGCTGAACTTTATAAAAAGGCCTGTATGCTGCCGCTGCTGCCCGGCGTCTACATCATCCGGGACAAGTCGGACACGATCATCTATATCGGCAAGGCCAAGCGCCTGAAAACCCGTGTGTCGCAGTATTTCCGGGAGGGCGTGCCCCACGACGCCAAGGTCAGCCAGATGATCGCCCACGCCTTCACGTTTGACGTCATTGTCTGTCAGTCGGAATTTGAGGCGCTCGTCCTCGAGGCCAGCCAGATCAAGGCCCATACGCCGAAGTACAATATTTTGCTGAAAGACGACAAGGGCTACAGCTATGTCAAGGTCACGCGCGGGGCCTGGCCGCGCATCTCCGCCGCGCTGCAGAAGGATGACGACGACGCCGACTACATCGGCCCGTTCACCTCGTCGTTTGCCGTGCGGGAGATGGTGGAAACGGCGCAGGACTGCTTCCTGCTGCCGCGGTGCAATAAGAGCTTTCCGCAGGATTTCGGCAAGGGCCGCCCCTGTCTCAACGCCCACATCGGCAAGTGCATGGCCGTGTGCAGCGGCAAAATCACCTGTGCTGCTTACAACGACGCTGTGCAGGGCGCACTGCGGATGATCCGATACGGCAAAAAGGACATCGTCAGGCAGTTGCGGGAGAAGATGGAGGCTGCGTCGGAGCGGCTTGACTTTGAGACGGCGGCGCTGCTGCGCGACCAGATCATGGCCATTGACCGCGTGGCAGCCGGGCAGAAGGTCGTCATGGAGAGCGACACCGAGATGGACGTCATCGCACTGGCGGGCACGACCCACGCGGTCTGCGCCGCCGTGCTGCGCTACCGCGATGGACGCCTGACCGACAAGCGGGAGTTCCTGTTCCGCGACACGACGGACATCGACGCCGTGCGGGAGGAATTTCTGCCGCAGTATTACCTCGACGGCGAGACGATCCCTAAAACGATTGCCGTGGACGCCCTGCCGCCCGACGCGGAGGCACTGAATGAAGCTCTGAACCAGGCGCGCGGCACGAAGGTGGAGTTGTACGTGCCCCAGCGCGGCGACGTCGCGAAGCTCGTCACGATGGCCTATACAAACGCTGTCGAGCGTCTGGGCCGCGAGAGCGGGCGCTATACCCGCGAGGAAAAGCTGCTTGAGGAGGCTGCGCAGGTGCTGGGCCTGAAAAAGCCGCCCCGCGTGATTGAAAGCTACGATATTTCCAACTGGGGCGACGGGTCGAGCGTCTGCGGCATGGTCGTCTTTCAGGATGGCAAGCCCCACCGCGCGGGCTACCGCCGCTTTAAGATGAAAACCGTCGCGGGCACCGATGACTACGCCTCGCTGGCAGAGACGCTCTCCCGCCGCGCGGCGGAGTACGAGATGGCCCGCCGCGGCGAGAAGCCGGACGGCCCGCAGAACCAGTTTGCGACGCTGCCCGACCTGCTGCTCATCGACGGCGGCAGGGGACAGGTCGGCGCGGTCAGGCAGGCCCTGCGCGGCACAGCGCTGGAGCATGTGCCGACCTTCGGCATGGTCAAGGATGACCACCACCGCACCCGCGCCATTGTGGACGACGAGGGCGGCGAAATCGCCATCAACCGCCACCGCAATATCTTTACGTTTGTCACGAACATTCAGGACGAGACCCACCGCTACGCCAACGACTACCGCAAGCGCGCAATGAAGAAAAAGTCCTACGCTGCCACTCTGACCGCCATTCCCGGCGTAGGTGAAAAGACGAGCGCCGCGCTGCTGGCGCACTTCAAGACCGTCGCCGCCGTCAAGGCTGCCTCCATCTCCGATCTCGAGGAGGTCAAGGGCATCAGCCATGCCAAAGCGGAAATGCTGTACAACGCGCTGCGGAATGGTATATAATGAAAATGTAATCGCCGCGCTGTAGGGGCCGGGCATGCCCGGCCCTCAACTGTACGGAAAACGGCATTTCCGGTAAGGCCGCGGGCCGCACATGTGCGGCCCCTACAGCGCAACAACAATTCAAAATGGATTTATCCTTATGCTGATTCTAACCATCCTCCTCTCTCTCGCCCTCGCAGCCCTCTTTACACTCCTGCCCGCCCGTATCCATCACCGCCGCCCCGTCCGCGCGGACCTGTACGCCGGGGCGGGGGTGTCGGCGCTGGTCTGGCTGTGGGCGGTCTGCGTCTGGTCCAAGCCAGGGCTGTCCGTCGGCTTTGACGCCTTCCGGCTGGCTGCGATTTTAATCATGCAGGCAATCGCCTGCGGTGTGGTCTGCGGCTTCCGGCTGCGCGGCACACTGCCGCGAAAGCTCCGCACCCCGGCGGCTGTCGGACTGTTGCTGGCCGCCAGCCTTGGAATAGAATTATTCGTCGGCAACCTGAACTGGCTGGCGACCCACAGCTGCACGCCGGTTGACCTGCGCCCGTATCTGGTCAATGACGCAGACCCCGCCGCGCCGCTGACGCTGAACGATGAGCAGACAACGCTGGAATTTGCGGGCCTCGACTTTGCAATATACAACTTGCAGCTCGACGGCCTGACCTCGCTGGCCGACGGCAACACGCCGGAGCAGAAGAACGTTCTGCTGACTTTCAATGTTGCCGCCACCGATGAGGCCAGCTCGGTCTCCCGCCAGAGCTGGAACTGGGAGGCCGCCCCCGCGTCCGCCCGCAGCCAGACCCACAGCCTTGACCTCTCCGGCAAGGCGTCCACCCTGACGCTGACGGCGTCGGGCTATACTGGCGAGTACCGCAGCTACCCGCTCAATGCTCAGCTGACCACGGTTTACGCCAACGCCCGCCGCCCGCTGGATTTCTCCGTCCTGCGCTTTGCGGTCATCTTCGCACTGGCGCTGGCGGCGTTCGCCCTGCGCCCGGCCAGTGCCGCGTGGCAGGACGCCTACTTGACCCACGAAAAGCAATACCGCCCGGCAGTGCTGGCCGTGGGGCTGGCGCTCTGCGCGGCGGCGTTCCTGGCACCCTTCGGGGACCGCTTCAACGCGGGCGTCGCCACGAGCTTTTATAACACCCCCGACTGGTCGGGTACGAGCCGCATCGACTTCACCATGCACATCAACGACTGGGCGTCCAACGCCGGTGCCCAGTACGGTGCGCTGGCGCACAGTCTGCTGAATGGCCGCCTTGACCTTGAAAAGGACCCACCCGCCGCCATGGCTGAACTGGAAAACCCCTACGACACCGCCGCCCGGCAGGCCGCCGCGCCCGATGCCCTGTGGGATGTGGCCTACTATAACGGACGCTATTACGTCTATTTCGGCATCGTGCCCTGCCTTCTGTTCCAGCTTCCGTTTGAGGCGCTGACCGGCATCCGGGACCTGCCGCCCGCACTGCCGATGATTTTGCTTGCCTGGCTGTACATACTTGCCGTCTTTGGCTTTGTGAAGCAGGCTGCGCGCCGCTGGTTCCCGCAGGCAAGCGCCGCAGCCTACCTGCTCACCGCCGCGGGCGCGGCCTCGGGCACACAGATCTACTATCTGCTCCACCGCCCGTCGGTGTATGAGTACGCGATCCTCTGCGGTGCTACGTTCGTTTTGTGGGCACTGTGGCAGTGGCTGTGCGCCGCAAACACGCCGGTAAACCGCCGCAAAGCGCTGACTTTCCACCTCGCGTTCGGCTCTCTCTGCATGGCGTTGGTCGCGGGCTGCCGCCCCCAGATGGTGCTTTTTGCCGCGCTGGCCCCGCCCATCCTCTGGCCGCGCTATATCACGGAAAAGCGCCTGTGCACCCGCCGGGGCGCAGGGGAAGCCGCTGCGTTTATCCTGCCCGTTGTGCTTGTGGCCGTCGGCCTTATGTGGTACAACGCCGCGCGGTTCGGCTCGCCGTTTGACTTTGGTGCCAACTACAACCTGACCAGCAACGATATGACCCGCCGCGGCTTTGCCGTCGGGCGCATCGCCCCGGCAGCCGTGACCTTCCTTGCGGGCATTCCCGGTGTGCAGACGGTGTTCCCGTACCTGACTGCCACGCGGATGCAGACAAACTACATGGGCCTGACCATTACAGAGCTGTACTACGGCGGCGCATTCGCCTGCCTGCCGCTGCTGTGGGGGCTGGCTGCGCTGCCGCTGGCCCGCCGCCGGTTGGGCAGCCGCCGCGACCTGCGCACCGTCATCCGGCTTGTGCTCGTCTGCACGGTAGCGCTGGCTGTCGTAGACTGCCAGATGGCCGGAATGCTCTACCGCTACCAGAGCGACTGGCTCGGCCCGCTGCTGCTGGCGGCGGCACTGGCGTGGCTCTTTGCGGAAAGTGTCCTGCAGGCCCGCCCCATCCCCGCGCTGACCAAAGCTCTGCGCACGGCGCTGCCGCTGGCCGTGCTGGCGGGCGTCTGCTACAATTTCTGTGTTTACTTTGCGGCGGAGCCGCAGCTGATGGGGCAGAACCCTGCCCTGTATGAAAATGTGAGCCGCCTGGTCCAGTTCTGGCTGTGACGGCGCACCCTAAAAAAGGAAAAGGACGTATGGCTGACAAAAACATCTACACCGTCGTCGTGGCTGACGATGAGGACGAGCTGCGCGAGGCCGTCTGCACAATGATCCCCTGGGAGGCGCTCGGCTTCCACCTTGTGGGCAATGCCAGCAACGGGCTGGACGCGCTCGAGCTTGTCGAGCGGCTTGAGCCGGACCTGCTGCTGACCGACATCCGTATGCCGTTCATCTCGGGCATCGAGCTGGCGCGGCAGGTGCGCGAGATCCGCCCTGCGATGCACATTGCCTTTTTGAGCGGCTTCGACGATTTCGAGTATGCCAAGCAGGCCATCCAGTACAACATCATCAGCTACATGCTCAAGCCGCTGACGATGGACGGCCTGGCCGCCGAGCTGAAGGCCATCCACGAGAAGATCGACGCCCGCTATGCCGGGCTGCGCCGGGCTGGCTCGGCCCATGCGGATCGCGCAGCGCTCATCATTCCGCTGGTACTGGCCCGTTATGAAAATGCCCCCGAGAATGTGGAGACACGCCTGCGCCAGACAGCGGTAGACTGCGGTCTGCTGCGCGGCACCGATGACCGCAGCACGCTGGTGGTGATGGCCGCGGCGCTGGACGGCCCGGTGGACTATGAGGCCGGGTTTACCCAGCTGGTGGAGCAGAGCGCTAACAAATATCTGCGGCATTTCGTATTTTATGGCTGCGGGCGTGCCGTGGCTTTGCTGCTGGGCAACCCCTCTGACTTTGAAGAATACCTGCACATTCTGGCCGATGAGATCTGCCAGCTGGCGGACCGTGCCCTGGGACGCAGTGCCAGCGTCGGCGTCAGCCGTGAATTTGCCCGATTCAGCGACCTGAACGATGCCTACAAACAGGCGATCGAGGCCCTGCGCGCGGCGGCGGAGGGCGAGGGCGGCGTCAGCTTTACGGTGGACGCCCGCAAGACCGGCAGCCTGTGCGAACGCGCACTGGAGATCATTGAGCAGCACTACATGGACGAGGATCTGTCCCTTGCGTCACTCTCCGCCATGCTGGACGTCAGCCCCAACCATCTGAGCGCCTGTATCAAAAAATCGGAGGGGGAGACCTTCATCAACATTCTGGTGCGCCGCCGCATGGAGACTGCCCAGACCCTGTTGCTGACCACCGACCTGCAAATTCAGGAGATCGCCCGGCGCTGCGGCTACACCGACCAGCATTATTTCAGCTATTGCTTTAAAAAGTACAGCGGTACGTCGCCTGTGGCGCTGCGCCGCGCCCGCGCCGCGGGGGAGGTCCGGCCGTGAAGCGCCCGCCCCGCACCGTAGTCCTGGCGGCAGCGCTGATCTCCGGCGTGGCCGTGGCGGCGCTGATCCTCTGCACCACGCTGTTTCTGCGCAGCTACCGCAGTGCTGTTGTGGAGGGCGCGCGCACGAACAGTGCCCAGGTCGTCAGCCAGGTCGCAGGCGCGGTGAATAACTACGTCAACACGATGGACAGCGCCGTCGGCATCGTGCTGGAACAGCTTGACAGTGAACCTGCAATGCGGGACGCATTTCTGAATGCCTTTCTGACAGCCCGGCCCGAGGTCGCGGCCATCACGACTTACGACGAAAGCGGCAGTCTGTTGGACTGCTGGGCCCAGGCGGGCCGCACGCCGAAATCTGACATACTGCGCAACCTCTCCTTTGACCTGACCACGGCCCGGCGCCTGGGGCATGGCTACATCAGCACGCCGCATGTAGAGTCGATCTTTGACAGCTACTACCCGTGGGTCGTCTCGGTCATCCGCGCTGTGCCGGGGGACGGCGGCAGCAGCCGTTGGCTTGCGGTAGATTTGAGCTTCAAGGAGCTGGCCGCAACGATCAACAACGTCAGCATCGGTCAGCACGGCTACTGTTACCTGATGGATGAGCGCGGCAACATGGTCTACCACCCGCAGCAGCAGCTTTTGTATGCCGGGTTAAAGAAGGAGGAGGCCGGGCGTCTGGCCTGCCTCGGCGACGGCACCTACGTGGAGGACACGGTCATCTACAGCGTACAGCGTGTGCCGGGCAGCACATGGCGCGTCGTCGGTGTCAGCTACATTGACGAAACCGTCAATGAGAGCTTCCGGCAGATGGTGCGCATCACGGTTATCACGGCGGGGCTTGTTTTTCTGGCCGCGCTGGCGGCGGGCTGGGTGCTGTCCCGTCTGCTGTCCCGCCCGTTGCAGCAGCTCGAAACAGCCATGGAGCAGTTTGAACAGGACGCCGACCACTTCGCCTTTCAGTCCGTGCGCGGCACGCGGGAGGTGCAGAACCTCTCGGACTCCTTCGGCCACATGGTAGGCCGCATCCAGCAGCTTATGACCACCGTCCGCGAGGAGGAAATTGTCCTGCGCAAGACAGAGCTCAAGGCGCTGCAGGCGCAGATCAACCCGCATTTTCTCTACAATACGCTGGATTCCATCGCCTGGATGTGTGAGCGCGGCAAAAACGCCGATGCCGTCCAGATGGTCCATGCACTGGCGCGGCTGTTCCGCATCAGCATCAGCCGCGGGCATGAGCTGATCCCGATCGAAAAGGAGCTGCAGCACGCCGAGGCGTATCTGCAAATTCAAAAATACCGCTACAAAAACCAATTTACCTACCACTTTACGGTGGACGAGAGCTGCCTGCACTGCCTGTGCAACAAGATCACGCTGCAGCCTATCATCGAGAACGCCATTGTTCACGGGCTGGATCTGATGGTCGATTCCGGCCACATTGAAATCACCGTAAAGCCCGACGGGGATGATATTCTGCTCATCGTCGCGGACGACGGCATCGGCATGGAGCCGGAGCAGGTCGCGGCCCTCTTGCAGAATGAGCCGAGTGACCGCACCGGCATCGGCGTCAAGAATGTCAATGACCGTCTGCGCATCTACTTTGGCGCGGACTACGGTATCTCCATTGAAAGCGCCCCCTACGAGGGCACAACGGTGACGATCCGCACCCCGCGCGTGCCGGAGGACAGGGAGGGCGACTATGACAAAAACCATTAAACGTCTGCTGCCCGCGGCCCTGGCCGTGCTGCTGGCAGGCTGTGCCATGCAGCCCGTGGACAGCACAACGACCCGCTACAGGGTCGCGCTCGTAGCCAAAAACAATCGGGATTCCGAGTTCTGGGACGCCGTCTTTACCGGGGCAGAGGCCGCCGCCACGGAATATAACCTGCAATTGACCATAACGGCCCCCGACGATGAGGAGGACTATGCGGCGCAGAACCAGCTGATTGCCGATGCCGTTGAGAACGGTGCACAGGCCATCGTTTTCTCCGCCATTGATTATGAGGCCAACGCCGCCGCCATTGATGCCGCCGCCGCGGCGGGCGTGACGGTCATCAGCGTGGATTCTGCGGTGAACTCCGATAACGTTGCGGCCTACATCGGCGCGGACAACTACGGCGCAGGCCGGATGGCGGCCCAGAGCGCACTGGACGGCATGGAAGGGGCGCTCTGCGTCGGGCTTATCAACTATGAGGTCAACGGTGCCAACGGGCGGGACCGGGAGCAGGGTGCGCGCGATGCTTTTGCGGAAAGCGGACGCGCCAGGATCACTGCCGCCGTGTCAACACATCCCAACGCCGCCAGTGCCCGCGCGGACACGCTGGCCATGCTGCGCACCCACCCGGAGATCAACGTGCTGATCGCCCTCAACGAGACGACTGCCGTCGGCGCGGCGCAGGCTGTCCAGCAGATGCAGCGCGCCGACGACCTCTGGCTCGCGGCGTTCGACTCGAACATCGAAACGATTGACGCCCTGCAGACCGGTGCGGTGGACGCGCTGATTGTGCAGAACACCTACGGCATGGGCTATTTCGGCGTCGAAAGCGCCTATAAGCTGCTGACCGGGCAGGAAAGCAGCGTCGAAAAATCGAACATCAGCCCGCACTTTGCACAACACTGCACAGCCTGCCAGCTCTGCGTATCGGTATGCCCCAACCAAGTGCTCCGTCCTTCTTCGGACTTGACAAAACTGATGCAGCCGGAAATGTCCTACGAACGCGGTTACTGCCGCCCCGAATGCGCCAAGTGTGCGGAGGTGTGTCCTACCGATGCCATCCATCTGACGAGCCTCGCCGAGAAATCGGCCGTCCAAATCGGTCATGCCGTATGGATTAAGGAGAATTGCATCTGCATCACAGACAAGATGGAATGCGGGAACTGTGCCCGCCATTGTCCGGCCGGTGCCATACAGATGGTTCCTTCAGACCCGGAAGACGAAGCCTCCATCAAGATACCGGTAGTCAACGCCGAACGCTGTATCGGATGCGGAGCATGCGAGAACCTTTGTCCGTCGCGTCCGTTCAGTGCCATTTATGTGGAAGGCCATGTGATGCACAGAACTGTCTGAAGCAGCTTTATCACCCTAATATCCATTTATAATTTCAGTCCTATCACAATGAAAGAAGACAATAAGAACAAGATAAACCGCCGCGATTTCTTCAAACTCGCCGGTGCAGGAACGCTTGCCTCGGCAGCAGCCCTATACGGCTGTTCGGGCAACAAGAACAACGGGGAAAGCGAATCGGCCGCACTGGGCGAGATATCAACCGACAAGATGACCTATCGTACCAACCCCAACACGGGCGACCGGGTTTCCCTGCTGGGATACGGATGCATGCGATGGCCCACCCGGAAACGCGCCGACGGGAATGGAGACGAAATAGACCAGGAAGCCGTGAACGACCTAATAGACTATGCCATTGCCCACGGAGTGAACTATTTCGACACCTCCCCGCCTATGTGCAAGGTCTGTCGGAGCGCGCCACGGGCATTGCCTTGAAACGCACCCACGGGAGAAATTCTCCTTGCCACAAAGCTGTCCAACTTCAGTCCCAGCACGCACAGCCGCGAAGAGTCCCTTGCCATGTATCACCGCTCCTTCCGCGACCTGCAAGTGGACTACATCGACTACCTCTTGTTGCACGGCATCGGCATGGGCGGCATGGAAGCCCTCCGCTCCCGCTATCTGGACAACGGCATGCTGGACTTCCTGCTGAAAGAGCGTGAAGCCGGACGCATCCGCAACCTCGGATTCTCCTATCATGGAGACATCGAAGTCTTTGACTACCTGCTCTCCCGCCACGACGAACTGAAATGGGACTTCGTACAAATCCAACTGAACTACGTAGACTGGCGGCATGCCAAAGAAGTGAATACCCGCAACACGGATGCCGAATACCTATATGCCGAGCTGGTGAAGCGCAACATTCCCGCCGTTATCATGGAGCCGTTGCTGGGCGGACGCCTATCCCGCCTGAACGACCACTTGATGGCACGTCTGAAACAACGCCGTCCGCAGGAGAGCGTAGCTTCCTGGGCCTTCCGATTCGCAGGTACTTTCCCCGATGTGCTGACCGTACTAAGCGGAATGACGTACATGGAGCATCTGCAAGACAACCTGCGTACCTTCTCCCCGCTTGTTCCATGTACGGAAGAGGAGTTTACCTTACTGGAAGATACCGCCCAGCGAATGCTGCAATACCCCACCGTGCCGTGCAACGACTGCAAATACTGTATGCCGTGCCCCTATGGACTGGATATTCCAGCCATCTTGCTGCACTACAACCGCTGCATCAACGAGGGCAACGTGCCGCAGAACAGCCAAGACGAGAATTACCGCGAGGCACGCCGCGCCTTCCTGATAGGCTATGACCGCAGTGTTCCCCGTCTCCGCCAAGCCAACCGCTGCACCGGTTGCGGTCAATGCAACCCGCACTGTCCGCAAGGCATCGACATCCCGGCGAAACTGCAGGAGATAGACCGATTTGTGGAAGCGCTGAAGCAGGAAACCCTTTAACGGACTTATCTTCAACCCTGGTTGTCCATTTTAAGGATTACCAATCATATACAGATTCTCTTTTTGTATAACTTTGCAAAAAGAACCATAGATAAACGATGAATAAAAAGATTTTAACCGCAATTTTAATAAGTATCGCCCTTCCGGGTAGTATGCTGTCCGCACCTGCCGACAGCCTCCGGCTGAAAAGCTACAAGCTTGATGAAGTCGTAGTGACCGGGACAAGAGATGAAACAGACATCCGCCACCTGCCAATGACCATCTCCGTAGTGGGCCGCCAGCAACTGGAACAGACCTACCAGCCCTCCATCCTGCCTGCACTGACCGAGCAGGTGCCCGGACTTTTCACCACAAGCCGCGGCATCATGGGCTACGGCGTATCCACGGGAGCCGCAGGAGGCATGAGCCTGCGCGGCATAGGCGCCGGGGTGAATGCCGCCGGAGGACCTACGACCAGCCTGCTGGTGCTGATAGACGGACACCCGCAATACATGGGCTTGATGGGGCATCCCATCGCCGACGCCTACCAGAGCATGATGGCCGAACGGGTGGAAGTGCTGCGCGGTCCCGCCTCCGTCCTCTACGGGTCCAATGCAATGGGCGGGGTTATCAACATCGTCACCCGCAAGATGCAGGAGGACGGGGTGAAAACCAATGCGCAGATAGGATACGGTTCCTACAATACCCTGCAGACGGAAGTCTCCAACCGCGTGAGGAAAGGGCGTTTCAGCAGCGTGGTGACCGGCTCGTACAACCGTACCGACGGACACCGTGACGACATGGAGTTTGAGCAGTATGGCGGCTATGCCAAACTGGGATACGACTTCAGCGACACCTGGAAGCTGTGGGGCGACGTGAACATCACCCGCTTCAACGCCTCCAATCCCGGCGAAGCCGACAATCCGTATATAGACAACGACTCGCGCATCACACGCGGCATGACCTCCTTCGCACTGGAAAATCGTTACGACCGTACTTCCGGCGCCGTGAGCTTCTTCTATAACTGGGGCCGGCACAGGATTAACGACGGCTACCACCCCGGAGAAGAGCCCCAGAAGTCGCACTTCAACTCCAAGGACCGGATGCTGGGCATATCGTGGTATCAAAGCGCCACGCTCTTCACCGGTAACCGCCTGACCGTAGGTTTCGATTACCAGCACTTCGGCGGAGAGTCCTGGAACAAGGTTGTCGCCATCGACGAGGCAAAACCCGGCAGCAGATTGGTGACCGCATCCCCGGCGTGGACAAGCAGATGGATGAATTTGCAGGCTATGTGGATTTCAGGCAGGACATCAACAGTTGGCTTTCACTGGACGCCGGTGTCCGCATAGACCACCATTCGCACGTAGGCACGGAATGGATTCCCCAAGGGGGACTGGCTTTCCATCTGCCGCGGCAGGCAGAACTGAAAGCAATGGTGAGCAAAGGATTCCGTAACCCCACCATCCGGGAGATGTACATGTTCCCTCCACAGAACCCCGATTTGAAAGCGGAGAGCCTGATGAACTATGAACTCTCCTTTACGGGGCAGCTTTTGGGAGGGCCCATGTCCTATGGGGTGAACCTCTACTACATCAACGGGGACAACATCATCATGACAGACCCTGCCCTGCGCAAGAACGTCAACTCCGGAGAGATAGAGAACTGGGGCGTGGAAAC
>ENA-OQMN01000070-OQMN01000070.1-human-gut-metagenome-genome-assembly--contig:-NODE-70-length-36067-cov-12.856566_pt1 | contig 36067 bp, 33 predicted proteins | sample MGYA00242765_ERZ504861 | MGnify/ENA primary metagenome ERZ504861 (study PRJEB26092, sample SAMD00036417) | human gut metagenome | host: Homo sapiens | study: EMG produced TPA metagenomics assembly of... | reverse complement strand
CTATTTTTAAATCGCGGCGCGCGGCGCCGCACCACATTTATTATTTATTATTTTTTTATTTATTATTTAAAAACGGAGATTTAACCTTGCGTACCAAACGTACCTTACTGAATATGGCCTACGCCCTCGGGTCCAGTCTGCTGCTTCTGCTGCTGGGCCTCGTCACGCGGCGTCTGCTCGTCGATAACTTCGGCCCGCAGATCACCACGGCATCGCAGGTCGTCAGCCAGCTTTTCAACTTTTTCTCCATCGCCGAGTTCGGCGTTGGCAGCGTCATAAGTTATCGTCTCTACGAGCAAATCGCCGCCAAAAATGAGGAAAAGATCAGCAAGTACATGTCGATGTACAAGTGGGCCTACCGCGTCGTCGGCCTGGTCATTGCGGGGCTGGCGCTCATCGGCGCGGCGGCCCTGCGGTGGATCATGCCCGATGTGCCCGCCGCCACGGCATACACGGTCTACGGGCTGAACGTTATTTCAACGCTGTGCAGTTATTTTCTGATAACCCGCCGCCTGATGTACACCTGCACCCAGCAGGGCTACCGCTGCACCCAGATCGACTTCTGCTGCAACGTGCTGACGAGCCTTGCCAAAATTGCCGTGTCGCTGTGGTTCCCCAACTACGTGCTCTATTTCAGCGTGACGATCTTCTTCAACGTCACGGCCAACCTGCTGATTGCCCGCCGCTTCAGGAAGGATTTTCCCTACGTACACGACGTTAAGGTCACGGTCAACGATTTTAAAGACCTCGGCATTTTCCACGATCTGCGGTACTTTCTGGTGCACCGCCTGTCCAACACCATCTACGGTTCGTCCGACACCATCGTGACCTCCCGCCTGGGCGGCTCGACCCAGACGACGTTTTTAGGCAACTACAACACGATCTCGACCAGTGCCACAGACCTAGGCAACAAGGTCATGGACAGCTTCGCCGCGGCCATCGGCAGCATCGTCTACGACAAGTCCGCCGCCGCCAACGACCACGACAAGCAGGTGTTCTGGGGCATGGACCTGTTCAGCTACCTGTTTGCCAGCTTCGTAGCTACGGCGTATTTCTGCCTGTTCCAGCCGTTCATGGCGTCCTGGATGGGCGAAAAATGGCTGCTGCCGCTGGGCTTTGTGCTTATGTTCTGCTTAAATGAGTACGTCGGCTGGAACCACCGGATGCTCGGCAGTTACCGTGCCGTCCTCGGCCATTTTGAGGACGACCAGTGGTTCATGGTCGCGTCGGCCACGGTCAATCTGGCGCTCAGCTTTATCCTGTTCCCGCTGTTCGACATCACCGGCGCGCTGATCGCCACCGTCGTCGCCCACTGCATCATGTGGGCCGGGCGTATCCGGGTCGTGTTCCGCCAGTACATGCGCGGCGGGCTCGGGCATTATCTCGGCGTGCAGGCGCTGCATCTGGTCACGCTGGCTGTCTGCATGGGCGGCAGCTACGCGCTCTGCGCCCGGATGCCCGGCGGCTGGCTCGGCCTTGTGCCGCGGATTCTCGTCGTCCTCGTCGTGCCCAACGCCCTGAACCTCGCCGTCTACGGCTGGGGCAAAGACGCCGCCTACCTGCGCCAGTACGCGGGCAAGGTGGCCAAGAAGCTGCTGAAAAAGTGACTCCCCTTCTTGGCCCCCTCTGGGAGGGGACTGCCGCCGCAGCGGCCGGGGGAGCTTTCCGCCTGCCGCCCTCCCTCCGGCCCTCCGGGCCACCTCCCTCGCACGCGAGGGAGGCAAATAACGTGGTGATCTTATGAAAACTCTCGCCATCCTGTATATCTGCACCGGCCCCTACGCGGTGTTCTGGCATGATTTTTACCCCAACTTCAAGGCAAATTTCCTGCCTGACTGTGATCGCACCTTCTACGTTTTTACCGATGCAGCGCATATTGACTATGAGGACGCCCCCGACGTGCGCCGCATTTATCAGAAGGCCCTGCCCTGGCCGCAGAGCACGATGCTGCGCTTTGACGCCTTCCTCGGCCAGGCCGACGCGCTGCAAGGCTATGACTACCTGTTCTTTGCCAACGCCAACCTGCACTGCACCCGCGTCATCCGCGCCGACGAGCTGCTGCCCGACCCCGCCGCCGGGCAGAGCCTGACCGCGGTCTGCCACCTGCCCTACTATGGCAAAAATCCGATTTTCCACCCCTATGACCGCAGCGGCAAAAGCCGGGCGTCCATCCCGTACAGCTGCGGGCAGTATTACGTGGCGGGCGGGCTGAACGGCGGCACGGCGGCGGCCTATCTGGCCCTGTGCCGCGAACTGAAAAAACGCACGGACGAGGATCTGCAAAACAACGTCATTGCGCGCTTTCACGATGAAAGCCAGCTCAACCGCCTGGTCGCCGAGACGCCCGGAAAATTCCGCATCCTGCCGCCCGACTACTGCACGCCGGAGGAAACGCCCACCGGGCATGAGGCCATTCTTGTGCTGCAAAAAAGCCGCTGCATCAACGTGGAAAGCGTCAAGGGCGCTGCCAAGCCGCAGAATTTTGTCCAGCGCAAGTGGGAGGCGTTCCGCCTGAACTGGCTGCCCTATCTCTGGCTGGCGCGCGACACGCTGCTGCGCCGCCGCATTGATTTTAAAAACGATCTATGAGCCATACCAAAAAACCGACAATTGAAAAAATCATCCTTGCCCTGCTGGGCCTGCTGGCGCTGGCCGCGCTCGTCCGCACAATGTTCCTGGGGCTGGAGATCGACGAGGAGTACGCCCTGTCCCTCGGCTTCCGCCTTGTGCGCGGTGACCGGCTCTTTTACTCGATGTGGGAGCCGCACCAGCTGGCCGCCCTGCCGCCCGCTTTGCTCATCGGCCTGTTTACCGCCGTCGCGGGCACGACCACCGGCGTGCTGCTGTTTGTGCGCGGCGCTGTGCTGGCTGTCAAGCTCGCGCTGGCCGTCTGGTTTTACCGCAGCCTGCGCGTGGCCCTCGGGGGGCGCTGCGCCTATCTGCTGGCGCTGGCCGTGCTGGCCTTCACGCCCAAGTGGTTTTTGGGGCCGGACTACGTCAGCCAGCAGTTCCACTTTACGCTGGCGGCGTTCCTGTTTTTGTACGGCTACTACGCGCCCGGCCCGCGGCAGTACCGCGGTCTGTGGCGGGTCGCGGCGGGCGGCGTCTGCGCCTGTCTGAGCTTCCTCGCCTACCCGCAGACCCTCGCTGCCGCGCCGGTGCTGATGCTGGCGCTGCTCCTGCTGGGCCGCGGCGGTGCCGACAAATGCCGCGGTCTCTGGGTATTTGTGCTGACCTGTGCCGTCTGCGGCGGTGCGTTTGTCGTGTATGTTTTGCAGGGCATGGGCTTTGATTTCGCCGCCCTGCTCGCACGCGCCGACCTGATTTTACACGACCCACAGTATGATTTTACCACAGCGGACCGTCTTGCCATGCTCCGCACCCAGCTTTCCGCCGTCATCGGCAACTGCTGGCTGTCGGCCTTGGCCGGTGTGGCGCTGGCCGCCGCCGGGATGCTCTTTGGTGAGCGCCGCGGCTTTGCCCGCAGCCTTGAAAAGGCGCTTTGGTACACAGCGTTCTTCCTCTCTCTCTGGTGCACGGCCTACTGCCTGCGCGCGCAGGAGCTGGATTTCCGCTACATGTGCCCGGCGTTCGCGCTGGCCGGCGGCTGGACGTTCTGGTGTGACCGGCGCGAGGCCGGCCATCGCCCCCTGCGCCGCCTGCTGTTCTGGCTGGGCTGGCTGCCCGGCATAGCGGCGTACCTGTTTATCCTGCGCTCCACGCTGATCGCGCTGCCAACGACCTTTATGTACCTGTTCTGGCCCGCGGTCTGCGGAACGGCAGCACTGCTGCTCAAGCCCCGCCCGACCCGGCGGCACCGCGCCGCGGCGGCATTGCTGGCAGCCGGGCTCCTGCTGGCCTGTGCCGTGCCGAAGCTCTGCCTTGTGCTGGAGACCGGCTGGCACTGTGAGCCGATCACGGCCATCCAGCCCGAAAGGATCACCCGCGGCCCCGCCGCCGGGACCTGGGCCGACACCAAGGCCGCCGACATGCAGGAATGCCTGTATGAAGCCCTCGCCCCCTATGCGGGCAAGAGCGTGCTCCAGGCCATCGGTGAGCAGCACGGCCTCGGCTTTCTGATGGCAGACGGCACGCTGACCGTCGCGCAGGCGTCCGTCATCTCGGGCACCGACAGCGACCCGCGTTTTGAACAGTACTATGCGCTTTTGCCGGAGAAGCAGCCCGACGTCATCCTCTACGATGATGCCGAGGTCCGCGACATGGCCGAATTCCACGCCTGGATCGAGCAGCACTTTACCATTACAGACCGCTACACCGTGCAGCACGGCACGGCCAGTCTGCAGGTGCTCGTCGTCGGGTAATTTTGCGGAATTTTACAACCGGGAACGGTTGTCATCCTGCTTTCGGATGTGGTATACTGTTATCAAATCGTCATACTTTGCAAGGAGGCGCCCCCATGGGCCTGATTACCGCCATCCAGAACAAAACCGAACAAGCCCGCGCAAAGGAACGCATCCGCCCGCTGCTGGAGAGCCGCATGATGCGCGACATCCTGCTGGAGATCGGCCAGCGCGGCACCGAAAAGCTCGACCCCCAGAGCGTGCCGCTGGATCAGCGCCCACTTGCATCGAAGCGCGCCGCCGAGTGCGGCACCGCGGGATTGCAGCAGAGCGTCATCCGGGAGATCGTCCTGGACGAGGCCGCCATCACGCTGTTTGCCGGCAGCGACGAGGTGCCGTTCCTCTACGGCGACTACAATTACGAGACCATCGACGACACCGATTGTCTGCCCGCCGTAGCACAATATCTGGTGCAGCACCTGCTGGGGTACTACAACATCACCCGGACATTCTACTCTGTCCCCAAGCACAACGGACGCAGCGTGACCGAAAAGACCCGCCAGGTCTTTATCAAGCGCCACCACGAGGACACCCCCTTCGACCCCCAGCCCACCAAAAAGCAAAAGCTGTTTTAAACCTAAAACACGCTCCGCAGTTCATTTTGAACCGCGGGGCGTGTTTTTGCTAAAGGCTTCCCCCGTGGGGCTGCGCCCGCAGGCGCGTGTCGGAGCGCAACCGCCGTAGGCGGCTCTTAGCGCGGAGACTGAAGCTGTCCGCGCAGCGGACTGATGAGGGCAGACCTCGCGGCCATTGCCCATTTACTGCCAATCTCGCAAACTCTGCCCTCATCCGGCCCTCCGGGCCACCTTCCCCCGAGGGAGAAGGCTTTTTACGCTCTCCCCATCGCCAGCACCGCCACCGTTATGTCATCCTGCTTGGCCCCGGCGCGGCGGGCGGCGGCGTCAGCTACGGTCTCGGCGGCCTGCTTCGGCGTATGGCCCAATTTGGCGCAGAGCTGCAATTGCTGCATCAGCCAGTCGCTCCCGTCGGTCAGCGCACCGTCGCTGACCAGCACGACCCAGTCCCCGGCGTCCAGCGCAAACGTCGTGCTCCGTCCCACCAGACTGTCCAGCACACCCATGGGCAGGCTTGCACCGTCCAGCATCCGCGGCACGCCGCCGCGCACCAGAAAGCTCGGTGCGGCACCCGCTTTGAACAGCCCGGCCCGCCCGGTGTACAAGTCCACCGTCAGCAGATCCAGCGTCGCCCCGGCCTCCTGCTCGGCTCCCTTCAGGCCGAGCGCCACGTTCACCAGCCGGGCAGCGCTCTCCGCTGCGAACCCGGCGCGCAGCAGCTGTGCCGTCAGCTTGGCTGCCATCTGACCGTCCACGGCTGCGGCACGGCCCGTGCCCATGCCGTCGCACAAAAGCATCTGCGCCCGTCCGCTCGTGTCGCAGAACTGGTCCAGCGCGTCGCCGCTGACGCTCTGCCCGCCGGCTGCGTGCGCCGCCGCGCCAAATTCAACGGTAAACAGCGGTTTTTCGCCAAAGCACAGCATCGTGACCGTGCGGCAGTGGGTGATTTCGGGCGTATCCATGTCGCGGCGGCAGATGCGGGTCATCTCGTCGGTCAGGCCCGCGACCTCGTCGGGGGTGAACCGCGTGCGGCAGATCGTCACATTCGCGGTCAGCCGCCCGGCCAAATCAGCGGTCACACTGCATTCCAGCGCGTCCAGCCCCAGCTCGGCAAACAGCTGCGCCACGCGGGCCTCGCGCCGCGGGTCGGGCAAACCGGCCTGGCCCAGCTTGCCCGCCAGCTGGGCCAGCGCCCCGGCCAGTGCGCTGTACTGCTCGGTCAGGGCGGCGCGCAGCGTCACAGCCCGGGCACGGGTCTGGCGGCGGCTGCGCCACAGCCGGTAGCCGTGGTTGGCCGCTGTACAGAGGTCTGCCGGGTGGATGCACCCCGCCAGCTGCCCCGGCAGGTCCTCGACCTCCACGCGGCCCTTGCTCTCGAGCGTCGGCTTCAAATGGTACAGCCCGTCCATGGCCGTGGCGTAGCCGCGCACCCAGCACCGGCTGCGGCGGGTACAGCTCTGGCAGGTCGTGCGGGCGACCTGCTCCACCACAAAGTCAAAGGTCTCGCCCTTGGGCGGCAGCTGCCGCTGGCAGACCGCGTTGACCGTGTCGGCAATGTCGCTCAGCGTGTCTGCCACGGCGGAGAGCTTGCGCGCCGCCCCGCCCAGGCCCTGCGTCTGCACGGGCGGCGCGGGCGGCGGGAAAATTTTGTGCAGCACGCTCCCCGGCACAGCCAGCGCAGCCACAACGCCCACCCCGGCACTGACCGCCAGCGGCAGCACACTGACAGCGTCGGGCGCGGCCAGTGCCCCCGCGGTGCAGCCCGCCGCAAACACCCCGGCGCAGCGGCCCCGCTCCCCCGGGCAGAGGCAGGACGCCGCCAGACTGCCCAGCGCCACAGCCAGCGCGGCGTAGGCCAGTGTCGGCCCCGACGCCGTGATGGCCGCCGCCAGCGCAATGCTCAGCACGGCGGTCTGCTCCAGCGTGCCGCCGATGGCCGCGCACAGCCCGGCCCCCGCGGCCAGCGCCAGGCCCGGAGCCAAGGGCCCGACGGCACAGCGCTGCAGGCATGCCGTAGCCACAGCCAGCCACAGGCAAACGCCGCGCGGCTCCCGCGCCGGAAAATGCGCGAACGCCCAGCCAAAAACCGCGGCCAGCAGCGCCGTACACCCCACCGTGACGGTCTGCCCCGGGTTGAAAAGTCCCCCCGCCAGTACGATTTGCAGCACCTGCGCCGCCGTCAGCGTCAGGCAGCCCGCCAGCGCCCCGGCCCCGGGGCGGCCATTGATGAGCCGCCGCACCGCCGCGGCCGCCACGGCAGCCAAGGCCAGCTTGACGCCCAGCAGCATCGGCTGGAACGCCAGCCCCGCCGCCAGCGTGCCCAGCGCCGCGGCCAGGCAGTAGGACGGCGGGCAGCCGATGACCAGCGCCAGCCCAAACGGCGCAGCCCCGCCGTAGACCTGCCCGGCCCCCAGCGCCGCGCCGCCCAGCACTGCCGCGCCCTGCCACAGCAGCGCCGCACTGCGCGCCCCGGGCAGCAGCCTTTCCATTGTGTCGTGCATACGTTCCCCGTTCAGTACAGCCATCGTGCAAGCCCTCCGTAAATGTACAGTATATGTCTCGGACGCTTTGCACTATACCACCCCCGCACGCTGTTTTTTGCCGCAGAGCGTGGAAAACCGAAAAGAGCGTATAAACAAACAAAAAGAGCACCGCACCCATAAAAAGGGGCGATGCTCGCAAAAGGCTTTCCCCCGAGGGGGGAGCCTTCCTTAGTGTCTCCAGCTCCACCACAAAAACTTGGTGTTCGTCACGAAATAGCGTTTGAAAAGCCGCTTCGGGTCCTGCATTAGGCGGTACAGCCATTCCAGATTGCAGCGCTGCATCCACGCCGGGGCGCGGCGGATGTTGCCGGCCTCGTAGTCAAAGGCCGCGCCGACACCCAGCATCAGCGCCTGCACGCGGTTTTCATGGGCGGCCATCCAGCGTTCCTGCTTCGGCGCGCCCAGGCCCACCCAGACAAAATCCGGCTTTGCCGCGTTGATCTTCTCCACGATCTCCGCATCCTCGCCCGCCGTCAGCGGGCGGAACGGCGGAGAGTACATCCCCGCGATGACCGCACCGGGGTACTTTTCCGTGATTTTTTCGCGCAGGATGTCCAGCGTCTCCTGCGTGGAACCGTAGAAATAGTGCCGGTAGTGCTTTGTCCCGCTCTCCTTCAAAAGCTCGCGCATCAGGTCGGGGCCTGTCACGCGGGCGGCGTCGGCAAAGCCCTTCTTGCGGCTGTATCTGGACAGCGGCCCGCCGTCCGGCAGGGCCATGACCGCGCCGTTCTGCACCCGCAGATAGGTCGGGTCGTCGTGGGCCGTCACGGTGGTGTGGACGTTCGCCACGCAGATATATTTCCCGCGCCATGCCTCGCAGTTGTCCTCCACCAGGCGCAGCGTTTTGTCCATGTCGGTGACGGCGATGTTCACGCCCATAATGTTGCAGGTCTGCATGCCGCTTCTCCTCACTTTCCTGTTTGGCTTTTATTGTATCACACTGCCGGGCGGCTTTCAACCGGGCGGGGAGAAACGCACATTTTTTGCCGTTTTTCCTTGTTCTATGTGCATCCTAATTATAACATTTTCCCGTCAGATTCCCGTCTTGTCAAATTTCATTCGTCTCTGTCTTTTTCATTTGTCGGTTATGACAATTTTTGTCATTTTATATCTTTCTCGCAGATATTCACTGGAATTTCAGATTACAGTATGCTATAATTTCTTCACCATAGTAAAAGGAAGAAGTCTAACCTTTTTCCGGTATGGCATATGGGGTGCACACCTCATATATCTTTCGAGGAAAGGAGGATATTACCAATGAACAACTTCAAGAAGTTCGTCACCGTTCTGCTGGGCGTTTTGATGGCTTGCGTCTTCGCTACCTCCGCTTTCGCTGCTGATTTCAGTAATGCTGACACCGCTGCAAAGGCTAAGGCCGAGATCAAGGCTTTCGCTGCCAGCTACGGCATCACCACGATTGACAACACTGTCAACAGCCTGACTGCTGACCAGCTGCAGGTCATCTACAACAACATGGACGCTCTGAAGGCTACCGCCGCTTCCGCCAATGCCACCATCAAGGGCACTACGGATGTTGCCGTTGCCACCAAGGCCGCCAATGATGCTGTTGCTACGATGAACAGCCTGCTGCCCGCCGGTGTTTCCATCTCTGCACCGACCATCGACACCAGCGATTCTTCCAAGATCGTTGTCACCGCCGAGGTCATCGCTAACAACGCAAGGGATACCGGTTCTGTTGTTGCTGAGGTTCCTACCACCACCACCGACAACAACACCAACACCAGCACTGCTGTCAGCAATGCCGCCAAGAACAGTGCTGCCGCTTCCAGCGTCAAGACCGTTTCTTCCGCTGCGAACCCCATCACCGCTTCTTCCAGCGCTGTCATCAAGGCCACCGGCGATAACACCGCCGTTGTCTTTGCTGTTGCTGCTCTGGCTGTTGCCGGCGTGCTCGGCATGGCCGTCCGCAAGGAGCGTGCACTGTAAATCCAGCTGCATAAGTCCGGTTTTTGACCGGCAGCGGGCAGAACCTCTGGCTCTGCCCGTTTTTCGTTGTTTATACGGGATTGGTCAATTTATTCTTGTTTTAGACCTTCCTTTTATATAGAAAATAGTTTATAATGTAGGATGCAGTAATTATCAACCATATCAGGAGGGAAAGCATATCACCATGCAGGCAAGCAAGAAGCACTCTTTTCTGCGCCGCAGTCCACTGGCTTATGTAGTGGTCCCGCTGGCCTTTGTTCTGGTCAGCACCGCGCTGGTCTTTATCGTGGGCCACACCGTACTGGCCCCGTACCAGGCCCTGCTGGGCTGGTTCTTCAGCACAACGGAGGTCGCACAGCCCAGAGATCTGCTGGATAATGCTGCTGCCGTCATCAACGGCGGTACGGTGGATGAGCCGGACGCCCAGCCGGACAGGCTGCCGCTGAGCTCCGTCACCTACCCGTCCGAGGGGGACCGCTACGCGACGATCACGATCTCCGGCACCAACGTGGACGCCCCGGTCTACTACGGCGACACGAACAAAATTTTGAACGCCGGCGTCGGCACCTACAAGGACGACTCCCGCGTCGGCATTCCCGGCGAGGGCAAGACCATCCTGCTGGCCGGGCACAACAACACCTTCTTCAATGACCTGCAGCACGCCGAGGCCGGCGCGACGGTCACGCTCACGACCCACTACGGTGTCTACACCTACGAGATCACCGGCTCCGAGATCCTCGACTATCAGGACGAGACCGCCTACGACTTCACCCGCACCGACGAGAATCTGATCCTGTACACCTGCTATCCCTTCGATGCGCTCGGCTTCACGCCGAACCGTTTCTTCGTCTATGCCAAATACGTGTCCGGCCCCGTGCTGGACGCCAACAGCTAAGGGGGTGTATGTATGGCACAAAAACAAGCTCCGCACCCCCGCCGCAAGGGCAGCGTTGTGTGGGCCACGGTTTTAAGCTGGCTGTCCAGTCTGCTGCTGGCACTGCTGGCGCTCTGCCTTGTCCTGATGACAACGATCTGCAGCGCCTCCTACATGAAGGAGCAGGTCAACCGCAGTGATTTCAGTGAGGCTGCCTACAGCTATCTGTATGACAACTTTATCAGCTACGGCGCATCGTCCGGCTTCTCCGCCGACGTGATGACCGCTGCCCTCTCCCGCGACCAGATCACGGCGGACATGGCGGATTCCATCACCCGCCTGTACCAGGGCGACACCGCTATTGACACCCGCAACGCGATTCTGAACACGACGTACGACAACCTGATCAACGATTTGAACAGCCGCGGCGTCGAGGTCACATCCGACGTGGAATCCGCCGTCGTCGTCGTCGCCGACGCCTGCCGTCTGGACTACGCCAACTATGTCACGGTGCCCCTGGCCAGCCAGCTGTACACTTTTATTGAAAAGTGCAGCCGCGTCGTGCCGGTGGCCGTCGCCATCATGGCGGTGCTCTGCGCAGTCAGCCTCTTTGTGATGCTGCGCTTAGCCGGCAGCTCCCGCTACGGCGTGCGCTGCCTGACGTTCGCTTTCACCGCGGCTGCGGCGCTCTGTGCGCTGGCCGCCACCATTATTTTCCCTGCGATCCACATGGAGGCGCTGAGCATCAATCCCGCTTCGGTCAAGCAGCTGATCGTCACCTATGTGCAGAATCTCTTTGGCCGCTTCGGCCTGTTCGCCCTCATCTACGGCGCAGTCGCCGTGATCCTTCTGGCCCTGACCGCCACCGCCAGAAGCCGCATGAAACGCCGTCAGAACATTTAACAGGAGGACCCACACATGGAAAACGAAGGTTACGAAACGATTGACCTCTTGGAGGTCCTGAACGCCGTCCGGCAGCACCTGCTGGCCGTCATTCTCACCACCGTAATTCTGGCCGCTGCCGGGTTCGGTGTCTCCAAGTTCCTTATCACCCCGCAGTACGAGGCTTCCGCCCTGATGATCGTCAACACCCGTCAGGATACGACCTCCAACGTCACCAGCGACCAGATCAACTCCGCCACCAAGCTGGTCTCCACCTACAGCATCATCATCAAGAGCGATACCGTGCTGCAGCAGGTCATTGACAACCTGGGTCTGAGCCTGACGTATGAAAAGCTGGCTGAACGTGTCACGGTCAGCGCCGTGGATGACACCCAGGTCATGAAGATCACGGTCAGGAGCGACAACCCCGAGTGGGCGCGTCAGGTCTGTGAGCAGATCACCGTCGTCTCCCCTGACGTCATTCTCGAGTCCGTCGAAGCCGGTTCCGTCAAGGTCATCTCCAGCGCCGCCGTCAATCCGACGCCTGTCTCCCCCAACGTGGGCCGCAATACCATGCTGGGCGGCGTGCTGGGTCTGGTCATCAGCGTCGGCATCATCCTGCTGGCCGTCCTGCTGGACAACAAGATCCATACCGAGGACGACATTGCCAAGTATCTTGACCTCGCCGTCGTGGGCGTCATTCCGGAAAATCAGGGAGTAAAAAGAATGAGCAAGGCAAGCAAAAACACCAGCCGTCGCAAGCTGTTTACCGTCGGCAGCGACGCCCGTTCCAGTTTGTGGAAGCCTACAAATCTCTGCGTACCAACCTGGAATTTCTTTCCTCTGCCGGCAACTGCAAGACCATCCTGATCACCTCCTCCGTTCCCGAAGAAGGCAAGACCAACGTGGCCGTCAACTTGGCCATGACGATTGCAGCCTCCGGCAAGCGCGTTGTCCTTGTGGACTGTGACCTGCGCAAGGCGACGATCTCCCGCTATCTGCGCATTCCGCGCAACCATGCCGGTCTGACGAACGTCATCACCTCCAAGGATGAAGGCGCGCTGGCCGCGGCGCTTGTCCGCGTCAAGGATTTCGGCATCACGGTCCTGACGGCCGGTACGATCCCGCCGAACCCCACCGAGCTGCTCTCCGCCCCCATGGCCGAGAAGATCTTTACCTCCCTGCAGAAGGCATTCGACTATGTTATCGTGGATACCCCGCCCGTCAGCCTCGTCACCGACGCTGCGGTCCTCTGCCGCATGGCAGACGGCGTGCTGCTGGTCGTGCGCCCCGGTGTCACCACCATCCAGAGTGCCCAGCTCAGCAAAAAGAACCTGGAGGCCGTCAACGCCCACATCCTGGGTGTTGTCATGAACGGCTACAACGGCAAGCAGAGCGGCCGCCGCGACGGCTACTCCTACGCTTACTCCTACAGCTATTATAACGACAATAAACAGGGAAACGATGCATGAGTAATGCCCTTGTAGAGCTGCACTGTCACATCCTGCCCGGCATTGATGACGGTGCCAAAGATCTGGATATGTCAATGTCGCTCATTCGCAAGGAATTACAGGATGGTGCGGTGGGCATTGTGTTCACGCCGCACTTCCATTATGAGCGCATTTCCGTGGAGCAGTTTACCGCGCGGCGCAAGGCAGCGTTCCTGCAGGTGTCCGCGGCCTGCAGGGCCGAGGGCCTGCGGCTGGCCGGTAAGATGGGCGCCGAGGTGTTTTACTCCCCCGCGCTGCCCAGCCTTGACCTGCGCCAACTGGCCTTTGCGGGGAGCAACTATATTTTGATCGAGTTCCCCACCACGATGCACCCGCCGGGCATCGACGAGACACTCTACGCCATCCGTGCGCAGGGGTACACGCCGATTCTGGCCCACGTGGAGCGCTATCCCTTTGTGACCGAGGACCCGACGCTGCTCTACAACTGGGTCTGCGACGGGTGTTTGGCGCAGATCAACGCCACCGGCCTGATCCGGGACGGACACACCGCCAAGTGGCTGCACAAGCTGATCGAGTGGAATCTTGTGCACATTCTGTGCAGCGACTGCCACCACCCGGTCAAGCGCCCGCCAAACCTGGCCGAGGGCTTTGCCCATCTGCCTGACAAGGTCGCCCGCCGCATGCAGCGCAACGCCATCGACATCTATCTTGGTGACGACCTGCGTCCCCCCGAGCCGACGAAGCCGGTCTACCGCTTCGGGCATTGGGTGTAAAACAGAATACACGTAGGGGAGGGCTAAAGCCCTCCCCTACGCTGTTTTTATTGTCCTCTTTCCACCGTCTGCCCGGCCCCTACCGCGTACTATTCGCCGCGCTCACGCCTCTGCCACCGCCACCAGATACTTGTAGATCTGCGGCTTGTACTCCTCATACAGGCCCAGATGCTCATACAGCTCCTTATAATATGCAAACAGGGTCGCGCGGGTCGCCACGATGTTCACCGGGTTCAGCGCCGTGTGCACCGCGCTGCCGGGCGTGTTGAAATAGTTGTAGATCGGCGTCGACAGCGCGTAGAACTTCTCCGCATAGCGGATATAGCTCAAATTGAAATACAGGTCCTCCGACCAGTCCATGTCCTCGGCGCATATAATGTCATCGTGCGCGCGGACAATGTCGGCGCGGTAGAGCTTATTCCACATCACACCGTAGTAAAAGCTGGCCGGTTCCTGCATCAGGCCCGCGGCGAATTCCTCCTTCGTCATCGGGCCTTCCATCAGGAAGCCGTAGGTCTGCACCTTGGTGGGCCGCTCGGGGCGGGGGTCATCCTCGGCACGGGGGCGGGGCGGCGTAATGCGGTTGTAGTGCGCAATGACCAAATCTGCGCCGCTCTCCTCGGCCCGCTGCACCAGCAGCTCCGTGGCGTAGGGCTGGATCGTGTCGTCGGCATCGACGAACTGCAGATACTTGCCCCTGGCCTCCCGCAGGCCCATGTTGCGGGTCGCGGCCACGCCGCTGTTGGCCTTGTCGATGAGCACGATGCGCGGATCGACGTTGGCATACATCTTGCAGACCTCCAGGCTGACGTCCTGGCTGCCGTCGTTCAGCAGCAGAATTTCAAGGTTCCGGTAGGTCTGGCGGCGGATACTCTCCACACAGCGAGCGATATGATCCTGGGCGTTATAAATCGGCACGATAATACTGACAAGCGGCTGCTCCGGCATGGCGGGTGACCTCCTTTTTGTAGTAGTATATCCACAATACCACACTTTTGCCCGGTTGGCAATGGAAAAAGTGCGCGAGGTGTGGTATGATGCTTATAAGGGCTTCCCCATCGGGGGAAGCTGTCTGCAAAGCGGACTGATGAGGGCCAGCCTTCCGCCGCAGCCTGTTCATGGGCCGCCCCCGCAGACCTGCCCCTCATCCGGCCTTCGGCCACCTTCCCCCAAGGGGGAAGGCATCACTATGAAACGAGGTCACCACCATGAAGCCTTCCATCATCCGCCTGCGTGCGCTGGAAAAGCAGCTGTACGCCTACCTGTATGCCATGACCGTCATCGACTTTGACGCCGAGACCGTCGCGCCCGAGGGCAGCGCCGATGGCCGCGCCGAGGCCACCGAGGTTTTGAGCCGCGCCAGCTTTGACCTGCTGGTCAACGACGGCACCGCCGCCCTTTTGAAGGAGGCCGCTGCCGACGCCGAGACCGAGCAGGAGCGCGCCGAGGTCCGCAATTTGCAGCGCCAGTACGACGAGATTGCCCGGATCCCCGCCGACGAGTACGCCGCCTTCACCAAGCTGTGCAGCCAGAGCGTGCCCGCCTGGACCAAGGCCAAGCGCACGAACGATTTCAGCCTGTTCGCGCCGTATCTGGAAAAGCTCATCGCTGCCCGCCGCGCCCAGGCCCGGTATTTTGCGCCGGACCGCGACCCCTATGAGGTCCTGCTGGACCGCTACGAGAAGGGCCTGACCATTGCCCAGTGCGATGAATTTTTCGCGACGCTGCGCGAAACCATCGTCCCGCTGCTGGCGGACATCCAGACCCGCGGCAAGGCCGTGCGCACCGACTTCCTCGACCAGGAGTGGCCCATCGACGCCCAGCGCCGGGTCAGCAAAAAAATCATGGAGCTGTGGGGCCTTGACCCGGCCCACTGCTATCTGGCCGAGAGCGAGCACCCCTTCACCACCGAGTTCTGGCGCGGCGATGTGCGCATCACGACCCACTACATGCCCCGGGACATCTTCTCGAACCTCTACAGCGTCGCCCACGAGGGCGGCCACGCGCTGTATGAGCTGAACATCAACCCCGACTACGACTACACCGTCGTCACCCACGGCGCGACGATGGGCATTCACGAGAGCCAGTCCCGCCTGTTTGAGAACCTGGTGGGCCGCTCCCGCGCCTTTGTCCACTACCTGTACCCGACGCTGAAGGAGCTGTTCCCCGCGCAGCTGGCCGACGTCTCCGCCGAGGAGATCTGGCGCGCCGTCAACCGCGCCGAACCGGGCCTGATCCGCACCGAGGCCGACGAGCTGACCTACTCCCTGCATATCATGGTGCGCTATGAGCTGGAAAAGGCCCTGATGCAGGGCACACTGGCCGTGGCCGACCTGCCCGCCGCCTGGAACGCCAAGTATAAAGAGTACCTCGGCGTCGATGTGCCCGACGATGCCCACGGCTGTTTGCAGGACATCCACTGGTCCATGGGCGACATCGGCTATTTCCCGAGCTATGCCCTCGGCAGTGCCTACGGCGCACAGGCCCTCGACGACCTGCGCAAAACAAACGACTTTGACGCCCAGTGGGCCAACGGCGACGTGGAGCCGCTGAAGGCCGCCTTAAAGGAGCGCGTCTGGCAGTGGGGCAGCATGAAGGAACCCGCCTGGCTCGTCGAGAGCCTCTGCGGCGGCAAGTTCGACCCGCACCACTTCACCGATTATTTAAAGAAGAAATACACCGAGCTGTACGAGCTGTAAAGCCGTCAGCTTCCCGGGTCGATGCAAGCATCGACCCCTACATCGTAGGGGCGGATTCCATATCCGCCCGTTGCCGTCCGCCCTGCCTCCCCCCTTCCGGGCCATGCGTAGGGCGGGGTGCCCCCACCCCGTCTCCGTTCGCCCCTATACCGCACAAAAAATCCCGTCGGATGCCCTTTTCCGGCGGGATTTTTTCAGCACAACACGCTGTCCGGGAAATTCAGGCAGGTGTACAGGTACCGCAGTGCCTCGTCCATCGTGTCAAACTCGCCGCCGTCTACCTCGCTGGGGCTGGCGGCGATGGTCGACTTGTCAAACGGGATGCCGTTCTCCCTGCGCCATTCGTCCACCTGCAGCGCTATGTCATTGGCATAGCCCGGGCGGTCCTGCCTGCTGCCGTCGGCGTCAATGTAAACGCAGGCGCCGTACTTTTTCCGGTCCGGCAGGCGCACCAGCTCGGCCAGCGTGTAGTAGTCGCGGTCAAAGTAAAAGAGCATCTGCCCGCGGTAGGCGGCGATCTCCGCCGCGCTTTCCTCGCGGTTCGTGATCTGGGGCACGGTGTCCACCAGCCGGTGCAGCTCGTCCAGCAGTGCGTCGCCGTCCTCTGGGTAGGCATCCGTGCCCTTGGCAGCAGCGATTTCCCCAAAGCAGTAGGCCTGCCAGTGGGGCGGGCATTTGCCCAGCTTGGCACGCTCAATGTAGTAGAGCAGGTCAGCGCGGTAGGAGGCAGCGAGAGCGTTCAGACTTTGTTTTTTCATAGCTTGTAGGCCTTTCATTTTGTATCATTTATGGTGTCCGTTTTTCGGAACACCCTCATCTTATCATAACCGTTTGTCGAATCCTGCCGCATTATAAGACCGAACGCCGTTTTATTTTAGGGACAGCTGTTTTCCGCTGTCGAAAAAACAGCAGGCACGCAAAAATCGCGTACCTGCTGTCTTTTTTGTTATCATTTTACGGGCTGCCCCTATGCGCACAGCACTGCGTCCAGCGCCGTCAGCTTATCCGGCACACCGCCCAGCTCCATACCGGGGAAATCCGTCTCCACGCCCGCGGACGCCAGCTCATCGGCACAGGCCGCGGGGTCGGCACAAATCGCCTGTGCTTCGGCCAGGATGCCCGGCCAGTTCAGCGCCAGCCGCTCCTGCGCGTCGCCGCTCAGCCCGGCCCGCCAGGTATCCGCTGTACCATCCTCAAACTCCGACGCGCTCAGGTACTCCACCAGCACCGCCGCGGCCCGGGCCGTTTTCAGGCTGCAGCCTGCCGTGTCCGCGCCGAAATCCACCAGCCCATCCAGCACGGCAAGCTGCTCGGTTCGGCTGCCTGCGTGCCCGGTGCCCGCTTCGGACGATACCGCCTGCACCGCGGACGCCGCCTCCGGCACCGCCGGGGCCGCGCACCCGGCCAGCAGGGCGGCCCCCGCTAAGAGAATCGCTAACCTACGCATACCAACGCCCCCAATCCTACCTTATATTATTCACAGCAGGTGTGGCGTGTTTCCTGCTTGCAGCAGTCGCCGCAGCTCTGGCGGCGGATATAGTTTTGAATGTCGTCAAAAATCGGCATCAGCGCCTCACCGTTTTCGGTCAGGCGGTACTCGACCCGGGGCGGGATCTCGTTATAGTCGATGCGCTGCACCAGCCCGTCCGCGGCCAGCTCCTTCAACTGGTTCGACAGCATCTTGTGGGTCACGCCGTCCAGCAGCTTGCGCAGCTCACCGTAGCGCAGCGTGCCGTGTGCGCCCACCATGAATAAAATGCGCATCTTCCACTTGCCGCTGATCTGGTCCATGACCTGCTCCATCCTGTCACAGCCCACATCCGCATAGCGGCAGTTACAGTGTTCGTTCGGGTGCATTGCTCACACTCTCCTTTTGGGTAGCGGTTTCTAAAAAGTGCGTACTTGTCAAAAGTGCCTATTTGAATATACTAAGTATAGGGTATTTTCCCCGCGTTTGCAACTTGTTTCTTGGGAATGTTTGCGGTAATATAGTTGTGTATGATGATAAGGTAGGGCAGCCTGACCTCAGGCCGCCGCGGCGGGGTGGGGTCACCCCGCCCTACAATATCCACCGCCAAATGTGCGGAAAATCACCCAAGAGGAGAAAAAACTATGTACGATGATTTAGTAGAGTTTCTGCAGGAGTCCGTCACCCCGTTCCACGCCGCTGCCACCGCCGAAAGCTGGCTGCGCGCCGCCGGCTTCACCCGGCTGGAGGAGGCCGACTACTGGAACCTTGAGCCGGGCAAGGGCTACTACACGACCCGCAACGGCTCGTCCGTTGTGGCGTGGCGCGTGCCGCAGCACGCCATCGGCGGCTGGCGCATCGTGGCCAGCCACAGCGACTCCCCGTCGTGGAAAATCAAGGCCGACACCGTTGAAAACGACGGCTGCCGCCGCCTGAGCGTCGAGGGTTACGGCGGGATGATCATGTCCACCTGGCTGGACCGCCCGCTGACCGTCGGCGGGCGCGCCCTCGTCAAGACCGAGGACGGCATCGAGAGCCGCCTTGTGTACCTTGACCGCGACCTGCTCGTCATCCCGTCGCTGGCCATCCACTTTCAGCGGGACATCAACAAGGGCCACACCTTCAACCCGCAGGTCGATATGCAGCCGCTGTGGGGCCCCGCGGGCAGCCGCACCCTGACCGACCTCGTCGCCGAGTCCCTCGGCGTGGAGGCCGCCGACATTCTGGACAGCGATCTGCAGCTCGTCACCCGCCAGGCCCCGACCCAGATCGGCCCCGACGGTGAATTTTTCATGGCCCCGCGCATTGACGATCTGGAATGTGCCGCCACGACGCTGCTGGGCTTTCTGGATGCGTCCGGGGAGACCGACAGCGCCTGCGCCCCGGTCTGGGCGATGTTCGACAACGAGGAGGTCGGCTCCTCGAGCCGGATGGGTGCCGAGAGCAGCTACCTGCGCGACGTGCTGGACCGCATCCTTGAAGCCGTGCCCCACAGCGCACAGGCCAGCCACCGCGCCATGGCCAACAGCTTTATGCTGAGCGCCGACAACGCCCACGCGACCCACCCGAACTTCCCGCAGAAGTCCGACCCCTGCGCGCCCGTGCGGCTGGGCGGCGGCGTGGTGCTCAAGTACAACGCCAGCCAGAAGTACACGACGAACGCCGTCAGCGGTGCGATCTTCCGCGCCATCTGCCGGAAGGCCGACGTGCCGGTGCAGGTGTTCACGAACCGCGCCGACGAGGCCGGCGGCAGCACGCTGGGCAATTTGCAGAGCCACACGCTGCCCATCCCGATGGCAGACATCGGCTGCGCCCAGTTCGCGATGCACAGTGCCGTCGAGACGGCCAGCGTCGCCGACGCCGAGGCCATGACAAAGGCCGTGGCCGCCTTCTACCGTGTCCATCTGCGTGCCCTTGGCGACGGCACCTACACGCTGGAATGAGCACGGGACGCTACGCGCCCAGCCCCAGCGGGCGGATGCACCTGGGCAACCTGATGTGCTGCCTGCTGGCCTGGCTGAGCGCCAAAAGCAAGGGCGGGCAGGTGCTGCTGCGCATTGAGGATCTGGACACCCAGCGCTGCCCCCGCAGCTATGCGGACGCCATTGTGGACGATTTGGCATGGCTCGGCCTTGCCGCCGACGGCCCGACGCCGCCGGTCTACCAGAGTGACCGCAGCGAAATTTATCAGCGGTACTTCGACGAATTGTCCCGCCGTGGGCTGGTCTACCCCTGCTTTTGCAGCCGCAGTCAGCTGCACGCGGCCAGTGCGCCCCACCGCAGCGACGGGCAGGTCATCTACGCCGGGACCTGTCGCGGCCTGACGCCCGCCGAAATTGCCGAGCGCTCCAAGATCCGCGCCCCCGCCTGGCGCGTGCAGGTGCCCGACGAGGTCATTGCCTTTGAGGACGGCCACATGGGGCACTATGAAGAAAACCTCGCCCGCGACTGCGGGGATTTTTTCCTGCGGCGGGCCGACGGTGTGTTTGCCTACCAGCTGGCCGTCGTTGTGGACGACGCGCTGATGGGCGTCGATGAGGTCGTGCGCGGCAGCGACCTCTTGTCCAGCACACCGCGCCAGCTCTGGCTTTACCGGAAGCTGGGCCTGACCCCGCCGAAATTCTACCATCTGCCGCTGCTTTTGGCCTCCGATGGCCGCCGCCTCTCAAAGCGCGACGGCGACCAGAGTCTCGAGAACCTGCGGGAGAAATACACCCCCGAGGAGATCATCGGCAAGCTGGCCTTTGCCTGCGGCCTGCAAGCCTCCCCGCCCCTACAACGCCCCAGGCTCTGGCCCGCACCTTCGATTGGTCCCAGGTTCCAAAAAGCGACATCGTTCTGCCGGAAAATCTGTTTTAATAAGATAAAAGGCTTCCCCCCGCGGGGAAGCTGTCACCGAAGGTGACTGATGAGGGCAGACCCCGCCAACGCCACCCGCTCACGGGCAGTATCCGTCAGCTCTCCCCTCATCCGGCGCTCCGCGCCGCCTTCCCCCTCGGGGGAAGGCTTTCTCTGCACTACCAAAAAAGGAGTATCCCCATGCAACGCTACGAAATCACCGGCATGAGCTGCGCGGCCTGCGCAAGCCATGTGGAAAAAGCTGTTGCGGCGGTGCCGGGTGTGGCATCCGTCGCCGTAAGCCTGCTGACCAACTCGATGCAGGTAGACTATGCCCCCGACGCCGACCCCGATGCCACCGCACGGCGCATCCTCCGCGCCGTGGACGCCGCCGGGTACGGCGCGTCCCTTGCCTCCGCCGAGAGCGAAAGCGCCGAGCTCGAGGACACCGAGACTCCCAAGCTCAAAAAGCGCCTGGTTGCCAGCCTCTGCTTCCTTGTCCCGCTTATGTACGTCTCGATGGGCCACATGATCGGCCTGCCGCTGGGCAGTGTGTTCCACGGCGGCGGCTGGCACGCCATCCTGTACGCGGGCACCCAGCTGGTGCTGACTCTGCCCGTCTGCTGGATCAACCGCGCGTTCTTCCTCTCGGGCTGGAAGGGCATCAAGACCCGCGCGCCCGGCATGGATACCCTCGTTGCCCTCGGCGCCGGCGCGTCGCTGGCCTACGGCGTGTTCGCCATCGTCATGATCTGCATCGGCCTGTCCACCGGCAACGACGACCTGGTCATGCAGTACCGCCACGACCTCTATTTTGAGTCGGCAGCCATGATTTTAACGCTCATCACCGTCGGCAAAACGCTGGAAGCCTACAGCAAGGGCAAAACCACCGACGCACTGAAAAGCCTGATGAAGCTGGCCCCCCAGACCGCCTGCGTCCTGCGCGGCGGCGAGCAGGTCACAGTCCCGGTCAGTGAGGTCAACGTCGGCGACCTCTTTTTAGTCCGCCCCGGTGAGAGCATCCCCGTGGACGGCACCGTCACCGAGGGCATCTCCACGGTCAACGAGGCCGCCTTGACCGGCGAGAGCATGCCGGTGGACAAGTTCCCCGGCTCCCCCGTCAGCGCCGCGACCATCAACCAGAACGGTGCGCTGACCTGCCGTGCCGAGCGCGTCGGCCAGGACACGACGCTGTCCCAGGTCATCCGCCTGGTGCGCGACGCCGCCGCGACGAAGGCCCCGCTGGCCAAGACCGCGGACAGGGTCTCCGGCATCTTCGTGCCCACCGTCATCTGTATCGCCGCGGCTACGTTTGTCATCTGGCTGCTGCTGGGCCAGACCTTTACATTTGCGCTGGCCCGCGGCATCAGCGTGCTGGTCATCAGCTGCCCCTGTGCCCTGGGCCTGGCGACGCCCGTCGCCATCATGGTCGGCAGCGGCGTGGGTGCCAAAAACGGCATCCTGTTCAAGACCGCCGCCAGCCTCGAAACCACCGGCTACACCGACGCCGTGCTGCTGGATAAGACCGGCACCGTCACCACCGGTGAGCCCAACGTTGTAAAAATCTTCGGCACCCGCAACGTGCCCGAGAAATTCCTGCTCAGCATGGCCGCCGGTCTGGAGCTGCGCAGTGAGCACCCGCTGGCCCGCGCCATCCTGCAGCGCGCCGAGAAGGACCATCTGTCCTACGCCACTGTGACCGACTTTGAGGCCGTACCCGGCAAGGGTCTGCGCGGCAAGGTCGCGGGCAAGGTCATTGCGGGCGGCAATGCCGATTTCATCCGCGAGACCTGCGCCCTGCCCGACGACCTGCAGCAGGCGGGCGACGAGATGAGCGCCGACGGCATCACGCCGCTCTACTTCTCGCTGGCCGGTAAGGCCGCAGGCGTCATCGGCGTGTCCGACGTCGTGAAGGAGTCCTCCGCCGCCGCCATCGCCCAGATGCAAACTCTCGGCCTGCAGGTCGTGATGCTGACCGGCGACAACGCCGCCACGGCCCGCCACATCGGCGCGGCTGTCGGCCTCGACGCCGACCATGTCATTGCGGGCGTCCTGCCCGCGGGCAAGGAAGCCGAGGTCCGCGCACTGCAAAAGCAGGGCCGCGTCGCCATGGTCGGTGACGGCATCAACGACGCCCCCGCCCTGACCCGCGCCGAGACCGGCATTGCCATCGGTGCCGGTGCGGACGTCGCACTGGACGCCGCCGACGTTGTGCTGGTGCGCAGCGACCTGGCCGATGTGCCCGCCGCGGTGCGCCTGTCCCGCGCGGTGGTGCGCAACATCCACCAGAACCTGTTCTGGGCGTTCTTCTACAACGCCATCTGCATCCCGCTGGCGGCGGGCGTGTTCACGGGCTTCGGCATCACGCTGAACCCGATGATCGCCTCCGCGGCCATGAGCCTGTCCAGCGTCTGCGTCGTCACGAACGCCCTGCGACTGAATACCTTTGACCCGCGCAGCGCCGCCCACGATGCCCCGCCGAAGCGCAGAGCCCCGGTCCGCGCGTCTGCGCCCGAAATCCCCTGCCCCATCGGCAGCTGCCCCGTGCAGCCTGCCCCGGAAAATAAAACCACCCAAACGGAGGGAACTGCCATGAAAAAGACGATTCACATTGAAGGCATGATGTGCGGCCACTGCGAGGCCACCGTGAAGAAGGCATTGGAGGCCCTGGACGGCGTGCAGAGCGCCGAGGTCAGCCACGAGAAGGGCACTGCCGTTGTGTCCCTGACCCACGATGTGGCCGACGCCGACCTCAAGACCGCTGTCGAGGCCAGGGATTACACCGTCACCGGCATCGACGCATGAGCGCCATCCGCCGCCGCTGGCGCTTCACCGGCACAGTGCAGGGCGTAGGCTTCCGCTATTATGCCCGCGCCGCGGCCCTGCATCTGGGCCTGACCGGCTGGGTCGCCAACAACTGGGACGGCAGCGTCACGCTGGAGGCCCAGGGCGAGCGTGCCGCCCTCGACGCCCTTGTCCCCCTCATCGAGCGCAGCAACCGCTGGGCCCGCATCGAGAACGTTGAAGTCACCACCCTGCCCGTAAAGGAGCACGAATACGGGTTTGGGGAGCGGAGCGGAGAGTAATTTTCAGAGAGGAGATAGGAGTTAGGAGAAAGGAGAGAACCCTGCTGTGGGAAAATCGCCTATCTTCTCACTCCTATCTCCTCTCTTTTTGGCTTGCACTTGTCTGTTATTGCAGGTATAATACTATTATATCAACATCAAAAGGGGTTTTCACATTGCCCGGTACTTTATATCTTGTCGCCACGCCTATCGGCAATCTGGATGACATGCCGCCGCGTGTGGCGGCTACCTTCGGCCTGGCGGACTTCGTCGCGGCTGAGGACACCCGCGTCACGCTGCGGCTGCTCAACCATCTGGGCCTCAAAAAGCCGATGGTCAGCTACTATGAGCACGCGCTCCACCACGGCGAGGCCATCCTGAACCGCATCGAGGCCGGGGAGAATTGCGCCCTGTGCAGCGACGCCGGTATGCCCTGCATCAGCGACCCCGGCGAGCAGATCGTCCGCGAGGCCCACGAGCGCGGCATCAGGGTCGTGCCCATCCCGGCGGCATCGGCCTGCGTCACGGCACTGGCGGCCAGCGGCCAGCCCACGGCCCGCTTTGTGTTCGAGGGCTTTCTGCCCGTCCCCAAGCGGGACCGCCGCGAACGGCTGGCCTTTTTGCAGAACGAGACCCGCACAATGATCTTCTACGAGGCCCCGCACAAGCTGCGCGGCACGCTGGACGACTTGGCCGCTGCCTTCGGTGCGGACCGCTCGGTCTCGCTCTGCCGTGAGCTGACCAAGCTGCACGAGGAGATCAAAAAGACGACCCTCGGCGAGGCTGTGGCCTTTTATAAGGACAACGACCCCCGCGGCGAGTATGTGCTGGTTCTGGCCGGCACCGACCCTGCCGCCGTCGAGCAGGCCGCCGCGCCGACCCTGGAAGAAGCCGTCGCCGCCGCCCGCGCCCTGCAAGCGGGCGGTCTGCCCCCCGCCGCCGCCGCCAAACAGGCCGCCGCCGGGACACCGTTTAGTAAGGGTGAAATATATAAAGAGCTTATAAAATAAAAAGCCTTCCCCCTTGGGGGAAGTGGCCGAGGCCCCGCCCGAGGCCGGATGAGGGGCAGCCCTGCGTCATCGCCCATTCACGGCCATACCTCCGCAAGCTCTCCCCTCATCAGCCGCCTGCGGCGGCAGCTTCTCCCCCGGGGGAGAAGCCTTTTTCAACAGGAGTCTATTTCTATGTGTAAAATTCTAGTCATTTCCGACGTCCATGGCCGCCTGCGCGACCTGCGGTGGGTGCTGCAAAACGAGACCGCCGACGCCATGTTCTACCTCGGTGACGGTCTGTACGACCTGAACGCCGCGCTGGAGCTGCGCAGGGAGCCGGTGCCCTATCCCATCTACCGCGTGGCCGGCAACTGCGACGTCAACTACAGCGAGCCGTCCGAGGGGCTTGCCCCCTTCGGCGGGGTGCTTTTCTTCTACACTCACGGGCATCACTACGGCGTCAAGATGGGCAGTGAACGCCTGGCCGAGTGTGCCGGTGAGCGCGGCGCAGATGTGGCGCTGTTCGGCCACACCCACCGGCGCGAGCTGGTGCGCGGCGTCGGCACGGCGGCCACGGTGTTCAACCCCGGCAGTCTGCGCGACGGCGGCAGCTACGGCGTCATTACGATTGAAAACGGCAAATGCAGCTTTACCTGGAAGAGGGTGCCTGAATTTTGAACGAGAGCGTTATTTACCTGCCCGAGGTAGACAGCACCAACCTTTGGGCCAAGCATAATCTGGACAAGTTCGGGCCCATCGGCGCGGTCTACACCACCCACCAGACCGCCGGGCGGGGCCGCCTTGGCCGCAGCTGGCTTGATGCGCCCCACAAGGGCCTGTACTACACCGCCGTCATCAGGACCGATCTGGTCCAGCCCGCCACGCTGCCGCTGTTTGCCAGTCTGGCCGTCTGCGACGCCCTGCGCGAGCGCTACCGCATCGACTGCCAGATCAAATGGCCGAACGACCTTTTGCTGAATGGCAAAAAAATCGTCGGCATCCTGTGCGAGGTCGGCCCCGACGGCCACAGCATCGTGGTGGGCATCGGCATCAATCTGGCCCAGCCGCAGGAATATTTCGACGCCGCGGGTCTGCCCCACGGCACCAGCCTGGCTCTGCAGGGCGTGTCCGTGGACATGGACACCGACCCGGAGTGGCTGGCTCAATACATGACCGACTTCGGCTTTGACCGCGCGCTCTACACCTACGAGGCCGAGGGCTTCGCCCCCTACCGCGAGCGCTACAAGGCGCTCTGCGTCAATCTCGGCCGCCGCGTCACCTACGACGGCGGCGCCGGAACCGCCGTTGACGTGGACGACGAGGGCCGTCTCATCGTCCGCGACGAGACCGGCGACACCCGCGTCTTTACCGGCGAGGTCAGCGTAAAGGGAATTTACGGGGCGGTGTAATCATTGCCGCCCCGTAGGGGCCGGGCATGCCCGGCCCGCAGCTTTCCCGCCGGCATCCGCCCACTGTGCACCTCCGGGCCGCACATGTGCGGCCCCTACTGCTCTATAAAAAACACAGAGCGTCCCTCCCATCCCGGGAAGAACGCTCTGTTTTTTTAATTCATCTTCAGATATTTCCGTACCGGCAGCGACACGGCACCGGCAACGACGCAGCAGAGGACCCACTCAAAAATAGCCTGCACGCCGACCAGCAGCACAATAAACATAAACGCATTCTGTGCGCCCAGCGTGTTGGCCAGGTTCTGCACATAGTCACAGTTATAGAAGATCAGTACCAGAAAGCCCATGAAGAACACGGTGTTCAGCACCGGCGCGGTCAAACCGCCCAGGAAGCAGGCCAGCTTCTCATTCTTGGGCATAGCCTTGCGCAGCGCGTTGAAGATCAGCGCGGTGCACAGTCCCATCAGCACACGGGCCACAAAGCAGACCACAAAGGTGCCCGCAGGGCTGACCTGGAACAGGGCTGCGCCCATGGCGGACTTGCCCTCAACAGCCTGAATAAAGCTGGTTGCACCAAAGACACCGCCCAGAATAGCACCTGCCATAGGGTTCATCGTCATAGCGCCGATGGCCACGGGCACGGTGAGCAGCGACGCCGACAGCGGGCCGATCTGCAGATAGCCCAGCGGCGTGTAGTTCAACACAAGCAGAATGGCCACCAGCAGCGCAAGCTGGGTGAGCCAACGGACGTTGGTACGGTTTTTCATATTCAATTTTCCTCCTGCTGCCGTCTCCTACAAATCGGGAGTACAGCGCAAATGTACGGTCCTATCGGACCGCCGAAACCAAGTATACAGCAAACAGCAGGAAAACGCAAGCAAAAAATCGGCTGCCAAAAGGCTCCTCCCCACGGGGGAAGGCGTATAAATTACAGCTTCCCCTCGATCAGCAAGTCTCTGACTTCCAGCAGATCCTCACATTTTCTGTCATACAGCTGCGCGATCTCCTCCGTCGGCTGCATCAGATCCGGCACCATCACGGTCACACAGCCCGCGGCGCGGCCCGCGCGCACGCCGTTAAAGCTGTCCTCCAGCACCAGGCAGTCATGCGGGTCAAGGTGCAGCTTTTTCGCCGCGACCAAAAAGGTGTCGGGTGCGGGCTTGCTGTGGGCGACCTCCGTACCGGAGACAACATCGTGGAAATATCGCGCCGTGCCGGTGGTCTGCAAATTCATCTCGATCATATTCCGCGGGCTCGAGCTGGCCACAATGCGCGGCAGGCCCATGTCCTCCAGTGCTGCCAGCAGTTCCTTCAGACCCTTTTTGCAGGGTACGCCCCGGGCAAAGCGCTCGTCCCCCAGCTGCCAGATTTTGTCCAGCACCTTCTGCGGGTCGCCGGGGATGTATTCGGCCACATGGCGGCGCAGGTTGTCCCCCGCCAGGCCGCGTCCCCCGGCCCGAAACTTCTCCATATCCGCGGGCAGCGGCAGACCCAGCGCGGCGCACGCGGGTTCCCACAGGGTATCCCACAGGCGCTCGGTGTCAAACATCAGCCCGTCCATATCAAAAATAACGCCTTTTACCATCGGTGTCATCCTTTCGCGAAACATAATTTTCTCTATTGTACCGCAGTTTCGGACATGATGCAAGAAAAAAGGCTTCCCCCTCGGGGCTGCGCCCGCAGGCGCGTGTCGGAGCGCAACCGCCGAAGGCGGCTCTTAGCGCGTAGACTGAAGCTGTCGCCGCAGGCGACTGATGAGGGCAAAGTGTGCCACTACAACCCATTCAAGGGCAATTTCCGCAAACTTGCCCCTCATCCGGCCCTACGGGCCACCTTCCCCCGCAGGGGAAGGCTTTTTTCACTTTTCCAGATACCCCCGCACCTTGTCCAGCGCCTCGCGGCCCTCGCGGTGGCCGCGGTTGTACAGGTCCAGCAGCTTGTTCTCGTCGCCCTCAAACCGGCCTATCGTGATCGGCTCCTGCGGGCGCACGCAGCAGATGCGCCCGTCCGCCTCCAGCTCATCCAGCTGATCCATCAGGGTGTTGTAGCGCAGCTCCTGGGTCAGCATATCGGCCAGAAACAGCGGCTTATCGCCGTAAAAGTCGTCGTACAGGTCCACCATCCGCTGGCCGGGCATCGCCTTGCGGAAGCCCTTCTGCCGCGTCGTGATGACAACGATCTTTTCAAAGCCCTCGTTCAGCGCCCAGTTCAGCGCGATTGGGCAGGAGCATCCGCCGTCGAGGTACGGCTGACCATCCAGCACGACAGGCACGGATGCCAGCGGCAGGCTGGCCGACGCGCGCACGGCCTCGTCGAACGGAAAATCCGTCTTTCCCTTCTCAAAGTAGGCGGGCTTGCCGGTCTCGACGTTCGTCGCCACCGCAATGACCCGCATACCGCCGTGGGCGAAGGTCTCCTCGTCGAAGGGCACTTCCTTTTTGACGTCGTTCAGCATAAATTTCAGGCCAAACAGGCTGCCGCCGCGCAGCGCCGCCTTGGGGCCGAAATACCGGCTGTCGTGGCGGTAGCGCAGGTTGATGCTGGCGGACCGCCCCGGCTGGTGGGACGCATAGTTCACTGCGTTCAGTGACCCGGCAGAGACTCCGGCCACTGCCGGGAAATAGACGTCGTTCTCCATAAAGGTATCCAGCACGCCCGCCGTGAACAGCCCGCGCAGCGAGCCGCCCTCCAACAGCAGGATCGAATTGTCCGGTATCGTGATTTTGCTCATAAACAGCACCCCCTATTTAGCTATTTTACCGTATAAAATCCGCAGGTGCAAGCAAAAAAGAGCCGCAGTTTTACACATCGGGCAAATTGTGCTAAAATGAAAAAACGCTCCGAGAGGATGATTGCCATGGTATCCCTTCGCGGTCTCACACTGACCGCCGCCCGGCCGCGCATCATTGTGCCGCTGTTTGCCCGCGATCCGGCAGCGCTCTGCCCTTTGGCGAAAGCCGCCAGCGCCGACCCCGCCGCCGAGCTGGTCGAGCTGCGTCTGGACCCGCTGCCCGCGGATGAATTTCTGAACGCGCTGGCGCTTGTGCGCGGCATCGTGGACAAGCCGCTGGTCGTCACGATCCGCACCCGGGCCGAGGGCGGTGAGCTTTCCCTGACGCCCGATGCCTATGCCGCGCACTGCCGTGCCCTGCTGGCACGCGGCGGCGTGGACGTGCTGGACATTGAGTGGCGGGCCTGCGGCGCGTTCCGCGCCGAGCTGCGCGACGCCGCCCACGCCGCCGGGGCCGCAGCGCTTTTCAGCGAGCATCACTTTGACGCCACGCCCGCCACGGATGCCATGGCGGATACCCTGACCGGCATGGCCGACGCCGGAGCCGACATTGCCAAGCTGGCCGTTATGCCCCGCTGTGCCGCCGACGCCGCCCGCCTGCTGGAGGCCACGGCCCGCGCCGCCGACGCCCGCCCGGACACGCCGCTCATCACAATGAGCATGGGCCCGCTGGGTGCCGTCACCCGCTTCTGCGGCGGTGCCTTCGGCAGCTGCGCGACCTTCGGTGTGACCTCCGGCACCTCCGCCAGCGCCCCCGGCCAGCCGCCCGCGGATCTGCTGAAGGCAAAGCTGATAACCGCGCCCCCTGTAACGCACCTGTAATGCGCCTCTGTAGGGGCCGGGCATGCCCGGCCCGCGGCCTTCCCGCAAGCGCCCGTCCGCCGTACACCGCCGGGCCGGGCATGCCCGGCCCCTACGGCACTGCTGCAATAAAAAAACGCCTGTTTGCCCTTTGCATCGTAGGGTGGGGTCTTGACCCCACCGCGCCGCCTCCCGGAAATACGATTTCCCGGGATGGCCCCCGGAGCGGTCAAGACCGCTCCCTACAAAGCAATGGCAAACAGGCGTTTTCCTGTTCTCAAAACAAAAAAGCGCGGCCCCCTTTGCCTGGGGGCCGCGCGGGATGTGCTAATGTAGCTTACTCAGCCTGGATAGCACCGGTGGGGCAAACGCCCTCGCAAGCGCCGCAGTCAACGCAGGTAGCTGCATCGACAACAGCCTTGTCCTCCATGGTGATTGCGCCAACGGGGCAGGTGTCAACACATGCACCGCAAGCAACGCACTCGCTGGAAACGGTATGAGCCATCGTGAACTCCTTATCTCCGTGCTGAATCTATAGTTTGTACCCTCCCGGCCCTGCACGGCTGCTCCCCGGGATGGCACACAGTCGGTTTGCTCTGCCTACTGCGTTGTATTTAGTGTATCACATTACGACTGATTTGGCAAGTGCCATATCTTGAATTTTTTCAACGGTAAGTCGCAACTAACCGTTGCTATAGTCCGTTATTTGTCCTCTTTATCAGCGGGGAGCGGTGTGCGCTTGCCTCCGCGGACATAGACGCATTCGTCGCGCTTATAGATGCGCGGCGCCAAAATTTCCACGTTGGAGCGCACCTTCAGTGTGCCCGCCACTACGTTCACTTCAATGACCGTGCCCTCGCCGTCCGGCGTGCGGACGATGCTGCCCACCTGCGGCGTGATCGAGTTCAGGTATTCATAGCTCTTTTGTTCATAAGCCAAACAGCACATCAGGCGTCCGCACGACCCACTGATCTTGGCGGGGTTCAGGCTCAGCCCCTGCTCCTTCGCCATCTTGATGGACACGGGCTGGAAGTTTTTCAAAAACCGGCTGCAGCAGAACGGCTGACCGCAAAGCCCCAGGCCGCCCAGCATCTTGCTCTCATCGCGCACGCCGATCTGGCGCAGCTCGATGCGGGTGTGGAACTGGGACGCCAGATCCTTGACCAGCTCGCGGAAGTCCACGCGGTTGTCGGCTGTGAAGTAGAACACCAGCTTGCTGCGGTCCAGCGTGTACTCGGCATCGACCAGCTTCATTTTCAGGTTATGGGCGGCAATGCGCTGCTCACAGATATGGTACGCCTGCTGCACATCGGCGCGGTTCTGGCGCATACGGCGCACGTCCACGGCATCCGCCACGCGGATGACCGGCTTGACCTCGCGGGAGAAGCCCGGCACCTCATGCGCGGCGCGGACGACCTCGCCGCATTCGGTGCCGCGGGCCGTCGTGACGACGACAAAGTCGCCCTCCTTGATCTTGAACTCGCCCGGGTCAAAATAATACGCCCGGCCATTCTCTTTAAATTTAACGGATACTACTTTCATTGGTTCGGTCCTTTTATATGGTCATTGTCATTTTAGCATTGTTGTAGAGGGCGGCACCACCGACGCCCCGGGCGGATATGGAATCCTCCCCTACCGTGTAGGGCGGCTTCCCCCTCGGGGGAAGCTGTCAGCGGCCCTGACCGCTGACTGATGAGGGCGGAGTTTCCGCAGTCGCCCGTTAATGGGTTGCTGCCGGTAGGTTTCCCCTCATCCGGCCCGGCAGGCCACCTTCCCCCTCGGGGGGGAAGGCTCAGCGTGTCGAAAAACCTCCCTCTGCGAGGGAGGTGCCCCGAAGGGGCGGAGGGAGAGAACCTTGCCATAGCCCGAAATATTTCGGGCAGCCGTACAGTTCTCTCCCCCACCGCCTGCGGGCGGAGCCCCCTCGCAGAGGGGGCTAAGGGGTGAACGCACCTTTTTCGACAGTCTGCACCTTCCCCCTCGGGGGAAGGCTTTTTCACGCAATCTCCCCCGCCAGCACGGCCACGTTTAACCGCAGATTTCCGTTTCCGGTCAGGCTTTTCCTTGCCCGGGCGTCGGCGTTCAAAATCTTCGCCGCGCCCGCCGGGGTCAGCCCGCCGCACTGCTCCTGCCCGTAGGCGGGGCGGCGCAGCACGGCACTGCACAGCTGGTCCAGCGTCCACAGCAGGGCCGCAAAGCCGTCCTTGTCGCGCTCGTACTTCGTCAGCAGCGCCAGTGCGCGGTAGGTGTCGCCCTGCGCCACATAGCCGCACAGCGTTTTGGCCATGCCCAGTGCGGCTTTGGCCGTCGGGTCGTTCCAGCTTTTCAGTGCGGTGCCGATGTGCCCCTCATACAAAAACGCCAGCTCCTCCGCCGCCTTGGCGGGCAGACGCTCGGCCTTTAAGCGGGCGGCACAGTCTGCCGCGGGCACCGGCGCAATCGTGTAGGCCGCGCACCGGCTGCGGATCGTCGGCAGCACGGTGGCCGCGCTCGTCGCCGTCAGCAGGAACAGCACCCCCTCGGGCGGCTCCTCGATGATCTTCAGCATCGCGTTGGCGGATGACCCGTTCAGATTCTGCGCGCCGTAGATGAACAGCACGCGGCCCGCCGCGTCGGTGGACAGCGCCGAGCGCTGGATCGCCTCCCGCGCCTCGCGCACCTTTTTAACGGGGATCTGCCCGCTTGCACCCTCGCCCTGCAGAACCAGGCATTCGGTGTCCTCTTTTTTCAGCACGGCCTCGGCGTGGGGGCCGCCGGCAGGGTACAGGTAATCGGCAGCAAGACAGCGCGCAGCAAAGCCCGCGCCGCAGCCCGGCTCCCCCACCAGCAAAACCGCATGGGGCAGCCGCCCGCCGCGCAGGGCCGTGCCAAGCTCGGCTTTCAGCGCGTCATTGCCCGCCAGGCGCTCCAGCATCACAGCTTCTCGAAGCGCTCGACGTTCGTGACCATGACGGTAGCGCCGCCGACCGTGACCTCCATCGGCATCGTGCTCTCAATGCCCAGGCCCAGCGTGGCCGTGCCGGGCACGATCTCGGTGCGCTGCTTGCAGCACTTGGAGATGATGCCGATGCAGTCATCGACGCGCTCGTCATCGGTGCAGATCAGCAGCGTCATGTTGCCCGCCATCAGGAAGCCGCCGGTGGTGGCCAGACGGGTGACGTAGAACTTGCTTTTCAGCAGCTCGTTGCAGACATTCTTGGAATCCTCTTTATTGACGATTGCAGTGATAAGCTTCATGGTTATCCAGCCTTTCTATTGATACATCGAGTTTTTTCAGCGGTTGCGGTTTTCCCAGTCGCGGCGGCGCTTCCAGTCCTTCACGGCGTCAACGCACCAGTCAAAGACCTCGCGGCCATAAAACGCCAGAAAACCCGCCAGCCCCAGCACGAGGCTGACCTTGATGGCGAAGCTGCCCGTCAAAAAGCTGAAGGCCCAAAACGCCAGCTCGATCCAGCCCAGGTATTTCATCTTGAACGGAATGATGCCAAACAGCAGCACCATCTGATCCGGCCACAGCCAGGTATAGGCGAACAGCATGCTCTGGAAGATGGCGCTCGGCCCGGCGTAGCCTGTCAGAAAGCAGCTGACCCACGCACCTAGCATGCCCAGCGCCAGAAACAGCGTCGTGCGGAAATCGCCCCAGACACGGGCCAGCGCGTTGCCCAGCCAGTAGTAGAACAGCAGGTTCAGCACGCCAAAGACGCCGCCCAGCCAGATGGGCTGGAACAAAAACGTGATAAGGCGCCAAATCTGTCCGTGCAGCACATAGGTGCGGCTCAGCATCAGCAGACTGCCGAAATCGCGGTTGAAGAACAGCATGATGATGCCTGCCGCCAGCTGTCCGATCAGCAGCCCGTTGATGAGGTTCGGGATGCCGAGGCTGCCGTAGCGGCGTTCGAGTTTATCGATCCAGTTCATGGGAGAAGCCCTCCGTTGCATACAAATTTACAGAATATATTATAGCAATTCCGCGCGCAAAGTGCAACAATTCCCTGTCGAATCCCTTGCGGCAAACCGGAAAATGTGCTACGCTTTTATCTATAACAAGGAAACGAGGCCGAACATGGGACGTACATCCACCAAAGAAAACAAAAACAGCTACCAGCTTGCCCGCGAGGAGCTGGGCCTGACCCGCGAAAAGGCCAGTGAGCTGCTGGAAACGATAGCCCCCGAGCGCATTGAAAAAATTGAGAACGAACGCACCGTGCCCCGCCCCGACGAGGTGCTGACGATGGCCGAAAAGTACAAGCGCCCGTCGCTGTGCAACTGCTACTGCTCGCAGCAGTGCCCTATCGGCCAGCGGTACGTACCATTTGTCACGCGGCGCGAGCTGCCGGCCATCATCCTTGAGATGCTGGCCTCGCTGAACGCAATGAACAGCAAGAAGGAGCGCCTGATCGAGATCGCCGCGGACGGCAAAATTTCCAACGACGAAATCGACGATTTCATCCATATCCGTCAGGAGCTTGAGCGCATCTCCCTCACCGTGGAGACCCTCCAGCTCTGGACCGAGCGCATGCTGGCCAACGGCCAGATCGACGCGGAGACGTATAAAAGGAAGCTGGAGGAATAAGGTATTTTTACCGCATGATCCGTGTCAAGCGCTTCCATGCGGCTGTTCTCCCATCGTTACTCTGTAGGGGGCGGCGTCCCTCTGACGCACTGCGGCAGCTTTTGTATCCACGCTTTTTTGCCTCTCGGTAGGGTCCGGGCACGCCCGGCCCGCCTTCTATCTCTCCCCCACCAGCAAAAATCCCCCTCTATTTTTCTCTTTTTCTCCTGTTTCTGCAACAATTCCCGTGCTAAAATCGTATTACAGGTTGAGGGAACACGCCCTCGCCTGACCGCGTACCTGCACAAAGGAGTTATAGAGGATGTTTACGCTGTTTGTTCTTTTTGTTTTTGCCTGGCTGTTCGTCAAGTCTGTCGGTTTGGCCTTCCATGTGACTTGGGGCCTGGCGAAATTTGTCGCCACACTGCTGTTCGTGATCGCCCTGCCGCTGCTGGTGGTTTTCGCCGTCGTTGGCGCGCTGCTGCCTCTGCTGCTGCCCCTGGCCCTCGTGGCTGCCGCTTCTGCATTCTGAAAAGGCATAAGTACCCAACCGCCGTGCGGCCCGGAGCTGCACGGCGGTTTCTTGTCATTGCGGTGTCGGCGTGGTATACTTGTAGTCAGGGCATTTTGCGCCTGCTATCATCCAACAAAGAGGTTTTTCCCATGAAGCTCGTTGTCTGTTTTCCCGGGATCGGCTACCACTGTGATAAGCCGCTGCTCTACTACAGCCGTAAGCTGGCGGCCTGCGCCGGGTACGACCACACCCTTTTGCTGCAATACACCTACCACAAGGACGGCCTGCGCGGCAGCCCCGCCGCCCTGCGCGAGGCATTTGACACCCTGTACGCCCAGGCCGAGGCCCAGCTATCCGCCGTAGATTGGCCGCAATACGACGATGTACTGTTTCTTTCCAAGAGCATCGGCACCGCTGTCTCCGCCGCCTTCGCCCAGCGCCACGGCATCCCCTGCCGCCAGATTCTCTACACGCCGCTCTCCCTGACGTTTGCGCTTGCCCCGCAGAATGCCCTTGCCTTTTTAGGCACCGCCGACCCCTGGAGCGATGCTTTCTCCGTCGCCGCCGCAGCCCGCGCCAACGGCACGCCGCTCTGTCTTTATGAGAACGCCAATCATTCCCTGGAAACCGGCGACGTTTTGCACGACCTGGCGACCCTGCAGGACGTCATGCAGAAAACGCAGACGTTCATTGCAGATACACCCCACTGACATTTTCCCACCCGACATTTTCCCACCCGCAAAGAATTGACATTTGCCCCGCAAGCTGTTATAATAAGCTGTACAAAATTTATGCTGTGGAGCATTACCCAAGAGGTCGAAGGGGTCGCACTCGAAATCACACCCTGCGGGAAGTTCCGCGCAACAAAATTAAATATGCAGATGTACTCAAGAGGTCGTAAGAGGGAGCACTCGAAATGCTTTAGGACAGGAGACTGTCGCGTGGGTTCGACTCCCACCATCTGCGCCATATCCGTCGTAGAATCGAAAGATTTTACGACGGATATTTTTGTTTACGGCTTTGAAATGTGATGCTGTAAGTTTACGCAATGACTATTACAAGCCAAAATCCACTTGCAACAATAATCTGTTGCAAAAAGCCATTTGTTGCCCGCATTGTTGCCCACAGTTCATGGTTTCCTGCGAGAAAGGATAATAACTTATAAAGAGTTATCTCCAACAGCAGCGTTTTTCGGTGTTGCGAATACTGCTTGGTGGTATGCCGTCAGCACACTGAGTTTGCGCTGCTCCTGTACTTGTACATAGCGGGTCGTGACGGTGTTGATTTTCAGATTTACGCCCATTTGCTGGGAAAAATCGTCCATTGAATGTCCGAGAATTTGGCTAACTGCATAAAAATCACCTGTCAAATTGTACATATTGGTGCCCGCTGTGCCGCGTAGATCGTGAAATCGGATTTTCGGCATCCCCGTGCTACGCATAAATCCGTTAAACTTGACCGAAATACGCTTTTGTAAGTATGGCGAACCGTCCGGCTTGCACACAACAAGATCGTTATCGTAATACTTGACC
>ENA-OQMN01000067-OQMN01000067.1-human-gut-metagenome-genome-assembly--contig:-NODE-67-length-37921-cov-2.962349_pt1 | contig 37921 bp, 32 predicted proteins | sample MGYA00242765_ERZ504861 | MGnify/ENA primary metagenome ERZ504861 (study PRJEB26092, sample SAMD00036417) | human gut metagenome | host: Homo sapiens | study: EMG produced TPA metagenomics assembly of... | reverse complement strand
GAAGGCCCTGATGCACGAGCTGTCCCCGGTCGATTCGAGCGAGCCGGAGCTCGTCTGCCCGCTCGACGCCAACCCGGAGCGCCTGTTCGACACCGTGGTGGCCGCCTATCTGCTCGATTCGGTGCGGTCCGACTTCACGGATGCCTATCTGGCCGACACCTACCTGCAGGCGCCGCTGCCCGCGGTCCGCGGCGAGGCGAGCGCGCCGTCCGATGCCCCCACCGCCGCGGCCCGTGCGGCGTGTTTGGCCCGTGCACTGCGCGAACCGCTGCAGGCAGCGCTGGAAACGCAGGGTGCTGCCGAGGTCTTCCGCATGATCGAGATGCCGCTCGTGGGCGTGCTCGCCCAGATGGAGCGCTGCGGCATGTATGTGGACCCCGAGCGTCTCGATGCGCTGGCGGCCAACCTGGGCGCGCAGATCGATGCGCTCGCCTGCCGCATCCGCGAGCTCGCCGGCGACGACACTTTCAACATCTCCAGCCCCATGCAGCTGTCCCATATCCTGTTCGACAAGATGGGCCTGCCCACGCGCGGCCTCAAGAAGACCCAGCGCGGGTACTACTCCACCAATGCGCGCGTGCTCGAGGAGCTTGCGCACGATAACGAGTTCGTGCGCCTCATCCTCGAATACCGCGAGAAAACCAAGATCAAATCCACCTATCTGGACACCCTGGGTCCGCTGCGCGCAACCGACGGGCGCGTGCACACCACCTATAACCAAACGATCACCGCCACGGGGCGCCTGTCGAGCTCGAATCCCAACCTGCAGAACATCCCACCCGCTCCGAGCTGGGGCATACGGTGAAGACGGCGTTCTCGGCGGGGAGGGCTCGGTGTTCGTGGCGGTTGACTACTCACAGATCGAGCTGCGGCTGCTGGCGCATCTCTCGGCCGATGAGCATCTGGTCCGCGCGTTCAACGAGGGCGAGGACTTCCATGCCGAGACCGCCGCGCGCGTGTTCGGCGTGCCGGTGGAGCAGGTCACGCCAGAGTTGCGCAGCCGCGCCAAGGCGGTGAACTTCGGCATCGTCTACGGGCAGCAGGCCTATGGCTTGGCGCAGTCGCTGGACATTCCCATGGCCGAGGCGCGCGGCATGATCGATCGCTATTTCGAGGCCTATCCCGGCGTGCGCCGCTATCTGGACGAGACGGTTGAGGAGGCCAAGCGTACGGGCTATGCCGAGACCATGTACGGACGTCGCCGGCCCATCCCCGAGCTCAAGCAGCGGGTGCCGAGCGTGCGCGCCTTCGGTGAGCGTACGGCCATGAACCACCCCATGCAGGGCACGGCGGCCGACATCATCAAGATTGCGATGGTGCGCGTTGCCGAGCGCCTGCGTGCGGAGGGCTTTGCGGCCAAGATGATCTTGCAGGTGCACGACGAGTTGGACTTCGAGTGCCCGGCAGGCGAGGTCGAGCGCCTGGTGGCCATGGTGAGTGATGTCATGGAGCATGTGGCCGAGTTGCGCGTGCCGCTCATCGCCGAGGCGAGTTCGGGTACCACCTGGGCCGAGGCGAAGTAGCGAAGATCTTTCGCGTGCGAGCGTGCCGCGATGTGCGTCCGGGCCAATGGCGAACACGACCGCTGCCCGGGCAGGGGCTGTCCGTCGGTTCAGTGCCCGGGTCGGGGGTTGCCCGTCGGGTAGGGGCCGGTGCCATCCGCTGAGGTTGGGAATTGCCCATCAGGCCGGTGTCGCCCGCGTGACGCAAGTACAGGGCGCAGGCCTCGCCGGTCGGGTGGGGCCGGCGACTGTTCGTTGGGCCGGCGCGCATTGCCCCACAGGACCAGGCGCTATCCGTTGAGGCTTGGATTCGCCGGTCGGCCCGGGGCGGGGGTTGCCCGTCGATTCGGTGCCCGGGTCGGGAATTGTCCATCGGCCCGACGGACCGATGCCGCCCGTTGGGGCTGGGGTTCCCATTGAAAGCCGGGGGTATCTTCGACCCTGGTCGGTTTCATCCTTCGCCCGCCCGGAGGTTCAGGGTCCGTGCCTCGTTCGCCGGCGCATCCCGGGTTCGTCTTCCGCCCATCTATGCATTCCGGGTTCGTTTCCCGTCCATCGATGCAACGCGGGTTCGCCTTCTGTCCGCCCGCGCATCCTGGGTTCGCTTCTTGGCCTTCTGCGCATCCCGGGTTCATCTTTCGTCCGTCGGTGCATCCCGGGTTCGCCTTTGGTCCATCGGCGCAACGCGGGTTCGTCCTCTGTCCATTTGGGGGCAAAAACGGCTCTGGATGGACGGATCGCGAACCCAGATTCCACGGACGGCCTGAATCCGAACCCGGTTTTCCGTCAACGGCCCGAACCCGAGCCCGAAACGTCGTCAACGGCCCGAACCCGAACCCAGCTTCCACGGACGGTTCGAACTCGAACCCTGTTTGCCACGGAAGACTGGAACCCGAGCCCAGCGTGCCGCCAACGGCAGGAACCCGAACCCGGCATGCCGTCAACGGCCGGAACCCGAACCATGTTTTCACAGACCGTCCGAGCTCGATTCCTGCTTCCACGGACGGCCGGAACCCGAACCCAGCTCCCACGGCCGGGACCCGAACCCAACATGCTGCCAGCGGTCCAAATCTAACCCCTGTTTTCCAAGATGGACGAAAGCCGCACCCCGTATGCGCCGGACGGCCGAAAGCCGAATTCGGATCTCATGGCCGGGCGGGGTCCTCACTCGGCATCGTCAGATGAATGAAGGCCAAGCCCCGATCCTTCGAATGGGCGGAACCCGTACTTGGAGCACGGAAGGACGCGGCGCCCCGTCGAGCTCATTGCGGCATGCGGCAAGGTGGCGGGCTCGGCACGCGGGGAACGCCGTACGCGTCGAGCAGGCGTGAGAAGCGTTCGGGTTCTTTGAGGTCGTCGAAGCCGAAGCGCATGATGTGCGCTCCGGGTGACGCTCAGGCGCGATTCCCGCTGACGCTCACGATAGAACGCGCCAAGGTCAACCCTGTCGTCCTCGCGGTACTTCTCCTTGCCGTCGAATTCGCCGATCACGGTTCCGCCGTCGGGAAGCCGCCACATGAAATCGACACGCCGTGTGCCGCCGAGATGCGGAGGTAGGTCGATCTCAACCTGCAGCTCCGGCAGCGCATATCCCAACATATACAACAGGCCCCGGGCGTAGGACTCGCCCCAGCTTTCTGATGCGCCGTCGGCGAGTTGCAGCACGCGGCGCGCCCGCCTGATGCCGCGCCGACCGGTGCCGTGCGCCTTCGCGTGCTGCTCGAGGGCGCTTCTGTTGAGATCGTATAGGTGCAGGGCGGCGTCGGCGACAGCGAGCGCGTCGCATAGGGGGAGCATGCAAGCGCAGTCCAGGACGGTCTGCTCAAGCGTGGTCGCGCGGATGCCCATCGTGGTTACGATGCTCTGCGGTTCGAGATGGTGGTAGACGATGCCCGGTTGCTGTTTGCGCGCGGTGTGCTGAGGAATCGCGAGGTGCAGCTCGTGCAGATGCCAGGAGGCGACGGGCAGCCCGTGAGCGACGGCGGCGGACTGGCAGCAGAACACACGCGTTGGATGAAGCCGCGTTATGCCGCGCATGAGCTGCATCGTTTGCTGCCAGGACGATAGCGATTCCCAGTGTTCCGCGCGGGCGAACAGCCCGGCGTGCGGTTCGATGAGCAAGCCGGCGGCACATCTGCGTCGGAGCGCTTTGCGCGCCGTGCCCGCTTGCGCCGCCAGAAGCGTACCGCGCCGATCTGCTTGACAAACCTCCCCTTCGATTCGCTGCGATGTGCCCCGTCGCCAATGTCCCGCGCTGCCCATGGTGCCTCCTCGTTGGCTCTTCTTCGCAACTCCTCTCTGCGCGCGGGGCCGATGGGTCGCTGCCCGGTTGTCGGTTGGCGACCCACGGCGTTTGCCACCACCTGCCAGGCGATGCCGACAGATCGCCGTTCGGTTGCGGTCAACGATCCACGGCTCTGCGAAGCAGTGTCGGTGGGTTCCGCCTGGTTGCTGGCCCGCACATCGCCTCATGTTGCATCTGCTTGAGCGCTTGGCGAGGACGATGCGCTGGTCTGCCCCGTGCGAAAGCCTGGTGGGGATGATCCGACCGGTTTGTTTCGCGCGTCTATGCGCAAACGTTCGGCATATCCGATGAGAATTCGATAACCGTTGCGACCTTTGCCGGTCTCTTTCGTGGCTTCGTGCGAACGTCGGCGGGAACGCGTGGCTGGTATGCCCCCTACGGCTTTGTATGAGAGCCTATCGCGGAAGGTCGGCGAGGTCTTCCCCTCACGGTCTTACAGAAGGCTTGCTGGCATCTTACGCAGCAGGTGAACGGCCTTATTTCAGCGAGCTGGCGCTTGCTGTTGGATGCGGTTTTCGGTAGGCGGTAGTAAATCGGACCGTGAACGGCGATGGGCGGGGCACGTCATGCACAATATCCGTTCGCCGAGGCGGCCGAGATGCACGTTTTGTTCCCACTGCGGGGATTCCGGGTTCGCCTTCTGTCCGTCTGCGCATCCCGGGTTCGTCTCCCGTCCATCGGTGCAACGAGAGTTCACCTCTCGTCCATCCATTCATCCCGGGTTCGCCTTTGGTCCATCGGCGCAACGCGGGTTCGTCCTCTGTCCATTTGGGGGCGAAAAACGGCTCTGGATGGACGGATCACGAACCCAGATTCCACGGACGGCCCGAATCCGAACCCGCGTTGCACGGACGTCTCGAACCCGAACCCGGATTCCACGGACGGCCGGAACCCGAACCCGATTTCCACGGACGTCCCAAACCCGAATCCAAAACCCGAACCCGAAATGCGCCAGTGGCCCGTATCCGAACCCAATTTCCGCCGGCGTCCGCAACCCGAACCCTGTTTTCCTGGATGGACGAGAGATGAACTGGGATGCGATTCCGATGTATTGACGGCGAATGAACCCTACGCGTGGGGCCTCTGCTCGGCACGCCGCTCAGGGGCCCCACGCGCTGAACCCGAGAACAGCGTGCCGCCAACGGCGGGGACTCAGATTCGGAACATCGCCGTCAGGGGGGGGCTTGTCATGGAGACGCGGATTGATGGCTCTGGGGTGCGCGATCGGTACCCGTAGCCTGCGGCTGGCTCGGTACGGGCTGCGGGTCCATCTGGGTTTTCGGCGGCCCGGCTTTTCGCGTTGCTATCTGCGGATGCTGGCCTGCTGCGCCGCCCTCACCTCGTCGATGGCGCGCTCGATTGCCTTATGGATGCCCTCAAGGCGGCCTGGTATGTCGGAGACGGCGCGGTTGAGGGCGAGGACGTCAACCGCTTCGTCTGCGAACCCCGCCAGCGCGTCCATGTCGAGCCACGAGAGGCCATGCGTGTAGCGTGCGAGCTGATCGCCGATGGCCTTGATGAACGGCATCGGATGGCGCATGTGGTATGGCGTGAAGTCGTTTGCAAGCGGGCGGTCGCACCACAGGGCCTCACCCGTATCGAAAATCGGGGCAAGGCGTAGCCACGTGCGCGATTCGCTGTCCATAAGGATGCCGAAGTTGCCCCAGTGGCGATCGAAGTTGGCAAGAATGTGGTCAACAACGAGCATGCGATCGATTGCTTCGCGCGCATCATGCAAGCCGTGCTGCTCGCAGACCGTGGCAAATGTCTCACAGCGCGACGCGCTGTTGTCCTCTTTGTGCGAGAGCACCACATCGGCGGCGGGGACGAATTCAGTTTGCGCATCAACCATGCAGGGACATGCCGACACGTGCGAGGGGTATCCGTTTTGCTCCAGTTTATAGGCAACGTATGCATCCTGCGGCATGATTCGTGCACAGAGTAGCGTTGCGATACGTTCATTCATCGGTTCCTGATAGAGCCTCTCACGGTTTACCCGACTTGATAAGCACGCGCTCGTTGCCGCGCACCTCCCAGCGCTTGGAGAGGTCGCCGTTGAGGGCGGCGTCGGGCGAGCTCGCCACGATGATGCCTTCCTCTCCGATGCGGGCGATTGCCTCGGCGCCGGAGTCGGGGTCATGCGGGGCGAGCGCCTCCCCCAGGGCAGGGGAGAATGGTTGATCGAAGAAATTGATATTCTTCCAGTTTAAGATTACGTTTTCGGGCTTGAGCCAGTATTGGTCGGAGAGGGACAATCCCAGGCCTTCGAAAAGGAGGTCCTCGGAGGAGTCCAGGTTGAGGCGCTGCAGTACGGGGTCCAGGCCCGGGCGCGTTGCGGGAACGGCTCGATTGCGGAGCCAACGGGCAAGACAGCTCGTGGAGAAACTGCCGCCGCGGTCGAGGCACCCAAGGGGGAGATAGGTTCGGTTGAGGACGGTTGTTGGACCAATCATGCGTTGTGTGGTGGTGTCGAAGCGGAATCGCGCAACGGGATGGTCTCGGCACATGAGCGTGCGGGAGGCGATGTGGCGCGCGGCATCCGCCGCCGTACCAGTTGTCATGAAATGCCCCTTTTCCTGTGCTGTTCCGCGACTGCTGTCGTTTCGGATACTCAGGATACCCTATGTGCAGGACCTATGCCCAGCGGCTGCGCTCCGAAGCTCAAGCGTGTCGTTCGTGACGGGCTTGTTGCAAGTTCGGGCTCCATTCTTCGGTGTGCCTCCCCGGTTCGCTGTTCGTGCATCGACGTAGCTTGGGTTCGCCTTCTGTCCGTCGGTGCATCCCGGGTTCGTCTTTGGTCCATCGGCGCAACGCGGGTTCGCCTTTGGTCCATCGGCGCAACGCGGGTTCGTCCTCTGTCCATTTGGGGGCGAAAAACGGCTCTGGATGGACGGAATCCGAACCCGGATTCCACGGACGGCCCGAACCCGAACCCGCGTTGCACAGAATCCCCAGGATACCCTATGTGCAGTGCCTGCGCCCTGCATGCTCCGGTGCCCCCGTGCCCCGACACCCCACGTCCCGCCCCGCCGCCCCGGCTCCCCCGCGTTGCGCTCCGCGCCCCCGCACCTCGCGTCCGCACCTGCCGCCCGTAGCCGGTACCTGTGTTGCCGCCGTGTTTCAATCGCGGCGATTCCCGCCACGCTTTCTTGCAAAAGGGGTACCCTTATATACAGCACGCGGAACTTTCACGCATTAAGTTGCAAGGGAGACGGGGGATGGGCCTCCTCTGGTTGCGCCGTGCGAAAGGGGTCTTGAGACAAACACAGGAGGTACCGTCATGACTCGCGATACATTCGGCTCCGCACCACCTATGATGCGCTCACGCAGGGAGTTCCTCAAGCTTTCGGGGCTCGCAGCCCTGGGCGCAGGGAGCATGATGGCGCTCGCCGGCTGCGGCCCCGCCGCGCCGGGAACCGTGGCGGACCTCGCTGGATCCGCGGGCACCTCGGGTTCGTCTACGCTCGGTGACGGCAAGACCCTGCGCGTGGGCATGGAGGCCGCCTACGCCCCGTACAACTGGCAGGTTTCCACCGCTTCGGACACCACCATCCCCATCGAAAACGTAGCCGGCGCCTATGCCGACGGCTACGACGTGCAGGTGGCCCGCCGCATCGCCGACGCCCTCGGCATGGAGGCCGTCGCCGTCAAGCTCGACTTCTCTGCGCTGATCGACGCGCTCAACAACGGGCAGATCGACATCGTCTGCGCCGGCATGTCCGTGAACGCGGAGCGCGCGCAGAGCGCCGACTTCTCCGATTCCTACATCGACGACGACATCGCGCTGCTCACCCTGGCGAGCTCCACCTATGCCGGCGCCACCACCTTCGCCGACCTGGCCGGCGCGTCTATCCTGGGTCAGGCGGCAACCATGTTCGACGAGGTGATCGACCAGATCCCTGATGCGAACCACATGACGCCCGCCGAGACGGTGCCCCTGGTCGTGCAGGGCCTCACCACGGGTACCTGCGACGTCATCACCTATTCGAAACTCTCGGTGCCCAAGCTGCTCGAGACGTATCCCGATATCGTCCAGCTTTCCATGACGGATACATTCGAGGGCTCGGTCATGCCCGACAACGCGGGCATCGCCAAGGGCCATGAGGATGCGCTCGCAACGATCAACGAGGTTATCGCCGCCATCTCCCAGGATGAGCGGCAGCAGATCTGGAACGCCTGCATGGACCGCCAGCCGTCGTAGGCGCGGCGCGGGCTGCCAGTCGCAGTTGCGGTGCCGGACCGGACCGCGGTTGCAGCCGCAGCCGTGGCACCCGATCGGCCTGTGGCTTCCAGCCGCAGCCGTGGCGCCGGACCGGACCGCGGTTGCAGCCGCAGCTGTGGCACCCGATCGGCCTGTGACTTCCAGCCGCAGCTGTGACGCCGGACCGGCCTGCGGCTGCGCTCCGGTCGCGGCGTCGAAGCGGCTTGTGGCGGCCGTCGCAGCCCCGGCGCGCCGGACCGGCCTGCGGCTGCCTCCCCGCAGCTGTGGCGCCGGACCGGCATCCGGCGACCACCACGGTCGCGGCGCCGAAGCGGCGCGCACGCAGCCGTTCGGGTCACCGCCGGCGCGCTGCAGATCCGCCGTCCCACCCCGCGCACCGCCCGATCAACTCATCTCGTCGTCTTTTGAGCAGAAGGAGTCTCTATGACTGCCCAACCTGCCGGTCGATCGCGTATCGGCCGCATCGCCGCCTTCGTGCGCAGCGACCACCCGTATGTCTTGCTCGGCACGAGCGCCGTCGCCTGCATCGGCATGGCGCTGTCGAGTTCTCTGCGCCCGCCGCTGAGCTTTCTTGCCCCGTATTACGAGCTCGAGGTGGTGATGTACTACCTGCTCGCCGCCTGGGTCGTGCTGTCGGTTGTGGCGCTGGGCTTCAAGCTCGTCTACCGTGAGCGCTATGCGGACCGCGCGCCCTTCACGCGCCCGCCTGCGAAGCGCGCGCTGCGTTACGGCTCCTACCTGGCGTGCCTCATCACGGCTGTCCTGGCAGCTGACCGCATCGTCATGGGCATCGCCTCGGCCTGGGAGGTGGCGACCACCGCCGCGGCGCGCCCGCAGGACGACCTGCTGCAGGGCATCCTCTATATCGTGTGGCACGACCGCCAGACCTTCGCCACCGGCCTGCTAACCACGGTGCAGCTTGCCGTCATCGGCACCATCGTTGCGTTCTTCCTGGCACTGTTGTTGGCGTTTTGCCGCATCCAGGCCGTTGACGCGGCCGACAACGACTGCGCGCGCTTCATCAAGACGGTGGCGCGCGGGTTCGCCAAGGGCTACAGCACGGTCGTGCGTGGCACGCCCATGATGATCCAGGCCATGGTCATCTACCCGGCGGTGTTCGGCGCGATCAAGGGCATGGGGCTGTCCACCACCGAGGTCAATGCGATTTGGACGCCGTTTTGGGGAGGCCTGATCACCATCATCTTGAACTCCACCGCCTACATGATGGAGGTGCTGCGCGGCGGTATCGAGGCGGTCGATCCCGGTCAGGCCGAGGGTGCCCGCTCGCTGGGTCTGTCCCAGTGGCAGGCCATGCGCCGCGTCGTGTTTCCGCAGGGTATCAAGCATGCGATCCCCGGTTTGTCCAACGAGCTGGTGGTTAATATCAAGGACTCCTCGGTGCTCTCGGTGATCGGTACGTTCGACCTCATGTTCGCGAACACCACGGTGACCGGCATCTATTACAACCAGCTGCAGCCGAGCATCATCTCCGCTGTTGTGTACCTGTGCCTGACGATGGTGGCGTCCTGGCTGCTCGGCCGGTTCGCGCATCATTTCGACGTGCAGCCCGAGCCGTTCGGCAGCACGTCCGACCGGGCCCTCGTGGGGAAGGAGTAGCGCCATGGCTATGCTGAACAACAACGATGCCGTATCCTGCGGCACCCCTGATACGGTCGCCGCAGCCGTCTCCGCTGGGTCCGCGGCGGCCGCCGATTCCTCCGCCAGCTTGTCCGCAGCCGCGCCCGGCGCCGCTGCCGAGCCCATGATGCGTATCGAGGGGCTGCGCAAGTCGTCGGCGACCACGAGGTGCTCAAGGGTGTTGACCTCACCGTCATGCCCGGCCAGGTGGTTACCATCATCGGGTCGTCGGGCTCGGGCAAATCCACGCTGCTGCGCTGCCTCAACCTGCTTGAGACGCCCGACGCCGGGCAGGTCTGGTTCCACGGGCGCGACCTTACCGCCAGCCGTGCCGACGTGAACAGGCTGCGCGAGCATATTGGCATGGTGTTCCAGGGATTCAACCTGTTCAACAACATGAACGTGCTCGACAACTGCACCCTGGCGCCCGTGACGCTCAAGAAGATGGGAAAGGCTGAGGCGGAGCGCGTGGCGCACGAGCACCTGGCGGCGTGGGCATGGATGAATTCGCCCATGCTGATGTGCGCCGGCTGTCCGGCGGGCAGAAGCAGCGCGTCGCCATCGCCCGCGCCCTGTGCATGAACCCTGATTTGATGCTGTTCGACGAGCCCACGAGCGCGCTCGACCCCGAGATCGTGGGTGAGGTGCTCGAGGCCATGCGCCACCTTGCCGACGACGGCATGACGATGGTCGTGGTGACGCATGAGATGGACTTCGCCCGCGGCGTGTCCGACGAGGTCGTGTTCATGGATCAAGGCGTGATTGCCGAGCAGGGCGCGCCCGAGCAGTTGTTCTGCGACCCCAAGCACCCGCGCACCCGCGAGTTTTTGTCGAGGTACCTGCGAGGGTAGGGGATGCGGAGTCGACACGGCGGAGCTTTGGGCGGCGACATGGTGCCGCAGGGCCGTTAGACGAGCGGGGCCCGTGCACGCGTAAGGTGCACGGGCCCCTGCAATGCGGATGCTGGCGTACGGGCCGTCACCGTCGCTGATCCGGCGTTTGTTCCGCTCCGGCGTATCGACGGACTTCGCCATTCGATGGTCGCGCCGCCGGACCGGTGGGGTAGCCTGGGCGCTCGCCCCGTTACCGCGCGGCGATGATGGCGTCGAGCGCCTCCGGCACGCCCTCGTCGGTGTTGGAGGGGCAGCAGAAGCGGGCATGGGCCTCCATATGCGCTGCGGCGTTGCTCACGATGATGCTGTGGCCCACGATGTCGAGCATGGGGATGTCGTTGTAGGTGTCGCCGAAGGCTGCGACGTCGGCGAGCTCGATGCCCAGGTGCTCGGCCAGATGGCGGATGCCGGCACCCTTGTCCACGCCGAGGTTCATGAAGTCGATCCACTCGCCGCCGGCGCAGGTCACGTAAAGGCGGCCGCCGAATTCCGGTCCGAACACCTCGCGGAACAGCTCGGTGCTATTCCAGGCGGGGCACAGGATGGACACCTTGTTCGCGTCCGCTGCGATGCCCGTGAAGCTGGGTACGTAGATGATCTTCTTGTAGTAGATCGACAGCTCCTCGTGGTGCTCGCGGTGGCGCTCGAGGACGTAGGCCTCCTCAAAGCTGCACAGCACCGGGATACCGCGGCCGTCCTCGATGACGCGGCCCAACAGCTCCTGGTAGAGAGCCACGTCGATCAGGCTGCGGAAGATGGTCTTGCCCTCGTACCACACCGTGCCGCCGTTGTCGCCCACCAACGCCATGCGCTCCCAGCTGTCCGCGAACGATTCGCGCAGCGCCGGTAGGGGTCGTCCGCTGGCGGCGCAGAACACGATGCCGCGCTGAGCCAGCGCCTCGATGCGCTCGTCCATACCTGTCGGCATGGACTTATCGTCATGCAGCAGCGTGAGGTCCATGTCGGTGGCGACGAGTTGGATGCTGGCGAGGTCTGAATCGGCGGTGTACGAGGGGAGCATGGGGGTCCTTTCGTGCGGGCGGGGCGGATGGGGCACGGGTGGCAGGAGCTGCTCGCGGCAGCGGCGGACACGCGCCCTGCGCATTGTAGCGAATGGGAAACACCCTGTGCAATGAGACGTGCGGGCAGGATGGAGCGTGGGCGCGGCTGCGCATGCGATGCGAGTCGATTGTCTCCGAGGTCCCCGATGACCGGCTGGCGAAGCACGTACGCATCCTGACGCCGGACGACCTGAAAGACTGAGGACGTGTCGCCGAGGTCTGCGCCCACCCCCGCCGCGTGCGATAATGCAAAGCTGCATCCAACCTTGCTGCCGCACGCCCGGCGCGCCCGCGGCGCATCTTTCCAGAAAGGCCGTCCCATGGAGCGAATCGCCAGCTTTGCCGTGAACCATCTGCTGCTCAAGCCGGGCATCTACGTATCACGCATCGACCGCGACCCGGCGAGCGGCGCGGCTGTCACCACGTTCGACCTGCGCCTGTGCGCTCCCAACACCGAGCCGGTGATGAACACCGCCGAGGCGCATACGGTCGAGCATCTGGGCGCCACGTTCTTGCGCAATCATCCCACCTGGGCTTCACAGGTGGTCTACTTCGGTCCCATGGGCTGCCGCACGGGCTTCTACCTCGTGCTGTTCGGCGAGCACACAAGTGAGGAGATTCTGCCGCTGGTGCGCGAGCTATTCGCCTTCGTGCGCGACTTCGACGGCGACATCCCCGGCGCCAGCGCGCGTGAGTGCGGCAACTACCTCGACCAGAACCTCCCCATGGCCCGCTGGCTCGCCGCCCGCTACCTCGAGCGCGACCTGGCCCATGCTGCCGAGGAGGGGCGTCTGACCTACCCGGAGGCATAGGGGCCCGGACGCCCTGTCATTTCCTGCCGCCCGCTTGACTTGGAGTGACTCCAGGGTCGTATGATGCGGGGTGTTCAACTCGATTCAGGAGGCTCGCATGTCCAAAGTCTACATGGTTCGCCACGGCCAAACGCTGTTCAACGTGCTGCGACGCAAGCAGGGGTGGTGCGACTCGCCGCTCACCGAGCTCGGTATCGAGCAGGCCCGCCGGGCCGGGGAGTGGTTCGCGGCGCAATCCATCGCCTTCGACCATGTGTATTCAAGCACGTCCGAGCGCTGCTGCGACACCTGCGAGCTCATCATGCCCGGGCAACCCTATGAGCGCGTGAAGGGTCTCAAGGAGTGGAACTTCGGCAAGTTCGAGGGTATCACCGAGGATTTGAACATCGAGGTGCCCTACGGGGACTTCTACGTGCCGTTCGGGGGCGAGGGCGAGCTGGCGTTTCGCGAGCGCCTCGTCTCGACGGTGACCGGGCTCATGCGCCGTCCCGCCCATGAATGCGTCCTCATGGTGACCCACGGGGCGGCGATCGCGCAGTTCCCCCGCGCATTCGGCATCGATATGAAAGCCCAAGCCGGCGGCCGCGTGGGCAACTGCGGCATCGCGGTCTACGAGTTCGACGGGCAAGACGGCTTCGAGCTGCTCGAGGTCATCAACCCGAACGCCTAGCGCTCCAGCTCGACGCCGCGCTCGCGCAGGGCCGGCAGACGCGTGTAGGGCAGCGATTGCTCCAAAAACGCCCGGCTGCGGTCGTAGTCGCGCGCGAACAGGCAGCTGAACAGGGAGTCGAGCACGTACTGCACGGCGATGTGGCTCGCGAACTGCGTGATGCGGTTCTGCAGGCTTTCGCGGTCGCTCACGTGCAGGTACACGTCCAGTCCGGGGTTGATGCGCTCAGCATGCGGCGTGCCGATGAACACGACGGGCACGCGGCGGGCTTTCAGCAGGGGCAGGACCTGCGTGAGGTTGGGGCCGAGCCCCGAATAGGAGATCGCCACGGCCACGTGGGTCTCGCGGGCCGCCATGGCCGTGCGGGTCTGCTGCTCGGCGCTCTCGAAGCACGTGGAGGCCTTGCCGATTGACTGGAGCCGTTCGCTGAACATGCGCGCCGGGTGGAGGTTGTGGGACTGGGTGAAGATGTCCACCATCTGCGCGCGGGCCAAGAACCCGGCGGCGCGGTCGAGCGCGGCTGTGTCGAGCACGTCGGCGGTGTCGTGCAGGGTGGTCTCGTAGACCGAGGCCATCTGGGACAGCACGGTCTGCGCGCGGTCTCCCTTATTGAACGGGAAGTTGATGTCCACCTGCGAGGGGCCGTGCAGCCGTCGGGTGGCGGCGCGCACGAGCTCGATCTTGAGCTCCTTGTAGCCTTCCAGGCCGAGCTTCTTGCAGAGCCGGTGGATGCTGGCGATGGACGCGTTCGCGCAGGCGGCGAGCTCCTTGATGGAGTGGTCCTGAATGCGCTCGCCCATGGCCAGGATGGTGCGGGCGAGTTGCTGCTCGGTGGGGGTGAAGCCCGCGGCTTCGCGCAGGCTGCGCTCGATGTCCACATCTGCTCCTTCGGGTTGTGCAGGCACGCGCCCGCCCGCAGCGGCTCTCGGCGCACCGGCGAGGGGTACATGATGCAAACATATCAAAACGTGTCGACTTCGCGGAGCCTGGCGCGCAAAATATACCGTTGACGGACTGAAACCGACCGTTCGCGGAGAACTTCCGCATTGCCAACGATTCAAAATGTATCAGCATCCTACACTGCATCCATGCAAAGTTGTTACTCCTCGGGAGGCATCATTTGTGTGCAGGTCACGTTGCTGCGCAGGGCGCAGGGTACGGCGGGGCCGTCCGGCACGCGAAAAGGATGCTTCGAGGAGTTTTTTCATGCCATCCCCATCGCATCGCGTATCCGGGCGCATCCCGCACGTCCGCTGCTTCCATCTAGCCATAGGGCCCGGGCTGGGCGCAGCGCGCACACGATTCGAAAGTGAGGCTGAAAAACCATGGCGAGCAAGTACGACGGACTGGCGCGCATCATCGTCCAGAACGTGGGCGGCAAGGAGAACATCGCGAGCGTGAAGCACTGCGTCACGCGTCTGCGCTTCTGCCTGCGCGATGAGTCCAAGGCGAACACCGAGGTACTGGAGCAAACCGACGGCGTGATCAAGGTCATGCGCGCCGGAGGCCAGTACCAGGTGGTGATCGGCCCGACGGTGGGCGAGGTCTACGATGCGGTGCTGTCGGTTGCGCACATCGCCGGCGGCGGCGCGGTCGACGAGGACGGCAACGAGGTTGGCGGCGACGACCGCCCCAAGGGCGCGCTGAATATCGCCATCGACCTGGTGTCGGGCATCATCCAGCCGGCGCTGCCCCTGCTGGCGGCCGGCGGCATCATCAAGGGCCTGCTCGCGCTGTTCGCCTTCCTTGGCTGGATGGACACGGCCGGCGGCCTGTACCAGATCCTGTACGCGGTAGGCGACGGCTGCTTCTACTTCCTGCCCATCGCGCTGGGCTACACCTCGGCCAAGAAGTTCGGCATCTCCGAGTTCACCGGCTTGGCGCTCGGCTTCGCCCTGTGCTACCCGGCTATGGTGAGCTCCAACGCCTCGGCGCTCGGTTCGACCGTGCAGGCGCTCGGCACCGTGTTTGCCGGCACGCCGTTTGAGATGAGCTACTCCATGACGGTGCTCGGTATCCCCGTGATCATGCCGACCTCCGGTTACACCTCCTCGGTCATCCCGATCATCCTCGCGGTGTGGTTCGCCTCGCTGATCGAGAAGCCGCTGCGCAAGAAGATGCCGGCCTCGATCAACTTCTTCACCGTGCCGCTGATTACCTTCGCGGTGGGCGCGCTCGCGATGTACCTGGTTATCGGCCCGGTTGCCAGCCTGCTCACCAGCGCCGTGCTGCTGCTCTTCAACACCCTGTACGCGCTGCCTGCGGTGGGCGGCGTCGTGGCCGGCGCCCTGCTCGGCGGTCTGTGGCAGGTGCTCGTGATGTTCGGCCTGCACTGGGCGCTCGTGCCGCTGTGCCTGGCCAACATCGGCGCACAGGGCTACGACCTCATTCTGTCCCCGCAGTTCGTCTGCACCTGGGCGCAGATTGCCGTCGTTGCCGTGATGTACGTGAAGACCAAGGACGCCAAGCTCCGTCAGGTGGCGCTGCCGGCCATCATCACCGGCCTGTTCGGCACCACCGAGCCTGCCATCTACGGTGTGACCCTGCCGCGTAAGAAGCCGTTCGTGCTTTCCTGCATCGCCGGTGCCGTGGGCGGCGCCTGGGTTGGCGCCATGGGCGTGGCGAGCTACGTGTCGGGCTACTCGGGCCTGACGGGCTTCACCTGCTACATCGACCCCAACGGCATGGGCAACCTCATCAACATGGCCATCGGCGTCGTGATCGCCATGGTGGTGGCTGTGCTGCTCACCCTCGCGCTCTACAAGGACGAGGCCAAGCAGGCGGCATAAGGGTGCGGGGCTGCCACTCCGCGGTCAAGCGTACGGCGAAAGGGCCAGAAGGCTTGCGAGCGGGTGGCCCCTTCCATGATCAACATCTCCTCGATGCGGGGCGTTCGCAGCTGTGCGGGCGCCCCGCATTCGTGTAGGCGGCGCGGCGGCGATTGCTTTGACTGAAGTACGCATACATACCAGTTTCATCCAAATATACCGTTTATCGGGATAATCCGACCGTTCACCGATGTTGAGCAATGCGTTAAAACAATCTGACCTGCGGGGTCTATCATGCAGCCAATTTAAGTCCTCGGGGAAGGGGGCGCGTATGCGCGATGCGGATGCCAAGGGGTGGAGCGTGGAGCAGCTTACCCAGGTGGATGATGACATGATGCGTCGCCGCTCGTATCTGAAGCGGCCCGCGGTGGTGCTGTACATTGCGGGATGCATCGGGATTGCTTCGTACGGGCAGTTGATGCCGGAGCTGCCCCTATGGACGGCATGCGTTCTGGCGGCGGCAGCACATGCGCTGCTGATGTTCGGCGTGCCTGCCTCCATGCGTTTCATCGACACCTGCTTACCTCTCGAAAAGGGCGGTCCGGGCTTGATGTGGTGGGCAGGGGCCGCCGTGGCTTCGCTGATGTCGTCATGGGGGCTTATGGCGATTGCGAGCGGCGCGCTTATATGCTGGCTGCTGGGCGATATCCTGCTTTTGCGCAAGTACGCGAGCATGGCGTTCCGCAAGCGGCTGGCAGCAGGTGTGCTCGTGCTGTGCGACGTGCTGTTCGTGGTGGATATCTGCTTGCAGGTGCTTGCCTGATCAAACAAGGACATCCTTGCTTTCGCGATTGCCTGTGATGCGCGTAACGTGCAGGCAGATTGGGGTGATACAAGCTGCTCGAGCCTAGGGGCCCGCGTGCGGAAACACGTCGGGCCCCTAGCTTTATGCGGGCTCAGATCTGTGTGCGATCATGACTGCATCCTCTAATCGTGTTGAAGAATTTCTCCTTCTTCCTCTAAACGTGTATGTCAAATTCCTCTTTTTTGGTATCTGAAAACCCTCTTTTTTGGTGCTTCAAAATCCTCTAAAATGGTAAAAGACCAGTATACAAACGCTGTATGTAGCAGTAATCGGGGTGATTGCGATGCAGCAGGGTTCATTGAAGCCAGAGGGGTATGTGCCTCGCGTGAGCGACCGTGTGCTCGCCGAGTTGCTCGAAATCTTTCCTGCCGTCGAGGTGGCGGGAACGATGTGGTGCGGCAAAACCTGGATGTCGCTGTCGTTCGGCGAGAGCGTGACGCGCGTGGGCCGCGCGGCGGTCAAGCGCGCCGTCGAAGCCGATCCGACCATCGCGTTGGTGGGCGAGCGCCCCCATGTCATCGATGAATGGCAGGACGTGCCGGCGATTTGGGATGCCGTACGCGATGCCGTGGACGACGGCGCGGTTGGCAGGGGAGGCGTTATCCTGACCGGCTCGTCGTCTCCGCGCAAGGAGCTGGTGAGCCACAGCGGCGCCGGCCGTATCGCGAAGATGCGCATGCGCACCATGTCGCTGATGGGAAACGGGGAGTCCTCGGGGGCGGTGTCGCTCGCCGGGCTGTTCGAAGGGGCCTTCGAGCCCGGCTTGTTCATCAGGGTTTGGCACCGCTGGCAGAGATGGTCTGTCGCGGGGGATGGCCTGCGCTCAGGGACGCGTCGGCCGACGAGGCCGCTCACTATTTGGATGGGTATTTCGACGCGCTGTTCGACGTTAGCATCCCCCGCGCGGCCTTGATGGCGCGGATGCCCGTTTCGTTGCGCAGTCGCTCGCGCGCAACATCGGCGCTGCCGTCAAGAACGCGACCGTTGCGGGCGACGCGTTCAACCGGGATGACCAGGACAGGGGCGCTGCGCGAAAGGCGTCCGAGTATATTGCGGCTTTGGAGTCGCTGTACGTTGTGGAGAGCGTGGCGGGCTGGGATGCGCCCGTTCGGGCGAAGAGCCGTCTGCGCACGAAGCCCAAGCGCTACTTCGCGGACCCGTCGCTCGCGGCGAGCCTGCTGCAGGTTACGCCGGAGCGGATCATCGACGATGGCCAGCTGCTCGGCTTGCTGTTCGAATCCCTCTGCATGCACGATCTTCTGGTGTATGCCAGCGCGCTGCCGCACGCCTCGGCAAATCCGGTGAAGTACTACCGGGATGCCGACGGGCTGGAGGTGGATGCGATCATCGAGCTGCGCGACGGCCGATGGGCGGGCATCGAGATCAAGCTGGGCGAAAACAAGGTGGACGAGGCGTTCTCAACGCTGAATCGGTTGCGGGAAAAGGTGGCGGCGAACCCCTCGGCGCGCAACCCGAAGCCTGCGTTCATGGCCGTTATCGTGGGGGCGGTGAATTCGCGCGCTACGATGCCTCGGCAGACGCATACGTGATCCCCCTGACGGCCCTCGGGGCGTAGAGGTCGCGTGCGAGCTGCGGGCTGCAATGCATCGACGAGAGGTATCAAAACGTTTCAGCTCTATCGTTCACACGCGTCCCACCAGCGAAAAGAAGTGTCGGAATCGCTGACACCTCTTGCTGCCTTTCGAGCTGCTGCGCATACTTGAAGCCAACGGCAACCGGCGGCGTGCGCGCGTGTCGAGCGCATGCGCCGCCGCCAGAAGCGAGAAAGGACATGCACATGGCAGCAACGTTTCCCAAGGGCTTCTATTGGGGCGGCGCCACGGCCGCGAACCAGTTCGAGGGTGCCTGGAACGTCGACGGGCGCGGCCCGTCGGTAGACGACCACTTCACCGGCGGCAGCTATGAGAAGCCGCGCGAGATCACGCTCGAGATCAAGCCCGATGTGCTGTATCCCAACACGACGGCATCGACTTCTACCATCATTACGAGGAGGACATCGCGCTGTTCGCCGAGATGGGCTTCAACATGTTTCGCATGTCCATCTCCTGGAGCCGCATCTTCCCCAACGGCGACGACGCCGAGCCCAACGAGGCCGGCCTGGCCTTCTACGACCGCGTGTTCGACTGCTGCAAGAAGCACGGCATCGAGCCGCTCGTGACGCTTTCCCACTACGAGATGCCCTATCACCTGGTCGAGCAGTACAACGGCTGGTCCTCCCGCGAGCTCATTGGCTTCTTCGAGCGCTACTGCGCCACCGTGTTCGAGCGCTATCAGGACAAGGTGACGTTCTGGCTCACCTTCAACGAGATCAACTGCGGCACCATGGATATGGGCGCCATGATGGAGACGGGCCTCATCCAGGGCTTCGAGGGTCCCGCCTCGGCCATCAAGACCACCGCGCAGCAGCGCTACCAGGCGCTCCACCATCAGTTCGTGGCCTCAGGCCGCGTGGTGAAGCTCGCCCACGAGCAGTATCCGCAGTTCAAGATGGGCAACATGGACTGCTTCATCCTCAGCTACCCCGGCACCTGCGACCCGGCCGATGTGCTGGCCTGCGAGCTGGAGATGAACCGCATGAACTGGTACTGCTCCGACGTGCAGGTGCGCGGCGCCTACCCGTTCTACGCCAAGCGCTTCTGGGCGGAAAACGACGTCGAGCTCGTCATGGAGCCCGGCGACCTTGAGGACATCGCCGCCGGCAAGGTGGACTTCTACACCTTCTCCTACTACATGAGCGGCACCGTGAGCACGCACGCCGACCACGAGATGACCGAGGGCAACATGACCTTCGGCGGCAAGAACCCCTACCTGGAGAGCACCGACTGGGGCTGGCAGATCGACCCCACGGGCCTGCGTATCGCGCTCAATCAGATCTATGCCCGCTACGAGATTCCGCTCATGGTGGTGGAAAACGGCATGGGCGCCTACGACGAGGTGGAGGCCGACGGCTCCATTCACGATCCGTACCGCATCGCCTATCTCAAGAGCCACGTGAAGGCCATGGGCGAGGCCGTCGCCGATGGCGTGGACCTGATCGGCTACACCTGGTGGGGTCCGATCGACCTGGTGTCGGCCGGCACCGGTGAGATGCGCAAGCGCTACGGCTTCATCCACGTGGACAAGTACGACGACGGCACCGGTACCTATGAGCGCCGCCGCAAGGACAGCTTCTTCGCCTATCAGAAGATCATCAAGTCCAACGGCGCCGAGGGCCTGGAGTAGGCGCAGGTGCGGGGATACGGCCCGGTGTGCGAGTGACCGAAAGCTGCCGGTTGTGCGCGCCATGTGCCGCGAGGATATGCCCGCCGTGATGCCGCGCGCCACGGCGGGCATGGCGGTGCTTGGGGGTGCCGGGGCTGTGTCGAGCGAGAAGGAGAGGCTATGGCGGATACAAAGATCGTGTTCCTCGACGTGGACGGAGCCATCACGAACTACGAGAACGTCATTCCGGAAAGCGCGAAGGACGCGATTCGCGCGGCGCGTGCCCGCGGGCACCGCGTGTATATGTGCACCGGCCGCAGCAAGGCGGAGAACCCGCCCGAGGTGTGGGACATCGGGTTCGACGGCATGATCGGCGGCAACGGCTCCTATGTCGAGGATGACGGCGAGGTCGTGATGCATCAGCTCATCACCGTCGAGCAGTGCCGTCATATCGTGGACTGGCTGCATGGGCGCGGGCTGGAGTTCTACCTCGAGTCCAACAACGGGCTGTTCGCGAGCGAGCATTTCCTCGAGGCGTCGCAGCCGGTCATGCACCAGTACGCGGCGCGCAAGGGCACGTACGTGCCCGACGGCGAGCAGATGGAGATGCACGGCATGGTCTACGGCGGCGAGCTGTACCGCGACGACCTGAACAAGGTGAGTTTCATCCTGTCGAGCTACCAGGATCATCTCGATTCGGTCGAGGAGTTCCCCGACCTGAAGTGCGGCACCTGGGGTGGCGCGGGAGAGACGGCGCTGTTTGGCGACATGGGTGTGAAGGGCGTCGACAAGGCGCATGCCGTGCGCGTGCTCGTGGAGCATCTTGGCGCGAGCATGGATGACACGGTTGCGATGGGCGATGCCAAGGTCGACATCCCCATGTTCGAGTGCTGCGCGGCGAGCGTGTGCATGGGTAGCGGCGGCGAGGAGGCCAAGGCCGCGGCCGATTACGTGACTGACGCCGTGGACGACGACGGCCTGTGGAACGCTTTCAAGCACCTGGGGCTGATCTAGGGAGCTTTTGGTTGCGCGCGGCTGGCTTGTGCGGCGTGGTGCGTTCGGGCGGTTGGTTGCATGCTGCGATGGGCTCGAGCAGGCTTGCTGCACCCCGGATGCGCTTGCGCAGGTTTGTTGCGCGCAGCCAAGACGGCTCGCAGCATCATCCACTGCATAGCTGATGGGCTTGGGCAGGTTTGCTGCCCTGTCTGATGCCTGCCTGTTGCGTCTGCGCAGCTGCTTGCATTGTCTGTTGCGTTCGGGTAGCTGGTTGCATCGCTTGACTCGTTCGGGTAGCTGGCTGCATGTTGTGACGCGTTTGCGCAGGTTTGCGCAGCTGGTTGTAACGCCAGGCGCTCAGCTGATGCGTTTGAGCAGCTGGCTGCACCACCTGTTGTTTCTGGGCGGTTCCGTTCTGCGGGACCGCCTTTTTGTGTGGCAATGATGCACAGTTGGGGTTTGCTGTAGGGCGGCGGCGCTTGCCGGTCATGGCTTTGCTGCCGTCTCCGGTCTTTGACGGGATACTTCCGCGCCGTTTCGTCTGTCGGCGGGAAGTTTCCGCGCTGCTCCGTCCACCGGCGGGAGGCTCCCGCGCTGCTCCGTCCGATGGCGAAACCTTACCGCGTCGATTGTCCATCGGCGAAACCTTACCGCGCCGTTTGTCCATCGGCGAAACGTCACCGCGTCGTTTGTCCATCCAGGCGGCTTTTTCGGCCCTAGATGGACAGAACACGAACCCGAGTTTCCTGGATGGACGGGAGACGAACCCAAGTTGTGCCCCGGGGCCCTGGACGGACGAAGCCCGCACCCCAGTTGTGCCCCGGGGTCCCGGACGGCTGGAATCCGAGCCCAGGTTTCGCCCCGGGCTTCTGATGGACGAAGCCCGCACCCCAGTTGTGCCCCGGGGTCCCGGATGGCTGGAATCAGAACCCAGGTTTCGCCCCGGGGCCCTGGGCGGCCGGCTCGCGAGCCCTGGCTTCATTGTGGATCGTAGATAGCGAGGGCCAGAGCCCCCAGTTCCGTCCAGTGCTTCGGATGGAAAGAAGCTGCGCCCTTGTTGCGTCGCGAGGTTTCAGGTGGCTGTAACACGAGCCCTTGGTTTCGCTCCAACTCTTCGGATGGCAAAAAGTCGACCCCCTTTTCGTAGTGGGATCCCGGGCGGTCGAAGCGCGAATTCAAGTTTCTGTCGCGCTTCATTCGCAAAAATAATCAAGCAAATCAACCGAATCAAGGAAATTAAGGACTGGGTATACTTCTACCATACAGGCAGCTTGATGCCCTGCAACCGACTCATGATGACAGGGAGGAGCGTATCGTGAAGAATCCGTTTACCCCAACGTTCGGACGGGTGCCCGTGCAAATGGCCGGCCGCACGTTTCTTATCGGTGAGATTGATCGTGCGCTGGCGAACGGACCCGGCGATCCGGCGCTCGCATCGATACTGGTGGGCGCACGCGGAACTGGCAAGACTGCCCTGCTGTCCTATCTGTCGTCGCGCGCCGAGCAGATGGGCTGGCTCTCGATCAACGTTTCCTGCCTTCCAGGCATGTTGGATGACATGCTCTTGCAGGCGCGCCGTGGGGCGAGCGAGCACATCGATGCGGTACGTACCACACGCCTGCGCGGAATAACGCTTGGACAGATCGGTTTGGAATGGGAGCAGGATGGCGCGCTCGCACCCAATTGGCGCAGCCTTATGAGCGGCCTGCTCGATGGGCTTGCCGAATGCGGAATCGGGTTGTTTTTCACCGTTGACGAGATTGACCCTGCACTTGACGAGATGATTCAGTTTGCGGCAATCTACCAGCATTTTGTGCGCGAGGATCGCAAGGTCGGTCTTCTGATGGCGGGCTTGCCGTATAAGGTCTCTGCTCTGCTGCGGGATGAGTCGGTGTCGTTTTTGAGGCGGTCGAGTCAGTACCGCATTGGGCGCATTGCCGATGAGGAGATCGCCGAGGCTTTCCGCGCGACGGTCGAGGAGGGAGGAAGTGCGGTGGGTGACGAGGCGCTATCTGCTGCGGTCCAGAGCATCGACGGCTTTCCCTTCATGATGCAGCTTGTCGGCTTTCGGTCGTGGGAGGCGCAGCGCAACGGGGAAATCGATAGTGATGCCGTTGGCGGGGGAGCTCGATGGCTTGGGGCGATCTGAAGCGCAGGATTCTGCGCCCCACGCTCGATGAGCTATCCGATATGGACATCGAATTCCTGCGTGCGATGTTGCTCGACGAGCGGGCGAGCTCTGCGGCAGATATCGCCGAGCGATTGGGGAGAACGACCAGCTTCGTTGCCACATACCGCAAACGGCTGCTGGAGCAAGGTGTCATCGAAATGCAGGGAAGGTCGCGCTTCCGCATTGCGCTTCCGGGCGTCCGCGCGTATCTTCCTGAATATCTTGAGGCGGATGCAATCGAATAGTTCCAGGCTGGCGGGGGTCTGCTGCAGAGCGGCCTGTGCCGGCTGCGGCGTCGCTGCCGCATCCGTTCGCTGGCGGGCAGTTTCTGCGCCGTCTCGTCCATTGGTGGGAAGTTGTCGCGCCACTCTGTTTGCTGGCGGGAGACTGCCGCGCTGCTCCGTTTGCTGGCGAAACGTTACCGCGTGGTTTGTCCATCGGCGAAACCTTACCGCGTCGATTGTCCATCCAGACGGCATTTTCGGCCCCAGACGGACAGAACCCGAACCCGAGTTTCCTGGACGGCCGGGAGACGAACCCAAGTTGTACCCCGGGGCCCTGGATGGACGAAATCCGAACCCTTGTTTCCTGGATGGGCGGAAGGCGAACCCGAGTTTTGCCTCGGGATGTCGATGGCCGGAACCCGAACCCGGCTTTCGGCTCGGAGTCCCGGATGGTCGAAAGACGAACCCGAGTTGCGCCCCGGGACTCCTGATGGACGAAACTCGAACCTTGGTTGCGCCTCGGGGTGTCCGATTGTGAAACGTTACCGCGTGGTTTGTCCATCGGAGAAACGCTACCGCGCCGTTTGTCCATCCAGCGGCATTTTCAGTCCCAGACGGACGGAACCCGAACCCGAGTTTCCTAGATGGACGGAATCCGAACCCAGGTTTCGTCCCGGGATGTCCGATGGCTGAAACCCGAACCCAGGTTTCCTGGATGGACGAAACCCGCACCCGAGTTTCGCCTTGGGATGTCCGATGGCTGAAACCCAAACCCGGCTTTCGCCCCGGGATGTCCGATGGCTGAAACCCGAACCCGACTCTTATCACCCCTTCGGGCGTCGTGTGGTCAGAACCCGCATCGGGTCACCGGGACGTCCGGCGCCTCAATCGACCGTGTGCAATCAGGCCTTTTCGCATTTCATCAGGGGTGTACGACAGACAACCACGCAACCGATGTAGCAGAATTCTCATGTCGTCGACGACGGTGCAACTTCCAAAAGAGAAGGAGGGGTTCAAGATGCGTGTTTTGCGTTCGAAGACGTTTGTCGCCGCCATGTCGGCGTGCCTGTGTGTTCTGGCGCTTAGCGGCGTTGCGTACGGAGCCGATCAGGAACCTCGCGGGTTAAACGAGACGAGAACCTACAAGATCCAGATTTACGCGAGGACGGGAGGTTATATTCCCGATGTTTCGCGCCCTCTGACCGCAAATGGTTCGATCAAGGCGAACCTTACAAGCACTTCCGGTGTCCGCATCAGGGTCTGTAACGCATATGGCTCGGTGCTTTCCTATCCAAAGGCATGCTACCGAGGGACATCAACGGTCTTCATTAACACATACGGCGGGCAGCTGATGACGAGGCCGGAGGCTCAGGCCATTGCGGCGAACCATAGCCTGGGTGGGACGTGGACGTATCGGTTCCCATAGCGGGCGATTGGTCGGCTCGGTATGAAACCAGCGGGACAGGGGCGAAAGGACGCCTTGTGGTTCAGCTTGGTAGAGCATCGCGTTGTGGGAAAGCAACGGGACTGAGGTGAGAGGATGCCCAAAACGTTTTTCGCGCTGGTGCGCGTATGCTCGGGCCGCAGGTACGTGCTCGCTTTGACGGCATGTTGCCTGCTGGTTGTCTGCGAGCTCGTTCAGCTCATGCTGACGTCGTATGGTATGGCGGGCGGCGTCCAGATCACGGGTGTGGACCTTCCGCCTTTGGTGATGGCGGCGGAGGTGTTCGGGCGCTCCGCCGCCATTTGGCTGTTCGTGCCGCTGGCTGTCTGCGCGTATGCAGGGGATTGTCTCGCAGATGGCTACGCGGCCCTCATACAGTCGGGCGGCCGGGGCGCGCGAGGTGTGGCGAAGGGGTTCATGGGAGCGGCGGCGGTACTTTCTGCGGGTGCCGCGGTTGCCATATGCCTGGTCGTATTGCTTACGTGCGCGGTGCTTTGTCATGGGACGCTTGATGCCTTCTACTTGGTGCAGCTGGCGAACAGCGGCGTGCGGGTGCTCGCGGACGGTGCTGTCGCCGGATACGGGCTTGCGCTTCTTGCCGGCATGCTGCGTGTGGTTGCGCTCGGCGTGGTGTCCATGGCCGTGGCGCTGGTGGTTCGCTGGCGCTTTGCGGGCGTGCTCGTGGTGCCGTTGGCGTGGCTGGCGCTGTCGTACACACCGGCGCTCGATGCGATGACCACCCTGTTGAACATGGCGGGCATGTCCTCGATTGCCGAATCGGTGCCGGCGTTCAGTCTGATGACATACGCGGATACGCCTGCCTCATGGTATTCGTTTTGGGTTTTGAGATGTTGGCGGACGTCGTCGTGATTACGGCTGCAGCGCTCGCCGCGACGAGCTTTCCGCGCGCGCTGCAGGTGCGCCTGGCGTCTCGGTTATCGGGTGCTGCCCGCATGCGGCGTGTTGTCCGGGTAGAAAGGGGAGGCCATGCGTGATGCAGATGATATCGGGAGCGCGTGCGCGGCGGCGGACGCCGGAGGTGCGTGCAGCGCAGGCCGCATCTTGCCCGTGCGAGAAGCGCCCCGCACCGGATCCGCGCGCGATGCGGAGCAGGCGGAGGCAAGACGCTTTGGGCCCTGCGCATCGGGTGCGTTCGTGCGGCTACTCGCATTCGAGCTGCGCAGATTCCCGACCCCCGCGCGCATGTCCCTGGCACTTGTTGCCCTTGTGGCCATGGTGCTGCTTGCACGTGGCAACCTGCTGCAGCAGGCGGCGATGGCGTCTGCGCAGGCGGCAGGGGGTGCAGAGGCCGGCAATGTGAGCCCGACGGCATTCGACATGCTCTACCTTGCGTTCAACAGCCAGCTGATCGCAGGGGTGATGCTGCCGGCGGCGTGCGGCATGCTGTGCGCCGACCTGATAGCGCGCGACCGTATGGACGGTATGCTGGCCCTGATTGCCTGCGAGGTCCGCAGCAAGGGCGTCTATGTTGCGGCGAAGCCGGCCGCTGCTGCATCGATCAGCGCCTTGCTTGTGCTCGCGTTCTCCCTTGCGTGCACGGCCGTATCCGGGCTGCTGCTGGGGCTTCCCCTCTCGTTCGCACCGCCGGCATGGCTGGCGTCAACGGGGCCGGCCGACAGTGTGTGGGGGCAATATGGGCTGATTCCGAGTACCTGGAACTACGCTGCCCTCATGGTCGGCCTGGTCGCGTGCGTCTGCGTGCTGGAGACCGTGCTGGCCTGGGCGGCGATGGCGCTGTGCGCCACCGTGCGAACGCCGGGGGCGGCTCCGCTGATACCCGCAGCCTTCTATGTCTTTGCGTCGCAGGTTGAGTCGTTGCTTACGAGCCTGGGCATCCTGTTGGGGGTCGATTCGCTGACGACGACGGTGGGCTGGGTGACCGACCGCCTGTGCCTGGTGAATTACCGCCTGGGCGCTTCTTTTTTCCAGGCGAGTGCCGGCGGTGCGTACCAGGGAGCCGCGGCGGTTGCCGCGGATGTCGCCGCGCACGAGTACCCCATCAACAGCTGGGCGAGTTTGATGGCGATCGTCGTGGCGCTCGCCTGCGTGTCGGTAGGATGGCTGCTCGTGCGGGAGCGTTGCGCAGGCGTGTGGGGATGTTGCGGATGATGCATGCCCGGCACCACGTGCGCGCTCGGTGCGATGGAGCGCGCTGCCGGCGCGGATGGCGGACGGGGTCGCCCGCGGCCGATGCGCATGCCGGTGCGGATTGCGGACGGGGTCGCCCGCGGTCGATGTGCGCGGGCTTCTGCTCGGTGCTGCCGGCGCGGACGACGGCGGAGGTGGATGCAAAAATGAGAAAGATGGGAACGCATATGGTGAGCGGTGGGGCGGCTGCGGCAGCGGCGGAATCCAGCGGGGCTGCGGGCTTCGGCATCGATCTGCGCGGCGTGTCGGTGTCGTTCGGCGGGCGGACGGTTTTCGCAGAGGCTGACTTTTCTGCTGAACGGGGCGCGGTTGTGGGCCTCATGGGACCCAACGGCTCCGGAAAGAGCACGATGCTCAACATCCTGGCGGGCCTGGTGGTCCCTCAGTGCGGCGAGGGTCACGTGATGGGCTGTCGGCTGGGCGGCGCGCACCATGCGCCGTTTGGTATGATGTTTGAACACCCTCCCTTTGTCGAGCGGGCGTCGGGCCGCGAAAACCTGATGCTGCTCTCACGCCTCAAGGGGGTACAGGATGCGGATACGTTTGTGCGGGCCGGCGCCTGTATGCGGCGAGTGGGGCTCGATCCCGAGCGCGCGGAGCCCGTTGCGTGCTATTCGCAGGGCATGCGGAAGCGCCTTGGCCTCGCGCAGGCGATGCTCGGGTCGCCCGTGCTCTATCTGCTCGATGAACCCATGAACGGGCTGGATCCGCTCGGCGTCGTTGTCATGCGCGACTGCATCCGAATGCTTGCGGCGCGCGGGGCGATCGTGGTGGTGTCCAGCCATTTGCTCGATGAGCTGGAGCGGATGTGCACGAAGGTGTATATGTTTCATGCGGGTGCAGTATCTCCGGTGGCGCTGGACGCGTGCGGGCCGGATGGGTTGGAACGGGTGTATGTGGGCAACGTTTTGGGGAACGCGACGGGGCACCGTGCCTTGTGAAGGTGCGGCACGCGCGCGTCTGTGTGCGGCGCTTGCCCGCGCAGGTGCCTTCATCGGCTTCGTTGCGGCGAGCGGGCTTCTGTGGTGGGCTGTCGTGCCGGCCCCGCAGAACCTGCTGGCGATTGCGTTTGGCGGAGGTTGGCACGATGCGTACCTGCTTGTTCGAGGTGCTGCAGGCACCGCGGCGCTTGCGGTGTCGGTCTGCTTGGTGTGTTTCCCACGTGCGCGAGCGGCGCTGGTGCGTGCGATGACGCGCCGCGCGGAAAGCGACGAGGCCCGGACATCTCGCTATCTCGACATCCTTCCGCGAAGCTCGATGCCGATGCTGGTGTCGGCGGTGCTGGGCGCCGCCCTGGTGGTTGCGGGGTATGCGCTGACGACGTCGTGGATCCGGTTGGAGACGAGCGCCGCGGCGGCATGGGCGGCGGGGGTGCTCCCCGTTGTTCCTGGCTGGGCCGCTGCCTGCGTGGTCGCGGTGTGCGCAGGGGCGGTCGGCTGCTTTTGCATCATCGAGTGCCTGCCGGGTCTTGCAGCTGCGGCGATTGGTTTGGGCGCAGTCGCTCTGTGCGCCCTCGGCCCGCTCTCGTGCGGACCCAACATGGTCGCGTTTGCGCTTTCGCTGCTGTTCGGTGTGCAGCTGATGGGTGCGGTTGCTGCGGGCTGGCGCGACGTTGCGCCAGCGCTTCGGGCGCTCATCGCACTCGAGCTGGTTCCCGTGCTCGCACTTGCCTCCGGCGCGGTGGCGTTCATCTTGCGCGCGGTGGTCCCCGATACGGAGATGGGCGCGCATCGGCCGTTCGTTCTGCTGCTCGCGATGAGCGGATGTGCGCTTGCGGCGCTCGCGGTCCGTGCCATGCGTGCGCGGGGGGCAGCGAGCGGGGGGATGGGGGACGCGGACCGGTCTTGGCCCAGGGGAGCAGGCAGGGCCGTTGGGGGCAGGCCAGGCGCCGGCGTGCTCGTTCGAGGTCCCGAGGCATCGGGGCTGTCGGAGCGCGAGCGGTCGGTGCTGCTGGGGAGCCTGCAGGGCAGGTCGTTGGCGCAGCTTGCGCAAGAGCTCGGCGTTTCCCGATCGACTGCGGGCACCTATCGGCTGCGCGCCTATACGAAGCTCGGGGTTGAATCCCTGGAAGGCGCGCGGGAGCTGCTTGGAGCTGAGGGACCGCGCGAAGCGGGTGCGTCTGGGGCGCCGGTGGGCGAGCCAGGCGGCGCGGTGGGTTTGACGATGTCTCCGGCACCGGTGGGCGAGCCAGGCAGAACGGTGGATTCGACGGCATCCCCGGTGGCGTCTGCGCCCGCCCGCTTCATGGACCGCGTTGCTGTGAGCGGAGGATGGATTGCCTGGTTCGTGCTCGTCGGCGTCCTGCTCGCTCCCTGGTGCGGATCGCGCGCCTGGTTGCTCGCCGATGCTTGGCGTGCGTTGCCGTCGGCGGTTCTGGTTGTTGTGACGGGCTATCTGGTGCTCGGCGGCGCTGCCCCGTTCGCGCGGCCGAGTCGGTGCATGGGCGCGGCGGGGGCCGCGTGCGCGGTGCTGCTCGCGTTCCTGGTGCCCGTGCTGCCGGGAGGGCATGCCACCGCCAGCGAGCTGCCCGTTCTGTTCGATTTCATGCTGGCGGCGGCGCTTGCCTTCGGCCTGTCTGCCCTTGCGGGGCGGGGAATGCGAGCGGATCGGGCGTTGGTGCCGCATGCGTGCGCGGCTGCCGGGGTATGCGTGGCGTCGTCCGCTGTTGCGGGACTGTACCTGGTCGTGATCGCGGTTGCAGCGTGTGCGCTCGCGGCGGCATGCGCTTGGTGCGCCGTGGCTGGACCTGGCGAGGAGACGGCGCGAGATGGCCGGCCGGTGCAGGTCGCGGAGCGAGCGCGGGGTGCGGGTCGCGCGCGGGCCGATGCGCCGCAGCAGGCCGCCGGTTCGGTGCGTGCCGAGGCGCTGAAGCGCGGCGACGACCCGGCAATGGCTGATGAGTCGGCGCGCGTGCGTGGCGACGCATGTGCGGAACAGGTCCTGCCGGTGCTGGGAGGCGTCGGTTTTGTCCCACATGGCGGGCAGGCCATCTGCCTTGTTGGTGGTTTGTCGGCGTGGGGGTGGGGGCTGTATCAGGCGGGCGCCTGCACCCTGGTCGAAGCCTCCAGCGTATCGCGCATGCCGCCTGCGGTGGCTGCCTGCGTGGTGGTCGCCTGTGCATGCGCTGCCTGTCTGATGTGGGCGTGCCGACGGGATGCACGCCGTCCCTCCAGGCGGTCGTGGGGCGTTGCGAGCCTTGTGGGCGGCGCGGCTCTGTGCTGCCTGTGGGCAACCGGTGGTTCGGGTGCGGCGGCGCCGCTGGCCCAGGCGCTGTTGACGGCCCCGATGCTTGTTCTTGCGGGCGCGTCCTGCGAAATGCTTGCGGCGTTTCGTGCGGCGCACCGCTGCACCTCGTTTGGGTTTGCGATGCCAACGCTGCTGCTTACCGTGTTTGCCGTATGGTGTTGCGGTCCATTCATCGCGATGGTCGCGCGCGATGGGTTTGGAGGTGGCGAGTGGGTTGCGGCGGCGGTTGTCGCGGCGGGAGGAGTGCTGGGGGCTGTCAGCTTGAACAGCATTTGGCGCACCTTGCACAAGCGGGCGGCGCTGCGTGCGGCGGGGTTGCAGGCGGTCGAGAGGGCCCTGCGGAAGGCGGGGCTCACACAGATGGAGGCGCGCGTGGCTGCGCTGCTGTGCACGGGCCGTGCGGCGCGCGAAGTTGCCGCCGAGCTGTTCATCGAGCCCTCGACCGTTCGGTCTCACACCCGACGTGCCTATGCGAAGCTCGCGGTCCACACGCGAGGCGAGCTCGAGGTTGCCGCTGCGGCGCTCGTGCGCGAACACGCCCGCTGAGCGCCGATCGGTGGCAGGCGGCGAGGCGCGTGGGCTTTCGAAGGCATGCGCGGTGTCGCAGCGCCGGCGTGGTGCCGACGCGATGCGTCATCCTTCGCCGGGCAGGAGGTTTTGCGCCACTTCGTCCATCGGCGGGAAGTCGCCGTGCCGCTTCGTCCATCGGCTGAAGTTGCTGCGCTGCTCTGCTCGCTGGAGAGAGGTCGCCGCGCCGCTTGCCCGTCGGTGAGGAGTCGCCGTGTCGCTTGCCCGCTGGCAAAACGTTACCGTGCCGCTCCATCCACCGACAAAACGTCACCGCGTCGATTGTCCATCGGCGAAACCTTACCGCGCCGCTTGTCCATCCAGGCGGCTTTTTCGGCCCCAGACGGACAGAACCCGAACCCGAGTTTCCTGGACGGCTGGGAGGCGAACCCAAGTTGTACCCCGGGGCCCTGGATGGACGAAATCCGCACCCTAGTTTCGCCCTGTGATGTCCGATGGCTGAACCCCGAACCCGCCCGCACCGACAGCACGGCCCCCTTGCACCCTTCAGCAACCCAAAACCTACCGTTCACCGACAAATAGCTACCGTTCACGGAAAAATACCGGCACATGGGGTATCATCTTCGCGGTGTCGATACACTTGCACCTGTCGCAAGGTTGTTACTCTTCGGGAGGCATCACTTGTGCAAGGACATTCGGGGGTCTCGAGGCCACCGGTTCGCGCGCAGTGATGTTCCGAGGAGTTTTTTCATGCTCATCCTGAAGAAGATCAACAACAACGTCGCACTCGCCGCCAGTGATGCGGGCGAGGAGATCGTGGTCTTTGGACGAGGCGTCGGCTTTCCCGCCATGCCCTATGAGCTGGAGGACGAGTCGGTCATCCAGCGCGTGTTCGCAAGCGTTGACGAAAAGCTCCTGGGCGCGCTGCAGTCCATCTCCGACGAGGTGCTGCTGGCGGCCTCGGACATCGTGGCGCTGGCCGGCGAGGCCCTCGATTGCAAGCTCTCTCCGAATCTGCTGGTGAGCTTGGCAGACCATATCCAATACGCCATCGAGCGCCAGGGCAGCGGCATCGCCATCGAGAACCCGCTGTCGCACGAGGTTGCCTTCGTCTATCCGCGCGAGCGCGAGCTCGGCGATCGGGGTCTGACCATCGTGGCGGCGCGCACCGGCGTGGAGCTGCCGGCCTGTGAGGCCACCTCGATCGCGCTTCACCTGGTGAATGCCGAGGTCGACGGCATGGGCAGCGCCGAGGACATGGACCTGATGATGAAAAGCACCGTCGCGCTCGAGCGCATCACCCAGATCGTCGAGGAGCAGCTGGGCTCGCCGCTCGACCGCACCTCCTATGCCTACGTGCGCTTCGTGGCGCACCTGCGGTTCCTGATCCGCCGTCTCATGCGTGGCGGCTGCAAGCAAACCGAGAATTCCTCGCTGTTCCGCCAGGCCGCCCGCGATTTCCCGGACGCCTACCGGTGCGCGGCGGGCATCAACGAGTACCTCAAGAAATCCTACAAGTGGAATTGCTCGGACGAGGAGCTGCTGTATCTGATGATGCACGTGAACCGCCTGAGATCGAGCGACTGAGGCCCCGGCGATCGAGGCCGCCCGGCGACTGAGACCCCGGCGACTGAGGCCGCCCGGTCGCGCTCGGGCGGCGGCACCTCTCGGCGCTCGACCCCCGGCGGTGACGCGGCAGGCGCTCCAGCGCCTTCGGCACCTGGGTCCCGGGCGCCGAAGGCCCAAACGCCCCGATCCCGGCCGGTATCGACGCGCCCTCGCAAACGCCCCGATCCCGGCCGATGCCGGCGCGCGCTCGTGACGCCATCTGGCAACCCATCCGCCGGCCGCAGCCTGCCGGCGCCCTCATATCCCATCGGTGTTTATCCGCCCGGCCGTATGGCCAGGCGGCAGACATAGTGCGCCTCGCGCACGTAAGGCAGTCTATCGGAAAGGAAGACCATGGCAGGGAAGTACGACGACCTCGCACGCGCCATCGTGGAGAACGTGGGCGGCAAGCAGAACGTCAACAGCGTGACGCATTGCATCACGCGCGTGCGCTTCAAGCTCAAGGACGAGAGCATCGCCAACACCGAGGCCATCGAGAAGCTCGAAGGGGTCATCACGGTGATGAAGGCCAACGGCCAGTATCAGGTCGTGGTGGGCAACAAGGTCGAGGACGTCTTCGACGCGGTGCTCGCGGTTGGCGGCCTGGCCTCCGGCGCCCAGGCCGATGCCACCGAGGAGGCGCCCAAGTCCGCCGGCGCTCTCATCATCAACCTGATCTCGGGCATCTTCCAGCCCATGCTCGGCACCTTTGCCGCCGCGGGCATCATGAAGGGCATCCTGGCGCTTGTCACCTTCCTGGACCAGCAGTTCGGCGGCGGCGCCTTCGCCACCTCCGGCGCCTACACCCTGCTCTACACGATCGCCGACGGCATGTTCTACTTCCTGCCCGCGGTGCTCGCCCTCACCGCGGCGCGCAAGTTCAAGATGAGCGAGTTCACCGCGCTCGCCATCGCGTTCGCGCTGCTGTATCCCACCATGGTGGCCCTCACGGGCGGCGAGGTCATCGGCAGCGTCGACCTCGGGTTCGCGGGTACCTTCTCCTGGTACGCCGACTTCTTCGGCCTGCCCATCATCATGCCCGCCTCCGGCTACACGAGCTCGGTCATCCCGATCGTCCTCATGATCTGGTTCGGCTCGATGGTCGAGCACTGGTGCAAGCGCTGGATGCCCGCCTCGGTCAAGATGTTCTTCATCCCGCTTGTGACCATGAGCATCACCATCGTGCTGGGCTACCTGGTTATCGGCCCGGTTGCCACGCTGATCACCAACATCTTGGGCGAGCTGTTCATGCTCGTGTTCAACCTCCCGTTCGTGGGCGGCGTGCTCGGCAGCGTCGTGGTGGCCGCGTTCTGGATGCCGCTGGTCATCTTCGGCTTCCACTGGAGCCTCGTGCCGATCTGCCTGGTGAACCTCAGCACACTCGGCCATGACTTCATCCTCGCCTCGGTCATCGCGCACTCCTTCTCGCTCGGCGCGGTGCTGTTCGCCATGTACCTCAAAAACAGGACCAGGCCTTCCGCGGCATCGCGCTGCCGGCCATGATCTCGGCGTTCTTCTTCGGTGTCACCGAGCCGGCCATCTACGGCGTGGCGCTGCCCGACAAGAAGGCCTTCGTGAATGCCTGCATCGGCTCGGCCGTGGGCGGCCTGATCATCGGCCTCACCGGCGCGCTCGTCTACATGCAGGGCGGCCTGGGCGTGTTCAACTGGCTGTCGTTCATCGACTCCGCCACCGTCGGCATGACTCATATGGTGTGGGCCATCGTGGCCTCGCTCGCCGGCGCCGTCGTGGGCTTCGTGCTCGAGTTCGCCACCTACAAGCCCGCGCAGAACTAACGGCAGCTGCGCGTTGACGGCATGCGGCGCGCCGCGGCCTTTGCGCCGGGCGCGCCGCGGACGCGTTTGAAAGGAGTTTTCATGGCACAGTTTCCCGAGGGCTTCCTGTGGGGAGGCGCCACCGCCGCCAACCAGTGCGAGGGCGGCTACAACGAGGACGGCAAGGGGCTGGGCGTGCCGGACATCATGACCGGCGGCACGGTGAGCGAGCCGCGCCACATCACCGACGGCATCCTGCCCGGCCGGCACTATCCCAGCCATGAGGCGGTGGACATGTACCACCGCTATCTCGACGACATCAAGCTGTTCGGCGAGATGGGCTTCAAGTGCTACCGGATGTCCATCAACTGGAGCCGTATCTTCCCGCAGGGCGATGAGGCCGAGCCGAACCAGGCGGGCCTGGACTTCTACCGCCGCGTGTTCGAGGCGTGCCGTGCCGAGGGCATCGAGCCCATGGTCACGCTGTCGCACTACGAGCTGCCCTACGGCCTGTCCAAGACCTACGGCGGCTGGAAGAACCCGCAGCTCATCGAGTTCTACCTCACCTACGCCCGCACCGTCATGACCGCGTACAAGGGCCTGGTGCGCTACTGGCTCACGTTCAACGAGATCAACTGCCTGCTCATGGGCGGCTTCGGCGCCGTGATGGGCGGCGGCATGGTGCCTGCGGGGCGTCAGGACACGCCTATGGTGTTCGGCGCCTGCGACTGGGATGACCCCCAGGCCCGCTTCACCGCCCTGCACAACCAGTTTTTGGCGAGCGCCCGCTGCGTGGTCATGGCGCACGAGATCGACGCCGAGAACAAGGTGGGCTGCATGATCGCCGGCAACGCCTGCTACCCGCGCACCTGCAACCCCGATGACGTGCTCGCCGCCCAGCGTCAGCAGCGCGAGAAGAACTTCTACTGCGGCGATGTGCAGGTTCGCGGCGCCTATCCGGCGTGGGCCCCGGCGCTGTGGGCGCGCGAGGGCGTGCGCGTGGAGGTGACGCCGGCGGACGCCGCCACGCTCAAGGCCGGCACCGTGGACTTCTATTCGTTCAGCTACTACATGAGCTCCACCGCCTCCACCGATCCGGAGCTGCTGGAGGGCGGCAACATCTTCGGCGGCGCGGGCAACCCCTACCTGGAAAAGAGCGCCTGGGGCTGGGCGATCGACCCTAAGGGCCTGAGGTACTACCTGGAGGAGGTCTACGACCGTTACCAGATCCCGCTCATGATCGTGGAAAACGGCCTGGGCGCGGCCGACGAGGTCGCCCCCGACGGCGCGATCCACGACCCGTACCGCATCGACTACCTGCGTTCGCACATCGAGCAGATGTCCGAGGCGATCGAGGCAGGCGTGGACCTCATGGGCTACACCATGTGGGGCTGCATCGATCTGGTGAGCGCCTCGACCGGCGAGATGAAGAAGCGCTACGGCTTCATCTACGTGGACAAGGACAACGACGGCGCGGGCACGCTCGCGCGCAGCCGCAAGGACAGCTTCTACTGGTACAAAAACGTCATCGCCACCAACGGCGCCGACCTGTCCTGATAGACGCCGCCCCATCCGCCGCGGGACCGGGCCCGGCGCGCCGTGCGGCACCCGGGCGGTTATCGCGTATACTGGTATGTATATGCCGACACGTGTTGCGTGGCGGTGTGAGTACACAAGGAGGAACATCATGGGTCTGTTCGATATGTTCAAGAAGAAGGACGCACCGGCCGCTCCGGCCACGCCTGCGAGCGTCTCCGCCGCAGCTGCCGCCGACGTGCTGTGCGCCCCGGTTGCGGGTCGCGCCATCAAGATGACCGACGTCCCCGATCCGGTGTTCGGCGGCGAGGTCCTGGGCAAGGGCTGCGCCGTGTGGCCGTCCGAGGAGGTCGTCTACGCTCCGGTGTCCGGCACCGTCACGGTGACCATGGGGCATGCGGTGGGCATCATGTCCACCGACGGCATCGAGGTCCTCGTGCACGTGGGCGTGGACACCGTCAACCTGCAGGGCAAGGGATTCACGGGCTACGTGTCCCAGGGCGATACCGTCGAGGCCGGCCAGCCGGTGCTCAAGATGGATCGCGGCGTGATCGCCGAGGCCGGCTACAAGGACTGCGTGGTGCTGGCTGTGTCCAACACCGCCGAGTTCGAGGCCGTTGAGATGACGGTGGAGCCCGAGGCCGAGGTCGAGGCCGGCGCGCAGGTGCTCAAGGTCACCCGCAAGTAGGCCGCCTGCGATGGTTTCGATCGCCCATACCATCCGTGATGTCGAGGGCCTGCACGCCCGCCCGGTGGCCGCGATCGTGGCCGCGACGCGTCCATGGACAAGCGCGGTGCGCGTGAGCGTGGGCGAGCGGGTGTGCGACGGGCGCGACCTGATGGGCCTGATGGGGCTTGGCGCGCGCCGCGGCGATGTGCTCACCGTCGAGGTCGAGGGGCCCGACGAAGCCCAGGCTGCCGAGGCGCTGCGCGCGGTGTTCTCGTTTTGATGTGAGGCGCGGGCGGCCCAGGTGCTGTCCGCGCCTTCGTTGTGCGCGGGCGTGTTCGCGCAGCGTGGCGTCCGCGTCCGGCCCGCGCGGCCGCGCCCGTGCCCGCACAAGGCCCGTTTCGAACGTGTATCCCGCCGTACTCTACTGACGTGGAGTGCGGCGGGATAGCTATAATAGGCGTCCTAGCACGCTTCATATGCATGACCAACCAACGGGGAGGAGCACCATGGCGCTCACCGAGCAGGATGTGCGCGGCCTTGCCGCCTATGCGCACATCGCACTTGAGGGGGATGAGCTTGAGCAGATGACGGCGTATCTCAACGATGCGGTCGGGCTGCTCGAGCCCATACTCGCCTATGCCGACGATGACGTCGAGCCCACCTTTCATCCAATCGGGGAGCTTGCCAACGTGGTGCGCCCCGACGCCGTCGACACCGAGCGGGCGTTGCCGCGCGATGCGGCCCTGGGCAATGCCGGCGCCGCGCGCGACGGCCAGTTCCGCGTTCCGGCGATCCTGGGCGGTGAGTAGATGGCATCGATCGATTTGCTTACCGCGGCCCAGATCGCCGCGGGCGTGGCGGCCGGCACATTCAGCGCGGCGGAGGTGGCCCGTGCCGCCCTGGACGCCATCGAGGCCCGCGATGGGGATGTCCAGGCCTTCCTGCAGGTGACGCCCGAGCTTGCCTTGGAGGCGGCCGCTCGGGTGGATGCCGCCCGCGCCGCCGGCGCGCCCTTGCCGCCGCTTGCGGGCGTGCCCGTGGCCATCAAGGACAACATGAACCTGGTGGGCACGCGCACCACCTGCGCCTCGCGCATGCTCGAGCGCTATGAGTCCCCCTTCACGGCCACCTGCGTGCAGCGCGTGGTCGAGGCGGGCTGCCTGCCGATGGGCAAGGCCAACATGGACGAGTTCGCGTTCGGCTCCTCCACGGAGTCCAGCGCGTTCCGATGCACGAGCAACCCCTGGGACCTCGCCCGCGTGCCCGGCGGCTCGTCGGGCGGCTCGGCGGCGGCGGTGGCGGCGGGCATGAGCACGCTGGCGCTCGGCTCCGACACGGGCGGCTCGATCCGTCAGCCCGCCTCGCTGTGCGGCGTGGTGGGGATGAAGCCCACCTACGGCGTGGTGAGCCGCTACGGCGTGGTGGCCTTCGGCTCCTCGCTCGACCAGGTGGGTCCCTTCGGCCGCACGGTCGAGGACGTGGCGCTGTGCATGAACGCGCTCACCGCCTGCGGTCGCGACCCGCTCGACGCCACCTCCCAGGAGTTCGCGCGCGACTTCACCGCCGCGCTCTCGGCCCCGCTTGCCGGTACGCGCGT
>ENA-OQMN01000063-OQMN01000063.1-human-gut-metagenome-genome-assembly--contig:-NODE-63-length-38555-cov-9.300068_pt1 | contig 38555 bp, 32 predicted proteins | sample MGYA00242765_ERZ504861 | MGnify/ENA primary metagenome ERZ504861 (study PRJEB26092, sample SAMD00036417) | human gut metagenome | host: Homo sapiens | study: EMG produced TPA metagenomics assembly of... | reverse complement strand
GGATCATCTCCCGGTTGGAGCACACCGTGTCCACCATGAGCTCCACCAGCTCGTCCAGGCGGTCACGGTCAAGGCGGTGGTTCTGGATGAGGCAGTCATACTCGATGTTCTCCAAAATCAATTCCCGATAGCTTTCCCGTTCCCGCATCCGGTCCCGTCCTTTCCGGTCCGAGCCCCTGGGGGTTTGGGGGATTGATTGGACAGGATTTGATCCTTCCGTACTTGATAGATCTTTTTTTGATTTTTCTTTACTTGATCTATTAGTATTTAATTGTGCGGGGTTTCCCTGTTCAGGTTCTTCCAAGACAGGGGAAGCCTGTTCAGGATTATCCAAGACTGGATTTTCCCGTTCAGGTTTTTGCGGTTTTGGTTCCGGCGGTCTGGGCTGCTCCAGGATGGTGTACTCGATGGCGCCGAGCTGGCCGTTGGGGTTGCGGACCCGCTGGCGGATCACATAGCCGTGTTCCTCCAGCTCCCGCACCCCGGCGCAGATACTGTCAACGCCATCCTTGCAGATCCGGGCCAGCCCCTTGTTTCCCTGTTCAGGTTCCTCCGGCAGGAAGAGCATGAGGGAGAGAAGGCCCTTCGCTTTCAGCGAAAGCGACCTGTCCCGCAGGTGATGGTTGGACATCACCGTGTAATCGCGGGTTTTCTCAATGCGGAATACCGCCATATTGGATACCTCCTTCCCTCGGTTTTGAAAAGCGTTCGTTTCGGCGGGGTTGCGCCCCTGTATCGCCGCCCGGCCTCCCATGAGGGAAAGAATATGGGCGGCTTCATTTGCGCCGCCCACAGGCGAAAAATAAGGGGATTTACCACCCGTTTTCATACAGTTTTGCGTGCCCGCAGCAGGGCATAAAAAACGCCACAGGTTTGTGTTACCCATGGCGTTGCCCAGGCAGATGGCCGGCCTGTATTCAGTTATAAGGTCACGGGGCGGAGGCCCCGATTGACGGGTGCTGTACCCATATCTCGGCATTTCGTGGTCTTTCAGCGTGTCAAGGCTCACTCAACAGTAGTAAAATCGTAGTAAATGAGGTGGTTTTGACCTGTCTGAAATGCCCGTGGATACAGTGTTTTCAAGGGATAATCAGGTTTCGGCTTGATTTTTAATTAAAAAGTGTAGACCTTCTCTGGCAAATGCCACTTCCGATCCAGAATTTCGGGCATATCCTGACCGATCTCGTGGATGCAGTTCTTGTGGGCGATGAGCTTGCGCTTGACGTCCTCAGGCTTCAGCGGGCGGCGCAGCAGGGGGGGATCCGGCAGATAGAGCTGACCGGCTGCCGGATAGTTGCTGGCACGCCGGTAAGCGTCGATCTTCTGCAATCCTTGCTGATTCATACGCAGCTCTTCTTTACCTTCCCTTATTATTATGCAAACGGATTTTCTGTGGGATACGGCAGGCTCTTGGGCTGGTTGTAGGCAATGTCCGCAATGCCGAGGAACTTGAACACTTCAAACAGCGTCTTGCCATAGTGACCGAAGGCAACGGCACCGTGGTGCGGGTAGCGCTTCTGAATCAGGACATGGCGGTAGAAACGGCCCATCTCGGGAATGGCGAAGATGGCGATGCCGCCGAAAGACCGCGTTGCAACGGGTAAAATTTCACCCTGAGCGATGTAGGCGCGCAGCTGGCCTTCGCTGTCGCACTGCAAACGGTAGAACGTGATGTCGGACGGCGCAATGTCGCCTTCCAGCGTGCCGCGGGTGAAATCGGGGTCGCTGCCGGCGGGCTCCAGCAGGCGGTGCTGGATGAGCTGGTACTTGACGGCGCGGTCACTGCACATCTTGCAGGATGGCGTGTTGCCGCAGTGGAAGCCCATGAAGGTATCTGTCAGCTTGTAATTGAACTTGCCGGTGATGTCCTCATCATAAATGTACTTGGGCACACTGTTGTTGATGTCCAGCAGGGTGACGGTGTCGCCGGAGGCGCACATACCGATGTACTCGGACAGGGCACCGTAAATATCGACCTCGCAGGCCACGGGGATGCCGCGGCTGGCAAGGCGGGAGTTGACGTAGCAAGGCTCAAACCCGAACTGCGACGGGAAAGCGGGCCAGCACTTATCAGCAAAAGCAACATATTTTTTGCTGCCCTTGTGGTTCTCGGCCCAGTCGAGCAGGGTCAGCTCAAACTGCGCCATGCGGGTCAGCAGGTCGGGGTAATAGTGCCCCTCGCCCATCTCGGCGGCCATGTCCTTGCAGACGTCCGCGATGCGCGGGTCGCCCGCATGCTCTTTGTAGGAAACGAGCAGGTCCAGCTCGGAGTTTTCCTCGATCTCAACACCCAGCTCATACAGGCCCTTGATAGGGGCATTGCAGGCGAAGAAGTCCTGCGGGCGCGGGCCGAAGGTGATGATTTTCAAATCACGCACGCCAAGAATGGTGCGGGCAATCGGCACAAACTCGGCGATCTTGTCGGCGATCTCCTCGGCGGTGCCGACGGGATACTCGGGGATATAGCCCTTGAGGTGGCGCATACCGAGGTTGTAGGAGCAGTTCAGCATACCGCAGTAGGCATCTCCGCGGCCATTGATCATGTCGCCGTCACCCTCGGCTGCCGCTACGAACATGCAGGGGCCGTCAAAGTGTTTGGCAATCAGCGTTTCGGGCGTTTCGGGGCCGAAGTTGCCGAGGAATACGGTCAGCGCGTTGCAGCCTGCGGCGGTGACTTCGGCCACGGCTTTTTGCATGTCGTGCTCGTTCTCGACAGTGGTCTTGCACTCGTACAGGTCAGTGCCCTTGGCGGCGCAGGCGGCAGAGATAGCAGCGCGGCGCTTCTCGCTCAGAGCGATGGGGAAACAGTCACGGCTGACGGCAATGATGCCGAGCTTGACCTCGGGGATGTTGGATGATTTCATGGTTTTGCCTCCTATATATTTACACATTGTGCAATGGCGGCGCCCCTACGGGGATGCCGTGGAACTTTCCTGTATCGTAGGGGAGCATTCTATATGCTCCCGCAAAGGCTGCTCCTAAATATGTGCGTTTTCCCCCGACCAATCCGACATACGCCCCGGCCTTGGCCTCGGCGCTGTCGGATGGCGAGCAGCCACTTGTTGCAGGCCCACAGCTGCGGGTCATCGCCGCCGTCATTCTTGATGGCGGGCTTTGCGGTATTGGTGCCTTTGGGCAGGGCGACCAGCACGCGGAAGCCCTTGGCTGCGTCCACATGGCAGGGCGCGTAGTGCAGCGTCGTGGCGTAGACTTCCACCAGTGTGCCTGCCGGGACGCGGAACGCCTTGACCTTGGCGGTGTCCAGCTTGCCGCCCGCGATTTCCTCCTGTCTGGCAAGCAACAGCACAAAATCTTCGGTACCCAGATTGAACTCGCTGTCGCGGTGGTATTCCAGGCAGTTCAAATAGGTGTTGTGACCGTTGCACCAGCCCAGTTGGCAGGGCATGCCGCCGAAAAGATGCTCCGACACTTCGACGGCGGTGGGCAGTTCCTGCAGGGCTGCGTCCTCGGCCACATAATCCGTAGCTGCGGGCAGCGGGGTGTTTGCCAAGGCGGCCAAAATTTCCGCTTTGGCGGTATCCAGCCCGGTCACAACGCGGCCATAGGGCTTGAATTCCGGGTCGGTTACAGAAAAAATCTTCATTGCAGTGCCTCCATTTCCGCAAAGGATACTTTCAGTGCCGGGTACAGCTTGCGCCACACGGCGTAGCGCGCGTTGTATTTTTCGACGAGCGCGGCGTCCGGCTGGGTTGTGCTCTTGGCGTGGACGAGCGCCTTGGCGCAGGCCTGCACGCTTGGGTATGCCCCGCAGGCCACCGCCGCCAGCATCGCGCCGCCGTAGCCGGGGCCTTGCTCGGTCTGGGGCAGCGTCAGCGGGATGCCCAGCACGTTCGCCAAAATCTCCCGCCACAGCGGGCTTTTGGCACCGCCGCCGCAGAGCGTGCTGGCTTTAATCTTCACGCCTTGTGCCCGCGCAATCTCCACACAATCGCGAATCGCAAACGCCACACCTTCCAGCACCGCCTGGGTCAGCGCGGCACGCGGGGTGTCCATCCGCAGCCCGACGAACGCACCGCGCGAGGCAGGATCGTTGTGGGGGCTGCGTTCGCCCATCAGGTAGGGCAGGAAGTAGACGTCGTTCGCGCCCAGCTTGTCCGCCGTAATGGGTGTCTGCTCGGCAGCGTAGTCAGTGGTGTGCAGCACTTCTTCGCTCCACCACTTGTTGCAGGACGCAGCCGAGAGGATGCAGCCCATCAAATGATACCCTCCGTCCGCGTGGGCGAAACTGTGCAGGGCGTTCTGCTTGTCGACGCCGAACGTATCGCTGGTGATGAACACCGTGCCCGATGTGCCCAAGGAAATATTGCACTTACCGCCGCCCACCGCACCGCAGCCGACAGCCGCAGCGGCGTTATCGCCCGCGCCCGCGCAAACGACGACATCCGCAGGAAGGCCCAGCGTTTGGGCGGCTTCGGCAGTCAGTGTGCCGACGGGCTGCCAGCTCTCAAACAGCTTCGGCAGCTGGGATTCCTGCACGCCGCAGATGTCCAGCATTTCCTTGCTCCAGCATTTGTGCTCCACGTCCAACAGCAGCATGCCCGATGCGTCGGAATAGTCGGTGCAGTGGACGCCGGTCAGCTTATAGTTGATGTAATCCTTCGGCAGCATGATTTTTTCGATGCGGGCGAAGTTGTCCGGCTCGTTCTCCCGCATCCAAAGCAGTTTGGGTGCGGTGAAGCCTGCAAAGGCGATGTTTGCGGTGTAACGGCTCAGCTTGTCTTTGCCGATAACGCCGTTTAAGTAGTCGACCTGCCTTTGGGTGCGGCCATCGTTCCAAAGGATGCAGGGGCGGATAACCGCGTCATTTTTGTCCAGCACCACCAGCCCATGCATCTGGCCGCCCGCGCCGATGCCCTTGACCTGAGACGCATCAAACCCGTCCAGCAGCGCGGGGATGCCGTCGCAGACCGCCGCCCACCAATCGGCGGGGTCCTGCTCGCTCCAACCGGCATGCGGGAAGGCAATCGGGTATTCCCGGCTGACGATGTTGGCAATGCTGCCCGTTTCGTCCATCAGCAGCAGCTTCACCGCAGAGGTGCCGAGGTCGATCCCAATATAGTACATATCTTTGTCTCCTCCTTACGGAAGATTTATCCGTTGACGCCAAAAACTTTTGTATAGTCGGCCTTGAACTTCTCAATGCCGGCATCGGTCAGCGGATGGTGAAGCATCTGCTCGATGACCTTGTACGGCACCGTGGCAATGTCGGCACCGGCCAGGGCACAGTCGGTCACATGGATGGGATTGCGCACGCTGGCGGCGATGATTTGAGTCTCGATGTCCGGATAGTTCAGGAATATATCGTGGATAGTCTCGATCAGATCAATGCCTGGCTGGCCGATGTCATCGAGACGCCCCAAAAACGGGCTGACATACGTGGCGCCCGCGCGGGCTGCCAGCAGCGCCTGGTTGGCGCTGAAAATCAGTGTGCAGTTCGTGGGGATGCCCTCGCCGGACAGCACCTTGATGGCCTTTAACCCCTCGGCGGTCATGGGGATTTTGACAACCATGTGATTCGGGTCCAGCGCGTAGATGGCGCGGCCCTCGGTGATCATGTCCTCGGCATCGGTTGTGGTCGCCTTGACCTCGCCGGAGATGGGGCCGTCCACGATGGTGGCAATCTCTTTCAACGTTTCGGCGTAGTCGCGGCCCTCTTTGGCAATCAGGCTGGGGTTTGTGGTGACACCGGCGATAATGCCCATGTCGTTGGCACGACGGATCTCGTCGACGTTGGCGGTATCAATGTAAAATTTCATACGGTAAAACCTCCTTATTTCTGGCCGTAATAGGCGTTGGGTCCGTGTTTTCTCATAAAGTGCTTGTCCAAAACATGCTGTGGGGCAGGCTGTGCATCGGGGTCAATGGTCAGGGTCAAAATTGCCATCTTTGCGACTTCTTCCAGCACAACAGCGTGGTAGACAGCCTGTGCCGCGTCTTTGCCCCAGGTAAAGGGACCGTGGCTGGCACAGAGAACACCGGGTACATGCACCGGGTCAATGCCGCGGTTTTGGAACGTCTCGATGATGACCTTGCCGGTGTTCTTCTCGTAGTCCTCGTCAATCTCTCCAGGCGTCAGCTCCCGCGTGCAGGGGACAGGGCCGTAAAAATAGTCGGCGTGGGTCGTGCCAAAGGCGGGCAGGTCGCGCCGCGCCTGGGCAAAGGCTACTGCGTGGGTCGAGTGGGTGTGTACGATGCCGCCCAGCGCCGAGAACGCCTTGTACAGTTCCAGATGCGTTTTCGTGTCGCTGCTGGGCTTTAGCTCGCCCTCGATCTTGTTGCCGTTCAAATCCATGACAACGAGCATTTCCGGTGTAAGTTCGTCGTATTCCACGCCGGACGGCTTGATGACAAACAGGCCCTTCTCGCGGTCAATGCCCGAGACATTGCCCCAGGTGTAGGTTACAAGTCCTCGGCGGGGCAATTCCATATTGGCTTCATAAACTTGCTGCTTTAATGCTTCCAGCATAGGTTATCCTTTCCGTTTTAACGCTAAATCGTTCAAGAACAGCTGCTGTTCCCGACTTTCCGCCGCTGGCTGGCGTTGCCCGGAAGCCGGCGCATACAAGCCCTTAGGCAATACCGCATAATTCCCGCCTTACGGCTTAAGCACCGCTCCGGCGGCTGCGGCACGGCATCTGCGTTGCCAAAATGCTCGATAAGACATCCAGTATTATCTGCGCTTTTGGCTTAGCAGCTGCCGCACCTCGCTCGCCGTATCGGCACTTAGAATTATGCGGTATTGCCCTTATTTTACAACGGCGCGCTCGGCTTTCAGCGCGGTTTGGTATTGGGTCAAAAAGGCGGCAAACCCGGACTGCTCGGCAGGGTCGGGGAACAGGGTCGTGCTTTGGGCGTCGGCAAAAACGCAGCGGTTCAAATACGCGGCCAGCGCTTCGCCGTCGGCGCGGTGCAGACGATACGCAGCCAGCAGGGCCATGCCGTAGGAACCGCCCTCACCGGCTGTTTCCATGCAGGTCACAGGCGCGCCCGCCGCCGCAGCCAGATACCGCTGTGCCACGCCCGGCGTTTTGAAGATGCCGCCGTGGCCGAGCAGGGTATTCACAGCCACATTTTCTTTGCGCAAAATTTCCAGCCCCATCGCCAACGTGGCAAAGGCAGAATAGATGTTGGCGCGCATAAAGTTGGCCAGCGTAAACGCACTGTCCGGGCGGCGCAGCAGCAGGGGGACGCCCGCGTCCAAGTGGGTGACGCTCTCACCGGAAATGTAGTTGACGGGCGTGATGCCACCGCAGTCAGGCGCACCGTGCAGCGATTCGTTAAACAGGAGGGTAAACAGCGCGCCTTTGTCGATGCCTGCCCCGCACAGTGCCGCGCTCTCGGCCAGCAGATCGACCCAGGCGTTCAAATCGCTGGTGCAGTTGTTGCAGTGGACCATGGCGACCGCCTCGCCGTCGGGGGTCGTGACCATGTCGATTTCCGGGTAGACCTTGGACAGCGGCTTTTCCAGGACGACCATGGCAAAAATGCTGGTGCCTGCGCTGACATTGCCGGTGCGCGGGGCGACACTGTTTGTTGCCACCATGCCGGTGCCGGCGTCGCCCTCCGGTGGGCAGAACGGTATGCCGGGCTGCAGCGTGCCGGTGGGGTCGAGCCGCTTCGCCCCCTCGACGGTCAGCATACCGGCGTCCTCGCCTGCGGGCAAAACGGTAGGCAGCAGTTTGACAAGATCCACGGGGCAGCCTTGATTGTCTGCCAGCGCGTTAAATTTTGCGAGCATTGCGGCATCATACCCGCCGGTGGTGCTGTCAATCGGGAACATGCCGCTGGCATCGCCTTCGCCCAGCACCTTGCGCCCGGTCAGCTGCCAGTGTACATAGCCTGCCAGCGTGGTGAAAAAGTCCAGCTGCGGCAGGTGTGGCTCGCGGTTCAGCATGGCTTGGTACAGGTGTGCTGCGCTCCACCGCTGCGGGATGTTGAACCCGAACGCCGAGGTCAACTCTTCTGCTGCCGCGCCGGTCATCGTGTTGCGCCATGTGCGGAACGGTACCAGCAGCTTGCCCGCAGCATCAAACGCCAGATACCCATGCATCATAGCCGAAACGCCAATGCACCCCACTGTGGTCAGCGGCTGGCCACACTTGGCCAGCACATCCGCAGCCAATGCCGCGTAGGCAGCCTGCACACCCTGCCAGACTTCCTCCAGCGGGTAGGTCCAGATGCTGTTTTCCAGCCGGTTCTCCCAGGTAAAATCGCCCTGGGCCACAGGCTTGCAGGTATCGCCCACAAGCACAGCTTTGATGCGGGTGGAACCCAACTCAATGCCGAGAGAACACTGCTTTAAGTCAATCATAGGGATCCTCCTTGACAAAATAAAGGATGGTCTTTATCATAAAACTATCTTAATGTTCGGAAAGGAACGCACCCATGGGAACCGTTTTCAATAAAAAGGAGCTTTTGGTCCTCTTGCAGGATTTTCACTGCCTTACGGGGCTGCGCTCCGCCGTTTTTGATTCGTATGGAATCGAAGTGCTTGCCTATCCGCCGGAACTGCCAGCTTATTGCCGCTTGATCCGCAGTGTGCCCGATGGCAAGACCGGCTGTTACCTGTGTGACCAGGCGGCTTGCCGCAAGGCAACGCGGCAAAAGCAGACGATCATCTACCCCTGCCATGCGGGGTTGATCGAAGTGATCACGCCGGTTCAGATCGATGGTGCTGTTGTGGGTTTTTTGCTGTTGAGCCACATTGTACAGGGGGCCGATGAGCAGAGCGAGTGGAACTATGCGCAAAAATGCTGCTCGGCTTACGCAATTGATAAAACGGCACTGCAAAAAGCCTATAATGCCTTGCCGCGTACGCCCTATCCGGTGCTGAAATCAGCAGCGGATCTGCTGGCTTTGGCGGCGGCTGCATTGTACCAAAAGGGACTGACGCGGTTGGCAGCGGGCAGTGCGCAGGAAAAACTGAGCCGCTACCTGGCGAAACATCTGGATGAGACATTGACAAACAAAACGATCTGCCGTGATCTTTCGTTAAGCCGTACCGGGCTGTACTATCTTTCCCGGCAGCTCTATGGCTGCGGCATCAACGAGCAGATCACGCACCTGCGCATCCAAAAAGCGATGAAGCTTCTTTGCGATACGAATCTGTCCAATGCACAGATCTGCCAGCAGATCGGATTCCTAGATGACAATTACTTTTATCGTGTTTTCCGTAAACAAACCGGTCTGACACCACGCCAGTACCGTGATTCTATCTTAGCAGATACAGCAAAGACTGAGTAGAGACGATTGTTTTCAATACTGGATTATTGTTCAAACAATTCTGAGGAAAGCGGCAATATTGAATTGTGGCCGGTGACGTGCTATAATAAACCTACATACGGTAAGCCGGCACGGCGCAATTTTGACCGCTGCCTTACGGAAAATTCGCAGCTGCGGAGTATAAACTGCTATGAAAAAATATAAGATCACGGTGGCCGGGACCGGCTATGTGGGGCTTTCGATTGCCACGCTGCTTTCCCAGCACCATCATGTGACGGCGGTGGATATCCTGCCGGAAAAGGTCGTATTGATCAACGCGCGCAAATCGCCGATCCGGGATGACTACATCGAGAAATATCTGGCAGAGAAGGAGCTGGATCTGACCGCTACGCTGGACGCAAAGGCAGCCTACGCCGATGTGCCGGAAAATCTCATCGAGGCCATTGTGGAGTCCAACCGCACCCGCAAGGACTTCATCGCTGACCGCGTGCTGAAGCTGGCCGGGTACTACGGATACGATCAGGAAAATGAGTTTGACGAAAGCCGCGAAAGGCCCGTCACGATCGGCGTCTACCGCCTGACGATGAAGAGCAACAGCGACAACTTCCGCCAAAGCTCGATTCAGGGCGTCATGAAGCGCATCAAGGCCAAGGGCGCACAGGTCATCATCTATGAGCCTACGCTGGAGGACGGTAAGACCTTCTTCGGTTCGGCAGTGGTCAACGATCTGGACAAATTCAAGCGGCAGAGTCAGGCCATTCTGGCCAACCGCTACGATGCCTGCCTCAACGATGTGCAGGACAAGGTCTACACAAGAGATCTATTCGGCAGAGACTGAAACGCCTTTCTTCCGCTTTTTGACAGTGGAGTAAGGCTCTCCATGCCATTACCGCACAATATCCCTGTGACTTTTAAAGAGAGGAACGCCTGTTATATGAAATATGATTATCTGGTAGTCGGCTCCGGTCTGTACGGTGCCATCTTCGCCCATGAGGCCAAGGCCCACGGCAAATCCGTGCTGGTCGTGGATAAGCGCCCCAACATTGCGGGCAACATTTATACCGAGAACATCGAGGGTATCAACGTCCATAAGTATGGTGCGCACATCTTCCACACCAACAACAAAAAGGTCTGGAACTATATCACCCGGTTTGCCGAGTTCAACCGCTTTACAAACTCTCCCGTTGCCAACTATAAGGGTGAGCTGTATTCGCTGCCCTTCAACATGTATACCTTTAATAAAATGTGGGGCGTCGTCACACCGGAGGAGGCAGCCGCCAAAATTGAGGAGCAGCGCCGTGAGATCACCCACGAGCCGCAGAACCTTGAGGAGCAGGCCATCTCCCTTGTAGGCCGCGACATTTATGAAAAGCTCATCAAGGGCTACACCGAAAAGCAGTGGGGCCGCGATTGCAAGGACCTGCCGGCATTTATCATCAAGCGCCTGCCTGTGCGGCTGACCTTTGACAACAACTATTTCAACGCGCTGTATCAGGGCATTCCCATCGGCGGCTACACCAAGATGATCGCCAATCTTCTGGACGGCATCGAGGTGCGGCTGAACACCGATTACCTTGAAAACAAGGCCGCGCTGGACGCACTGGCTGACAAAATCGTCTACACCGGCCCGATTGACGCTTATTTTGACTACAAACTCGGCACGTTGGAGTACCGCTCCGTCCGGTTTGAGAATGAGCTGCTCGACAAGCCCAGCTTCCAGGGCAACGCCGCCGTCAACTACACGGACCGCGAGACGCCGTGGACCCGCATCATCGAGCACAAATGGTTCGAGTTCGGCAAGGACGAGAACGGAAACGACCTGCCCAAAACGATCATCAGCCGCGAGTATTCCTCCGAGTGGAAGCCCGGTGACGAGCCGTATTACCCCGTCAACGATGCTAAAAACGGCGCACTGTATGCCGAGTACAAGAAGCTGGCCGACGCCGAGTCGAAGGTCATCTTCGGCGGACGCCTGGGTGAGTACAAGTATTACGACATGGATCAGGTTATCGCCGCCGTGCTGGACCGCTGCGAAAGCGAACTGCACTAAAGTATAGCCAAACGAAATTTCAAAATGTAAAAGGCAGCAAAGCAGACCCCACATATTCGGGGGTTACTTTGCTGCCCTTTTTTATTTGCTCAATCCGCTGGCGCCGCTTGCCACGACGCCGCCGTCCATAAGAATGTCTGCTCCGGTCAGGAAGCCCAGCCGCTCATCCAGAAGAAGCGCAAACAAAGCGGCGATTTCTTCCGGCTTTCCGTTGCGCTTGAGAGCAGAGTATTTTTTGAATACATCCGCCTGCCCGCTTTCCAGTGCGCCCATCGGCGTGTCAAAGTTGCCGGGTGTCACACTCAGGCAACGCACATTTTTCTCGCCAAAGCGTGCGGCATCGGTCTTAGCAAACCAAATTACAAAATGCTTGCTGATGGCGTAGGCCAGACCCGGGCGGGCATCCTTAGGGGCAATGCCTGCCCGCGCCACCAGCTTTTTGATGAATTTTTCACGGTCGGTGCGCGCCAGCTTGTACGCACCCTTGGGCATGACAAACTGCGGGGCAAGGTAGGCGCTCATGCTGGAGGTGTCGATCACACAGCCGCCCGGCGCCATGACCTCATAAAAGGCATCGTTGATATTCACCGTACCCAGCGCATTGCCGCGCAAAATCTTTTCAGCATCGCCCATGTGAGGGCTAAGGCCCGCAATGTGCAATACCGCTTTTACTTCGCCGCATTCGGCGGCGTGTTTGGCCAGCGCAAAACAGCTTTCACGGTCGGAAACATCACAGCTGAACGCCTCAGCCTCGCCGCCTGCACTGCGCAGATCGTTGACTGCCTTTTCCAGCTTGGACGCCGTGCGCCCCACCAAAATCGTGTAATATCCTTCTTCACAGACGAGCTTCGCCGTGGCAAGTCCCATCCCGCTGCCACCGCCTGTGATAACGCAAACCTTTTTCATAATAGGCACCCCCTTTTCTTTGTGTCAGTGCAGGGAATCCAGTGCGTGGAGATAGCACTCCCACTGCTGGTCATTCATTTGCATAAGCTTGCAGATAGATTCATACAGCTTCTTCATGCGATTTTTCCCTCCTGCTTGAGCCATACTGCGAGATCATGCAGTGTTTCCTTGTAGGGACGCGGGGCAAAGCCAAGCTCATTTTTTGCCTTGGAGCAGTCAAAATGGTTGTTGCGCTCCAGATTGTAAACGGCAAACTCGGTCAGCACAGCGGGCTTGCCGGTCTTGGCCGCGCGGGCCTCCATCTGCTTGGCGGCAAAATGCGCAAAAGACAGCGGCAGATAAAACAGGCAGCCGCGGCAGCCGGTATCAGCCTTGAGCATCTCACACAGCTCCTTCAGCGAAACCTCGTCATTGGAAAGGATGTAGCACTCGCCCTTGCGCCCGCGGTCAGCGGCGGCAATCGTGCCAGCGGCCAGATCGCGCACATCGACAAGGTTAAACGAACCCTGCATACCGATGGGCATCTCACCGTTCAAAATCTGGATCAGCGTGCGGGTCGTCTGCCCGATGGCGGGGTCGTTGGGGCCAAGAATACCGCTGGGATGCACCACGCAGGCATTCAGCCCGTCAGCGGCGGCGTCCAGCACCTTCTGGGTCGCCATTGCCTTGCTGCGGCTGTACCAGCCGACCACGCGATCATCATCGTAGGGAACAAAGCTGTATACCTCGCGGATGCTCTCGCCCTTAGGCAGCTCAGGGATGGCGCCGGTGCTGGAAACATAGACGAACTTTTTGCACTCCGGGTGATTTTTAGCGGCGTTCAGCATGTTTTCGGTTCCGCCCACATTGACGGCGATGAGCTTTTCACTATAATTCGGGTTGATCGTCACCATGCTCGCGCAGTGGATGCAGACAGTCTGGACGCCCGGCTCCACGGCAAAGAATTTCTCGCAGTCCTCGGCATTGCAGAGGTCACCCTCAAAGATTTCGACGGCCTTCGGCATAAATTTTACAGCGGGGTCGCCCTTCAGCACAAAAGCGCGCACGGCATCACCGCGCTCCAAAAGCTGTGCGCAGACATTAGTGCCCATAAATCCGGCAGCACCGGTGACAAGATAGATGATTTTCATAGCTGTATCCTCCGTTTTCCCGTAGGTTGTTTTTTGTTTCGATGCTCCTAAGGATACACCGCCAAAATAAACCTTTGGTAAACGGGAAGGTTTATCTTTCGTTTATCTTTGCGCTGTACTATAATAGAACTAAGGCAATACCGCATAATTCTAAGTGCCGATACGGCGAGCGAGATGCGGCAGCTGCTAAGCCAAAAGCGCAGATAATACTGGATGCTGCAAAGGTGAGCGCCGCCAGTGGCGGATGCAGCGAACCGAAGCAGGGGCAGCGGTCGCAGAGTGCGAGGGGCTTTTGCCCCGAAGCACGATGCGGGTACCGCAACCCGACATTATCGAGCATTTTGGCAACGCAGATGCCGTGCCGCACACCGAGCCGCAGCGAGGCGCTTCGGAGCGCAACCGCCGCTTGCGGCGGCTCTTGGCGCGGAGATCCGCCGGAGCGGTGCTTAAGCCCTTAGGCGGGAATTGTGCGGTATTGCCCTAAGGAGGATACACGGATGTTTCGTATTTTGATTGCCGAGGATGACCCCAGCACAGCGCGTCTGCTTTGCGCCATTGTAAAGCGAGCGGGCTATGAGCCGCTGATTGCTGCCGACGGTGTGCAGGCGCTGGAACTGCTCGACCACAACCAGATAGACCTGCTGCTCTGCGATGTGATGATGCCCCGGATGGATGGCTTTACCCTGACCAGAACCATCCGGGAAAGCGGCAGCATGCTGCCCATTTTGATGCTGACGGCCAAGGATATGCCGCAGGACAAGCACACGGGTTTTATCGTTGGCACTGATGATTATATGACAAAACCGCCGGACCGGCAGGAGCTTGTGCTGCGCATCAAGGCGCTGCTGCGCCGCGCCCGCATCGTGGATGAACACAAAATCACGATAGGGGATGTCGAGCTGGACTACGACACCCACACCGTGCGGCGCGGCCACGATGCGCAGGTGCTGCCGCCCAAGGAGTTCAACCTTCTATACAAGCTGCTGGCTTACCCGGAAAGGACCTTTACCCGGCTGGAGCTGTTGGATGAGATCTGGGGCATGGACAGCGAAAGTGACGATAAAACGGTAAATGTTCATATAAATCGGCTGCGCACCCGCTTTTACGATTGGCCGGAGTTTGAAATACAGACCATTCGCGGCATCGGCTACCGTGCTATAAAGAAGGTGTGATATGGCGCAATTTGTAAACAAGCTGCGCGACTGCATACGCACCGTAAATTTGACGATGCTGCTGGTGCTGAACCTCTTTTTCATTGTTACACTGAATCTGACTGCTGTGACGGTGCTGGTTGTATTGGAGGCTGACCACGGCTTTTTTATCCAAGACGGCAGCGTCAGCATCGGCGGCGCGCTGGTTATTTTGTATGCCAGCTGTATTTTGATGGCCGTCAGCCTTGTGGTTGCGATTCGCCTTGTGTTAATAAAGCCTATCAAAAACATCATACAGGCGATGAACCGGCTGGCGGCAGGGGACTTCACCGTGCGCCTGCAGCCCGCCGCCCACGGGTATGAGCCCACCGAGATCCGGGAGTTCAAAGCGGCCTTCAACAAAGCGGCGGAGGAGCTTTCCGGCACGGAGCTGCTGCGCAAGGATTTTGTAAATAACTTTTCCCATGAGTTCAAGACGCCCATCGTCAGCATCAGCGGCTTTGCCGACCTGCTGCTGGACGAGGATGTCACCCCGGAGGAGCAGCGCGAGTATCTGCAAATCATCCGCGATGAGAGCAGGCGGCTGGCACAGCTTTCCGGCAGTGTGCTGCTTTTGAATCGTATCGAGGCACAGACCATTCTGACCGACTGTACAGACTTTTCGCTGGATGAGCAGCTGCGCCAGTGCATCCTTGTGACCCGGCAAAAGTGGCGCGATAAGCCGCTGCAGTTTGAGGCCGAGCTGGCCCCCTGCACCTACCATGGCAGCGAAGCGCTGGTAAAGGAGATCTGGCTGAATCTGCTGGATAATGCCGCCAAGTTCAGCCCGGAGAACGGAACCATAAGCGTAACACTGCACTGCGAGCAGGGCAGACCGGTTGTGTCTGTCACGGACCATGGCTGCGGTATGGATGCCGAGACCTGCCGCCATATCTTTGAGCAGTTCTATCAGGGGGACACCAGCCACCGGACGCAGGGCAACGGCTTGGGCCTTGCCATGGCACAAAAAATAGCCGCCCTGCACGGCGGCGCTGTCACTGTGGACAGCCGCCCCGGCAGCGGCAGCTGCTTTACGGTAGTTTTGAAATGAATATTGCCTAATGCCTGTTCAGATCAGCCCGCAGGACCACAGCACGATCCCGCCAAAAAGGCGCCGTCCCTTGCCAAAAGGGACAGCGCACGGTCTGGGCTGTACAGCAGCCCAACATATTTATTATACCATTTTTTGCCCGGAGCGGCAAGCTTGAAACTGCACAAATCTTTCGCTGCATCGTTGGCATATCTGCGAATAGACGAATCCCAGGGGCTGTGGTATAGTATAGTCACAGAAAGAAAACAGCCGGAGATAAGGAGCAGACAACTCCAAGAGAAGCTGATCTTCCAAGGAGAAATGTCATAAGAAATCTCCAAAGAAAGCAAGACACCGGCGGTATTTCGTAAGGAAGGAGGCTCAAGTCCAATGGCAAACTTTAAAGATCCTATTCATCACCGGCGGGCCTGGGCCTGCTGAATGAAAAGGCGCCGCATCCGAAGCCGCAGGTCATAACCTGTACAAAGAATATTGAACGAGATGTCAGGCAGCTTACTTTTAAACAGCAGACCTAGGGGCCGTCATCAAAGACCCCCATGCAACATATAGATCAGGATGAAAGAAGGCTGGTTATCATGACTGGTTCCACGCCACCCAACAGAGGGTATCTGAAATCTACCTGATCCATAAGGAGAAACTCCAATGTACTAAGTGTCAGAGGTTGATCCTCAATCTCAAAGCCTGAAATTCTGCAAAGGGAATGATTTCCCATGAAAATAGGAACCAACTCCGAAAAATAACGAATAAAGGTTATGAGGCTATGACTCCAATCATTTAGGTACTGCCGGGGCGAACGAAAAGTTCGCCCCGGTTTTGTTTGTGTCACGGTCTCCGGCTCATGTAGGGCAAGCTCAAGCGCCTCAAGGCAAACGGACTTGCATTTCCTACCGGATTTTGTTACTATTATTATATTTTCGATTATTAACAGGATTAAAGGAGATAAAACTGCATGAGCGTAAAAACTGTTTCATTACAGGCTGATGCTGCCAACCCGCTTGGATATGAAAAAGAAGGCAAGCTGCTTGTCGGCTTTGCCATTCCCTGCATTATCTCGATGCTGGTGACGTCGCTGTACAACATTGTTGACCAGATCTTTATCGGGCAGGGTGTGGGTCTGCTGGGCAATGCTGCCACCAACATTGCGTTTCCTCTCTCGATTGCCTGCACAGCCATTGCGCTGCTGCTCGGTATCGGCAGTGCGACGAATTTCAGTCTCCAGCTAGGTGCAGGCAATGAAAAGCGTTCTGCTGAATATGCAGGCAACGGCCTGTGTCTGATGGCGCTGTTCGGCACTGTGCTGATGGCGGTCACGCTGCTTTTTCTGACGCCGATGCTGAAATTCTTCGGCGCTACGCCGGATGTTTTGCCCTACGCAGAGGCCTACACCCGTATCACAGCGCTGGGGTTTCCGTTCCTCATTATGAATACCGGCATGAGCAAGCTGATTCTGGCAGACGGCAGCCCGCGCTATTCCATGATGTCGATGCTCATCGGCGCACTTATCAATACGGTCCTTGATCCGCTGTTCATCTTCGGGCTGGATATGGGTATGACCGGTGCTGCGCTTGCCACGATCCTTGGGCAGATTGCATCGTTCTGCATTAGTATGCGGTATCTCTTCCATTTTAAATCCGTACCCTTCTCATGGGGCTGCTTTACGATTGACGGTGACAGAACACGCAAGATCTTCAGCTACGGTGCATCTGCCTGCTTCAACCAGATCGCTATGGCGGTTGTCCAGATCGTTTTGAACAACACCCTTGCACACTACGGTGCACTGTCTATCTACGGCAGCGATATTCCTCTGGCCTGCGCGGGCATCATCTCAAAGGTCAACATGATCTTTATGTCCTTTGTCATCGGCATTTCGCAGGGCGTACAGCCGATCATCGGCTTCAATTACGGTGCTGCGCTCTACCGCCGCGTCAAAAAGAGCTATCTGCTGGCGCTGGCTGTGGCTACCGGGCTTTCTCTGGCAGCGTTTGCCTGCTTCCAGCTTTTCCCGCGGCAGATCATCAGTATTTTCGGCACCGGCAGCGAGATGTACTACCAGTTTTCGGAGCGGTACTTCCGCATTTATATGTTCCTGACGCTGATCAACGGCATCCAGCCGGTCACCTCCAACTTCTTCAACTCGATTGGCAAGGCGCGCCTCGGCGTATTCATGTCCCTGACACGCCAAATTTTGTTCCTGCTGCCGCTCATCGTCATCTTCCCGCTCTTTGTGGGCATTGACGGCGTCATGTACGCAGGCCCCATTGCGGACGGCGCTGCCGCCATTGTCTGCGGCCTTTTCACTGTGCGTGAGCTGCGGGAGCTGACCCGCCTGCAGCAAAAAACTGAAAAAACAAACTGAGGCACCTGCAAAGCGCCCCCGCATCACTGTGCGGGGGCGCTTTGCTGTCCCGTTACGGCTTTAGCGTATGGGCGATATGACGAAAAAATCTGTGCCCGATTGGCAAAAAGGTAGAAAGTGCAGGAAACCGCTTGAATCGAACAGGTTTCCGCACTACAATGGAAACCGGAAAGCTAAATCGGGTTTCCGCAGGAGGCAAGCGATGGACGAACACAACGAGCTGCGCACAAGACTGTGCGCAGTCGGAATGGAGCTGTTCCGCAGGGACGGGCTGCGCTTTACGATGCAGCAGGCCGCTGCGATGATGCACATCAGCAAAAAGACGATCTACGCAGTCTACCCCTCCAAGGAGGCGCTGCTGCTGGATATGGTGGACGATGCGTTTACAAGGATCCACGCCCGCAAGCAGCGCATCCTTGACGGCCCCGGCACCCTGGCTGAAAAGCTGCGGGCGGTCATTATCGCCCTGCCGGAGGAGTACACCGCGCTGGATCTGCAGCAGATGGATTTTTTGGATGAAAAATATCCCAGAGTCGCAGCGCGCGTGCGGGAGCATCTGGAAACCGGCTGGGAGCCTACCTTGGCACTGCTGGAGCAGGCAATGGGGGAGGGTGTTATCCGTCGGGTATCCCTGCCGGTTCTGCAGCGGATGATCTCCGCTTCCATTGAGGATTTTCTTGCAGACCGCACGCTCGATGCGCAAGGCATATCCTACACGGATGCCCTGGATGAGATGATTTCCATTTTACTGGAGGGGTTGTTGGTACGATGAGATACAGTCTTTGCAATCACTGGGAATTTACAGAGCAATGGAGCGATGCCTTCTGTCGGGGTGAACCTGTTGGCTGTCGTCCGGTGCGTCTGCCCCATACCTGCCGGGAGCTGCCGCTCCACTACGCAGACCCCTCTGACTATGAGATGGTCTGCGGTTACCGTCGCACACTGACCGTTCCCGATGCGCCCCGGGTATTCCTGCGCTTTGACGGGGCCGCCCATCAGGCGGAGATCTACCTGAACGGCCAGCTGGCCGGGCAGCATCAGGGCGGCTACACCGGCTTCACCATCGAAATTACCGACCTGGTGCACCGCGGCACAGAAAATCTGCTGGCCGTGCGGCTGGACACGCGCGAGGATCCCAGCCTGCCGCCCTTCGGCTTTGTCATCGACTACCTGACCTACGGCGGTCTATACCGGGAGGTCTGGCTTGAAACCTCGCCGCAGAGCCGTGTGAGCGATCTTTTCGTGTACACACCGACGCTGACCGAGGCTACCGTACAGCTGACCGTAGAAGCACCGGAAAAGGCCGCTGCGCTGCGCGTCCGGCTCTGCAGCAGTGCGGGCAAGACGCTGGTGAGCCGCCAGCTGTCCCCGGCAGAATCGGCGGAATGCCGCCTTACGCTGCCAGACGCCGCACCGTGGGACACCGAGCATCCGAATCTCTACCGCTGCATAGCGGAACTGCTTGATACCGATGGGCAGGTACTGCACAGCCGGGAAACCTCCTTCGGTTTCCGGACGGCTGTGTTCCGGGCGGACGGCTTTTATCTGAACGGGAAAAAGACCTTTCTGCGCGGGCTGAACCGCCACCAAAGCTACCCCTACATTGGCTACGCCGCGCCGGAAAGCCTGCAGCGGCAGGACGCCCGCATCCTGAAAAACGAGCTGCACTGCAATGCGGTGCGCACGAGCCATTACCCGCAAAGCCAGTATTTCCTTGATGAATGTGACCGGCTGGGCCTGCTTGTATTTACCGAGCTGCCCGGCTGGCAGCACATCGGCGATGGGGCATGGAAAGACCGCGCCTGCGCCATGCTGCGGGAGATGCTGCTGCAAAACCGCAATCACCCCAGCATCATACTGTGGGGTGTGCGCATCAACGAGAGCGTGGACGATGACGAATTCTATACGCGCACCAACCAAATCGCCCACGCACTGGACCCGAGCCGGGCGACCTCGGGCGTGCGGTATCTGGAAAAGAGCCATCTCCTGGAAGATGTTTACGCCTACAACGATTTCTCCCACAACGGCTCAAACGCCGGGGCCAAGCGGAAAAAGGATGTAACGCCTGATTTGAGCAAGGCTCTGCTGATCTCAGAATGCAACGGCCACATGTACCCCACCAAGTCCTGTGATGATGCCCCGCACCGGCAGGAGCATGCCCTGCGCCATGCGCGGGTGTTGGACGCCGCCTACGCAGATGGAGAGCATGCGGGCTGCTTTGGCTGGTGTATGTTTGATTATGCCACCCACAAGGATTTCGGCTCCGGGGACCGCATCTGCTATCACGGCGTGCTGGACAGCTTCCGCAATCCCAAGCTGGCGGCGTCCGTCTACGCATCGCAGGGCGGGGAGGAGCCGGTGCTGACGGTTAGCTCCGCGATGGACATCGGTGACTATCCTGCCGGGCAAATCGGCACGGTCTATGTGTTTACCAACGCCGAGCGGGTGGATCTTTACAAAAACAATGTGTTTGTGACGACCCTGCACAAAAGCGGCTGGACGGCGCTGCCGCACCCGCCGCTGGCCGTGGATGACACAATCGGTGTCCTGCTTGAAACGCAGGAGCATTTTGACAAGGCCAAGGCCGATACGCTGCGCGACTGTCTGCTTGCAGCCGGGCGCTACGGCTTGGCCGGGCTGCCGCTGCGCTACAAGCTGAAGCTGGCGTGGTGCATGGTGCGCTATAAGATGAGCTTTGCGGACGGTGTGGCGCTGTACGGCAAGTATGTCGGCAACTGGGGCGGCGCGGCTACGTGTTGGCGGTTCGATGCCAAAAATGGGGATACCGTGGTAAAGAGCGTCACGCTCTGTCCCAGCCACCGGCTGCATCTTGAGGTAACGCCCTCCGCCACCGTCCTGCAGGAGGGTGACACCTACGATATGGCCGGAGTTCGGGTGCGGATCCTTGATGAAAACGGCAGCCCCGCCATCTATGCACAGCTGCCGCTGACCTTTGCCGTGACCGGTGCCGCCGTGCTGGTCGGCCCTGCGGCGGCAACCGCCGAAGGCGGCATGGGCGGGACTTATCTGCGCACAGTCGGGCAGACAGGTACAGCCGCGCTGACCGTCTCGGCCCCGCAGTGTGCGCCTGTCACCGTAGAATTTACCGTTACAAAGAAGGAGTGTGCAGTATGGAACTGACAACAAAGCAAAAAGCCGCCTTCGGCATCGGCGCAGTGGGCAAGGATATGGTCTACGCGCTGTCTGCCTCCTATGTCATGTACTATTATCAGGATGTGCTGGGCCTGCCTGCCACCTTTGTCGGCCTGATCCTGATGATCGCGCGTGTGTTTGACGCCTTCAACGATCCCTTTATGGGGGTGCTGGTGGCCAAGACCCGCACCCGCTGGGGACGGTTCCGTCCGTGGATCCTCAGCGGCACCGTCCTGAATGCGGTGGTTCTCTACGCGCTGTTTGCCGCGCCGGTTCTGGAGGGTGCCGACATGATGGTCTACTTCAGCGTCATCTACATACTGTGGGGCGTTACCTACACGATGATGGACATTCCTTACTGGTCGATGATCCCCGCCGTGACCCGCACCCCTGCTGACCGAGAAAACCTGTCAGTCGTGGGCCGCACCTGTGCGGGCGTCGGCTCGGCGCTCATTGCAATGTTTACCATGCTGCTGGTTGGTGCTTTGGGCGGCGACAGCGAGCGCACCGGCTTCCGCTGGGTAGCGCTGCTCGTGGCTGTCATCTTTGTGGTTACCGAGGCGATCTGCTGCGCCAGCGTCAAGGAGACCGGCAACGCCGAGATAAAGACCGCCACCGTCGGCGAGATGTTCAAGGCGCTGTTCTCCAACGATCAGGCGCTTGTGGTCGTAGGCAGCATCGTTTTGATCAACTCGGCGCTGTATCTGACCTCCAACTTTATCATCTATTTCTTCAAGTACGATTTCGGCGGCACAGGCTGGAAGGCCAGCTACACGCTGTTCTCAACCATCGGCGGTGCGGCACAGATCCTCGGCATGATGGTCCTCTATCCGGTGCTGCGCAAAAAGCTCAGCAACACTGCCGTATTTACGGTAAGTCTGGGGTTGGCGCTGGGCGGTTATGCTGTGCTGCTCCTGCTCTGCCTGACGGGCTTTTCCGGCAGTCTGGCACTGCTCTGCGTGCCGGGCTGGTGGTGTTTGCCTGCAACGGCATGCTCAGCGTACTGACGACCCTTTTCCTCTCCAACAGTGTGGACTACGGCCAGCTCAAGACCGGGCGCCGTGAGGAAAGCGTTATCTTCTCGATGCAGACCTTTGTGTAAGGCTGCGTCCGGCGTGGCGGTTTTTCTGACCGGCATCGGCCTGGATCTGATCGGGCTGGCCGGCAATGCCGAGGAGACAGGCCCCGTTGCTGCCCAGAGCGCTGGCACACTGCTCGGGCTGCGGCTCATGATGACCGTTCTGCCCATGGCCGTCCTTGCGGCGGCGCTTGTACTGTTCCGCCGCAGGTTCACCCTGACGGATGACCGCGCAGCCGAAATCAGCGCTGCGCTTCACAGGGAGGAAACTCAAAATGGCTGAGATGCAGTGGTATGCCGCAACAGACAGCGGCCGGTTTGACGGCACGACAGCCATCACCCCGCGCAGCGGTGCCGTCTGCCTGAGGGCAGAGCTGCCCGCCGGAGTGCTGCAAAATGCGGTTGCTGCGCTTCCGTGGACGATGGCGCGCGAAGAAAAGATCTTCATGAACGGCTACCAAACCTGGACCGCCTGCCCGGAGCTGGGCAAATGGGACCGGCAGCACGGTGTTGAGCGTGTCCCGAAATTTCTTTTGGAGAAATACAGCTTTGACCGTTACGGCGATTATCATTTTGTTCCCTACAGCGGCAAGAGGGGACAGAGCCACGGCTTCTCCTACTGCTATTTCCGGCGCGGAAAGACCTACCGCCTTTTGGCCAGCCTGGACGAGGCACCGGGCTATACGATTTTTTCCTATGACAGCCGCGCCGCACAGCTGCGCATTGAACGCGACTGCGCCGGGGTACAGCATACCGGCGGCAGCTTTCCTGCGTTCTCCCTCTTTTTTGCCGAGGGCACCGAGGACGAGGTATTTGACGCATGGTTTGCGGCGCTGGGCTGCCGCCCCCGCACCACGCGCAGGCTGGCCGGGTATTCCAGCTGGTATAACCGCTACCAGAACATTGACGAGGCCTCGATTCAGGAAGACCTCAACGGCTGCAAAACGCTTTTCCGCGCAGGGGATCTCTTTCAGATCGACGATGGATGGGAGCGCAAGGTAGGAGACTGGCTGGAGCCTGACCCTGCCAAATTCCCCAACGGGCTGCGTCCGCTGGCAGATGCAGCGCATGAAAGCGGCTTTCTGGCAGGACTGTGGCTGGCACCGTTCGTCTGCGAAAAGGAATCTCTGCTCTGCAAAGATCACCCGGACTGGCTGCTGCAGGTTGACGGCCAGCCCTGGTGCTGCGGCTGCAACTGGAGCAGCTTTTATGCGTTGGACATCGACCACCCGGAGGTACAGACCTACCTCAAGCAGGTCTTTGACCGCGTCCTGCAGGATTGGGGCTTTGACCTTGTTAAGCTGGACTTTCTCTACGGCGCAGCACCGTTCGGCAACGCCCGGGAATCCCGCGCAGGACGGATGCAGCGCGCCATGGCACTGCTGCGCTCATGGTGCGGCGACAAGCTGATCCTCGGCTGCGGTGTGCCGGTCATGCCTGCCTTTGGCATCGTTGACTACTGCCGCATTGGGTGTGATGTAGGGCTGGACTGGGACGATGTGTGGTATATGCGGCTTTTCCACCGCGAGCGGGTCTCCACAAAGCAGTCCATCGGCAACACGATTTTCCGCCGCCAGCTCAACGGGCGTGCTTACGGCAGCGACCCCGATGTATTCTTCCTGCGCGAGGAAAACTGCAAGCTGACCCTACAGCAAAAGCAGACCCTGGCCCGGGTCAATGCGCTGTTCAGCGGCATCCTGCTCACCTCCGATATGCCCAGTCGCTATACGGATGAGATGCGCCGCCAATACAACGCCCTGCGGGAATTGACCGACCACGCCGAAAATTGCACCGTGGATGCAGACGACGGTCTGACCGTACACTACACCCTGCACGGACAGCAGCAAGCGTTCAAAGTTTTCTGAGCGTTCAGCCTTCTGCAAATTACCACAATTTTTTGCGGCGGATGATGGAATTGCAAACACATAAACGCCTCCCTACCCCCTATTGACATTTGGGTGTCAGACTGTTATTATAAGACCGAAATATCGTAGAATTGTTGCCGGTGTGCCGTTTTGGCTGCAGGCAGCAATTTTACAGTCCAATGGTTAGTGTTAACTAACTTGCATAAACAAGCAACAATTAGCATACGTAAACCAAAAAGCCGGGGATTCCGGCTATGAAGCCATGACAATAGGAGGAGGGTAACCTTGACGGAAACTTTTTGGGGGATTCTGATCCCCTTTTTGGGTACATCGCTGGGCGCAGCATGCGTATTTTTTATGCGGCGCGCTCTGGGTGATCTGGTGCAGCGCTCACTTGCAGGCTTTGCCGCCGGTGTGATGGTGGCGGCATCGGTCTGGAGCCTGCTGATCCCGGCAATCGAACAGTCTGAGAAGTTGGGGCGGTTCGCCTTTTTTCCGGCGTTTGCCGGATTTTGGTTCGGCGTGCTGTTTTTGCTTGCCCTGGATCATCTGATTCCCCACCTGCATGTCGGCAGTGAGGAGGCTGAGGGGCCAAAAAGCAGGCTGGGCCGCACTACGATGATGGTGCTGGCAGTGACCCTGCACAACATCCCGGAGGGCATGGCAGTCGGTGTGATGTACGCCGGCTTTCTCGCAGGCAGCGCACAGATCACCGCGGCGAGCGCGCTGGCCCTGTCCCTCGGCATAGCCATCCAGAATTTCCCGGAGGGCGCCATCATCTCGATGCCCCTGCGCGCCGAAGGGGAGAGCAAGGGCAGGGCCTTTGCAGGCGGTGTGCTTTCGGGCGTGGTTGAGCCAATCGGCGCAGTGGTGACGATTTTGGCCGCGCAGCTTGTGATACCGGCATTGCCTTACCTTTTGAGCTTTGCTGCGGGCGCGATGCTCTATGTCGTGGTGGAAGAGCTGATTCCCGAAATGTCACAGGGACGGCACTCTAACATTGGCACAGTATTCTTTGCTGTCGGCTTCAGTGTGATGATGGTACTGGATGTGGCACTGGGGTAACAGGAGCCTTACAACGCAGAAAATGCAAACAGCTTCACCCGGCTCGACACAAAGTCAGTCAGAAAAGGTCCAGCATGGTATCCAGATACAACTCCTCGCGGACAGCCAGCTGATATTCCGGCCTGGTCAGGTAGTGAAGCAAAAATTCAAGGATCAGCGCACTGCCAAGGCCGCGCCCCTCGATCTTGAATTGGGTGAAGCCCCTCGGCAGGTAGGTATCCCGGATGGCCTTGATGCCGATAAAGCCGGGGTTCGCCATCGCCCGGGAGAAGCGATACCCGCCCGTTGCGCCTGGGGCGCTGCAGTAATGCTCCGGGCCGGGCAGACCCAGATTTTTGCGGCTGACGGCCTCATAGCAGGCTCTGCGTTCCGTGCATCCGAACCAGCAGCACTCATTGCAGAGGAACTCCACCTTGTCCTTCTGGGACTGGGGCAGCGCTGCAAGTCGGTCAAATGCTCGGTTCAGCCGGAAATCCGGCACGACATAGCGAAACTCGGGCCGTGCCAGCTCCCGCTGCAAATCGTTGAAGTCTGTCAGCACTTTTGTGGTTGAGGATACAAGATACAGCGATGGATAGTTCTTTTTCAGGTACTGCGTCAGCAGCTCAGCATGAACGATGGCGCCGTTTTGCGGGTCATTTTGTTCCTGAAACAGTCGGCAGAGCGCATTGCAGTCCGGGTCTGTGAGATGCTCCGGGCGCAGTAATGAATTGCTGAGTGTCAGCCGCGCCGAGATGCCGTATTCACTCGTCAACGCCAGCACCTCGCGTGGGGTGTGGTCACTGTACTCGACCCGTCCGCCCGCCCATAAGCAGTCAGACGGTGCGCCGTAGATCGAGCCGATGGCGCACCAGTCGTAAAAATACTCCCGATGCGCACGATAAAGCGGCAAAAACGACGCATACAGGTCATAAAATTCAAACAGACCGGGCAGATGAAACAGGGCTGTGCCCTGGTGAGGTGTTTCCATAGCGGGGACCTTTCCTGGCCGCACAGGCGGCCCGATGGGATATATTTATTATACCAGCAATTCTGCCGGAATGCAAAGCGAAGCGCCGCGTCAGCCAAAACAACCGGTGCAGCGCTTTTTATCGGTTTATAGGTAATGGCCTTCGGCCTTTTGTGCCAAATTCCGAAGGCCGTTGACGCAGCATAAACAGGTGTGGTACTGTATCCTCAATCGGCATTGGCCGAATGGAAGAAAAGAAAGATGCTTAATAATCATCTGCCGAACGGCAAAGCAGCTTTACAATCTTCGGTAAAAAAGCGTGATGAACAACGATTTTGCAGGAATCGCCAAAAAGGCCTTGCACTTTTTGCACAGTCTGCTATAATAACGGCATCACAGAACACGAACGGGACAAAGGGGTCGCGTACTTGTAAAAGTACAGCGGCCCCTTTCCGTTACGCATAAAGGCGTGCAGCACATCACCGTGCTGTGCGCCTTTTGCTTTGTATGAATATCAGAAAGAGGGGTCACACAATGAAAAAGCGTAATCGAGTTCTGGCACTTACCGTAGCAGCTACAATGTCCGCCAGTCTGCTGGCAGGCTGCGGCTCCAGCGCACAGCAGGGCGGGGCCGCATCAAGTGAAGCTGCTTCCACCGACACCGCCGCATCTGTGTCGGACGGCGGTGAGGATAACATCATTCGCGTCGGCGTTGTCTGTTCCATGATCGGCGGATCCGCTATCTATGGCGAGGTCGCACAGAACGCCGTCGACATGGCAGTCGAGGAGATCAACGCGGGTGATTCCGGCTACAAAATTGAAATCGTCAACGGCAGCAAGGTCGCAGACGATGCTAAGGACGCCAAGCAGGCCATGAACGCCTACAACAAGGTCATGGCCGACTCGCCGGAGGCCATCGTGGGCAGCTTCCTCTCGTCGGTCACACTGCCCATGGCAGAACAGGCCTCCAAGGACGGCATGCTGCTGCTGGCAACAGGTGCGACAAACGCCGATGTGACTTTAAAAGGCGATTCGATTTTCCGCAACTGCTTCATTGACCCGTATCAGGGCAAGATGGCGGCACTGTTCGCAAAAGACAAGGGCTTTGCCAAGGTGGCCGTCATCTACGCAAAAGATGATGACTACTCCAACGGTCTGAAGGACGCCTTTGTTGAAAACTGCGAGGCTAAAAAACACACTGCTGAAATACTAAGGGGGATGTTGCAATGCTGTCCATTGATTTAAACTGCGACCTGGGAGAGAGCTTCGGCGCGTACACCATCGGCATGGATGCCGAAATTTTGCCCTATGTGACCAGCGCGAACATCGCCTGCGGGTTCCACTCGGGCGACCCGTCCGTGATGCAAAAGAGCGTTCTGCTGTGCAAAAAGTACGGCGTGCAGGTGGGTGCACACCCGGGACTGCCGGATTTGCAGGGCTTTGGCCGCCGCAGAATGGCAATTTCCCCCGCTGAAGCCGAGGCCGACGTGATGTACCAGATCGGTGCGCTGAAGGCATTCTGCGACGCGGCTGGCATACCGTTGCACCACGTCAAACCCCACGGCGCGCTGTACAACATGGCCGCTAGGGATCCGGTGCTGGCGGCGGCCATCTGCCGCGCTGTGCAGGCTGCAGCTCCCGGTGCTGTACTGCTGGCACTCTCCGGCAGCGAGATGGTCAAGGCCGCAAACGCCATCGGACTGCCCGTTGCCAGCGAGGTATTTGCAGACCGCGGCTACCAGGCCGACGGCAGCCTTGTGCCACGCGGCGCTCCCGGCGCAATGATCGAGAACGAGGATACCGCCATTGCGCAGGTCTTGCAAATGGCGGCGCAGGGTACCGTACAGGCCGACGACGGCAGCACCGTAACCCTGCAGGCCGATTCCGTCTGCGTCCACGGCGACGGCCCCAAAGCCCTCGCCTTCGTGTAAAAAATCTCCGCCGCCCTCCTTGCCGCAGGGACAGCAGTTGCAGCATTTTGATCGTCGGCAGAAAGCAAGATGGGGAATGAACCTATCGGAAGAAGGCAAAGCAGCGCTAAGCGGCAGGATCTGTCCTACGCCCCTGCCGGGGCGCAGGAATTTTTTGTCAATAAAAATACCGTTGTATCGTGTGATACAACGGTTGAATAATTTGAATGCAGCCTTGATGTGTTTAGACAGCAGATCCTGCACGGAAGACGAGCCGACACCATAGCACGAAGGATGTTTTCATTCCGGCAGACGTCCGTACAGTTCCATTTCACTGTGCAGCTTTTTGGCCAGCCTTGTGTTAAAGACACCAGGTTCGGCACGCCAGCACCAGTTGCCGCCCAGAGTGGACGGCGTGTTCATGCGGGATTCATGCCCAAGGCCCAGCAGATCCTGTGCCTGCACGACAGCCAGATCGGCAGCACTGGACCAGATGCCGCGCATCATGCCCCAGTGATAGCCCTCTTTCTTCGTCAGATTCAGGTAGCGCACGGCGCGCGCCACGTCCTCAGGGGCGGCGGTTTCCATCCAGCCGTTCACAGGCTCGTTGTCGTGGGTGCCTACATAGGCAATACAGTTCTTGGGGTAGCTGTGGGGGCGGTAATCGCCGCCGTCACGGCTGTCAAAGGCAAACTCCAGCACTTTCATGCCGGGATAGCAGCATTGCTTCAGCAGGGCAGTGACATCTTCCGTCAGGAATCCTAAATCCTCGGCGATGATGCGCGGGCTGCCCAGCTTTTTCTTTATGGCAGCAAACAGCGCATAGCCGGGGCCTTCGCGCCAGCGGCCGTTCCGGGCGGTTGCTTCCCCGTAGGGGATAGCATAATAGCCCGCAAATCCGCGGAAGTGGTCAATGCGAACCACATCATAGGTGCTGCACATGTGTTTGATGCGCCGCACCCACCATGCGTAGCCGGTCTTGGCCATGGAGTCCCAGTCGAACAGCGGGTTGCCCCACAGCTGGCCTGTGGCGGAGAAGCCGTCCGGCGGGCAGCCTGCCACCTCGGTGGGCAGCAGGTTCTCGTCGAGCTGGAACTCCTGCGGGCAGCTCCACACATCGACGCTGTCCAGCGCCACATAGATGGGAAGGTCGCCGATGATGCGGATTTCCTGCTGGTTGGCGTAGTGCTTCAACGCCTGCCACTGACTGTAGAACATAAACTGTACAGCCTGCCAGAACGCCACATCGTCGGCGTACTGCTGCCGGGCTGCTGCCATGGCAGCGGGCTCACGGCGCCGCAGCGGTTCTTCCCATTCCAGCCAGCAGGCTCCGTTGTGGGCGTCTTTCAACGCCATGAACAGCGCGTAGTCGGGCAGCCAGAAGTCGTTTTCCTTCACAAAGCGGCGGTAGTCGGCACCGGGCTTTGCCAGCAGACGTTTGGCTGCACAGCGCAGCACTGCGTAGCGCTTTTCGTACATGACGCCGTAGTTGATGCAGTCTGGGGTGCATTCCCAGTCGATGGACGCATATTCCTCCGGCAGCAGCAGTCCCTGCTTTGCCAGATCGTCCAGATCGATAAAATACGGGTTGCCCGCAAAGGTCGAGAACGACTGATAGGGACTGTCGCCGTAGCTGGTGGGGCAGACGGGCAGAATCTGCCAGTATGCCTGCCCGGACTTGACCAAAAAGTCTACAAAGCTGCGCGCGGCTGCACCCATGGTACCAATGCCGTAAGGCGAGGGCAGACTTGAAATGGGCATCAGAATGCCGCTTGCTCTCATCAGAGAACCCCTCTTTCTTTTGATAGTAAGCAACCGGGATATCTTTCCCTCACAGTTCACGCACGCTTTCTCCTTCGGTCAGATCGAAGGAGACGATCTCGTGCACGGCATTGCCGGGTTTTTGGATGTTGTGGAGCAGGATCCGCGCCGAACGCCGCGCCAATTGCTCCATATTCTGCCGGATGGTCGTCAGCCGGGGCACACTGTACTGTCCCAGCGCAATGCCGTCAAAACCTGTGACGGAAATATCCTGCGGCACACACAGCCCGTGATCCCGCAGCGCACGAATTGCGCCGAGCGCCATCAGGTCGGACATGGCAAACACTGCCGTAATGTCGGGGCTGTGCTTTAAGAGATACTCCATTGCCTCATACCCGCTGGAAAGCGAGAACCGCGCATACGCATACTGCTTTTCCATGTCAAACGGCAGACCAAGGCGCAGCATAGCACCCTGACAGCCTGCCAGACGGGCGAGACTTGGACGGGAAAGATTGGGCTTGCCGCCGATGATTCCGATGCGGCGGTGCCCCTTTTTGTACAGATATTCGATCATCGTGTCCGATGCAGCCATATCGTCTACGGACACACTGGACAAATTGCGGATGCGCAGGGATGCCGCGCTGTTCGTCAGCAGCAGGCAGGGGATACCCAGTGCCTCCAACTCCGGCGTGAAGTATTCCGGATTTGAGCCGAGAAACAATATACCATGGGGTTTGCGCTCTGTGCAGATGCGTCGGGCCTGCGCAACCTCGTTGGCTTCCTCGTCAATATAGTAGACCGTCGCAACGTAGCCGCTTTCCTCAATGATCTGCTGCAGCGGCTCCAAAATGCCGGCAAACAGCATATTCTGGGTGCCTTTCACAATCAGTGCGATCCCATCGTTGGTCTGCTGCTTCAGATGCTTGGCGTTGGCGTTCGGTTCATAATTGTGGCGGTTTACGATTTCCAATATTTTTTGACGGGTTTCTGCACTGACGCCGGGGGCGTTATTTAAGGCTCGTGAGACGGTCCCGACCGCATAGCCGGACTCCCGCGCGATGTCTTTGATGGTCATTTGCCAATCCTCTTTCCTGAAGAAGTGTCAAATTTACCCCTTGACAGCACCGGCGACCACGCCATCGATAATATATTTCTGGCAGATCAGGTACAGCACGATAACAGGCAGCACCGTAATCATGATGCAGGCCATCATGGGTGCCATCTCCACCTTGCCGTAGCTGCCGCGGAAATACTGGATCGCCATAGGAATCGTGCGGAAGGTCTTGATGTCCAGCACCAGCGTGGGCAGCAGGTAGTCGTTCCAGACCCACATGGTTTCCAAAATGGCGGTAGAGATCATCGTCGGCTTCAAAATCGGGCAGACGACCTTGAAGAAAATCTGGATTGGATTGCAGCCGTCGATCATAGCGGCTTCTTCAATAGCAATCGGCATGGATTTTACAAAGCCGGTGAACATGAACACCGCAAGTCCCGCGCCGAAGCCCAGATAGATGATGCAGATGTTGTAGGGGTTATTCAGCTTTAAGGTATCAGCGGTTTTTGCCAGTGTGAACATGACCATCTGGAAGGGGACAATCATGCTGAATACGCACAGATAGTACATACCTTTGGACAAGGTGTTCTGCACACGGGTGATATACCATGCGCACATGGAGCAGCACACCAAAATCAGTGCCACAGACGAAACCGTGATCACTAAACTATACCAGAAAGAGGACAAAAAGTCCATTTCCTGAATGCCATAAATGTAGTTTTTCAGGCCGACGAAGGTCTCGGCGTTCGGCAGCTCAAAGGCGTGGCTCGTCGTGATGGCGCGCTCGGTCTTGAGGGAGTTCATCAAAATCATGAACACCGGGTACAGCCAGGCGATGCACAGGATCGTGAACAGAACGGACAGTACCGCGTTGATGCGGCGGTCTTTTTTAGTAGCACCCATTATGCCTGCACCTCCTTAGAGCGGGTAAAATGCAGCTGGAGCAACGAAACAACGACCACAAACAGGAAGAAAACGACGGCCTTGGCCTGACCGATGCCCTTCCACTGGGGTCCAGAGCGTGCGTAGAACGTGTCGTAGATGTTGTAGGCCAGCATCATGGACTGCTTTGCAGGCTCACCGGCTGTCAGCGAGAGGTTCTGGTCGAACAGCTTGAAGGAGTTCGTCAGCGTCAGGAAGGTGCAGATCGTCACGCTGGGCATGACCATCGGGATTTTGATTTTGAACAAAATCTGGCTGCTTGTTGCACCGTCAATGCGTGCGGCCTCCACCAGATCCACCGGCACATTCTGCAAACCGGCAATATAGATGATCATCATGTAGCCGATCTGCTGCCAGCACGTCAGGATGATCAAACCCCAGAAGCCGTAGGTGGCATTCAGCGCCAGCAGCGACTTACCCCAGGAGGACAGCAGACCGTTGAGCAGGATCTGCCAGATATAGCCCAGCACGATGCCGCCGATCAGGTTCGGCAGGAAGAAGATGGTGCGGAAAGCGTTGGTGCCGTGCATACCGCGGGTGAGAAGCAGCGCGATGGCAAAGGCCAGCACGTTGATCAGCAGGGTGGACACGACGGTGAACGCCGCTGTGAACCAGAACGCATGGGTGAAGGTGTTATCCGACCAAATCATTGCGTAGTTGCTTAAGCCCACAAACTGCACATTATTGACGGTGGTGAACTTGCAGAACGACAGCCCTGCACCCCAGATAAACGGCCAGACAAAGCCAATAATAAAGGCGATGAGGGTCGGCAGTACGAAAACAGGCCAATAACGTCGAATGGCTTTTTCCATAAGTATGCTCCCTTTGTTGTAATTTTTGTTTTCTGCAAAAGAAGCGGGGCGGGCGAAACCGCCCGCCCCGCTAACCGGTAATACTAGGTAAGGAGAAAAAGCTTTCAGTGTAGAGAAAACAATCTTATGTTATGCAGCAGCGTTCAGAGCGGCCTCAGATGCCCAGCCATCGACGAAAGCGGTGACGACATCATCCCAGCTGCCGGTACCGGCGGCGTAAGCAGTCAGAGCAGAACCAACGCCGTTCTTCCAGTTCTCGGAAGGCATGGTGGAGAAGTTCCAGGCCACAGGGGTCTTGCCGGCGGCGGTCATTTCCTTATCGGCCTTGACGAAGACGTTGGGGGACTCGACAGCATTCTTGAAGGGGATAACGAAGCCCATGTCGTTAGCCATGGCCTTGGTACCCTCGTCAGAGGAAACGCACCAGTAGATGAAGTCGAGCGTTGCGTTGATGTCGTCCTCGCTGGCGTCCTTGTTGACGCACCAGTAGTTCTCAGTGCCGGTGCACAGGCCCTGGTTGGCTTCATCGCCGACGCCAATGTAGATGGGCAGCATGGTCAGATCGTCATCGGTGAAGGGCTTGCCGTCGCCGACGAGGTTGGTGTACTCCCAGGAACCGTTCTGGTAGAAAACGGCCTCTTCGTTCAGGAACTCGTTGCGGCTGTCGTCGCCGGTCTTACCAGCCAGTTCAGTAGGATCGCAGGTGGAGTTGTTGATGTACAGGTCGAAGATATTCTTGTAGTTGTCGAGATAGGTGCCCTTGATGGCGTCGGTGTTGTCGATGCCGTCCTTCTGATACTCGAAGTAGATGGGCAGGTTGGCCAGATGGGTCTTGTAGCGCCAGTCAGAGGAGCCGTCCATACCGGCGGAGGTGAAGGCAGAGAAGCCCAGCTCGTCCTTGCGGGCGGTGATGTCCTCGGCCACCTTCTTCAGATCGTCGAAGCTCTTGATGTCGTCAACGGTGTAGCCGGCCTTCTCCAGCAGGGTCTTATTGGTGATCAAGCCGTAGCTCTCGATAACGTAACCGATGCCCAGCATCTGGTCGCCGTCTTTCAGGGCGTAGGTGTCGCTGGTCAGATCACCGGCGATCTTGGTGCCGGACAGGTCGTAGCAGTAGTCCTTCCAGTTGGCCAGGCCGACAGGGCCGTTGACCTGGAACAGGGTGGGCGCATCGCTCTTGGCCATCTCGCTCATCAGGGTGGTCTCATACTGGCCGGAGGCGGCGGTCACGACGGTGACGGGAACACCGGTCTCCTCGGTGTACTTCTTGGCCAGATTCTGCCAGGCTTCGTCCTGCTCGGGCTTGAAGTTCAGGTAGTAGACCTTGCCGGCTGCATCAGTGGTCGCCTCGGTAGAAGCGGCAGTGGATTCAGCCTTGGATTCGGTGCTGGTGCTGGTAGAGGAAGCAGCCGTAGAGGAGCTGCCGCCGCAGCCTGCCAGCAGACCCGCAGCCATAGCAGCTGCCAGAGTCATCGAGAGTGTCTTTTTTGCGTTCATGTTTTTTCCTCCTTCTTAAGAAAAACAATGATTTGCAAGGGTGTTGATTTGTTTCGTCGGAAACGTTTCCGTTTCGGATTGATCTTATAATACACCTTTCCGGCGCAATAATCAATCGTTTTTTGCGATTTACTGCAAAATCGGCCTGATGCACAAATTTGCACCCCCTGTTTTTGTGGAAAAGTTCCAAAAATAGTGACAAATTTAGCGGAAACGATTCCGTAGCCGCGCAACAAACTTTGAGAATTGCAGGAAAACCCCTCTATAAATTATTTTTCACCAAAATATTGACACAGCAATTATGTCATGTTATACTTTCTTGGATTTTGAAAGACGAATCGAGTTTGTAAGAGTTTTTCAAAGCAATTTACCTACGGACCGCCCATCGGGGGCTAAGGCCATACGGACAGCCGGGTCCACTGCCGATCGGCAACTTTGGTTGCCTTATTGATTGAGTTAAAAGCTCAAATTTTATAAGTTGGTTCCTTTACAACCATGAAATTGCACGTTTTGGTGTGCAGACTTGTGAAACGGTCAATAAAGAGTAGTAAAAGTGTAATTGCTATATAGACTCTGACACGCTCAGCCTTTTTGAATCATGCAGGACGCTCTCCCGGTGTGGTACCGGGGGTATTCGGCCTGTGAAAAAATACGCTGGATTCAAACGCAAGTCTGCACGTATGTGCATGGCTTGCGTTTTTTATTTTGCAAGGGGACCGCGAACGGAGGTAAAAATGAACGGAGAAGCAAAGCGCACCCGGCTGGACCAGCGCCGCGCACCCATCCATGAAGCGCTGGAAAACTTCCGCCGTATGCGCGTCGTGCCCTTTGACGTGCCGGGCCACAAGCGCGGGCGCGGCAACCCGGAGCTGACCGCGTTTCTGGGCCAGCAGTGCGTCGGCGTGGACGTTAACAGCATGAAGCCGCTGGACAATCTCTGCCACCCGGTTTCGGTCATCCGCGAGGCCGAGGAGCTGGCCGCCGATGCGTTCGGCGCGGCACACGCCTTTTTAATGGTGGGCGGCACGACCAGCTCGGTACAAAGCATGGTGCTGACCGCCTGCAAGCGCGGGGATGAGATCATTCTGCCGCGCAACGTGCACCGCAGCGTGCTGAACGCGCTGGTGCTCTGCGGTGCGGTGCCGGTCTACGTCAACCCGGAGGTGGACAACCGCCTCGGAATCAGTCTGGGCATGAAGCGGGAGCAGGTGGCCAAGGCCATTGCCGAGCACCCCAACGCCGTAGCCGTGCTGGTGAACAACCCCACCTACTACGGCATTTGCAGCGACCTGCGCGCCATTGTGCGGATGGCCCACGACGCCGGGATGCTCTGCCTGGCCGACGAAGCCCACGGCACACACTTCTATTTTGGCGGCGGGCTGCCTGTCTCTGCCATGGCGGCGGGCGCAGATATGGCCTCCGTCTCGATGCACAAGAGCGGCGGCAGCCTGACCCAGTCCAGTCTGCTGCTGACCGGCCCCAATGTCCACGCGGGCTATGTGCGGCAGATCATCAACCTGACCCAGACGACGTCCGGCAGTTACCTGCTCATGTCGAGCCTTGATATTTCCCGCCGCAATCTCGCATTGCGCGGGCGGCAGGTGTTCCATCAGGTGGCCGATATGGCCGAGTACGCCCGCGAGGAGATCAACACCGTGGGCGGGTACTATGCCTTCGGCAAGGAGCTTTGCAACGGAAACTCCGTTTTTGACTTTGATACGACAAAACTCAGCGTCCACACGCTGGACATCGGTCTTGCGGGCATTGAGGTCTATGACATCCTGCGCGACGAGTACGACATTCAGATCGAGTTTGGCGACATCGGCAATATACTGGCTTATCTCTCCATCGGTGACCGCCCGCAGGAGGTCGAGCGCCTTGTCAGCGCACTGGCCGAAATCAAACGCCGCTACCACACCGACGGTGCGGGCCTGTTGAGCCAGGAGTACATTGACCCCGAGGTCGCCGCCAGCCCGCAGGAAGCGTTCTACGCCCCCAAGAAGAGCCTGCCCCTGCGCGAGACCGAGGGCATGGTGTGCAGCGAGTTCGTCATGTGCTACCCACCGGGCATCCCGATTCTGGCCCCGGGCGAGCGCATCACCGCTGAAATTTTAGACTATATCGAGTACGCCAAGGCCAAGGGCTGCAGCATGACCGGACCGGAAGATCCCGACATTCTGCGCCTGAACGTGCTGGCCTGACAGGGAGGTTTTACAATGGAAATGTGGTTTTCGGAGTTTCACACCCCCGATGTCAAGCACAGCATCCGGGTCAACCGCCAGCTTTACTCCAAGCAGAGCGACTATCAGCGCATCGACATTTTTGAAACACCGGAGTTTGGCCGTGTGCTGACGCTGGACGGCAACGTCATGCTGACCGAGCGCGACGAGTTCATCTACGACGAGATGATCACCCACGTGCCGATGTCGGTACACAAAAACGCCAAGGATATTCTCGTCATCGGTGCGGGCGACGGCGGCGTTGTGCGGGAGCTGACCCGCTATGACCGTGTGGAAAGCATTGACCTTGTGGAGATGGACCCGCAGGTCATCGAGGCCTGCCGCGCCTACCTGCCCGGCAACGCCTGCCGCATGGATGACCGCCGCGTACATATTTATTACGAAAATGCGCTGAAATTCATCCGCAAGTGTGAGGACGAGTACGACCTTATCATTGTGGATTCCTCCGATCCGTTCGGCCCGTCGGAGGGGCTGTTCACCCGCGAATTTTACGGCAGCTGCTTCAATGCCCTGCGCGCGGACGGCATTATGGTCAACCAGCAGGGCAGCCCGTTCTACGCCGAGGACGCCACCGCCATGCAGCGCAGCCACCAGCGCATTGCCAGCACCTTTCCCATCAGCAAGGTGTATCAGGCGCACATCCCGACCTTTGCGGCGGGGTACTGGCTGTTCGGCTTTGCCAGCAAAAAATATCATCCCATCAACGATATGGACGCCGATGCGTGGAACGCGCTGAACATGCGCACCCGCTATTACACCTCCCGGCTGCACGTCGGGGCGTTTTATCTGCCCGCTTTCCTTGAGGAAATGCTGCGGGAAGTGGAGGATTGCTGATGCTGCACCGCAATGTAGAGAATTTCATCGGCTGCGACAGCAGCTACCGCACGGCCAGTATCGTTTTGTACGGTGCGCCGTTTGATTCCACCACAAGCTACCGCCCCGGTGCGCGCTTTGGCCCCGCGGCCATGCGCCACGAAAGCTACGGTCTGGAAACTTACAGTCCCTATCAGGACAAGGACCTGACCGATGGGAATGTGTTTGACAGCGGCGACCTGGAGCTGTGCTTTGGTTCCAGCGAGAGTGCCCTTGTAGACATCGAGTCCCGCGCGGCGGAAATTCTGCGCGACGGAAAGCTGCCGCTGCTGCTGGGCGGCGAGCACCTTGTCACGTTGGGCGCGGTGCGCGCGGCGGTGCGCAAATATCCCGATTTGCATATCGTACATTTTGACGCCCACGCCGATCTGCGGGACGATTACCTCGGCGCGCAGCTGAGCCACGCCTGCGTGCTGCGCCGCTGCCATGATTTGGTCGGCGACGGGCGCATCCACCAGTTCTGTATCCGCAGCGGTGACCGGGAGGAATTTCAGTTCGCCGCGCGGCACACCGATATGCACAAGTTCGACTTTACCGGCCTGACCGAGCTGACCGACTGGCTGTGCCAGACCGATGTGCCTGTCTATCTGACCATTGATTTGGACTGCCTCGACCCGTCGGCCTTCCCCGGCACGGGCACGCCCGAGGCGGGCGGCGTCAGCTTTTTGCAGCTGCTTGGGGCCATCCGCACCGTGACGAAAGCGAACATCATTGGCGCGGACGTGAACGAGCTGGCACCCATGCTCGACCAGAGCGGCGTTTCCACGGCCACGGCCTGCAAGGTGCTGCGGGAATTGCTGCTGGCACTGGAAAAGTAAGCAGCCATCCCTGTAGGGAGCGGCGTCCTCGACACCCCGCGGAGGGGTCAAGACCCCTCCCTACATTCTCAACCTTATCGGGGGAGAGGATGTAGGGGCGGATTCCATATCCGACCGGGAAAGCTGCCGCTGCCACAAACAGGCACGGGCGAACAATGTTCACCCCTACAAAACATCCATACACATCATACAATAAAGAAATACAAAGGAGTTCCATCATGAGCAAAGTTCTTGTTATCGGCTGCGGCGGCGTGGCAAGCGTCGCCATCTCCAAGTGCTGCCAGGTCAGCGACGTCTTTACTGAGCTGTGCATCGCCAGCCGCACCAAATCCAAGTGCGACGCGCTGGCCGCCAAGCTGGCCCCCACCACCCGGACCAAAATCACCACCGCGCAGGTCGATGCCGACGACGTCCAGCAGCTGTGCGACCTCATCAACAGCTACAAGCCCGACCTCGTCATGAATATCGCCCTGCCGTATCAGGATCTGACCATCATGGACGCCTGCCTGGCCTGCGGCGTAAACTATATGGACACTGCCAACTACGAGCCGGAAAACACCGACGACCCCGCGTGGCGTGCCATCTACGAGAAGCGCTGCAAGGAGGCCGGCT
>ENA-OQMN01000059-OQMN01000059.1-human-gut-metagenome-genome-assembly--contig:-NODE-59-length-40941-cov-11.389523_pt1 | contig 40941 bp, 30 predicted proteins | sample MGYA00242765_ERZ504861 | MGnify/ENA primary metagenome ERZ504861 (study PRJEB26092, sample SAMD00036417) | human gut metagenome | host: Homo sapiens | study: EMG produced TPA metagenomics assembly of... | reverse complement strand
AAAAATAACAGAACAGCTTGCGGGGATATTGGAGGAGTATCTGATATACCGAGCGGAGAGCCGTCGGAGGCACTCTTTAATCCCAGAACAGGGAACACCCTTGCTTCGGACAACGGCAGAAAATGCAATATGGACGTATAACCAAAGGAGAGGTGTGAGCAAGACGTCAATTCATCGAGACTGCTTTGAAAAGGCTGATAGAGCAGGTTTCGGTGCTCTGCCAAACGCCATATGCGGTTGAAAAATTTGTGCAATTTTCATAGTTTTCTTCGCGCTGTTTTGGTGGTACAATAGAGGCAGAATCTAGTGACATTCAGGAGGAGCCGCATGGCAGAAAAGAGCATTGAATTAGACAGCGTAGAGATCGCAGCCGCCGTATTCGGGAACTGTGACCGGAACATCCGTATGCTGGAGAAAGAATTTTCGGTGACGGCGGTGTGCCGCGGTACGATGCTGCGCATTTCGGGCGAACCGGCCAATGTTGCAGCTGCGGCCCGTGCTGTGGAGGGGATGCTTCTCCTTATCGAGAACCATACACCGCTGGAAGACCAGACGGTGCGCTACTGCCTGAGCCTTGCGCATGACGGTGAGGAAAAGCGCGTCCGGGAGCTGACCGAAGACTTCGTGACGGTGACGGTCAAAGGCCGGCCCATCCGTCCCAAGACCCTGGGCCAGAAAGAGTACCTCAACTCCATCCGGAACAACGCCATCACCTTTGGCGTCGGCCCGGCGGGTACCGGCAAGACCTACCTTGCTGTGGCAATGGCTGTCAAGGCGTTCAAGGCCAAAGATGTCTCCCGCATCGTGCTGACCCGCCGGCGGTGAGGCAGGCGAGAAGCTGGGCTTTCTGCCGGGTGACCTGCAGCAGAAGGTAGACCCCTATCTGCGGCCTCTGTACGACGGCCTGTTCGATATGCTGGGCGCAGAGACCTATGAGCGTCTGGTGGAAAAACAGATCATCGAGGTTGCACCGCTGGCCTATATGCGCGGCCGGACGCTGGACGATTCCTTCATCATCCTCGACGAAGCGCAGAACACCACCCCGGAGCAGATGAAGATGTTCCTCACCCGCATGGGCGTCGGCTCGAAAGTGGTCGTTACCGGCGACGTCACTCAGATCGACCTGCCCGACCGCACCCGCAGCGGCCTTGTGGATGCACTTCAGGTCCTCAAAGGCGTGAACGGCATCGCGCAGTGCTACTTCACCGAAAAAGACGTGGTGCGCCACCGTCTGGTGCAGGAGATCATCAAAGCCTACGAGGCCGCTGCCCACCCGGCTAAACACTGAGAAAACAACCCCGGCGGCATACCACAGAAACCGGGGCATTCGTTCAATAGAATGTAGAAACGAAAGGAGCGGACGATTTATGTCCAATAAAGTTTTGATCACCAACTCGCAGAAAGCGATCAAGGTCCCCTCGGGCCTTCGCATCCTCATCCGCCGCGCCTGCAACGCTGTGCTGGAATATGAGCATTTTGACGACCCGGCGGAGATCAGCGTGACCTTCGTGGACAACGCAGCCATTGCTGAGCTGAACAACCAGTACCGCAACAAGCCGATGCCCACGGATGTGCTGAGCTTTCCTCTGGGTGAGAACGGCGTCTATGACGTGGACGAGAACAACGGCTGCAAGATGCTGGGCGACATCGTCATCAGCATGGAGCGCGCACAGGAGCAGGCGACTCTCTACGGCCATCCGCTGCAGAGAGAGGTCGCTTTTCTGACGGTCCACTCCATGCTCCATCTGCTGGGCTATGACCACGAGAACGGCGGTCTGGAAGCCATGCGGATGCGTGAGAAGGAAGAAGCTGTCCTCACCCAGCTGGGTCTGCCCCGCACGGTGAGCTACACGGAATAAAAAGCGGGAGTTCTATTTTGAAAAACGAACACCGATCCAGGGCCATTATGATACATCCTCTGTGTTCGTGCGGTCATTGGCCGCCCGAACGTGGGCAAGTCCAGCCTGACGAATCTGCTGGTGGGGAGAAGGTGGCGTATCGTCACCTCCAAGCCCCAGACCACCGTACCCGTATCACTGGCGTCATCACCGGGGGCCTCTGCAGTACGTTCTGCTGGACACTCCCGGCGTGCATAAGCCCACAATAAGCTGGGCAAACGGATGGACAAGACGGCCAGCGACTCCATTGCTGATGTCGATGTGTCCATGATGCTGTTCGAGCCCTACGGCGCGCTGAATGAATCGGAGATGGTTCTGGTCGAGGCTCTGAAAAAGGGCGGCCCGGCCATCGCGGTCATCAACAAGACCGACCTCGTCAAAGACCCGGCGGACCTCGAGGCCCGCAAGGCGGAGCTGAAGGCCCTGGGCGTCTTTGATGATGTCTATACCGTCAGTGTCCGCGATAATGACCACTGCGAGGAACTGTTCGACGCCCTGAGCCGCTATGCCGTGGAAGGCCCGCATTATTTTGACGATGACGCTTACACCGATATGCCTGAGAAGGAGCTCGTTGCGGAAGTTATCCGTGAAAAGGCTCTGCTCTATATGCGGGACGAGATCCCGCACGGCATTGCGGTCGTGGTCGAGCGCTTCAAGGAGCGCCCCGGCACCGACCTCGTGGACATCGACGTGAACATCACTGTGAGCGGGAGAGCCACAAGGGCATGGTCATCGGCAAGGGCGGCGCGATGCTGAAGAAGATCGCCAGTGCAGCCCGCACCGACTGCGAGGAATTCCTCGGCTGCCGCGTCAACTTACAGTGCTGGGTGAAGGTCAAAGCCGACTGGCGCGATAACGAGTTCATGCTCAACAATTTCGGCTTTAAGCAGCAGCCCAACCGCTGAGCCTCATAACAGGACAGATTTCCCGGGGATAGCGCAGTACCATAGAGGTGACACTATACCTTAAGGAAAGGAGCGTTGTCCGATGGATGTGGAGCTCAGCTGGCAGACGTTTGCCTGCACCGGTGATATTCTGTGTTATCTGGACTACAGGCGGCAGCTCGCTCAGCAGCGGCTCACCGCCCCGGCAGGAGAAAAAACAGATGGATACCATTGTGACCCCGGGCCTTGTCCTGAAAGAGACCCGGTATAAAGAATCAGACCGGATCATCACGCTTCTGACGCCCGGGCTGGGAGTCATCTCGGCCTCTGCGCAGAGCAGCCTGCGGCTGAAAAGCAAACTGTTCAGCGCCTGCGGGCTTTTTTGTTACTCGGAGTTCGTGCTTGTCCCCGGACGGAATATGTATACAGTGCGAGAGGCGGATGTCAAAAACGTCTTCCATGGCATCTCGTCCTCCATCGAAGGGATGAGCCTTGCCATGTATATGGCGGAAATGGCCTCGGCGCTTTCGCCTACAGGAGACGAAGCGGAAAAAGAACTGAGGCTTCTCCTGAATTGCTTTTACATGATAAGCGAGAAAAAGGCCGACCTCCGGGTCATCAAGGCTGTATTTGAGCTGCGCACCATGAGTGAGTGCGGTTTTCTGCCGCAGCTGGTCTACTGCCGCGACTGCGGCACCTACGACGGCCCGGCCTTTTATCTCGACCCGGCGGAGGGCTGTCTGCTCTGCGAATCCTGCGCCCAAAAGGCGGGGAAGAAGTGCAATCTGGACGCCGGGGCGCTGTTTGCGCTGCGGCATATCTGTCTGGTAGAAGATAAAAAGATATTCGGCTTCCGTATTTCCGTCGGCAGTCTGGCGAAGCTCTCTGCAGCAGCAGAGCAATATGCGCTGACCCATCTGGACAAGCCGTTGAAAAGCTACGCCTTTTTGAGATCCGTCCTGCCATAACCATTTGAAATCGATTTGATATAAGGAATTACTATGGAAACAAGTTATTTGAAAACGCTGGAACTGGACAAGATCATTGCCCGGGCGGCGGAGGGCTGCGTGTGCAAAGAGTCCCGCGAAAAGCTCCTTGCCATCGAGCCTCAGTGCGACCCCGATGAAGTGCGGTATGCGCTGGAACAGACCGATGCCATCAATTCACTGCTCATCAAGAACGGCTCGCCCCGCTTCGGTGGAGTAGAGGGCGTCAGTCAGCTGGCCGCCCGCGCCGTCAAGGGCGGTGTCCTCTCAATGGGTGAACTGCTGATGGTGGCCGGTGCGCTTCGCAACTTTCAGAACCTCGTCAGCTGGTACGGCTCTTCGGAACACGATGCACTTCCGACGGACGACTTATTCTATGCGCTGGCTCCTCAGCCGGGCCTTGAGCAGCAGATCTCGAGTGCCATCCTTGCACCGGATGCGATGGCAGATACGGCATCGCACACCCTGAACGATCTGCGCAAGAAGATCCGCGCGACTGAAAACAGCATCCGCGACCGTCTGGAAAGCATGGTCCGGAATATGGACACCTCCAAGTACTTACAGGAGAGCGTTGTCTCCATCCGAAATGGCCGTTATGTCGTTCCTGTCAAAAGCGAGTATCGCGGTGAGGTGAGCGGTATCATCCATGACGTCTCGTCTACCGGTGCGACGGTCTTCGTCGAGCCTCAGGCCGTCGTGGAGGCAAACGCACGCATTTTACAGTACCGCGCACAGGAAGCCCAGGAGATCGAGCGTATCCTGGTAGCATTTACCGGTCAGGTCGCAGCCATTGAGCCGCAGTTCCAGTACAGCTATAAGGCCATGCTGGAAATCGACGTCCTGCTTGCAAAAGCCCGCCTTGCACTGGATATAAAGGCGTTCAAACCCACTGTCCGGACGGATACGTCGTTCTCGCTCATCCGGGCGCGTCATCCGCTCATCGACGCAAAGAAGTGCGTTCCTGTCGATATTTCGCTGGGCAGGGAATATGATTCGCTCATCATCACCGGCCCCAACACCGGCGGTAAGACCGTCACGCTGAAAACGGCCGGTCTGCTTTGCGCGATGGCACAGTGCGGCTTCCTCATCCCGGCGGATGAGCGCAGTGAGATCTGTGTCTTCGACGAATTCCTCGTGGACATCGGCGATGAGCAGAGCATCGAGCAGAGCCTGTCCACCTTCTCCGGTCATATGAAGAAGATCACCGGCATCCTTGAGCTTGCCATGCCCCACACGCTGGTGCTTCTGGACGAGCTTGGTGCCGGTACCGACCCGGCGGAGGGTGCGGCACTGGCTGTTGCCATCATCGAAGAGCTGCGCCGCCGCAGTGTGCTCCTGATGGCCACAACGCACTATGCAGAATTGAAGGTGTTCGCCCTCGAGACAAAGGGCGTCGTCAACGCCAGCTGCGAGTTCGATTTGGAGACGCTGCGCCCCACCTATAAGCTCAGCGTCGGCGTTCCGGGCAAGTCCAACGCTTTCCTTATCAGCGAAAAGCTCGGCATCCCGGAGCGGGTCATTGAGGCGGCACAGCAGCATCTGTCCGCAGAAGACAAGCGCCTGGACGCCGTTCTGGGCCAGCTGGATGATTTGAAGCTCCAGCTCAAAGCCAGTCAGGACGAAGTGGAAGGCCTGAAAAACGAGGCCGCCCACCAGCTGGATGCAGCCCGTCAGAAGCGCGATGAGCTTATCCAGCAGGGCGAGAATGAGCTGGAAGCTGCCCGCGCCAAGGCCCGCGCACTGGCGCAGGAGGTCGAGAGCAAGGCTTACGCTCTGACGGATGAGCTGCGCCAGCTCCAGAAAGACGAGCGGATGAGCACCCAGCAGAAGGCCCAGCGCGCCCGTGAGATCGCCAAGAAAGAGTCCGAAAAGCTCTTTATGGGGACCGAAGTGGTACACAATCCGGTCAAGGAGTTCGTGCCGCTGAAGGAAGTCAAGGTAGGGCAGGAGGTCTGCATTGCAGAGCTGAACCAGCTGGCTACCGTGCTCTCTCTGCCGGATAAAAACGGTGATGTGCTGGTGCGTGCCGGCATCATCAAAACCAAAGTGCCGCTCAAGGGCCTCAAGCAGCCGGAAAAGCTGGTCAAGGAGACGAAGCCTCAGACCAAGGCACAGCAGCGTTACTCCCGCCTGACCGGCGATGCTAACCGGCCAAATGGCCAGGGCCGTTCTCCTTCATCTTAGCCGAAGCACTCGCTGCAGTAGACTGGACGGTCCTCGCGAGGCTGGAAGGGAACCTTGCAGGCCTTGCCGCAGCTGGCGCAGGTAGCGTCGAAACATCTGGCGCTCGCCGCGGGTAGAGTTCTTGCGGGCATCACGGCAGGGCTTGCAGCGCTGGGGCTGGTTCTCGAAACCACGGCTGGCGTAGAACTCCTGCTCGCCGGCGGTCCAAACGAACTCCTTGCCGCAATCCTTGCATACCAAAGTCTTGTCTTCGAACATAGTGGGTATCTCCTCTGTGTTTATTTTGCCCGCGGAAGAATCTAAAACAACGCAATGGGAATGGACCAACTGAACTGATTTTAGGCGCTACTGGGGGCAGGTTGATATATGATGCAGGCAAATCGCCTGAATCCTAGGTTGTGGGCGCACCGCGCAGCTTGCGGCGCGCACGGGCCAGCGCATTGGCCACGTTTTTGGCGGGAAGTCCCAGCTCCCGCGCGGTCTGCGCGGGGGTGCGGCCTTCCAGCCCGGCCATTAAAACCGTGCGTTCCAACGCGGAAAGCTCGGTCTGCATACGGCGGAGCGTGTCCGCGTACTGTTCGCCGAAGATAGCAAGCTCCTCGGGGCCGGGGCGGGTGTCGGTGCTTTCCTCGGCGGCGGGCAGCGGCACGCTGTAGTTCAGCGGCGCGTGCTTTTTGCGCAGAGCTGCCCGGCGGGCGTCCTGCTGCGCGTGGCGGATGCAGGCCGCGGCGTAGGCCGTGAAGGTCTGCCCGGCAGCGAGGTCAAACCCGCGCACAGCATGGAACAGGCCGATCAGCCCCTCCTGCACGGCATCGTCAAAATCGAGGCCGGGGGCAGTGCATTCCGCCGCACCCTTGCGGATGGCCGGCATCATGCGGGCGATCAGTGCGGCAAGCGCGTTCTCGTCCCCCTGCTGTGCGCGGGCGGGCAGATCCTGATCGAGTAAAGGCATAGCGTCCCTCCGGGTATATGCGAACAATCTAATAATAGCCGGATTTTCCCCATTTGTCAATCTTTTTTTCGGTTGAAAAGGCTTCCCCATCGGGGCTGCGCCCGCAGGCGCGTGTCGGAGCGCAATCGCCGAAGGCGGCTCTTGGCGCGGAGACTGAAGCTGGCCGCGCAGCGGACTGATGAGGGCCGAGCTCGCCAACACTGCCAGTTCACGGGCAATACGGCAAGGTTTTCCCTCATCCGACCTCGGGCGGGGCCTCGGCCACCTTCCCCCAAAGGGGAAGGCTCTCATTTTATAAGTAGCTCATTTCCTCTTTCCGGCGTCCGGCCAGATCGGGGTTGTCGAGGACGGCACCGGCGCCGAGGGCTACACAGTCCAGGGGGCTTTCGGCAATGTGGACCTCGATGCCCGTCTCATTCTGGATGAGGGTATCCAGCCCGCGAAGCAGCGCACCGCCGCCGGAAAGCATGATGCCGCGGTCAATGATGTCGCTGGACAGCTCGGGCGGGGTGCATTCCAGCGTGTCCTTGATGGCCTCGACGATGCGCAGCAGGCAGTCGTTCATGGCGTCGCGGACCTCCTCGGAGCGGATCAGAATGTCCTTCGGCAGGCCGTCCACAAGGTTGCGGCCTTTGATTTCCATGCTGGTCTCGGGGTCCTGCGGGCAGGCCGAGCCAATCTCGATCTTGATCTGCTCTGCCGTGCGCTCACCGACCAGCAGGTTGTATTTGCGCTTGATGAAAGCGATGATGCTCTGGTCCAGCGCGTCGCCCGCGCATCGCACGCTGCGGCTGGCGACGATGCCCGACAGGCTGATGACAGCGACCTCCGCCGTGCCGCCGCCAATGTCCACGATCATGCTGCCGACGGCGTCGGTGGTGGGCAGACCGCTGCCGATGGCGGCGGCCATCGGCTCCTCGATGACCGTGACCTGGCGTGCGCCCGCCTTGGCTGCAGCCTGGCGCACGGCGCGGCGCTCGACCTCGGTCACACCGGAGGGCACGCAGATGACGACCCGGGGGCGAGCCAGAATGCTGTTGCCGCAGGCCTGGCGGATGAAGCTCTGCAGCATGGCCGCGGTAACGTCAAAATCCGCAATAACGCCGTCCTTGAGGGGGCGCACCGCCACGATGGAGCCGGGTGCGCGGCCAATGACCGCCTTGGCCTCATGGCCGACGCTGCGCACCCGCAGCTCGTCGCTGCGCGGGTCCACGGCGACGACGCTTGGCTCGCGCATGATGATGCCGCGGCCCTTCATGTACACAAGGGTGTTGGCGGTGCCCAGATCAATGCCGATGTCTTTGGTAAACATAGCGTGTATTCTCCCGAAAAAGCATGTAAAAAAGTTGCAGATTTTTCCCATACAGACTCCCGTTTCCGGGGCTGTCCGGGTCAGGTAAACTCGCGCAGCAGCTGCGCCGTGCGGTGAACCGGCAGCCCCATGATGTTGTAGTAGCACCCTTCGATGCCCGCACACCACAGCGCCGCGTGCCCCTGGATGGCATAGGCTCCCGCCTTGTCGTAGGGCTCCGGCGTGCGCACGTAGGCGCACAGGTCGTCCTCCGCGATGGGCGAGAAATGGACAACGGTTGTCTCGACAGTGGCGGCGGCACGGCGGCCCCGGCAGATGCAGACGCCGGTGTGGACGCGGTGCTCACGCCCGGAGAGCGCGCGCAGCATCCGCACGGCGTCGGCCTCGTCCTTCGGCTTGCCGAACACCTCGTCCTCGCACTCGACCACCGTGTCAAAGCCGCAGACGACGTCATCGGGGTTTTCCTCGGCCACGGCGCGGGCCTTGGCAGTGGCCAGAGCCTTGGCAAGGTGCGCCGGGGTATCCGCCGCGATTTTCGTCTCGTCCACGTCGCTGGTGATGACAGTATAGTCGGGGGTGATAAGGGACATCAGCTCACGCCGGCGCGGACTGCCGGAGGCAAGGATCAGAGCCATAGTGTGCTTCCTTTCTGGTCTATTATAAGGAGCGTTTGTATGCGGAATGTGGCGAAACAAGGCAAAATCGTAAATTTAATTGCCTTCTCCCTTGGGGGGAAGGTAGCCGAGGCCCCGACCGAGGCCGGATGAGGGGAAGGTTTACGGTGGTGGCCTGTAAGCGGGTCATTGCCGCAAGGCTGGCCCTCATCAGTCAGCGGACGGGGCCGCTGACAGCTTCAGTCTCCGTGCCAAGTGCCGCCTACGGCGGTTGCACTCCGACACGCGCCTGCGGGCGCAGCCCCGCGGGGGAAGCCTTTCTATTTTCATTTCCCCGTCGACCCAAACCCGCCTGCACCGCGTGCGGTGTCGGTCAGTTCATCGGCGGGGGTGAACGCTGCCTGCCAGACAGGGGCAATGCAGAGCTGGGCGACGCGCTCGCCGGGCTGGATGGTGTAGGGTCCGTTGGACAGGTTCACCATCGGCACGCGCAGCTCGCCGCGGTAGTCGCTGTCAATGACACCGACGCCGTTCGCCATGCAGAGACCGTGCTTGATGGACAGGCCGCTGCGGGCGTAGACAAGGGCGACGCACGCGGGGCCGGGCAGCTCGATGGCAAGGCCGGTGGGCACGAGGGTGCGCTGCATCGGGGCCAGCGTCAGCGGTGTATCCAGCACCGCGCACAGGTCCGCCGCCGCCGCGCCGGGCGTAGCGTACTGCGGCACAACGGCGCGGGCATCCAATTTTTTGTACTTCACAATAGGGGTCATGGGAGCCTCCAAAAGAGAGGAGTTAGGAGAGAGGAGATGTTTCCGGCGTAAGGCCGCAGCCTTCCCGGCAGTTCATCTCCTATCTCCTATCTCCTATCTGATAATTTTAGTTATTCGTATAGTATAACCCACGAGTAAACTCGCTGTCAAACGGTTGGGCGTTGAAAAGCAGGTCCAAAATCTGGGATACGCGGGCGGGGGTCTCTGTCGTGAAGGCCGCTACCGCCACGTCCACGGGCAGCTCACGCAGGCGCTCGCCCATGTAGAGCGGCACCGGGTTGAACACTGTGCGCACGCCCGCCCCGCCGGGGGCCGAGCAGGTCACGGTGAAGTCGCGGCCCTTGCGGTCCCGCAGCGTGCCGCCGCCCGGGCATTTGCCGCAGTCGCGCACATTGCGCAGGGGGCAGGCGCGGGTCAGCATCAGCGGCAGATGGCCGTAGCAGAGCGTCGCCGTGGGCACGCCGGGGGCCACGGCCTGCATGGCCGTCAGCGCGGTCTCGGGCTGCAAAAGCATGCCCTGCACCCCCAGGGACGCATACCGCGCGGCGCTCATCGGGTTCGTGACGTTCAGGCCCAGACCGCCGTACAGCGTCCAGCCGTCGGTATAGCGCAGCTGTGCGGGGTTGTTGACCACCGCCCCGGCAAAACCCGCGTCCTGCAGGGCGTCCAGCCGCGCGGCGGTCTTTTGCTCGAGCCTGCCGAACATGACCCGCGGCAGCTCCAGCAGCGTTTTCCCCCGCCATGCCTCGGGGATGCTCTCGGCTTCGGCAATCGGGAAAATCAGGTATTGCAGCTTCTCCGCCGCCTCCGCCGGGCACTGGGCCGCATTGGCAAAGCGGGCGGCCAGCGCGGGCAGCTGCCCCACGGTATGGGCGGGATAGGTCGGCATTTCAAACGCCTGTACGGCGTGGGGCGTGACCTCGCTGCGCTTTTCCAGCAGCTTGTCCAGCGCCTCGCGGCGCAGCTCGTTCCAGGCGGCGCCGGGCAGGAAGCCGAAGCCCCCCTCCCCCGGCTCGGCGGCAAGGCCGTCCATGACAAACGGCGTGCCGCCGGTCTTGCCGAGGGCGCGCTCAATACCGGGCAGCGGATCCTTCTGGGCAGGCTGCGGCTCGTCGGCGCTGTAGACACTGACCCTGTGGCCGTCGTCGTCGCGGGCGGTCAGCTTGACGCCGCCGTCCTCCACGCCGCCGCTCAATTCATAGTGTACGGGCACGCGCTGCAGCTCGCGGCGGAACAGCTCGCGTGCCTTGGGCGTGGCGGCGCGGGTCGCCGCGGCGTCGGCCTCGGTGCGCACGCCGAACATCTTGCCGTCGTTGCGGTTCGTCAGGTAGCCGTCGGTGAAGCCCGAGCGCGAGAAGATGTCCCGCACGAGCTTTTCGTCGTAGGGCTGGCCCGCGCAGACCGCGCGGCAGGCTGTGACGACTGCCGCCGCGTACTCGGGCGTGCGCAGGCGGCCCTCGATCTTCACGCTGGCGACACCCGCGTCCATCAACTCCCGCAGGTGCGGGATGTAGTCCATGTCTTTTAAACTCAAATGGCAGGCACGGCCCGGCTGGCCGGGTTTTAAACCGGCACTTGCGTCAAACGGCAGACGGCAGGGACCCGCACAGGCGCCGCGGTTGCCGCTGCGCCCGCCGAGGAACGCGCTCATCATGCACTGGCCGGACACGCTCATGCAGAGCGCGCCGTGGACAAAGACCTCGACCTCGATGGGGCTGGCCTCGCAGACGGCACGAATTTCCTCCAGCGACAGCTCACGCGCCAGAATGACGCGGTCATAGCCCAGCGCGGCAAGCTCCTTAGCGCCCTCGGGCGTGTGGACGCTCATCTGGGTCGAGCCGTGCAGGTGCAGCGTCGGTGCAATACTTTTGACCAGCTGCGCCGTCGCCAGGTCGTCCGCAATGACGGCATCCGCCCCGGCTGCGGCCACGGCGCGCACGGCGTCGGCCAGGCCGGACAATTCCCGGTCATAGACCAGCGTATTCAGCGTCACATGCACCTTGACGCCGCGGGCATGGCAGAACGCCACGGCCTCTCGCAGCTCGTCGGGGGTAAAGTTGCCCGCCGTGCGGCGCGCGTTAAAGCCCGTCAGCCCCAGATAAACAGCATCAGCACCGCTGAAAACAGCGGCGCCAAGCATCTCGCGGTTGCCCGCCGGGGCTAAAATCTCGGGGCGGCTCATTCGTCCTCCGCCGGGAACTGATTGCGGCGCAGGCGGCGCTCCAGCTCATCCACACGGCGTTTGAGCGACGCATTCTCGCGGCGGGCCTCCTCGGCAGCCATCTTGGCGCTGGCCGCATCCTCGAGGTAGTCCTTGATCTGGCGGCGCATATTGTCGGCGCTGCCGCTGGCCTTTTCCAGCTCATCACGATAGTTCAGTGCGGTCATGACTGCCGCCGTCGTGATGGAGACCGAGTTCGAGGACGCCATCAGCTCGTTCATGTCTAGGTTCAGTCGGTCCGCGAGGTTCTTCATGTAATCCTCGCTCTCGCTCGTGTTGACTACATAGCTGGAACCGCAGATGTTCAGCCTCACTTTTGAGGTAGCCATACCCATAATCATACTCCTTCCGGTCTCTGCACGCCTTTATTTACAGTGGACGCGCAGAATCTTACATCTATTATAGTACAAATTACCGATTTGCAAAAGCCCTTTTTGACGGAATTGTATAAAAACCCTGCAAGCAGGCAATTTTGACTTGCGCAATCCGCTAAATATCGTTATAATCTATAATGTGGTTTATTGAAAGCCCCGAAAAGAGCGCAAAAATCATGAATTCTCATGACTGCAAAGAAGGAGAGAACGATTTTGAAATACACAAAGCGTGAATTTGAGAAGCTGCTCAAGGACAAGCTGATGAGTGAGTGCAACGTCACCATCGACGCCGCCTCCGCCGATCAGATCTACCGCTGCCTGGCCATGATCACCCGCCAGATCATGTCCGACCGCCAGAAGCAGTTCCAGTCCAAGGTCCTGGGCGAGGGCAAGAAGCAGGTCTATTACCTCTGCATGGAGTTTCTCATGGGCCGCAGCCTGCGCACGAGCCTGTTCAACCTTGGCCTGAACGAGGTTGTCGAGAGCGTGCTGGCTGATGCCGACGTCAAGATCGACACCATCTATGAGCAGGAGCCCGATGCGGGCCTGGGCAACGGCGGTCTGGGCCGTCTGGCCGCCTGCTATCTGGACGGCATGGCCACCGACGGCATCCCCGGCACCGGCTACTCCATCCTGTACGAGTACGGCATCTTCAAGCAGAAGATCGTGGACGGCTGGCAGCAGGAGACTGCTGACAACTGGCTGCCCGGCGGTCAGGTCTGGATCAAGAGCCATCCCGACCAGGCCCAGGAGATTCGCTTTGACGGCCAGGCCATCGAGACCTGGGAGGGCGGCTTCCATCACGTCAAGTATGAGAACTACAACTCCGTTATCGCCGTGCCCAACGATATGTATGTCGCCGGTTACGGCTCCAACGGTGTTTCCAAGCTGCGTCTGTGGCAGGCTAAGGCCCCCAGCTTTGATATGAGCAGCTTCAACGCCGGCAACTACAACACAGCTATCAGCCAGTCTGCCTCTGCCGAGCTGATCTCCAAGATCCTCTACCCCAACGACAACCATACCGAGGGCAAGATCCTGCGCCTGCGCCAGCAGTACTTCTTCTCTGCCGCGTCCATCGCAGACATCCTGCAGAACCACCTGAACCAGTACGGCACGCTGGACAACCTGGCCGACAAGGTCGCCATCCAGCTGAACGATACCCACCCCACCGTCGCCATCCCCGAGATGATGCGCATCCTGCTGGATGAGTGCAGCTACGAGTGGGACGCTGCCTTCGACATCTGCCGCAAGGTCTTTGCCTACACCAACCACACCGTCATGAGCGAGGCACTGGAGAAGTGGAACGCGGACATCTTCCGCAACACCCTGCCCCGCATCTGGCAGATCGTCTGCGAGATGGACCGCCGCTGCCGCGCCGACCTGGCCAAGGCCTTCCCCGGCGACCAGGGCAAGATCGACTATATGGCGATCATCGGCGACAACCAGGTCCGCACCGCCAACATCTGCGCCTACACCTGCCACGCCATCAACGGCGTTTCCAAGCTGCACAGTGAGATCATCAAGGACAGCGTTTTCCATGATTACTTCCTGTACAAGCCGCAGGCATTCAAGAACGTCACGAACGGCATCGCCTACCGCCGCTGGCTGCTCTGCTCCAACCCGGGCCTGACCCATCTGCTGGAGGAGACCATCGGTGACGGCTTCAAGACCGATGCCTCCGAGCTGAAGAAGCTGGAGAAGTTCGTGGACGACAAGACCGTGCAGGCTGCCGCCGCCAAGGTCAAGCGTGAGAACAAGGCCAACTTTGCCAACTACCTGCAGAAGGCCACCGGCCAGGTCATTGACCCTGATTCTATCTTTGACTGCCAGGTCAAGCGTATGCACGAGTACAAGCGCCAGCACCTGAACGCGCTGAACATCGCTGCCGAGTACCTGTACCTGAAGAACAACCCCAACGCCGAGTTCACCCCCAAGACCTACATCTTCGGCGCGAAGGCCGCCCCCGGCTACTACATGGCCAAGCAGATGATCCGCATGATCTGCAAGCTGGGCAAGCTGGTCGACGAGGATCCCGCTGTCCGCGGCAAGCTGCGCATCGTCTACCTCGAGGACTACTGCGTCAGCCTGTCCGAGCGCCTGACTGCCCGCTCCGAGGTCTCTGAGCAGAGTCTCTCTGGCCGGCACCGAGGCATCCGGGACACCGGCAACATGAAGTTCATGCTGAACGGCGCGATCACGCTGGGCACGCTGGACGGCGCGAACGTTGAGATCGCCGACGCTGCCGGCCACGAGAACGAGATCATCTTCGGTATGCTGACCCCCGAGGTCAACGCGCTGAAGGGCATGGGCTACCACCCGAACGCCTTCATCAACGGCGACAACACCGCGATGGCAGTTCTGGACTTCCTGGAGAAGGGCTGGAACGGCGAGAACTTCAACGAGGTCACCAGCAACCTGCGCAACTCCGACCCGTACATGGTCATGGCGGACTTCAAGGACTACCGCCGTGCCCAGCACGACCTGCAGGAGCTGTACCGCGACAAGCAGAAGTGGAACCACATGAGCCTGAAGAACATCTCCAACGCAGGCATCTTCAGTGCAGACCGTTCCATCATGGACTATGCGCGTGACATCTGGGGCGCTACTCCCGTCAAATAATCTGGTTATCTGATTTTTGCCGTGCCCTGTTCGGGGCACGGCTTTTTTGTGCAGGCTTCCCCATCGGGGGAAGCTGTCACCGAAGGTGACTGATGAGGGCCAAGTCTGCCCTGCCGCCCTTTTGCCGGGCCATAGCGGCAGGCTCTCCCCCTCATCCGTCCCTCCGGGCCACCTTCTCCCCCAGGGGAGAAGGCTTTACGCTAACGTAAAGGGGAGACTTCCATGTCCCACACATTCTACAACAGCCTCGACCTCACCTGCAAATCCCCGTTCGGGGCGGTGAAGGCCGGTCAGCCTGTGACCTTCAACCTGACTGTGCCGGAGGACCTCGGCTACGTTGACCCGCATCTGGTGCTGACGAAAGACCGCGAGGACCCCGTCCACTACCGCATGGAGTTCACGGGCCAGACACCCAAGGTCAACCACTTCGCACTGACCGTCACGCCGACGACCTCGGGGCTGTACTTTTATCACTTTGACCTCTACACCGACTTCCGCCGCATCTACCGCACGCCGGGCGGTGAGGGTGTGCTCAGCTGGACTGACGGTCAGGACTGGCAGCTGACGGTCTACGAGCCGGACTTCAAGACTCCCGACTGGCTGAAAAACGGCACGATGTATCAGATTTTCCCGGACCGCTTCTGCGAGGGAAAGCCTAACAAAGCGATGCCGTTTGCAGACCGCATCTACCGCGCCGACAAGACCGGCGAGCCGTATTTCTGGCCCACCGAGCAGAGCGAGGGCTACCTGAACATGGACTATTACGGCGGCGACTTCGCGGGAATCCAACAAAAGCTGCCGTACCTGCGCGATTTAGGCGTGACCTGCATCTACCTGAACCCGATTTTTGAGGCCCACGCCAACCACCGCTACAACACGGCGGACTACCTCAAGGCCGACCCGCTGCTGGGCACGAACGAGGAGTTCAGCGCCCTGTGCGCCGCTGCAGCCAAGGAGGGCATCCGCATCATTCTGGACGGCGTGTTCAGCCACACGGGGTCGGATTCCCGCTACTTCAACCGCGAGGGCCGATACGGCCCGGGCGGCGCGTACCGGGACCGCAGTTCTCCCTACCGCAGCTGGTACGACTTTGACTCGGGCTATCCCTGCGGCTACCGCAGCTGGTGGGGCTTTGAGACGCTGCCCGAGGTGCAGGAGGAATCACCCTCCTACGTGGAATTTATCTGCGGCAAGGGCGGCGTCATCGACACCTGGCTGAATCTGGGCGCGTCCGGCTTCCGGCTGGACGTAGCCGACGAGCTGCCCGACGATTTTATTGAAAAAATTCGTGCTGCCGTCAAATCCCACGGCGAGGACAAGCTGCTGCTGGGCGAAGTGTGGGAAGATGCGACGACGAAGGAGGCCTTTGGCCGCCGCCGCACCTACCTGCGCGGGCACGGTCTGGACGCTGTGATGAACTACCCGTTCCGCAGCGCCACGCTGGATTACCTGCACGGCGCGGACGTCACCGCCGTGGCTGACGCTCTGATGCAGATCTGCGAGCACTACCCTGCCCCGGCGCTGAACTGTGCGATGAATTTCCTGTCCACCCACGACACCGAGCGCGCCATCACGGCGATTGCGGGCGAGCCCTGCAACGGCCACGACCGCTACTGGCAGAGCAAGCGGGTCATTCCCTCCGGTCAGATGGACGAAGCCATCCGCAGGGAACTGCTAGGCTACGCGATGATCTTCACGCTGCCCGGCGTGCCCTGCGTCTACTACGGCGACGAGATCGCCATGCAGGGCTACCGCGACCCGTTCAACCGTGCGTTCTTTGACTGGAACTCCACCGAGCAGCGGCTGCGCGGCCCGATCAAGACGCTGGCCGCCCTGCGCCGCAGCTGCGACGCCTTTGACGGCGGGCGGCTCGAGATCGTCCGTGCCGAGGGGGATATTCTCCACTACCGCCGCGTCGGCATTGTCCAGACGGCGGAGATCATCCTGAACCGCGGCCCGCATCTGATTGCCGAGGAAGCCTTCGGCAAGAACACCGAGGTCAACCCCGGCGGCTTCACCGTGCTGGTCGAGGACAACCACCCGGAGCATGTGGGGTATTTTTCTGTCTACTAATCCGGGGACGGGTGCCTCCCTTGCCCCTCTCGGCCACACCCATTTATAGCAGTCTGTAGGGGCCGGGCATGCCCGGCCCGCAGCCTTACGCTAACACCCTTTTCCGCTTTACACCTCTTTTCACCCCGCATCCCTCCAAAATTTCTCTTGCAAAATCCCCTTTTCCGCGTTATAATACCCTCAAGGTAAAAGGGAGTAAGGGACGCGCCCCTGCCGCGCGCCGTATCGCTTCGTCACCACGGGTGGCCTGCCGCCCCGGGGCATACTGTGAACACTGAGACTTTTGCCGCAGACTTTTTCTGCGGCAGGGGTCTTTTTTTGTACCCTGCCGCCCACAAACGGGAGGTATCATACATGCAATTTCTGCAAACCTTCGCCGGGCTGTTCGCCAACTTCGGCAATCTCACATGGCAGATGGTGGTCATGTGGGTCATCGGCGGCCTGCTGATTTACCTGGCCATCGCCAAAAAGATGGAGCCGAGTCTCTTGCTGCCTATGGGCTTCGGCGCGATCCTTGTCAATCTGCCGCTGTCCGGGGCCATCACGCAGGGGACTACCGTCGGCCCCATCAGCGCGCTTTTTGACGCCGGTATGTCTAATGAGCTGTTCCCGCTGCTGCTTTTCATCGGCATCGGCGCCATGATCGACTTCGGCCCGCTGCTGGAAAAGCCGTGGCTCATGCTGTTCGGTGCGGCGGCGCAGTTCGGCATTTTTGTCACACTCGTGCTGGCGGGGCTGTTCTTTGACCTGCCCGACGCGGCGTCCATCGCGGTCATCGGCGCGGCGGACGGCCCGACGGCTATCTTCGTGGCGAACACTCTGGGCAGCAAATATCTGGGTGCCATCATGGTCGCGGCGTACAGCTACATGGCGCTTGTGCCCATCGTGCAGCCGCCGGTCATCCGCCTGTGCACGACCAAAAAAGAGCGGCTGATTCGGATGCCGTACCAGAAGGGCAGCGTCAGCAAAACCACCAAAATTTTGTTCCCGATTGTGGTCACTATGCTGGCCGGGCTTGTCGCGCCCGCCAGTGTGGCGCTGGTCGGCTTCCTCATGTTCGGCAACCTGCTGCGCGAGTGCGGCGTGCTGAACGCCCTGTCCGAGACCGCGCAGAACGTACTGGCGAACCTTATCACGATTGTGCTGGGCCTGACCGTGGCGGGCCAGATGACCGCCGACAAATTCGTCCGGCCCGACACACTGCTGATCCTGGCGCTGGGTCTGGTCGCGTTTATTTTTGACACCGCCGGCGGCGTTTTCTTCGCCAAGCTGTTGAATTTGTTCCTGCCCGAGGGCAAAAAAATCAACCCGATGATCGGCGCGGCAGGCATTTCTGCGTTCCCGATGAGCGGGCGCGTCGTCAACCAGATGGGCCTGGCTGAGGACAACCAGAATTTCCTGCTGATGTACTCGATCAGTGTCAACGTCTCGGGCCAGATCGCGTCGGTCATTGCCGGCGGCCTGATCCTGACCCTTATGAGCAGCTGCGTATAAGGAGGTCAACCCATGTCAACCGCACTTCTTCCCGTCACCCTCTCGATGCTCTGCGCCGGTATGGCCGGCATCTTCCTCGTCCTCGGCGTCCTCGTGCTGGGGGTGTATGCACTGAATAAGTTTTTCAGCGGAAAATAAAAAAGCTTCTCCGAATGGAGAAGCTCAACTTACAGGGGCGGGCATTGCTCGCCCCTGCTTTTTTATATTTTACAGGTTTACTCCTTCGCCACAAACACCACGCCGACCACGCCGGGACCGACATGGGTGCCGATGGTGGGGCCAAGCTGGGCCACACGGCCGCCGGTCAGTTGGAGATTCTGGTGCATGTAGTGGTGTACCGGTGCAATAAGCTGCTTATTATCGCTGTAGAGCAGCGTATAGCCGTAGCGCGGGTCAATACCGCCGAGCGCGTCCAGCTGCTTGAACATGGCGACAAGCGCGCCGGGGCGTCCGCGGCCCTTGTCCACCAGCTTGATAGCGCCATCCTGCAGGGCCAGCACCGGCTTGATGCCGAGCGCGCCGCCCACAATGGCAACGGCGGCGGGCAGCCGTCCGCCCTTCTGCAGATGCTTGAGGCTGTCCACCACGGCGACGATGCGCACCCGCTTTTTGAACTGCTCCAGCACGGCGGCGATTTCCTCCGCCGTCAGGCCCTCCTCATCGCGCAGGCGCACCGCCTCACGGACAAGCAGCGCCTCAGCCTGCGAGGCCGCCTCAGAGTCCACGATATGCACCTGCAGACCGACATCGGCGGCGGCCAGATGCGCGCACTGGTAGGTGCCGGACAGCTTCTGGCCAATGGTGATCACAAGGACCTCATCCCCCGCTGCGGCGGCATCCTCATACACCTGCATAAAGCTGGCCGGGCTGGGCTGGCTTGTACGGGGCAGCTTGCTGTCCTCTGCCAGACGGACGAAAAATTCATCCTTCGTCATCGTGCCGTCATCGAGCTGGGTGGTGCCGTCTGCAAAGGTGACGGACAGCGGCACAACAAAGATGCCGGGGACGTTCAGCTCCGCCGCGGTCAGATCGGCGGCGGAATCGGTAACAATACGGATCATGGCAGTAACTCCTTTATGAGCGTGCGGCAGCGCCGCATATTGTTGACTGTTCAATAACTCGTTCAGTATACCATAGTTTTTCCGCGCTGTAAAGTGGATGAGGGCATAGAAAAAGCCCCCTTGCGGGGGCGGATTCTGGCAAAAATGACAGCGTGGAATGGATTTGTAGGGCCCGGACATGTCCGGCCCTCATCTTGAAGGCAGACGGTCGTTTGCGGGAAAGTTGCGGGCCGCATATATGCGGCCCCTACCGGGCGGCGTTTGTTTGAACCGAGCAATAATGGCACACGGCCCGGCAGGGAGGTTCCCGCCTACTCCTCAATGCCCAATAGCTCTGTGGCCGTATCCGGGTCAAGCTGCTGGACGGATTCGAGCTTGCGGGTGATGGCGCGGCTGCGGGGGCCGATCAACTCCTCCAGATCGGAGCCGGTCTGGTTCAGGTGGCGCTGCATCTGCTGCAGACCCGCGCCGAACTTTTCAAACTCGGTCTTGACCGCACCCAAGATCGTCCAGACCTCGCCGCTGCGCTTCTGGATGGCCAGCGTGCGGAAGCCCATCTGCAGGGCGTTGAGCAGCGCCGCCATGGTGGACGGCCCGGCCACCGTGATCTGGTAATCCCGCTGCAAAAGCTCCGTTACACCGCTGGAAACCACCTCGGCGTACAGCCCCTCAAACGGCAGGAACAGGATGCCGAAGCTCGTCGTGTAGGGCACCTCAATGTACTTGTCGTGGATGTCCCTGGCCTCGGCGCGCAGGACATTGTTCAGCGCCTTGCGCATGGCGGCCGCAGCGGCAGCATCGCCGCGCTCCTGCGCTGCCTGCAAATGCGCGTAGGTATCGCCCGGGAATTTCGCGTCGATGGGCAGCCAGACCGTGCCGTTCTGCCCCGGCATCTTGATGGCGTACTCCACGCGGTTCGTGCTGCCGGGCACGGTGGCAATGTTGCAGGCGTACTGGCCGGGGGCCAGGATCTGCTCCAGAATCGCGCCGAGCTGCACCTCGCCCAGGATGCCGCGGGTCTTGACGCCGGACAGCACCTGCTTTAAGCTGCCCACGTCGGCGGCCAGATTCTGCATCTCGCCCAGACCCTTGTAGACCTGCTCAAGCTGGGCACTGACCGTCTTGAACGAGTCGTTGATGCGCTGCTGCAGCGTGTCCTGCAATTTTTCCTCGACTGTGCCGCGGATCTCATCCAGCTTTTTGTTGTTGTCGGCGCGGATCGTGTTCAGACCCTGCACCAGCGCGCCGCGCACACTGTCCATCCGGGTCGCATTGGAGTCCTCAAGATTTTTCAGCCGTGTTTCCATCATCGTCAGCTGGGCCAGCAGGGCATCGTTCGCGGCCTTCTGGCGGGCGGCCCCGGCTCGGTCAATGGATTCCAGCCGCGCCGTGCTGGCAGCGGCATTCTGGCGCTGGTTTTCGGCCAGAACGGCAGAAAAATCCCGCAGCGTCGCCGTCGTTGTGCGGGCGCTCTCGCCCTGCATGGCGCGCAGCTGCTCGGCCAGCAGGTCGGTCTCGCTCTGCAAAACCGGCGTCACCGCGCGGACAAAGTCATCCGCCGTATCAATTTTCTGCTGCGGTTCGTCATTTTTGTGCATTACCTTTGCCAGCACCACGGCCAGCAGGATGTCCCCCGCCACGGCCAGCACCAGCAGCACATACAAAATCCAGCTCATAGGCACCTCACCGGATCAGCAGCAGCGCCGCGCCGATCACAGCCAGCACCGCCGCAAAAAATTCCGTCTCCCAGCTTTTGCGCTCCACACAGCGGGCGTTGGGGTTGTACCAGACCTGCAGCACCTTACCCTTGTCCTTGTCGTGCCTGAACCAGAAGGCGTCGTTCGTCTCCAGCTCCAGCCGCCGACCGTTGGCGTACAGCTCCACCAGATAGCGGTAGCCGCCCGCACCCCGGCTGTTGCTGGTGGATGACGCACGGCGGCATTCCAGCACGCGGGCGGGCAGCAGCGCGGCCCCGCGGACCGTGCGGTATTTTTCCACAATGGCGGCTGCGGCCAGTGCAAAAAGCACGGTGCCCAGCACGCGATACACAATCAGTAATATTGTCGGCATGGCAGTCTCCCTAAGGCAACACCGCATAATTCCCGCCTAACGGCTTAAGCACCGCTCCGGCGGCTGCGGCACCTCATCGGCACTTAGAATTATGCGGTATTGCCCTAATATTTGATGCTTCTATGATACAACATTTTGGTGTTAAATGCAAGCAGTTTTAACACACTTTCGCACTTTAGTGTATTGACTTGCTTAGGCAAATTTGCTAAAATATTAAAAGATGCCAAGACCGAGCAAATGCAAATTTTACAAAGAAAGAGGTCGGCGCACCGCTGTGCGCCTTTACGCTATGCAGCAGAATGAACGTAACACCGCCCTGTATGAGGCGATCCTGCGACTGAACAGCCTGGATGAGTGCATCCGCTTTTTTGACGACCTGTGCGCCGTGACCGAGCTGCGCACGATGGAGCAGCGCTACGCTGTGGCCGGGTGCCTTTTGCAGGGTAAGGTCTACAGCGAGATCCGCCGCGAGACCGGCGCATCCAGCGCCACGGTCAGCCGCGTGAACCGTATGCTGAACTACGGCACCGGCAGCGTGGCCGAGAGCGTGCGCGAGGACCTGGCCGCACAGGGCGTCACCGCCGACACAAAGAAATAAGGAGGGTCCCATCATGTCCGTTTCGATTCAGGATTTCGGCAAGTCCACCAGCGGCCAGACCGTTAAGCTGGCGACGCTGAAAAACGATTTTATCGAGGTGCAGCTGCTGAGCTACGCCGCCATTATCCATCGCATCATCGTAAAAGACCGCAGGGGCAATCCCGTGGACGTCGTGCTGGGCTATGACACCGCCGCCGACTATGAGCTGAACACCGACAGCATGGGCGCCGCCGTGGGCCGCTTTGCCAACCGCATTGCGGGCGCGCAGTTCCCGCTGTATGAGGAGATCGTCCATATCACGCCGAACCAGAACGGAAACTGTCTGCACAGCGGCCTGCACGGGTTCAATCACACGATGTTTGACGTGGCGCTGACCCCCGGCGAGACCGACAGCGTGACGATGACGGCCACGAGCCCCGCCGGTACAGACGGCTTCCCCGGCAATTTTGATCTGACCATCCAGTACAGCCTGGCCAAGAGCGGGCTGGTCATCCGCTACGGGGCGACCACCGACGCGCCCACCGTCTGCAATATGACGAACCACAGCTATTTTAACCTGAACGGCCACGCCAGCGGCAGTGCGCTGGGCCATCGCGTGACGGTGGACGCCGATTTTTACCTCGAGGCCGACGCCGCCAGCATCCCCACCGGGCGCAAGCTGCCGGTCAAGGGCACCCCGATGGACTTCACCGAAGAAAAGACGCTGGGGCTGGACATCGGCGCGGATTTCACCCCGCTGACCGATTGCTGCGGCTACGATCAGTGCTATGTCATCCGTGACAGCGGTCTGCGTCACGCCGCCTGGGCTGTCGGCCCCGAGACCGGCATCCGCATGGAGGTGCTGACGACCCTGCCGGGCGTCCACCTGTACACGGCCAACTTCCTGGCCCCGGTCACGGCGGGCAAGGACGGCGCACACTACGCTTCCCGGGATGCCGTCTGCTTTGAGACGGAGGACTTCCCCGACGCACCGAACCACCCGAACTTCCCCGACACGACGCTGCTGCCGGACAAGCCGTACAGCTCGACGACGATCTACCGGTTTGATTTGGCGGAGATGTGATCTTCCTTGCCTTCCCCTGCGGGGGAAGGCGGCCGAGGCCCCGCCCGAGGCCGGATGAGGGGCGGCCTTGCGGCAATTGCCCGGTAACGGGCTGCTGTCGGTAGCTTTGCCCTCATCAGTCAGTGGTCGGGGCCACTGACAGCTTCCCCCGAGGGGGAAGCCTTTCCCTGCAAAAAACCGCCCTGCACGTTTTTTCGTGCGGGGCGGTTCTTTTTTACTTCTCTTTGCTCAGCAAGATCCGGTCATTGTCCAGCGCGTGGCCGACGTTCTCTGCGAAGCGGTCCAGCAGGCCGTCCACGGTGGTGTGGGCGCGCTCCTCGCCGCTGATGTCCAGCACAATATGACCGTGGTCCATCATCAGCGTGCGGTTGCCCAGGGTCAGCGCGTCGTGCATGTTGTGGGTGATCATCAGGCAGGTCAGGTGGTTTTCGGCCACGATTTTTTTTGTCAGCTCCAGCACCTTGTCCGCCGTGCCGGGGTCCAGCGCCGCCGTGTGCTCGTCAAGCAGCAGCAGCTTCGGCGTGACGAGGGTCGCCATCAGCAGGGTCAGCGCCTGGCGCTGGCCGCCGGACAGCAGCCCCACGGGCTGCTTCATGCGGTCCTCAAGCCCCAGACCCAGCGCGGAGAGCTTTTCGGCAAACAGCTCCCGGTCCTTTTTGTTGATGCGGGAGAACGCCGAGGTGTGCCCCGACGCGCGCAGGAAGGCCAGCGCCAGATTTTCCTCAATCGTCATGTGCGGGGCCGTGCCGCGCAGCGGGTCCTGGAACATGCGGCCAATCGCCTTGGAGCGCTTGAAGTCCGGCAGGAAGGTGATGTCCCTGCCGTCCAGCGTGATCGTGCCGGTGTCGGCGATGAACTCGCCCGCAATGGCATTGAACAGCGTGGACTTGCCCGCGCCGTTGGAGCCGACAATCGTCGCAAAGTCGCCGTCGTCCAGATGCAGGTTCACGTTTTCGAGGGCGACCTTCTCATTGACAGTGCCCGGATTGAACGTTTTGCTGATGTTTTTCAAATCAAGCATGGCGGGCACCTCCCTTCTGGGCGTTGGCGCGGCGGCGGCGGAAATCTGCCTTGGCCTTGAGGGCCGGGGCTGCAATGGCCAGCGCGACGATGACGGCGGAGATCAGCTTCAGGCACTCCGACGGGACGTTGGCACGCAGGGCCAGCGCAATAATGAAGCGGTAGATGACGCTGCCCGCGACGGCGGCCACAGCCTTGACCCACATGCCGCCGCGGCCAAAGAGCGTCTCGCCGATGATGAGCGAGGCCAGGCCGATGACGACCATGCCGGTGCCGAGGTTGATGTCCGCCGAGCGCTGGTACTGGGCCAGCACCGCGCCGGACAGCGCGGTCATGGCGTTGGCGATGCAGAGGCCCACTGTGATGGTGAAGGCTGTGTTGATGGACGACGCACGGACCATGTCCGGGTTATCGCCGGTAGCGCGGACGGACAGGCCCATCCGGGTGCCGAGGAACGCGATGAGCAGCGCGCAGACCACAACGGTGACAAGCGCCGCCACGATGAGCTTATAGGGTGCGCTCTCACCAAAAACGCCCTGTGCAGCGGTAAAGACCGTTTTGGTTTTCAGCATGGGCACGTTGGAGGAGAAGCCCATGACCGCAAGGTTGACCGTGTACAGCCCCGTGTTGGTGATGATGCCCGCCAGAATCGACGGCACAGCGAGCTTTGTCTGCAAAAACGCGGTGATAAAGCCCGCCGCCGCACCGGCCAGCATGGCCAGCGGCAGCCCCAGGAACGGGTGGCCCGCCACGGCGGCGGTGGCCGACACGGCGCAGCCCAGCGTGAACGCACCGTCGGTGGTCATATCGGCGATGTTCAGCACGCGGAAGCTCAAAAACAGCGCCATAGCGACCAGCGCGTAGATAAAGCCCAGCTCCAGTGCATTCAGCACGGTGGCAACGGTAAACATAGGGTGACTTCCTCTCTGATTAAACTTGTCCCCCTCTGCGAGGGAGCCGGGATTTTTTTATTCCGCCGTGGTGACCTCGACGACCTGGCCGGCCAGATCGTTGAAGGCGCTGTAGTCGATGCCCAGGGCAGCGGCGGTCTCGGTGTTGACGGTGATGATGCCGCCGTCCATGACGTGGTACGCGGGGACAACACCGGTCTCGAGGATGTCGAGCGCCATGTCGGCGGTGTAGGTGCCCAGCTCGGTGTAGTTGACGCCGCAGGTTGCAAACGCACCTGCCGTGACGAAGCTGTCCGCGCCGGTGTAGAACGGGATGCCGCCCTTGGTCAGCGTCTCGGAGACAGCGGCGGCAGCGGCCATGACCACGTTGTCCGTCGGGGTAAAGACGGCATCGACCTGGCCGACCATGCTGGACGCGGCGGTCATGATCTCGTCGTTGGTGTTGCCGGTCTTTTCGACGTAGGCAATGCCCTTGGCATCCAGATACGCCTTGGCCTCGGCAATCGGGGTCGTGGAGTTGGCCTCGGAGTTGGAGTAGAGCAGGCCGACGGTCTGGATGTCGGGCTGAACGGCGAACATCATATCCATGATGGACTGGGTGTTCAGCGCGTCGGACGTGCCGGTAACATAGTCAATGTCGGTCAGGTCTGCGGCGGCGGGGTCGGAGATGGCCGCGTAGATGACCGGGGTCTTGGTGGACTCGGCGGCGGTGGTCATGCACTGGGCGGCCAGCGTCGCAATGGGAATGATGGCGTCATAGCCGTCGGCGACGACTTCTGTGCCGATCTGGTTCAGCGTTGTGGCGTCGTTCTGGCCGTTGAAGTCCTTGTACTCGATTGTGATGCCCTTCTCGGCGGCCTTGGCGTCCAGCTCTTTCTCAATAGCCACGCGGATCTCGTCGAGGCTGGCGTGGTCGAGCTGTTGGACAATGGCGACCTTGTAGCTGTCAGCGGCGGCGGTGTCCGCGGTGCTCTTGGCAGCGGACGCGGCAGTGTTGGCGGAAGATGCGGCAGTGTTGGCGGTATCGGCGGTGGATCCGCAGGCGGCCAGGCTGGTCATCATGGCGGCGGCGGACAGAACAGCAACAAACTTTTTCATGGTAAATTCTCCTTACTTTGTAAATTGTAGTGAATGTCAGGTTTGTAGGGGCGGTCATTGACCGCCTGCGGGCGAGCAATGCTTGCCCCTATAGTGTCCGGTGCGTTCCCGGGCCATCCAGTTTTACAAATTCAGGCTTGCCATCGCTCTTTCATCAGGTTCATGTTCCCTCTCCCCCATTGTCAAAAACAAAACTGCCCTTGCACAGAACTTCTCCTGTGCAAGGGCAGATAAAACAAAATCTGTGGTGCCACCTTGCTTGCCGTGCTTACTATACAATCACGGCCACTCTGTAGGGAACCAACATTCCCCTGCTCTGTAACGGGAGCTGCCCGTCAACGGATACTGCGGGCCTTGCCCGTTTCCCCGTGCCCTCCGCGAACCATTATGCAGACCCGCTCTGTATCCCCTTCCCAGCATCGGGGACTCTCTGTAACTGCGCTGTGTGCTTTACTTTCGCTTCATTGGTTTAAAGCATTTATACCACACACGGGCGTGTTTGTCAACACCCAATTTCAAATTTTATTTGGATTCTGCGGATTCCGGCGACGCCATGTTGTTTTTATCCAGCACAAACAGTTTTTGCACCTGTTCGGCCACGGGGATGTCGGTGTCCTTCAGCAGGCAGTTCTCCGTCAGGTAGGGGCTGTCCTCGCCGTCCAGCGCCAGCAGCATATCTTTTCCGCGCAGGGCGTCGCTGCCCAGGTACTCGGTCAGGCTGTCGGCGTCCCAGGCGGTCTCGGTATCGTCGGGCGTGAAGCTGCCGGCGTTGCTCCAGGTGCCGTAGACTGCGCCAATTGCGCAGACGCGCTGCGGGTCCTCGTTCTCGCCGTATTTCTGCTTATCCAGCTGCGCCTGCAGCTCGGACGCCATGCTGCCCTCGGTCATCAGGGCGCTGGCCTCGTCGGTAAAAATCAGGATGCCATCCTTCTTATAGGTTTTCAGCAGCTGCTTCGCGTCGTAGGTCGGCAGCTCACTGTCGTCCGCGACGTTCAGCGTGCCCTGCATGGCGTAGTACAGGCGGGACACGGCGGCGTAACTGCTGCCGAAGAACCGCTCCATCTGGCGCGGATATTTGGCCATCGCCGTCTTGAACCAGTAGACGGCATTGCTGGTCGTGCCGCTGCGCATGACCTGCACAGCCTCGGCGATCTCTGTCTCGGGCGTGTTGTGGCTCGCATTGGCCAGCACGGTCAGCGCTTTGCCCACTGTCGCACTGCGGGCATCTGCCCCCAGACCCGCGGCGTGGAAAACACCGGGGTAGCGCGTGCGGACGTGCTCCCACAGGGTGCGGGCGCTGTCGCGCCGGTCGGCGGGCAGCACGGACAGGTAGCTGTCCAGGCTCCCGGTATTGCCGGTCTGCAGATAGTTGTCCAGCAGCACGCCCGCGGCGGCACCGTCCGGCACGGCCACGACCCGCACGCCCGCGCTGTACAGCTTGTCGATCAGCGCACCGCGCAGCTCATCGCCGCGCAGGTTGTCGGTGTCGGCCACAAAGACGCGGTACTCGTCGCTGCCGAAGTCCGACGCATCGAGCGCATAAGTCATATCAATGCGGTGCAGATACTTATTATTGTACTCCTCCACGGGGTTGGTCACGTCGGCGCTCTCGCGGGTCGCAATGACCAGCTCGCCCGCGGCCTCGGCGGCGGCGGTCTCCGGCGTGGCGGCAATGACCTCCTCGGCGGTCTTATCATTGTACAAAAAATCCTGCAATGCCTTAATATTCACGACCCAGTCGGGGTCGTACATCAGGCGGTCATCCATGCCCGTGCGGATGCCGTAGGTGCCCTGCAGCGGCATGGACATCTGCTGCACATCGCAGCCCAAAAAGCCCGGCAGCTGCATGAGCAGCGCGGCGATCTCGGACTTGGTAAAGTTCGTCTGGATCAGCGGCAGAATGGTGTTGAGCAGGTTGTCCAGCTCCATGACGCTGGCGTTCTGCACCTGATCCAGCACGGCCTTAATGACGGTGCGCTGGCGCTCGACGCGCTTCCAGTCGTTGTCGATCTTGCGCAGACGGGCGTATTGCAGCGCCGTGTAGCCGTCAAAGTGGTTGGGGCCCGGGTCAACGTGGTTGACGATCAGCATCGAGTTGGAGGGAACCTCCCAGTTCAGGGCCTTGGCCTCCATCTCGGTAATATCAAGGTCTACGCCGCCGACGGCGTCCACGATCTGGACGAAGGAGTTGAAGTTGACGCGGACGTAGTGGTCTACCTGCACGTTGAAGCAGTCCTCGATGGTTTTCATTGTCAGCTTTGCGCCGCCGTAGCGGAAAGTGTGGGTGATCCAGTCGCACTGGCCCTCATAGCCGTCCAGCAGGATCGGCACGCCGGTGCCGCGCTCGATGGAGACCAGCCGGATGACGTGATCCTTGATGTCGAGCGAGACCAGGATCATGCTGTCGGCGCGCGCGTCGTCGCTGAACTCGGTGGTGTCCTCCGTGCCGTCGAGCTGGTTCAGGTGGGTGAAGGCATCGGCGTCGTTGACGGCCTCGGTGCGCTCGTCGGTGCCGATGAGCAGGATGTTCAGCACGTTGTCGTCAGAGAACGGGCTGCCCTCGGGCATTGTCATCTCGCTTTCGGTGTGGGTCAGGCCGGTTCCGTCCAGGTCCTGGTCCTCGTCCGCGCCGATCTCCCCCATCTCGCTGACGCTGCCGTCATCATAGCGCAGCAGGTCGAGCTTGCCGTTGACGTAAAGGGCCGCCAGCACAGCCAGCACGGCCAGAATGCCGACAACAATGACTGCGATTTTGCCGCCCTTGGGCAGGCGCCGCCACGGGTTCCTTTTTGGCGCTCCATCGGTTGTTTTTTCGATTTTCGTTTCCAGTTCGTTCATATTTTTACTTTCCCCTGTTGTTGCCTTACCTATAATCCTGATGTGTAGGGGGGCGCATTGCTCGCCCGTGCCCGCTTGCCATGTACACAGCTTTCCCGGAAAGAACTGCCGCGGCAAGGTCGGCAGGCGGCCAATGGCTGCTCCTACACGTATTACGTGCGTTTTAAACGTTTGGCGATTTGCCGCACATCACAGCAATAATACAAAAACGCCAGCCCTGCAAAAACGGTCAGTCCCAGTGCACGCCAGGTGAACCAGCCGTGCTGGATGCTGTGGGTGCGCAGGACGATGAACCACGCCGGGGTCATCAGCGCGCAGAGCCCCAGCGGCAGTGCGCGCGCGAGCTGCTGCCTGTCCCGGATGCTGGCTGCAAACAGCGCCAGAAGCAGAACGACAGCCAGCACCAGCGGCCAGAACAGGTGTTTGGCCGCCAGCGTCGTGTATACAAAACGTAAAATATTCCACCAGGTCAATTCCATGCCGTGCCAGCTGTCGGCGGCAGTGCGCACGCCCACCTGATGCAGCGCGTCGGCGATAACGTTCTGCCCGGTGACAAGCCCGGCCAGCACCCACTTGGATGCCCAGCAGAGCAGGTAGCCGACGCCCCACGTCAGGCTGCCGCCCACAACGATGCCGCACTGCCTTGTGCCGGCCCGCAGGCGCTGCTGCGGCTCAAGCAGCCAGCAGACAAGCGGCAGGCCAAGGGTCAGGACCGGCGTGACGAGCAGGTCGCAGAACGACGTCACAACGCCAAGAACCAGCAGTGCCAGGCAGACATCATCGCTGCGGCGGGGCTTGGCCAGCACCCAGACGCAGCCCGCGTAGGCAACGGCAAAGCAGGTGAAAAACTGTACCTGATGCGGTGCCCAGAACGCCGTGACCAGCAGCTGACTGACCGCGAACCACACCGCGGCCCGCAGCCCGCAGCGGCGGCGCAGCAGCACCTCCACCGCGGCAAACAGCGCCGCCAGCACCAGATACTGCACCACGCGCACGCCGGTGATGTCGGTGACCAGCAGCAGCGGGCGCAGCCAGATCAGGTAGCCGTGCCAGTACCGCGCGTAGGAGAACGGCACAAGCGCGGGCGCGTCGGTGCGCTGTGCGCCCGCGGCCCAGTTTCTTTCTATGTACCATTGCAGGTCATCGGCCAGCGTCTCAAAGTTATCGACGTTGTAGGCCGTATTCGTCATCATGGCGGTCAGCGGCGGGGCCTCGTCGGCGGACGCGGCCTCGGTCAGCATGATCGTGTCGGTGTAGTTGTCCATCTGGAACAGCTTGAAGTTCAGATATTCCGGGTACAGCCCCTCACCGGCGATTTTCACCGCTGAGTCGTAGACATGGTCCCGCACCGGCTCCCCGGGCAGGGCGTAGGCCGCCAGCAGCAGCACAAAAAGCGCCGCCAGCGTCACGGCGAACGCCGCCAGCGCCCGCAGGGCAAAGGGTGGTTTTTGGTTTTTGGTTTTGCCATGCGGCACCCCTTTCACACAAAAATACAGTTTAATTATAAAACAAAACTCCCGCCGTTGCAACGGTGGGAGTGTGAAAAAAGGTTGAACAAATGTTGGGACGTCCTTGCCTCCCTCTGCGAGGGAGGTGGCCAAGGGAATGTTCCCTACACCATATCCGTCTGCCTGGACACCGACAGCACGATGCCCATCTCCCCCAGCAACATCAATAAGCTGGTGCCGCCCGACGAGAAAAACGGCAGGCTGATGCCGGTGTTCGGGATCGTGTTCGTCACAACGGCCATGTTCAGAATCGCCTGCAGCGTGACCTGCACGACGAACCCGACGACGAGCAGTGCGCCGAACTTATCCCGCGCGCGCACCGCAATCGACATGCCGCGCAAGAGCAGCAGCAAAAACAGCGCCACGACCAGCGCCGCCCCGATAAAACCAAGCTCCTCACACAAAATCGAAAAAATAAAGTCGTTCTGCGGCTCCGGCACGTACAGATATTTCTGTCGGCTGTTGCCCAGCCCCAGCCCGGCCAGCCCGCCCGACGCGATGGCGTAGAGGCTCTGGATCGTCTGGTGACCTTCGCCCAGCGGGTCGGCAAATGGGTCGCGCCACGACGCGAGCCGGTCCGTGGCGTAGGGTACCAGCTCCGGCAGCGCAATGACCGCCGCCGCAATGGCCGCCGCGCCCAGCCCCCCGGCCAGCCCGAACCAGTGCAGCCCTGTGCCGCCCACAAACATCAGCACCGCGCCGATGGACAGGATCAGCAGCGTGCCGGACAGGTGCGGCTCCAGCAGCATGAGCACCGTGACGACCCCCAGAATCAACGCGAACGGCACAACGCCTGTGGAAAACGACTTCATCCTGTCGTGATTCAGTGAGATGATATGCGAGAACACCAGCACAATCGAGAATTTTGCGATTTCACTGGGCTGCAGCGTGCCCAGCCCCGGCAGCACGATCCACCGCTTGCAGCCGTTGTACTCCGGCATGAAAAGCACGATGGCAAGCAAAAGCAGCGAGATCCCCAGCATCGGCCAGGCCAGCCTGTGCCAGACGTGGTAGTCCACCAGGCTGGCCGCGTACATAGCCAGCACGCCCAGCGCCGCAAACAACAGCTGCGGGCGGATGTAGGTGTAGGCGTCGCCGCGGCGGTAGAGCGCCACCGCGTACCCCGCGGAGAACAGCATGATGAGCCCGTAGCTCAACAGCAGCAGTAAGATCAGCAGAAACGGTATGTCGAATGTCGGCAGCGATGCCGCCCGCGTCCGAATCCTTTGTACAAGTGCAGCCATAACAAAGCCCCCTGCGCAGAGTGTACGCAGGGGGCGGCGGGTTTATGCTTTTGTCAGCGGTTCAAATCAAGGCTCAGCATCGTGTAGCCGTTGGCGCCGCTCTGGATGCTCTGGGCGCTGGCCTCATAGCAGGCCTGCAGGACCTCCATGTTGGGCTGGGGCGCGTCCGGGTCGGTGATGGTCCCGGTGGCAAGGGCCTCGTAATAATTCTCAATAATCTGGGCACAGATGCGGCGGCGATCCCGCAGCGGTGTCAGCAGGTTGGCCATCCACTGCTGGTACATGCCGTGGTAGTCGCTGCCGTGGTCAGCAAACAGAAAGTAATATTCCTGCTCGACCTCCATGGGCGACGCCTGGCGGCAGTAGAAATCTCCCAGTACCGTGCGCTTTTTATCGGTGGAGTATTGCAGGATGTCCGACAGTCCATTGGGGAAAAGCTCTGGGTGCCGAATCCATTTGGAGTACGGCTCCATCTGCACTTTTAGTGCATCAAAGACGGCCAGAAAATCCTCAAGCGCGATCTTCATCTCGCCTTTTTCCCATTTCTGGATCGTGCGCTTATCCCGGCCCAGACGGTCTGCCAGTTCCCGCTGTGAAACACCCGCTGCCTCCCTCGCAGCGGTCATTGCTTCTGCCACACGGTATCGATATGCGGACATAACATCTTCTCTCCCCTCAAAACGCGATTCACCGCCGGAAAAACAGCAAAGCGGCGGTGCAAAATGCGCCGCCAAAATTCCCGGCACTGGTTGTGTACTTTGCACACCGGGGTATGCTATATTGTGAAGAGCGGCATCTATAAGTACACTAGCACTACCACAATTTTACTCCGGTTACCATTTTTTGTCAATATATTTTGTTATGTAACATAGCAGGAGTGGGTGAAAATCGTGTATACCTATCGCGTTGTCTGTCAAAAGCTCTCCGCGCCCGAGCTCGGGCCCTACATTACCTACGGCATTCTGGCCGCGCGGGACCTCCGCGGCTGTCAGCAGGTCGTGCAGTTTATCTCCGACGTATCGTTGGATCGCGCCCTCGTCGAGGCCCTCGCACGCCGCTGCACCGCCGCCCAGCTCGAGCCCTGCCACCTGCTGGACGTGGTCGAGGATGCCATCAGCGGGTAAAGCCTTCCGCCCCCAAAGGCTCCGACCAGGGGCGAGGTGCGCCCTTTTGCCGGGTGTCCTATAGCGCAAGGGACACCTCTCACATGCTGTTCCCGGCAAGCGCAGTCCTTGCCCGGGTGTGTTTGTCGTGCGCCTTTTTATGCGGCCACCGCAACTTGCTTGTCAGCTCCTGCTCATACTCCGGCGTGTCAAAAAATCACATTCGTGGTCTATTGAATATCTAGGGCAACACCGCATAATTCCCGCCTTACGGCTTAAGCACCGATCCGGCGGCTGCGGCACGGCATCTGCGTTGCCAAAATGCTCGATAATACACAAAGTATTATCTGCGCTTTTGGCTTAGCAGCTGCCGCACCTCGCTCGCCGTATCGGCACTTAGAATTATGCGGTATTGCCCTAGGAGCGACCATTGGTCGCCCGACAACTTGGCGCAGCAACGCCTTTTCCGGGTAAGTTTTTTCACAGGCAAACGGGCACGGGCGAGCAATGCTCGCCCCTACAAGAGTTTTTTGACAGTCTGCATACTCAGGGAAGATATAAGATTCCATCTTCAGCTTGAACATTGGTGTGCCTCATAAGCTGACCCCTGCCCTTTTCGGCTCCGGATAAGGATAAAACCGCAAGCACGCACACGACCAAATTCACGGACATTCCCGTTGAATTTGTGTTGTGTTTACGCTTTTTTTGTGGCGATCTTTGCGCAACAGTTGCGCAAAAACATCAGTAAAATTTTAACAAGTGCTTGGCGGTGTGTATAATAGTTGCCGAAAGCGCTTGTCATTGTGACGAATTCGACAAGTCGAAATTTTGCAATCTGCCAAAAATCACTTGCTTGAATGTAGTCGTATTGAAATTTTCATCCCAAAGTATTATACTGCTTTTTATAAAAAGGCACACAACAAACATACCGTGTCTTACTTTTCCCGACGTAAGCGCAAATGTTTGCACATCGGATCGTATTCTCAAAAAAGACCGTAAATACAGCTCAGCTTGTGGAAAAAGTCCGTTTCCGGGCCAGACGTGCGCAGCGCATAAAAGCGCGCCAAATGGCGCGCTTTCCCCCGATATATCGTGAGAACACACATGTATAGAAAAGGAGTCGAAGCAGATGACGAAGGCATTTTCTATCCTGCACCGTGCGGCGGCACTGCTTGTCGCCCTGTGCCTGCTGGTTTGTATGGCTCTGCCGGTTTATGCAGCTGAGGATGGGGCTTTATTTTTTGACGCAGGTTCGGAAACGATTCCGACCATTCCTGCCGCAAACACGTCAAGCGAGGGTGTAGAACCTGCGCAAGAGCCTATTGTATCCGACTTGGAAACGATTCCGGGTGAGGGAGATACCCCGCCCACTGCGAACGAGCCGGGAACAGAAGCGGGAAACACGGCAAACAATACAGCAGCGGTTCCGAACAATGACGGCAAAACCCAGGAAGCGGCAGAAAATCAGACTCCCGCCGCCGATACGGACACCGCCCCTGCCGACCCAGCCTTGACGAACAAAACCCCTGCGGACACTCCCGAGACGGCTGCCGCGCCAAACCATGCCATCAACGCAGAGAAAACCACGGCGGCAAAAACCAACACAGAGCAAGATGTTCTTTTTGCTGACGGGGACAACCCCAACGAAGAAGATACTATGTTTGCGGATGATTTGCCTGACAACGATGATGCAAACACACCTGATACGATAGCGGACACCAGTGTATCGACGGGCTTTATCCCGGCTACGACAACCATTTATTTTGAGGATGACGGCAGATACGATAGTACATATAACGGAAATTGCACCATGCGTTTCCTCGGGTTCACGGGTAACGGTAAAGAAGCCTACATAAACAAAGTCATGGTGGATACCGGAACCACAGTAACCGGCAAAGATGGGAAAAACCACAGAATCTTCAGCATCACGCTGAATTCTGCGGACTATCCGGCGGGCGGGTTTTATCGAATCGCCTTCCAGTATTATGATGGCAGTAACAGTACTTGGCAAGAAGAAATCAACGCCTTTGGCAGGGATGATGGAGTCAATAATGACTACCTGACAGCGATTGACCTGCTTGCCGGCAAAAAGTTTGTTCGTGAAGGCATTGAAATCAAAGATAAACCGGGCACACATTATAACCAGAATCAATCCTACACCCCCGCCCAATGGACGCGCGTGGAGTACTATTACAAGGACACACCGCTTTACTTCAAAAATGCAAGCGACGCTGCGCTTACCGACGTAACCGCAACATTTTACAAGCTGGAAAACGGTGCCACGGCACAAACCGGCAGCCAAACGATCGGCACGGTGGATGCGGGCAAACTTGCCGCGCAGCAGATCCGGATCCCCGACAATCAGTCGCGGTTTGTGCAGTTTAGTTGGAACGATGGCCAAAGCGCCCTGTATGATTTCACCACAGACTTCACCACATCCCCCTACGCGGACGCCAAGAAACTGGACTTAACAGCAGCAAATTGCTATGTCTACAACGATACCACAAGCGCCTGGGCAAGCGCGGGCGGTGATTTGCTTACCGCGGGCAAAAAGATTTACTTTGACGCCACGCTGTCCGCGTACAGTTATGAGGGCGAAGGTTTACAGCAGTCCGCCATGGGCGACGGCGAAACCATGTACTGCTTCCTGACGGGTTCAGACGGCGTCAAATCGCTGCAGATGACGCAGGAAACCGACCCCACAGCCGCCGACCGCAAGCTGTGGTCTTGCACAATTCCTGCGGGCACTTACACCGCAGTGCAATTCTCCGCAACGGATAACCAAAACACCCCCGCAAAAGACAACAAGACCAGAAAGTACAGCACAGCAGAAATCCCCCCAACCCTGCAAGAACCCTGCTTCTTTGCCGACGACGGCGACCCGTCGGCCTACACGGGCGGCGAAGGTGTCAACCGTGACGGTTACTGGGGCGAGAAAGCCTCTGTCCGCGATGCCGAAAGCGGCAAAAATACCACCGTTGTGGATATTGCAAGCGGCGAGTTCAAGCAAGAGCCAGGCACAAAGTACATCACAAGCACCCTGTACGATTACTACACCGACTACGAGCTGAACGGCCTGAACCGCGACACGTACCCGGACGGTAACACAAGTTCCCAGCGCGGGTACGTCACTTTTGAGCAGTTCAACCGCGCACTAAGCAGTGCTTACACGGCAAACAACAATGTCAAATACCCGCTTTATACCGGGCATTTCCAACCGTCAATAGGTGGTTGGGCCAACCCCTTTGCAACCGTTGCCGCAGGTATGAAGCTATACGGCTGGGACGGTAATACGAACAGCCCGGATTACAAAACGTTTATGGCCGTGAACAACTCGGCACTGGATGATAGTGGTAATGGAAACGACGATTACAACCGCACCTTCCAGGGCCTTGTGGAAAGCAAGACCTCTGACGGTACGGCAAACGGTCTGCCGCTGTTAAGAACCAAGAATTCCAACACAAATGCGTCGGTTGACCCACACTTTGACAAAGACTTCCTGCAAGGCAAAAACGCCTTTAACACCGTGCTGGGCAAGGTGTATGAGGATGTTTCCTTCCCTCTCAAGCAAAAAGCCGTTTTTGCGCAAGATCCGAACCGTCCGGACGATAACGACCCGGAGGGCAAAGCCAAATATTGGTACTATGACAGCAACGAAACCTCGCTGTACCTCAAACAGGGCAGCGCCCGCCAAAGCTACTATCTGGTGGGGGATGGCATAAACGAAGCCTCACATAACCGTGATGCCGGCAACAAAACGGATAATATGGGGTATGGTTTCTTCCCGTTTAACGAAGCAGTTACCGGCAGTGCCCCCCAATACAACTACGGCTTTGGCGCCAAGCTGCAATTTGACTTTACGCTTACAGAAAACGGCAAAGTGATTGTGCGGACAGATAGCAGCGGCAAGAACATTGAAGTTCCTATCAAGTTCTTCTTCTCCGGCGACGATGACGTGTGGGTCTACATTGACGGCGAGTTGGTGCTGGATGTCGGCGGCGCACACGGTAAAGCGTCCGGTCTGCTGGAATTTGGCGAAAACAACACCGTAACCCCCTACGTCAGCTCCAACAAGAACACCGACTCAAATGATACCATGGTCTACGAGGATTATGGGTCCGGCGAAACAGTCAAAACCGTCAAATATAACGGACAATCGATCACGTTCAATAAGAAGGGCACCACCAAAACCCTTGAAAACCAATCCACCCACACCCTGACCATGTACTACATGGAGCGCGGCATGTGGGAGTCTAACATGGCGCTGGCGTTCAACTTCCCCGACCATAACGAATTGCAGGTCGAAAAGCAGGTCGATGTTTCGGACGTGAACCCGCTGTTCCGAGACAGTTTCAAAAACCAGAAAATTTTCACCTTCAACATCCAAAATCTGGCCACCCACTACGAAGCAAAAGCAACTGATGAACCGGCAATCCAGACCGAGAAACTTCCGGACACTGCATACAGTTCGGCCACGGGACTATTAAGCTATGAGTCGTCCCTGCCGGAGGATGTAGGAACAGGCAGCGCCGTGCTGTGGTCATCGGATAAAAGTGACCCATCCAGCCTATACCGCGACCAGCGCCGCGGCACACTGACATGGGACAGCTCCATAAATATAAGTCCGTACAGCTACCTGACCTTTGATGTCTATGTGCAGGGCAGCCCGACCGATACCTGCGCCATGAGCAACCTGTATGTGGAACTTTGGGACACAAGCGGCAAGCAAATGGGCTGCCTTGGCAGCAAGGGGCTGCAAAGCAGCGATGTCTACGGCGCGGCGACCGCGCTGCACCCGGGAACGTGGTACACCGTACGGCTGATGTTGAACTCCCTGCAAAAAGATGCGGCTTTCAACAATCAGCTTACAAGAATTACGGTGGGCGATAACTATGCGCGCAGCATTTACCTGCGCAACTTTACATTCAGCAGTGCGCCGACCCTGCCGAAGCAAACAGGCTTTACCACCGCGCAGTACAACGTCCCCGACTATGGCTCTGCCGAAAGCGGTAAGTTGGAAAACGCGGCCTATGCGGTGTTTTCCTCCAATCTTGGCAACGGCGACGTTGTGGATGAAAACGGACGGTTCCTGCTGCAGGACGGTGAGACCGTTACCTTTAATGACCAGTTCCGCCGCGGCAGCTACATAGCCCTGCAAGAGCAGATCGACACCGAACTGTACGATACAACTTGGACGGTATACGAAAACGACGTACCTGTTACAAGTGTAAGCGGCAATAGTAACGTTGTTACGATGGGCGATGTTAGCACGTTGCAAAACGTCAGAGGCACCGCCCCAAACGATGGCCGAACGGAGCAAGTGGTTAATACAACCCTTGACGGATACAACACCAAGAACGAGTACACAGAGGCCCAAAAGCCGAACGCTGGCACGCTGGTTTTTCGCTCTTACAGCAGCTCGGCCGATGGTAACGAGCTAACCAAGCTGAAAGTGGTTTTCAACAACAAGGTCAAGACAGGCAAGCTGATTATACGCAAGGTCCCCGCCAAGGGCGAGACACTGGAAGGCAAGGAATTTACCTTTACCGTCCGATTCGGCGATGTTGGCGGCCAAAGCCTCGGCGACACAATCGAGCAGCAAACGTACACCTGCACGGTGAAACAACACGGTGACGAGTACTATGGCGAGATCGTGATCGACAAAATCCCTGTCGGCACACGGTTTGTTGTGTCAGAAAAAGAACAGCCGGGCACAAGCCTGAAATCGGTGCATATCGAGGGCGGCAAAGACTGCGCTGTTGCCGCGGACGGCGTAATGGCGTACGGCACCATTGAATATAAGAAAGCTGCAACGGCAACGTTTGAAAATACCGCCCGCGAACTGATTGACATAACGGTCAAAAAAGAGTGGAAAACGCAGGACGGTACGACGGACATTCCGCAAGCCGACCTGCCCAAAGCCATTTACCTGCAACTGCAGCGCACCGAAACGCCGGATGAAGCAGACAGCTGGCTGCCGGTTTCGGGGTATGAAAGCGTAGAGCTGAAAAAACCCGACGGTTACGAAGGCTGGACCAAACAGTTTACCGGGTTGGACAAGTACGATGCGAACAAGGCGGGGAATGACCATGTCGCTTACACCTACCGCGTGCTGGAACGCGCGACGGCAGATGGGAAATTTTACGGCGGCGCGGATGGCGATGTGATTGAGATCAACGGCAAGAAGTACAAGGTTCTCAATACCACCGTCACAGGCGATTCGGCCGACAAAACGCTGACCCTGACCAACCAACTGCAGGATGCCAAATATAACTTGGTCATCACAAAGCAGGATGCACAGGATGCCGGCATAAAGCTGGGCGGCGTGGAGTTCAAGCTGGAAAAGCAGGACGCTGAACTGAGTGAAACCAAAACAGGCAAGACCGCCGAGGAAACAGGCGAACTTACCTTTGCAGACCTGACCCCCGGCAGCTACCGCCTGACCGAGACCAAGACCGCCGAGGGCTACACCCTGCTGGCCGAGCCCATCGAATTTACGCTGACAGCGGACGGGCAATGCCTACGCGGCGACGAGACGTTTGGCAAGATAACCCCAGGTGCCGACGGCGTGTACAACATTGCCCTGACTGTTTACAACCGCAAGGGCTTTACCCTGCCGCACACGGGCGCGGACGCACCCAGCCTGTGGCTGCTGATAGGTTTGCCCGCACTGGTGGCTGTGCTGCTGGTGCTGGTGTTCCGATACAATAAGAAAGGGGGCAAACGTTCCTGACCCCACCCCTCTACACAAACCAACATAGAAAAAAGAGGTATGCATCAAAATGAAACTGAAACGTTTATTTACCGCAATCCTCAGCGCCGCCCTGACCCTGAGCCTTTGCGCCATGCCCGCCATGGCGACGGAAGGCGGCACGACGGCGGGGACGCCGCTGGCAGACGGTATGCCTGTTTGGGATACAACCAAAAAAGGCAGCATTACGATTCATAAGTTTGAGTATAACCCTTCATCGGGAGCACCGTCCCAACAGGGTACCGGTGCCGAGGGCGAAGGCGCGCCCACAGGCGCAACACCACTGGACGGGGTAACTTTTGAGATTTACCAAGTGCAAAGTCAGACTTGGCTGGAAAGTTATTACGGCGGTCAAGTGACTGCGAGTAGTCAAGACTTTTCCAAGATGGATGCAAGTGACTATTATACTAAGAACAGTACGACAGGCGCAATCACAGTTAATAGCGGCGCAACAAAGGTTGCCACGGTTACAACCACAACTACAGAAACTGATAAGGGTGTAGCCAAAAAAGACGGTCTTGCCCTCGGTCTGTATCTGGTTGTTGAAACCAAAGCCCCTGATAAGGTCACATCCCCTGCTGACCCGTTCTTGGTTTCTGTCCCTATGACGCGCATTGCTGATAATGATACCACGAACAAGCTGACGGACTGGATTTATGATGTCCACGTTTACCCGAAAAACAGCACCACCTACGGTCAAGTCACGATTGAGAAAAAGGGCTATACCGGCGGTGGCACCGGAGTTGCGTTGGAGGGTGTTCAGTTCAAGCTACAGAAACAGAATGGCGCAGATTGGACAGATATTACTGCAAACGATAGCAATGGCAGCACCTACAATTTGACAACGGACATAAACGGTAAAATTACAATTGCAGGGCTTTCGCAAGGCGAATACCGCATTTTTGAGGATGCATACAGCAATACTTCTGCTAACAAGGGCTATATCTTGGATGCGGAATACCACACCTTTACCGTGCAGAAAGATGGTAAGATTCAGGTAGACGGAAACGTGTCTGCTAATGCAACCATTCAAGTTGCCAACCACCGCCCCGATATGAAGAAGGAAGTTTACAATGGCACTGAATGGAAGCAAGATGCCCAGTACGGTGTCGGCGATACCGTTCCTTACAAAATTACGATTGAAGTCCCGAAGAACATTGATAAACTTTCCACCTTTACCGTCACCGACACGCCGACAGGTTTGACGGATAATGTAAGCAGCATTGAAGTTAAAGACGACACAACAGACCTGACGAAAAACACGCATTATACAGTTGCGGATAACGGTAATGGCT
>ENA-OQMN01000058-OQMN01000058.1-human-gut-metagenome-genome-assembly--contig:-NODE-58-length-41074-cov-9.519134_pt1 | contig 41074 bp, 34 predicted proteins | sample MGYA00242765_ERZ504861 | MGnify/ENA primary metagenome ERZ504861 (study PRJEB26092, sample SAMD00036417) | human gut metagenome | host: Homo sapiens | study: EMG produced TPA metagenomics assembly of... | reverse complement strand
CGGCACAGTGACATTGCCAGATGATGCGACCAATAGTGTGGATCGAAGTCGGACAACACGACTGGATAATGCGAGTGGTAAGTTGACGATTCAGTATTGGTACAGTCTGGACGGTAAGCAATGGTCCAAGCTTGGCGACGAGCAGGGGCCGCTGACTTACGATTGGAGCTTGTCGCACTTTAAGGGGTATCGAATCGGCTTGTTCAATTACGCCAAGGAGAATACGGGTGGTTATGTCGATTTTGATTACTATGACTTGAGCGACGTGTTGACTTCTGACGGCAAAGCTGTGGATACGTCTAAGCTGCGTTCGGCCATTGATCAGGCTGACTCTCTGCAGTCTGCGGAATATCCTATGGATGAGTGGGATAAGATGCTCACGCTACTTGATAAGGCAAAGCAGGCGTTGGCATCCGATCCTTCCACGCAAAATGAGGTGGATGCCCCGCAGCGTGCACTGAGTTTGCAGCTCGCGCAATTGGCGGTTGACCGTCAGTCTGGTGATGGCGGAAATCCTGGTGGTGGTGATCAGACCGGTGACGGTAACCAGTCGGGTAACGGCGATCAGACCGGTGATGGCGGCCAGCAACAGTCTTCTACTGCTGATGATAATTCATCTGAACTGTCATCAACTGGTTCGTCCGTAACACCGATGGTGCTGTCTGCAATTGCCCTGATGCTTGCTGGCATCAGTGTCATTCGGATACGCCGCTCTTCGCGCTGAAATATCGCCGCAGCCTGTTGGTTGCAGCGATTGAATGTGCGGAATCAGTGATGTGTCGCAATGGTGGGTTGTGCGAATGCTCGGCAACGTGGATTCGTACAACCCATCCTGTTATGTTGAGACCGCGGCGTGAGACATGGTGGAGCATGACATCGGCGTAGAATGTGCGATTTTGGAAACAAAGGAGCTGGTGTGTGGGCGGCTGGCAGTTTTCATTTCGAATCGACGGCGTTCTCCTGATATCAAGTATGGCTGTGTATCTATGTTGCCGTTATGTGGTGATGTTAGCGGAGTGAGTAATTCGGATATGGTTCGCCCTTATGAACATATGTATGGCTTATGTCGTCCGCCGAAGCATGGTTGCGATTAGCGAAAATCAGGTATTGCGGCGTTATGTCCGGCGCCATGTCATTATCGTATGGCGCACTCACGATACAATACCGTCCTAGCATGGGCGTCGCGGCATGAGACGACGCATTGTGCAGACAGGTGTGGCGTCGAACAACGAACGCGAGGTAAACGTAGATGGCGGTGAATTCCAGCGTGGAGAAACAGCCGGTCGACCAGCAGGCGAGCGGTGAGGTGCAGGCTGAAATCGATACGCGGTCCGATGGTGTTTCGCCCATGCCCAACGATGTTTCCAAACATAACGATGTTTCCAAGCATCCGGTGGCGTCCATTCCCGAATCGACGCTGTCGCTGGCCGATATTGAGCGTAAGCGCTCGCATCCTGCATTGTGGCTGGCTTATGCGCTGCTGGTGATTGCGGCCATTGTGGTGCCGTATTGGTGGGGGCGTGCGATTGCGGTGAACGATACGCAGTGGCTGCTTGATAATTTGAGCGCGCTTGAGCCGCGCGGCGCCGCGTTTGTTGCCTGGACGGTGACGCTGATTGCCGTTTCCGGCCTTGGTCTGCTGGTTGTTGACGCCCATCGGCGCTTGTGGGGCGCGGTTTTTGTGATTGGCTTGGCGGCGGAGCAACTCATTGCCGGCCTGCGCATTCTGAAAATTGATTTTTGGTATGCGACATATGTGGTGTACGGAGAGTCGTCGGCATTGGCGAATGCGGCGAATCTTGGCATTATTTCAGTTGGTATTGGCGTTGCCGTTTTCGCGGTGCTGTGGGTGGGATTGTTGGTGACGATTAAAAAAGAGTCGCCGTTGAATGTGCTGACGCGCAGTTGGGCGTCGTTTATCTTTTTTTGTGATTGAGACGATTGCTTTGCTTGTTGTGATGTTTGGCGGCCTGCTGACGTTGGTCTGATTCGTGGTGTCTGGTGCTCCTGTATAATTGACCCTTGGCGTATTTCGCCCGCGGATAGAGAGCGCGCCGGCATCGGGCCGGTAGCACCGCGCAGCAATATAAGGAGGATGCCGTGGCACTGACGGCTGAAGAAAAGCAGGAAATCATCGCTAAGTACGCGACCCATGAAGGTGACACCGGCTCTCCGGAGGTCCAGGTGGCTCTGCTGTCCAAGCGTATCGCTGATCTGACCGAGCACCTCAAGGAGCACAAGCACGACCACCACTCCCGTCGTGGTATGCAGCTGATGATCGGTGACCGTCGTCGCCTGCTTGACTACCTCAAGCGCGTTGACATCAACCGTTACCGTTCCCTCATCGAGCGTCTGGGTCTGCGTCGATAATTGAAGACTTCCGCCCGAGTACCTAGGATGGTGCTCGGGCGTTTTACATATCGCCAGCCAACGGCAACAACGGCAAGAGGGTTAGAGGATAGGCCAGCAGGTAAGGCCGACAGGAGAACCCGAATGAAGGGGTTGACACGAGGAACGACGGCCAAGGGGCCAGTCGAAACAAGGTATGTGACGTCCGCTGAAGAGGACAGTTGCGGTTCAAGCGAGTCGCCAAACCGCAACACAGTATGTAGGAATAAATAGAAAATTAAAGAAGGAGGAACCCTATGGAGGGTCCCGAAATCAAGGCCGTTGAGGCCGTAATCGACAATGGATCGTTTGGTAAGCGCACGCTGCGCTTCGAGACCGGCCGCCTCGCCCAGCAGGCCGATGGCGCTGTGGCCGCCTACCTCGACGACGATTCCATGATTCTGTCCACCACCACCGCCGGTTCCAGCCCGAAGGAGAACTACGACTTCTTCCCGCTGACCGTCGATGTTGAAGAGAAGATGTACGCTGCCGGCAAGATCCCGGGCTCGTTCTTCCGTCGTGAAGGCCGTCCGAGCTCCGAGGCCATCCTCGCCTGCCGTATCATCGACCGCCCGCTGCGTCCGCTGTTCCCGCACACCCTGCGCAACGAAGTGCAGGTCGTCGAGACCGTGCTCGCCGTGAACCCTGATGACGTTTACGATGTCATCGCCCTGAACGCCGCTTCCGCTTCCACCATGATTTCCGGTCTGCCGTTCGAAGGCCCGGTCTCCGGTGTGCGTCTGGCGCTGATTGATGGCCAGTGGGTTGCCTTCCCGCGTTGGAGCGAGCGTGAGCGCGCCGTGTTCGAGATTGTGGTCGCTGGCCGCGTGATCGAGAACGGTGATGTTGCCATCGCCATGATCGAGGCCGGTGCCGGCAAGAACGCCTGGCACCTCATCTACGACGAGGGTCAGACCAAGCCCGATGAGGAAGTCGTTGCCGGTGGTCTTGAGGCCGCCAAGCCGTTCATCAAGGTGATTTGCGAGGCTCAGGACGAGCTCAAGAAGATCGCCGCCAAGGAGACCAAGGAATTCCAGCTCTTCCCGGAGTACACCGACGAGCTGTACGCCCGCATCGACGAGATCGCTCACAAGGATCTGGACGAGGCCCTCTCCATCGCCGAGAAGCTGCCGCGCCAGGACCGCATCCACGAGATCAAGGAGCACGTGCGCGAGGTGCTCGCGGACGAGTTCACCGATATGGACGATGCCGAGAAGGACAAGGAACTCGGTAACGCCTTCAAGGAACTGCAGCGCCAGATTGTGCGTCGCCGCATCCTGACCGAGGACTACCGCATCGACGGCCGTGGCCTGCGCGACATCCGCACCCTGTCCGCCGAGGTGGACATTGTGCCTCGCGTGCACGGTTCCGCCCTGTTCCAGCGTGGCGAGACCCAGATTCTGGGCGTCACCACGCTGAACATGCTCAAGATGGAGCAGCAGATCGACGCGCTGTCCGGTCCGCAGTCCAAGCGTTACATGCACAACTACGAGATGCCGCCGTACTCCACTGGTGAGACCGGCCGCGTCGGTTCCCCGAAGCGCCGCGAAATCGGCCACGGCGCCCTCGCCGAGAAGGCTCTCGTGCCGGTGCTGCCGAGCCGCGAAGAGTTCCCCTACGCCATCCGACAGGTCTCCGAGGCCATCGGTTCCAACGGTTCCACTTCGATGGGTTCCGTGTGCGCCTCCACGCTGAGCCTTTTGGCTGCCGGCGTGCCGCTGAAGGCTCCGGTTGCCGGCATCGCCATGGGCCTCGTGTCCGGGGACGTTGATGGCAAGCACATCTTCAAGACCCTCACCGATATTCTGGGTGCCGAGGATGCCTTCGGCGACATGGACTTCAAGGTGGCCGGTACTTCCGAGTTCATCACCGCCCTGCAGCTCGACACCAAGCTCGACGGCATCCCCGCCGACATCCTGGCCGCCGCTCTGCAGCAGGCCAAGGAAGCCCGCGCCACGATTCTCGAGGTCATCAACGAGTGCATCGACGGCCCGGCCGAGATGAGCGAGTTCGCTCCGCGCATCATCACCACCTCCGTCCCGGTTGAGAAGATCGGCGAAGTCATCGGCCCGAAGGGCAAGATGATCAACCAGATTCAGGAAGACACCGGCGCTGAAATTGCCATCGAGGATGACGGTACCGTCTTCATCTCCTCCGAGGGTGGCGAGGCTGCTGAGAAGGCCAAGGCCATCATCGACCAGATTGCCAACCCGCACGTGCCCGAGGCCGGCGAAACCTACAACGGCAAGGTCGTCAAGACCACGTCGTTCGGCGCTTTCGTGAACCTCACCCCCGGCACCGACGGCCTGCTGCACATCTCCCAGATCCGCAACCTGGCCAACGGCGAGCGTATTGACGCTGTCGAAGACGTGCTCAAGGAAGGCGACACCGTTGAGGTGATCGTTCAGGGTGTCGATGATCGCGGCAAGATCTCCCTGGCCATTCCTGGTTTCGAGGATCAGGAGAACAACGCCCGCCCGAGCCGTGGCGATCGCGATGACCGCCGTGGCGGCCGTGGCCGTGGTGACCGTGACGATCGCCGTGGCGGCCGTGGCCGTCGCTCCGAGCGCGATGACCGTGACTTCGACGATCGTGACGACCGTCCGCGTCGCCGTCGCTCCGATGACTTCGAGGATGATTACGACGACCGTCCGCGTCGCCGTCGCTCCGATGACCGTGACTTCGATCGCGATGATCGCGATGATGATCGTCCGCGTCGCCGTCGTTCTGCCGACCGTGACTTCGACGATCGCGATGACCGTGATGCTCGCGACTCCCGTGACGATGATCGTCCGCGTCGCCGTCGCTCTTCCGATCGCGATGACCGTGGCGATCGTGATGACCGCCGTGGCGGTTCCCGTGGCCGTGGCCGTGGCTCGGACCGTAACCCGCGCTACGCCACCGACGACAACTACGACGACTACCGCGCCGACCGCGAAGAGCGTACTGAGCGCCCGCGTCGCCGCGTCCGTCGCGACTTTGATCCGTTCGAGGACTAAATCCCTCTCACGGATCGGTCGCGGCATAGCCGCTCCCCTCACCTACGGGAAGCCCGTAGGGCTTCCCGCTTAACGGTTCGGCATTCGAGGACTGATCGTTCTCTAGCTTCTCTCGGGTGAGAAGGGCTTGATCGCAAACCAAAAGGCTTCTATACCGTTTCATTCGGTATAGAAGCCTTTTTGGTTTTTCGGCTTCTTCGCGCTGCATATTTCGATGTTGAATAAGGCACTCGTGCTGCCGCCATGTACGTTTAGTTGTCGGTTGACAACTATTCCCATGCATCAAGAATGGCGGATGATCATCGAAGGTACTCATGGGCGTTGATCACTGTGGCAACACAAAGGCCGGGCCCTTGTGAGAGCCCGGCCTTTATGCCGTATGGCGGCGGATTAATCCTTAAAGGCTAATCCGTTGTCAATCAGCGTTACAGAATCGCCATGCACACGAAGTCCAGAATGAACAGCGCGGCCACAGTCCAGATGATCGGGTGAACCTCCTTGGCCTTGCCCTTGCAGGTCTTCACGATGCAGTACATGATGAAGCCTCCGGCGATGCCGTAGGAGATGGAGTAGGAGAAGGCCATGAACACGGCGGCGAAGAACGCCGGAATGGCTTCGGCGATGTCGTCCCACTTGACTTCCTTCAGGGAAGCGGCCATCATGCAGCCGACGATCACCAGCACGCCGGCGGTTGCGGCGGACGGCACGGCGGAGACGACCGGGGCCAGGAACGCGGACAAGGCGAAGCAGATCGCCACAACCACGGAGGTCAGGCCGGTTCGGCCGCCTGCGGCGATGCCGGCGGAAGACTCGACGTAGGTGGTGGTGTTCGAGGTGCCGCAGATGGCGCCGATGGAGGTGGCGATGGAGTCGGCGAACAGGGCCTTGTCCATCTTGGAGGAGAAGCCGTGGCCGTTCTCCAGAGCCTTCTCATCCTCGGCGGAGAAGATGCCGGTGCGGCGGCCGGTGCCGATGAAAGTGCCCAGGGTGTCGAACGTATCGGACATGGAGAAGGCGAAGATGGTCACGATGACCAGCGGCAGCTTGGTCGGATCAGAGAACAGTGCCGGGAAGCCCTCGGCGGAGAAGATCGCGCCGAAGGTCTGCGGCAGCTGGGAGAAGGTCTCGCTGATGGACTGCGAGTTGGACCAGGTGGTCACGCCGAACGGGATGCCGATTACGGTGGTGATGGCGATGGCCAGCAGCATGCCGCCCTTAACCTTCATCACGGTGAACACAATGGCCAGTACGAGGCCGATCAGGAAGACCCACAGCACCTTGTCGTTGAAGTTGGCCAGACCCGGGGTAGCCGCAACGGCACCGCCCTTGGCGGCGGCCTTCGGATCGCCGGGAGTGAACTTGATCAGGCCGACGTTCAGCATGCCCACGTAGGCCACGAACAGGCCGATGCCGCCGCCGATGGCGTGTTGCAGGGACTCCGGGATGGCCAGGATGATCATCTTGCGGATCTTGGTGACGGTGATGAGGATGTTGATCAGGCCGCACAGGAACACCATGCACATGGTCTGCTGCCAGCTGAAGCCGAGGCCGAAGCACACGGTGTAGGTGAAGAACGCGTTGAGGCCCATGCCGGCGGCCTGGGCGTACGGCACGTTGGCGAACAGGCCCATGACCAGGGTGCCGATGATGGCCGCGATGATGGTGGCCAGGAACACGCCGCCCCACGGCATACCCGTCTGCGACAGGATCTGCGGGTTGACGACGATGATGTAAGCCATCGCGAAGAACGTGGTCAGGCCGGCCAGAATCTCAGTCGAGACGGTCGTGCCGTTTTCCTTCAAATGGAAGAACTTCTCCATTTACTCTCTACTTCCTTGGGTTTATGCGGGGCTGCGCACCGCGTGCATAATGCTGCGGCTGGCCCCGGCGAGAATTGCGACTCGCCCTGATCGGCCTGCCCAACGCGCGTCAGGCGCTGCGCACCCAATCAGAACCGTGGCCGATTATAGCTTGTGGAGGCAACGTGAACGGGTCCGGGAGTAGACTGACTGCCAGAATAATTCGGAACAACTCAGGGGACACGCAGGACACAACCGTGGAAGGAAGGCGCGCGATGAAACCGGCCGTCGAAGTCAGCATCACCTCTTGGAAGAAGAATGTCGTCAAGCCCGGTCAGGAGTACGGCCGCGTACTGCTGATGCCCGGCACCGGCTACAACTGCGACCGTCCGCTGCTCTACTGGTCGGCCCAGGCTCTGGTCGAGGCCGGCTGGCGAATCGACCGCATGAACGTACGCAACGCTTCCGACGACCTGTCCACGGTGATTCCGGTCCTCAATCAGGCGATTGACGGCTGGGTGGCCGCCGCGCGAGAGTCCGGCGCGGGTAAAGCCGGTGATTCCGGGGATGGCGTTGCCGCCGATGATTCTGCTACCGTGCTGGCCGATGGCGCAGCTGGCTCGCCGAACCGTGATTCCGACACCCCGTCCGGCCCTCGCCTGTTGCTGATCGGCAAGTCGCTGACGACGATGACCTACCCACATGTGGCCTCACACTACGGTCTGCCGTTCGTGCTGCTGACCCCGGTGCTGCATCACGCCGACTTCGATCCATCCGCCCGGGTGATTCCGGTGCCGGCTGTCGGCGATGATATCGTCGCCGAATCCGAGGCCCCGAGCGTGGCCGAAGCAAGGGCGATCATCCGCGCGGAACAGGCCGGCCAGTCGCACGCCGCCAGCTCCCGATACTCCGGCCCGGCACCGCTGATCTGCGCCGGCACCGCCGACCCGTTCTACGATCAAGCCCGCGCCAACGCGCTCACCCCGCACGTGCACGAATACCCGGATGCCAACCATTCGATCGAGGTGCCCGGCCACTGGCGTCGCTCGCTCGACTATCTGAAGGAAGTCACCGCGTCCGTAGCCCAGTACGCCGCCACGCTGTAATGCCCCGCGACACGCCCGAATTCTGCAATGTCGCTGACCATCCGTAATCTAATCATCCGTAAACCACAGACCGTTGGTTGAAGTGCGCGCGAGTGCATTTCCGAAGTTTGGTTCGCCAAGCCAGCGCAGGTTGAGAGATATAAGCCCGTCAAGGGCCGGCGAAGGTCGCTTCGCGAGATTATATTGCTCTGCCTGTGCGCAGGGCTTTTTTGTTGCCCGGCCGAAAGTTCCGAACTCCAAGTCAACGGCCGACTTAGGAAGGAACGCCATGAAGAGGCCCGAAAAGGAAGCGGTAGTCGCTCAGCTTACGGAAGAATTCCGTAACGCTGACGCCGTCTACCTGACCGAGTACCGCGGGCTTACCGTTCCGCAGATTTCCGATCTGCGTGAAAAGCTAGGCCGCGATACTTCCTACACCGTGGCAAAGAACACGCTGGCACGCATCGCCGCCAAGGAAGCGGGCATTGAGGGTCTCGACGAGATTCTCTCCGGCCCGACCGCCATCACCTTCGTGAAGGGCGACTTCATCGAGGCTGCGAAGGTCATCCGTGACTTCGCCAAGGACAACAAGGCTCTTGTCATCAAGGGTGCCGCCGCTGACGGCACTGTCTACGATGCCGAGGGCGCCAAGAAGCTGGCAGACCTCAAGTCCCGCCCGCAGCTGCTTGCCGAATTCGCCGGCGACATCAAGGCATCGATGGCCAAGGCCGCGTACCTGTTCAACGCTCTGCCTACCAAGGCTGTGCGCACGATCGACGCCCTGCGCGAAAAGCAGGAGAAGGCTGCCTGATTTACGCCCTCACGGCATGAATCAGTCGCTTCGATAATTTAAACAATAAGGTTTATTAGGCAGCGGATCTACCACTTCGTCCGCCGCCAAGATTGAAAGGAAGCCATAATGGCTAAGTACACCAACGATGAGCTGCTGGAAGCCTTCGGCGAGATGACCCTGGTCGAGCTCTCCGAGTTCGTGAAGGCCTTCGAGGAGAAGTTCGACGTCGAGGCTGCCGCTCCGGTTGCCGCTGTTGCCGCTGTTGCTGGCGCTGCTGCTCCGGCTGAGGAAGAGAAGGACGAGTTCGACGTCATCCTCTCCGCCGTTGGCGACAAGAAGATCCAGGTCATCAAGGCCGTCCGCGCTATCACCTCCCTGGGTCTGGCTGAGGCCAAGGCTCTGGTCGACGGCGCTCCGAAGGCTGTCCTGGAGAAGGCCAAGAAGGAAGATGCCGAGAAGGCCAAGGCTCAGCTGGAAGAGGCTGGCGCCAGCGTCGAGCTCAAGTGATTTGTGCGGCATAAGCCGCAATCACAGCTTTTCGAGGAACCCCGCACCTGTGTTTCAGGCTGCGGGGTTTCCGCATACTGAGTAGACTAGTTGACGAGGACGAGGCGGAGAACGCGATCCGGCGTGGAAACACAAAGCTGGCAATGAGCGAAAGTTGTCAATTCTGTGCCCAGTAATCCGCCAAAAGCCGGTAAAAGATGACACAATGGCACGTAGTGTGGTCAAATAGTGTGTCCAGGAAGGCGGTCACGGTGAGCGAGTGGACGGTGAAGATCAACGGTGTCGACCGGATCAGCGTCAAGCCGGGGGAGTGCGTGGAAATCGGCCGTAAGCCGTTACGCCCCCTTGCCGATGATGGCAACACCCGCCTTGACGTCGCCGATCAAACCAAATCGATGTCCAAACGGCACGCCATGTTCACGGTAAAAAGCAATGGCACGGCCTCGGTCCGTGATCTTGGATCGACCAATGGATCGTATGTGGTGCGGGAAAATGGCGATTTGTTGCGCTTGCCGGCCAATGCCGAGTTCCTGTTGCCGACGTCTCCCATGCGCATGCAGTTCGGCGATGTGCCTGCGGACTTCATTCGTGTCGACGATCCAGTGGCAAAGCCGCTCGACCTCAAGGTGCCTGATTTGTTTGGCTATGCGGTTCACGAAGCACCGCAGGAGCCGGATGCGGCGGATATGTCCGTCGACGATATTCTTGATTTGCGGGCCGGCGAGCCGACCGCCATCTTCAGCGCGGATAATGTTCGACGCAAGGTCGACGAGCTTGAACTTGGCTCGCTGAATATCACGCAGCCAGTGACGAAAAACGATGAGCCGGCCATACCCCGTGATCTGTTCGCGGATGCGTTGGCCCAGCATGCCGAGCAGGAGACCGAACGCAAAAACCAGCAGGCCATGAACTCCGTGGCACTGCCGAAGCAGCAGACCGAACCTGAGTCGACGATTGTAACGCCTGCATCCAAGCACAGCAGGATCTCCGGTATTGTTCCAGTAGATGCCATCGCCCATGCCGTTGTTAAGCACGCTCCCAGCACAAGCGAGCCGGCAGTGGCGTCGGCGGCGGTTGTTGAATCCGATGTGGTGGCTGGCGCAAGCAAGTCAGCCGAAAACGTTCAGTCCGCTCCGAATACCAGGAATGCCGGCGATTCTCAGCCGGCGGACACTGTCGAACAGCATGCTGAAGTTGCCCAGCCTGAAGCCGCCCGGGAAGCCGAAGCCGCTCAATCTGAAAACACCCAGCCTGAGACCGCTCAGCCGGCAACCGCCCAGTCTGAAACCGACCAGCCGGCAGCTGACGTACCGGACGATCAGCAGCGGACCGCAGCCGAAGCATATCAAGAAGCCACCGCAGCAGGCGTAGCAGACCAGCAGCCGGCTGCCGAAACCGCCCAGCAGTCGGTATCCGAAGCATATGATATCGACTCCACGGGCGTACACACTCCGGTCTTCGAGCCCGGCTCGGTGTTCGAGCGTGTGGCCAAGGGCGAGCTGAAAGCACAGGAGCCGGCAGTCGAAGTCGATGGCCTGACCTCTGACGAGGCAAAAACCACGCAAGATTTCAATGTTCAATTCGAAGTCGCCCGTCATCCCGAATTGCTGGCGTTCCTCGCCATGAATCCGTACCTGTACGACGACATGTATTCTTGGCTCGCCGCCCGTGGCGAGGCCGATATTGACGAAGCCTTGTCTCACAACAAGGGCTATCAGGAATACCGCGAAGCGGTTGGAAAGTGAGTCGAGAGATGACCCAGAGCCAGACTCAGAACCAGAATCTCACGGAAGGTCTGAATCGCATCCGTCGCTGGCGTGACCAATACCGCAGCATGCAGCCGCCATCGCCGCTCGAGGATGTGAATCAACTGGCCGCGAAGCTGGAGATGACCCATGCCCATCCCTCCGGCATCGCCCAGCTGTTCGCTTCCGGCCATGTCCGGTTGGATTCGTTGTTCCGCGACACGGGTGTGCTTAAGGCCGCCGAACGCCATATTGGGCGCGTGCTGGATGACCAGGCCGCCAAACGCAGGATTTCCGGCGTGGCGGAGTTGTCGCTCGTGGTCGGCGTGGCCACATGGAAGGGCAACGCGCTGCCGGTGCTGTTGTACCCGGTGAGCGTCACGATCGAGGGTGATGGCTTGTCGACCACCATTCGATTCACCGGTCGCGTGGCCCTGAACGTCGCGTTCGTCAATACATTGCGTGAGCAGGGGGTGTTCCTGGATGAGGATTCCCTGTTTGACGGTGCCAGCTATGACAGTGGCACTCCCGAAACTTCCGCGATGTTCGCCCGTATTTCGTCCGAAGCGTCGGAGCGTATCTCCGACTTCGCCATCGAGCGCCAGATTGTGCTCGGATGCTTCATGGACCCCTCGTCGCAGATGATCAGCGAAAGCCGACAGTTCATCGACCAGCTGGAGAACGGCCCCACCGGCAATGTGCTGTTGGACGCGCTTGCCGGCGACGAATCCGCCCGCACCGCGCTCAAAGATGCCAATATTCCGCAATACAGTCCTTTCGACGTAGACCCGCATGCCGAGTACGAAGTCGGCGATGTGGACAATACGGTGCGATATGCCGCGTCACTTGCCGCCAATGGCCATAGCATCGTGGTCGACGGCACCTTCCCGAAGGGCACCGCGGAGCAGGCTGTGGCCATCGCATCGCGCTGCCTGATGAATGGTCGTTCCGTGCTGTACGTGCCCGGCGTGGCCGAGCAGAAGCGTCTGTTCATCCAGACGGCCTCCGCCAATGAGATGAAGGCGCAGGTACTGGATGTATCCGATGAACACGCCAACGCCGCGCTTGATAAGCAGCTGATTGCCGCAGTCGGATTCCAACCGGGAGTCGCCACCCAGCGATTCGACCAGTTGGCCGACGAACTCGTGGGCGTGCGTTCGCGCTTGACCCGCTACTTGGGCGACCTGCACGGGGGCAATGATAAGTGGAATGTGTCCGCATACGAGACCATTCAGAATCTGGCCCGTATCTCCGTGCTCCCGACGCACCCTGCCACCCACGTTCGACTTGACGAGTCAAGTGCCCTGAGCATCGCCAACGATATTGACACATGGATCGGCAAGATGGAACGCGCCGGCGAGCTCGGCGAATACACCATCGGCCCGGAAGACACCGCATGGTACAAGGCGTCCATCACCACTGAAGAACAGGCAGTAACCGCCTACCAGCGCGTGGACGATTTGCTGCGTCGCTTCCTGCCCGCCACCCGTGAGCAGGTGGCACGCACCGTGCAGACCTGCGGATTCCCGGTTCCTCCCACCACCCGCGAGTGGGAGCGTCAGGTTACGGTTTTGAAGAATCTGCGACGAGTGCTTGACGTGTTCCAGCCGGAGATTTTCGAGCGAGACATCAGCTCCATGATCGAGGCCACCAAGCCGAAGAGCCAGCGCAAGGCCGAGGGCACGTCGATGGGATTCTGGGAGCGCCGCCGCCACATCAAGGAAGCCAAGGATCTGCTGCGCGTCGGCGCGCAGGTCGAGGACTTGCACGAAGCGTTGAAGGTAGTCGCCAAGCAAGGGGAGCAGTGGCATCAGTTCGTGCCTCACGGCGGTTGGCCGGTGCTGCCCAGCAAGCTCGACGAGATCATCTCCACCCAAGAGGCGCTGGTCAGCAATATGACCGCGCTGGATACCGTGCTTGCCACCACACCCGCTGGTGGCAATCTGGAAACCGCCGATTTCGAGAAGGTGGAAGCACGCCTGAAAGCACTGCTGGATGATCGCAAGGCACTGGACACCTTGCCGGAGCGTTGCCTGCTGGAGCAGGAATTCGCCTCTGCCGGACTGAACGAACTGGTCGCCGATCTCAACGCTCGCCGAGTGAGCGTGGAGCAGGTGCGCGGCGAAGTGCAGCTGGCCTGGTGGACCACCGTGTTTGAGGACATTGTGCGTTCGTCCGCCATCATCTCCAACCAGGATGGTGCCGCGCTGCAGGCCGCATCCGACCGCTTTGCGCAGGTCGATGTGGAGCACGTGCGCTCCATCGGACCGATGGTGTCGCAGGAATCCATGCGCCGCCTGTGCGACATGCTGTTCTCCCGCACTCAGGAAGCCAACCAGATGCACACCGTGCTGGCAGGGCGCGCCAGTGTGTCGCTGAGCAGGATTCGCCGTGATCATCCGGAGATTCTGGCCGCGGCCAAGCCGATTCTGGTGGCCGCGCCGGGTACGCTCGCCGCACTCACCGAGCCGGGTGTGCTGGCTGATGTGGCGATTCTCGATGCGTGCGCGCACATTCCCGCTATCGAGTTGCTGTCCATCATCGGCCGCGTGCAGCAGGTGGTGGTGATCGCCCACTGCGCGACGGTAACCAGCGAAAGCGTCAAGCAGCTGATCGACACGTTGCCTCATATCGAGGTGGATGCTGCCCCATCTCGCCGTGCGCCGCGCCTGTCCGCATTCCTTGAATCCGAGGGATATGGTCCTGTTCGCTATGATGTGGCCACCGAGCCGGCTGCCGGTGAGGTGCGATTCCACCGTGTGGAAGCGAGCGGTGTGCCGGTTATGTCTTCTGGTCTGGTGGAATCCAGCCAGCCGGAGATTGATGAAGTGGTGCGTCTGATTACGCAACGTGCCGCCGGTTTTGCCGTGGTTCCTTCCAGCTATCGACTTGTGGTCGTGATGTTGACCGACGCATTCCGCACACGCTTGGGTGCCGAATTGAAGTCGTTGGCAGGCAAATCCAAGGCGATGGGCCGATTCCTGCGCCATGTGCGGTTGGTTTCCTTGCGTGACGTGGCCGGAGGTCGTGCCACTGACGTGATTCTGTCGATGTGCTATGCGAAAACCACGCACGGACGTCTGCTTCAGCAGTTCGGCCCGCTCGAAAGCACAGGCGGTCGCGGACTGTTGCTGGATGCCCTGGCATTGGCGGACCACAGCTTGGATATTGTGTCGGCCTTTGGTTCCGAAGATTTGGATGAAGAACGACTGCACCAGTCCGGTCCTCGGTTCCTGAAGACCATGTTGACGTGGGCCGAACAGCTTGACGACCGTCCGGTGCTTCCGTTGCGTGATGCGGCAGGCGGCAACGTGCTGTTCGACGATATCGCCGACAGGTTGCGCGCGCGAGGACTGAACGCTGCTGTTGATTATGGATTCGACAAGGGCGTGAAGATTCCGCTCGTGGTGGGATTGAAGGACAAGCCGTTTGCCTTGGCCGTGCAGACCGATGACGCGAACTTTATGTCCGTGCAATCCACGCGTAGGCGTCATCGTTTGTCGGCACAGGATCTCATTTCCTTGGGCTGGAATGTGATGACCGTCTGGAGTGTCGCCGCCTTCGTGAACCCCGATAAGGAAGTCGACCGTATCGTCAGCCGTATCGGTGAGATCTATCGCGAGGTTGAATAACCATGGCGGAATACTCGGCTACACGGCGCACACCGCGCAAGCACAAGCGCGTGGTGATGAAGGGCACTGAGCAGTTTGACGCTGACGGTGTCAAACTCGAGCCCGGAGACATGCAGACCGACCAACAACGGCAATCCGACGACGACAAACGCATCCTCGGCGAACTGCCGCCGCATTGGGCCGTTTTTAACGAGCGCGAGTAGGAGTTGGGGCGCACTCTGTGCGCCCCAACACTGTGTTTTCCGCAGCCGACAGGCTGCGGAAAACACAGTATCGGCCGAAGGCCGATTCCGCTTCCTACCGCACAACGGCCATAATCGCTCCGGCCTGTTGCAGCTCCATAACCTTGGCCGCGGCCTCCGGCGGCATTGCGAACGACACCAGTCGGTCGTTGCCTCCCAATGCGCCAGTCGCATCCGGTTTGCCGACATTCATCACCGTGGCGTTCTCGGCCAGCGTGCAATCAGCACCTTCGCAACCGACGGCGGAAACCAGTCTCACCTGATCGCCGGCCAATACATCGTCGACGCTACTGGCCAAGCGGACTTCAATCACCGTAGTGCCGGTCGGTGCTACGGGCGCATCTCTGGCCATATGCGTGGAAATGGGATCGGCTGCTTCGATATCGATTTGCGCTACCTTGCCCACCACATCCTCAATATTGCCTGTCCAAGACGGGCCTGCCGCAGATACCGGCATATCAGCCAACTGAACGTCGGCGGCCAGAATAATGTCACCCCGTCGAATCGAGCGGGCGGCCACCACCATCGGCTCGGTCTCCACCACGGCCAATACGGCTTCAAGCCCAAACAGCACTGCGAGTCCCACGCACAACGCAGCAGTGAGTCGGCGCAAGGCATCCGCCATGCGCCGTCGCCGCAATGAGCCGCGCGCAGGCGGCTTAATAAACGAAAAGGTCACCATGCAACCATGGTGACCTGAAGTTTTTCGTAAGCGCAAGCCAAATCGACCTATGTGGTTCTAGCTTGCCAAGTTATCCACAACGCTTCAAACCCGTGCAACAGACAGTGCCCGTAGTGCCAATATCCGCGGCATACCGCCGTCGACACCGTCGTTTACAGAGGAAAAGCGGGTGTACAGACCTTACTTGCCGGATTTGTCGGTGCGGTAGAAGCCGTGACCCTTGAACTCAATCGGCACGGCGGAATACACCTTGCGCACCTGCTCCTGCGAGCACTTGGGGCACACGGTAATCGGGTCGTCATTGAACGACTGCTGTTCGGTGAAGTCATAGCCGCAGTTCTTGCAACGGTAATGATAGGTAGGCAACGGATTCCTCCAACAAAGTCATATTTCTCGCGGATGGCCCAAACGCCATGCCACGCAACCGTTCATATCCTAGTCGCCGCCCTGACACATTGGCGTTACGGTCTTACTAGCCAGCTTGCTGTTGCCACTCTGGTTCCATCGGCCAGTGTGCGTGGCTGGTTGGTCAGTCTGGCTTGCGCCGAGTATCTTGGCCGGCCGGCCAGCTCAACAGGCCCGATGAGCTAAGCCGCCGGTATCCCTCCGGCGTCAGCACTCCGTCGGCCGGCACATCATGTGGTTCGGCCGGCAAATCAATGTCCAACACCTCCCACGGCCAGCACACCGCAATCAGGGGACATGCGGGCTTGCGGCGAGCCAAGGCCCGGTCATACCAGCCGGCTCCACGCCCCAGACGATTGCCCTGCGGGTCCACTGCCAAAGCCGGAGCGATGACCAGATCGGCCTTCTCCAACGCTTCGGGCGGTAGAACTGCGCCAGTTGGCTCATCGGGTCTGTGATGGACGGTGCTGGGAGAGCTGCAGCTACCGGCATTGTTCGCGCCACCCACTGCATCCATCGAGCGCAATGATTCCAATGAATCCAGCACACTCCAGCCAATTTCCAACCCAGACCCCAACCTTGGCACCAACACGTGGCAGCCATGAGCCCGCAGCCATCGCAACAGTGGCCGGGTTTCGATTTCCGAACCCATCGACACATATGCCGCCACTGTGGGACCATCCTGAATCATGTGTGCTGGGAACCGTCGCACCAGCAATTCACCGGCCGCTCCGCGTTCTTCCGCTGGAACGCGCTTGCGCCGAGACAGTATATGGTGGCGCAGCGTCGCTTTATCCGTCTTCTCTGTTTTCTCTGTGCCGCTGTAGTCGCTGCCGATATTCATGCCACTGCCCACTTCGCTCATACCGCACAATCTAGTGTTTCCATCGTAAAACGAAAGTGGCCACGGTAGCGGCGCAAGACCTTCATATGGCTACAATAAAGGCCGTGTCAGTTTTCCAGTCGATTAAAGAGGCGTTCAAGCTGGACCACCAGATCCGCCCGCCACGTCTCACCCATCCCGGTTTTCCGATAGTCCTGCGCCCCCTGACCATGGATGATGAGGACGGCTGGAACGAAGTGCGCTGGCGCAACAACGACTGGCTGGCACCTTGGGAATCCGGTGACCCGATGCATGGCGGCTCCATCACATTCAATCAATGGGTGCAGCGGCAGCGCCGTAACGAGCAGCATGGCGTCGGCGTGATCTTCGCCATCGAATACCAGATGCGTATCGTCGGCCAGATTTCGTTGGGAGCCATCGTGTATGGTGCCATGCGTACCGGCGTGGTTGGTTATTGGGTCGATCAACGGTGCGCCGGCCGCGGATTCGCGCCAATGGCACTGGCCATGCTTGCCGATTGGGCGCTCGGAGACCCATTCGGGCCCGCGTTGCATCGGCTGGAAATCGCCATTCTGCCGGATAATGCGCGTTCTTTGGCTGTGGTGCGTAAGGTCGGAGCCCATCATGAGGGACTGCGCGAGCGGTATATGTATGTCAATGGCCAGTGGCGTGACCACGTAACGTTTGCGCTGTTGGCTGAAGATATGGGGCAAGGGTTCGCCGCTAGACTCGCCGCCGCCGGTTCCAGATAAGCGTCGACCGGAAGAATTCCGCTCCGACACGCCCGGACGGAAAGCCCCAGTTCGTCGGCACGTCTCCTATCCTTGACTCTATGGGTTATGAGTCACTGAGCACTGTCGTCGTGCTGGTGATTGTGGCGATTATTATCGTTGTATGGCTGCCCGTACGTACGGCCAACGGCATGAAACGTGTGGACGAGCACCGGCAGGATCGTTATTCGCCTTCCCTGCATATCGTTGATGCAGAGAACGGCAGACGATTCGGAGACATCAAGCCGCATAAGGCGAAAGGGGCAGCAATGCCAGTATCAACACCGTCAGCGAGGCTGACATCTGAGCACATCGCCCATGTGCGGGAACTGCGCCGCGCGGCCATCCGCCGCCGGCAGATTCTCGCCGTATGCCTGCTTGCCATAACCGTGTTGGTGTTTGCCGTATCGTTCCCCCTGCATTTCAGTCCGCTGCTTGCTCTTATTCCGTTCGTGCTGTTGCTGCTGGTGCTGGTGCTGGGAGCCAATGCCTCACGCCAGGCCCGGCAATGGGAGCGCAAGGTGGTCCGCTACGAGCGGGCTCATAGCGGTACGGGCTGGTCCAAGAAACCGTCTGCCGAGTCCAAGGACAGCAAGCGTGTGAACAAGGCCGAACCGGTTGCGGCCGTAACTGCGCCTGCCGAGAAGCCTGCCGAGCAGATTGAGGATGCTGCCACCGAGGTCATGGAACAGCGGCAGATTCGCCGCGCGTTACGCGATGCCGAGATTGAGCAGGTCAAGGCCAAGGCGTTGCGTCAGTCCGCCGCCGCATATCAGGCCGCGGAAGAGCACGCCAAACAGTCTGAGAAGTCTGATATTGCACAGTCCGCCGCCGATAAGCCTGCCGCCGAGCCGTCTGCTATGGTCGATGAATCCGCCGACCGTAAGTCCGCTGCCGAAACCAGCGAATCTTCCGCCACACCTGATGCCTCCGTTCGCACAGACAAGTCGATTGAGTCGGACAAGTCCGTCGCCCCTCGAGTTGAACCATCGCTTACGGTGCTTGACGAGCGCGATGAGCGCGACGATGCCGCTGCCGCTGCCGATGCCACGTCGGAACTGGTCAGCGTACGCCCTGCCCGAGCACTGGACGTCTTCGATATGTCCACCTCGCAGGATCTCATCTCCTTCACTTTGGGTGGGGAACATAACGCCGACAACGCTCCGGAAAGCTTGGAGATCAAGTCGACCCGTCAGGTGTCCAAGGCGGAACCTGTCGAACCCGCAGTGGCGGAAAAGTTGATTGACGAGGCCCGAGCCGTCAAGGCCGCGGACGACGCCAAGGCTGTCAGCGCCGGAAACGCTGTAGACACTGAGCCGGAGCAGCGCGATGATGCCGATACGGACGCCGATGACGAGGCTGCAAACGCCGCCCAGCGAGCCGCATTCCACGAATCCGAGGAGCGTGCCGACGTCGAAGCGCCAGCGGCGACCACCGATTCGTTGGGCGCAGGCCTGGACTCCATTCTTGCCCGCCGCGGCAACTGAGCGTTGCGATTCGACGATTTTCTCTCACAGCGTTAGCACTCGAGTTGGCAGAGTGCTAATAATCGCGCTACGATGTGTCCTAGCGCAAAGGGACAACGCAAGTGATCGTCAGCCTCTTGAGGCGTTCTGGCGCGGCATTATCGAACTACAAGTAGATACGAGGTGACCCACAGTGTCGATTAAGCTCACACCGTTGGAAGACAAGATCATCGTCAAGCAGGCCGAGGCCCAGACCCAGACCGCTTCCGGTCTGTATATTCCGGACAACGCCAAGGAGAAGCCGCAGCAGGGTGAAGTCCTGGCCGTTGGCCCGGGCCGTCGTGACGACAAGGGCGAGCGCATCCCGATGGATGTCAAGGTCGGCGACAAGGTGCTGTACTCCAAGTACGGCGGCACCGAAGTCCACTACGAGGGTGAGGACTACCTCATCGTCGGCGCGCGCGACATTCTCGCCATCCTCGGCTGATTAGTCGCCTAGCGAACTTCAACAACCCCGACTGTTCCCACGGACAGTCGGGGTTTTCTCTTGCCAGGCGGAAAGGGGCTCCCCTCAGAGAGGGGAGCCGAAAACCGCTCCCGCCAAACGCCCAGCCATGCCTGCTATGCATAAAGGTGCATGCGCGCAACGTAGTTGAGTTCGGCGTTGCACCGCATCTACACTGGGTAACGGATTGGGGTCCCTATGGAAGAGGCTCAGTCGGCGACTTGGTCGAGCGGCTTAAGACATTTTGCACAAGACGGCAGTAGGTCGACGGTATGTTGTTTTTTCCGTGTCGCAGGTTCGTGGTGTCGTCGCGCTGTGCCAATGGTTGTCTCTCTACCGACGCTGAGTGCCGTGGCCTGAGGCCAGCGTCGGCAGTGGGCCACGAAATGGCGATGTGCCGATGCTGAGCCGCGTTGGTGTCGTTATAGGGCCAGTTTTTGGACCATTGCCGACGGCAAATCGGCGTTTTGTGTCGGCGACGGTCCAAAAACTGGCGGTCTGCCGACGATAAGTGCCGTCATCGTCGGCAGACCGCCAGGTATTGTCCCTGTGCCGACGTAAAAAGCCCTGCCATCGTCGTCACCGAGCCATCTTGTGACTCACTGACGGCGGCAGCAGGGCGGAAGAGGCCGAAATCATGCGCGCGGTGCGGTCTCACACCTCGAATCCGGCCTCCACCAGCGCGTGATCGATGTCGCGAATCAAATCGTCCGTATCCTCCAGACCCACGGCCAGACGGAAGAAGCCGCGGTGGAACTCAGGCGGGTACAGGTACTGGCGCTCGTCATCCTCACCGAGGAACACGATCAGCGATTAGTCATGGCCGAGCGAGACGGCAGACGTAATCACATTGAGCTTGGAAACGAATCGGGTGTGCCCGTCGTGGTCGGTGTCGAGGCCAAACGACAGCACGCCGCCGAACCCGGAGTCCGGGCGGGCCAGCTGGCTGGCCGCCACCTTGTGGTGCAGGTGCGATTCCAGACCGGGGTACGCCACGAAACTCACCACATCCAGCGATTCGAGATGCTTGGCAATCGCCAAGGCCGAGGGGTCGTAGGGCAGCGCGTAGGCGTTCGCCAGCGTGATGGGGCGACGGATCGCGCCGGTTTCGGCGTCGACCCCGTTACCGAGGTGAATGGCCAGCGTGCCGAATCCGAGCGGCTGGTCGTCGAATGATTGTCCGTGATGTACAAGATCAGAAGCCATGCGCCCAGCATGCCAGCATGCGCCGTGCCGCGCAAACAGGCGACATCGCTCGAAAACCGCGCCATTGCAAGGTTCTAGAGCACCATATAAGAAAAAATGATTGGGTGAAGTGCGGGGTGCAGCCTTGGTCGGGGCTGTTTGCAGGGCCGAAGCGGGCCCTGAAAACACGCTGTGAGACACGCCGATAAAACCGCAGAATTCCGCGGTAAAACAAGGTTCGCGTAGGGGCCGATTTGCATATCTGGAAAATCTGTGGTTATATAGCCAAGTTGCCTGTTGAGGTCAAACACCGCGGCGGGAAACAGACTGGCGGATTTCCCAAGCGGTCAAAGGGAGCTGACTGTAAATCAGCCGCTTCGTGCTTCAGTGGTTCGAATCCACTATCCGCCACGCCCCGATAGCTCAGTGGTAGAGCACTTCCTTGGTAAGGAAGAGGTCGTGAGTCCAATTCTCACTCGGGGCTCTCTGGCGGGGTAGCTCAGCTGGCTAGAGCGTACGACTCATAATCGTAGGGTCAAGAGTTCGAGCCTCTTCCTCGCTACAAATCGCGCCCGCTAACCGGTGGGCGCGCACTATACCTAAGAACACAGAGGTGAATGACAATGGCTAAGAGCGCCGACATCCGTCCGGGCATCACGCTGGCCTGCACCGAGTGCAAGGAGCGTAACTACATTACGACTAGAACCGTCGTAATACGCCACGTCTTGAGCTCAGAAGTTCTGCCCGCGCTGCGGCAAGCAGACCGTGCACCGCGAGACTCGTTGATCGCAAGCATCACAGCTTTACAAAACCCGGCCCATTCGGCCGGGTTTTTGCGTATTGACTCCAGAGCCGAGTAGTAGGGTGCGGAATCAGTATCCGCATCGCGTGAGAAACGGCAGAAATCCCGCGTCTGAACGAACCCCTCGCGGGCGTTCTGCCGTTTCGGGCCGCCAAAACGGCAGAAATCCCGCGCCACCTTCGTTCAGACGCGGGCGTTCTGCCGTTTCAGCCGATGATTGCCTCGATATCGCACCTGCGCCACTAAGATAGTAAGCCATGACAAGCTTTGCAGACATCACCACCATGGGCGTGGGCGGCCCCATCGCCCATTTCATCGAGCCGACCACGCGCGTGGGACTCATCGAAGCCGTGGAGGAAGCCGATTCCAAAGGCCTGCCCTTGGTCGTCGTCGGTGGCGGCTCCAACCTGCTTGTTTCCGATAAGCCTTTTGACGGCGTGGTGGTTCGAGACGCCCGACGCCTCATCACTGTGCCGGACGAGGCTGCACCGGTAGAGGGCGAGGATCGCACCGTGCATGTCAATGCCGAGGCCGGTGCCAATTGGGATGATTTCGTGGCCTTCACCGTAGAGCTCGGGCTCGAGGGCGTCGAGGGACTGTCCGGCATTCCCGGCACAGTCGGCGCTTCCGTGGTGCAGAACATCGGTGCCTACGGGCAGGAAGTCGCCACTTCGGTCGAATCGGTGGAAGTCTGGGATCGAGACACCAAAACAACGCGCGACCTCACACCCGCCGATCTTCGATTCGGCTATCGATACTCCGCACTGAAGACCAGCATGTACGCCGGCCCCGGCCGGCCGGCCGGCCGATTCTTCCCGACGCCACGTTACGTGGTGCTTTCCGTCACCTTTGCCCTGACCCACTCGGCCGAAGGCACGGTAGGTTACGGACAGCTTGCCAAAGCGCTTGGCGTCGAAGTGGGCGACCGTATGGCCACCGCCGACATCCGCAAAGCCGTGCTCGCAGTACGTGCCGCCAAGGGCATGCTCGAGGACCCTACTCGCTACGCCTTGCCTGACATGGCCACCGCCAAGCGCGAGGCCAATATCCTGACCGATCTGGAGCGTCTGGCCTCCCTCAATGAGGCCGCCGGCATTCCCGTTGGCGATGACGGTCTGCCTGCTCCCGACTACAATCGCCACAGCTGCGGCTCGTTCTTTATGAATCCGATTCTGACCGCCGACCAAGCGGCGGCCCTGCCCGAAGATGCGCCGAAGTTCGACGCGACTCTGCCTGACGGCACTCCCGGCACCAAGACGTCCGCCGCCTGGCTCATCGACCATGCCGGCTGCCATAAGGGATATAAGGTCGATGCGGACGCGCCGGCCAGTCTATCCACGCAGCACACGCTGGCCTTGACCAATCGTGGGGGAGCGAGCGCGGCCGATATCGCAGCTTTGGCGCGTGCGGTTCAGCAGGCAGTCAAGAGCGCGTTCGGAGTGGACTTGGTGCCCGAACCGGTCTGCGTCGGTGTGCTGTAATCGCGCTATTGATTGATGGAGTGGGTTATTAATCCCATATATTGCGGACTCTGAGTCTTATTAATAGACAAGACACGCGGGCTCTTCTATACTCGATTGTCGGTATTGTGCGCATTCGGTGCGCAAACAACAGAGAAAAAAGAAGAGCACTATGCAACTGTTCCGTACAAAATCCGTCGAACAGACCATTGCCGAAACCGGTGAAGAGGGCCGCAAGCTCAAGCGCAACCTGACTTGGTGGGATCTGTCAATCATGGGTGTGGCCGTAGCCGTGGGCGCCGGCATCTTCTCGGTGGGCGCGCAGGCCGCCGCCTTCCACGCCGGCCCGGCCGTGATCATCAGCTTCCTGATCGCCGGCATCGTGTGCGGCGCAGCCGTGATGTGCTACGCCGAATTCGCTTCGATGATTCCGGTGGCCGGCTCCGCCTACACCTTCACCTACACCACGGTCGGCGAGATCATGGCCTGGATCATCGGCTGGGATCTGATCCTGGAAATGCTGATGGCCGGCTCCGTGATTTCCAAATATTGGGGCGTATACCTCAACGATTTCATGCGCCTGATGGGCTGGAACGCCAACACCAACCTGACGTTCGGCTCCTTCCACATCGATATCGCCCCGATTATCATCGTGGCGTTCTTTACCACGCTGCTCGTATTCGGCACCAAGATCGGCGCCCGCGTGGACGGTGCTATGACCGTGCTCAAGATCGCCATCGTGTTCTTTGTGGTGATCGTCGGCTTCTTCTACGTCAAGGCCTCCAACTTCACCCCGTTCATTCCGCCGAGCCAGCCGGCCTCCACCGTGGAAGGCTCCTCCGCCGTCACCGGCGTGATGACCCAGCCGTTGTGGCAGTTCGCCACCGGCATGACCCCATCCGTGTACGGCGTTCCTGGCATCCTCTCGGGCGCGGCGCTCGTGTTCTTCGCGTTCATCGGATTCGACGTGGTGGCCACCGCCTCTGAGGAGACCAAGAACCCGCACAAGAACGTGCCGCTCGGCATCGGCGTGGGCATGCTGCTCATCATTGTCATGTACATGCTCGTGGCCGTGGTGACCACCGGCATGGTCTCCTATGCCGATCTCGCCAAGCAAGACAGCCCCTCGCTGGCCACCGCCTTCGAACTGGTGGGCGCCGACTGGGCCGCCAAGATCATCAGCTTCGGCATCGTGCTGGGCCTGGCCACCGTGGTTATGGTGCTGTTGCTCGGCCTGACCCGTATCGTCTTCGCCATGAGCCGCGATGGTCTGCTGCCGCGCGGCCTGTCCAAGACCGGCAAGCATGGCACCCCGGCCGCTCTGCAGATCGTCGTCGGCGCGGTGGTGGCGCTCGTGGCCGCCTTCTTCGACATCGGCGTGCTCTCCGACATGGTCAACATCGGCACCCTGTCCGCCTTCACGCTGGTGGCCATCTCCATCCCGATTATGCGCAAGAAGCGCCCCGACCTGCCGCGCGCCTTCAAGATGCCCGGCAGCCCGTGGATTCCGATCCTCATCGCCGTGGCCAACTTCTGGTTGATGCTCAACCTGTCCGTGCTCACCTGGATTCGTTTCGTGGTGTGGCTCGTGGTCGGCTTCGCCATCTACTTCGGCTACGGCTACTGGCATGCGCGCCTCGGCAAGGGCGACCTGACCGAAACGCTGTCCGCCGAAACCGATAAGGCCGTTAACGGCTGAGAGCGAGGAGCGTCCCAACAGGCGCGTACCCTTGTATCAGTATTTGTTAAGGAGGATTCCATGCCATATGTAATCGCTCAGCCTTGCGTGGATGTCAAGGACAAGGCTTGCGTGGACGAGTGCCCCGTCGACTGCATTTACGAGGGTTCCCGCTCGCTGTACATCAACCCCAACGAGTGCGTCGACTGCGGTGCATGCGAACCGGTGTGTCCCACCGAGGCCATCTTCTATGAGGATGATCTGCCGGACGAGTGGGCTTGGTACAAGGATGCCGCTGTCAACTTCTTCGCTGAAGTCGGCGATTTGGGCGGCGCTTCCGCCAATGGTCCAATCGGCAAAGACCCGGAACAGGTCGCCGCGCTGCCGCCGCAGAACCAGTAAGCTGATTTGCGGATAAGCGCTGCACACAGCGCATAGTTCGGATTGAACCCTCGGTCTATCACGGCCGAGGGTTCGTCGTATCTTAGGAACATACCGTCCAAGAAAGGGGTTCTCATGGGCTTCCACGCATATTCGTCGCCATACGACTGGTCTCGTATCGCCGGCTTCAAAGCCACCGCCAAAACCGTGCCGGGTGGCATGATCGACCTGTCCGTAGGCTCGCCTGTGGACCCGGTGCCGAGCAGTGTCCAGCAGGCGCTGGTTGCCGGCGCAGACGCCCCCAACGCCCATGGATACCCGGTCACCGCCGGCACCGCCGACCTTAAGGCCGCTATCGATACATGGTTCCGCGAACTGCGCGGGGTGGATCTGAAATCCATCAACGCTGCCGCCGTACCCACCGTGGGTTCCAAGGAGGCCGTGGCGCTGATGGCCAGCCTGCTGCACCTTGGCGAAGGCGATGTGGTCGTCCAACCGGCTGTCTCCTACCCGACTTACGAAATCGGTACCCAACTTGCCGGCGCCACCGTGGTCAAAGTCGATGATGTGACCGACGTCGATTCCTGGGTGAATATTCCGAACGTCAAGGCCATCTGGATCAACTCGCCGTGTAATCCCTCCGGCGAGGTCATCTCCGCTGACTGGCTGACCGACATCGTGGCTGCTGCCCGTCGCATCGGTGCCGTGGTGCTCTCCGACGAATGCTATGCGTTAATGGACTGGCGTTCGGTGCGCCGCAATACAGCCGCGTCCTCTGCGCCTGCCGCGTCTGCATCTGCTGCGTCTGTGCCTGCCGCACCGGTGGCCGAATCCAACGAGCCCGCCTCCGATACCGCATTCAGTCTCTCCGCCACGCCATGTGCCCTGAATCCACATGTGTGTGAAGGTTCGGCAGCTGGCATCCTGGTGCTCTACTCGCTGTCCAAGCAGTCCAACATGGCCGGCTACCGTACGGCTCTAATTGCCGGCGATTACCGGCTGGTCAAGGAAATGGCCGAATACCGCAAGCAGATCGGCCAGATTATCCCTGGCCCAGTGCAGGCCGCCATGGCCGCAGGCCTGAAGGACACAGCCGCTGTGCACGAGCAATGGAGGCGTTACCGTCGCCGCCTATCCGCGCTGGTTGACGCACTGAAGGCATATGGCTATTCGGCACAAATGCCCTCCGGCGCGCTGTACGTATGGGTCAAGGCCAAGTCCGGCGACTGCTGGGCCGATATGGCCGAGCTCGCCAAGATCGGCATCATCCCCAGCCCCGGCGAATTCTACGGCGCTCCCGCCTACCTGCGTTTCTCCGCCACCGCCACCGACGAGGCCATCCGTTCCGCCTGCGAACGTCTCACGGCGTAATGAGATCGTAAGTGGCGTTGAGCCGTTCACGCCCCAAACTGGGCGGCCTTGTTGCCGAATTTGCGGCGCACAGCGTCCAGTGCGGCCTCGGCATCATGCAAACGCGCCTGTGAGGTCTGGCCGCGGGCATTGTCGGCCTCTTCGAGCATGTCATCCAGTGAAGGCTGCACGGCCGTAGCCGCCGCCTTACTGAGCGAAGACGTGCTCATACCGGCCAAGCGAATAGTTTTGGGCAGGGGAGTGGCAGACTCCGCCGAGGCCGGTAGCCCCAGCATGACTTTCAGCTGCCGCACGCATTCCGGGTACAGCACGCCGGCCGTATCGGTCGGCCGCTCCATCGTAAAAGACCGGGTCTGATAGCTCAGGTCGGCGAACCGCAACTTCACCGTCAGCGTGCGCGCCACCAGCCCCTTGCGCCGCAGCGTGCTGGTTACTTCGTCGCAGGCCGAACGCAGTAGCCCACACACCACGCGCATATCGCGTGTATCCTCGGCCAAGGTTTCCTCGGACCCAATGGATTTCTCCTCGCGTACCGTGGTAATTTCGCGGGAATCCAACCCGTGCGAGGCCGCCCATAATCCACGTGCCGCAGCCGGGGAGCCAGTGGCACGAGTCAATGCAGCCTCATCCAGCTGAGCCAATTCAGCCACCGAATGCACGCCCCAAGCATTAAGCCGCTTCTCCAAAGACGGCCCGATTCCCGGAATACCACGCAATGGCATCATCTGCACGAATTCGGCCGAGCGGGCCGCGGGAATCAGCAGCATGCCGTCCGGCTTGGCATTGGTCGAGGCCATTTTGGACACCAGTTTGTTACAGGCGATACCCACTGAACACGTCACGTGGAAGCGCTCGGCCACCTGAGCGCGAATCCACGCGCCGATCGCGCTCGGCCGCCCCCACTCCAGCAGTGCGGCGGACACATCCATATAGCCCTCGTCCACCGAAACCTGCTCGAACCGGTCGGTGACGGTCAAAAACACCTCATGCATGATTCGGTGCGACATCATGCGGTAATACGCCATATCCACTGGCAGAAAAATGCCGTTCGGGCACAACCGATGGGCGCGCGCGGCCGGCATCGCCGAATTGATGCCGTATTTCCGGGCTTCGTAGCTCGCGGCGGACACCACCGCGCGCGGCCCGGTGCCGATGATTACCGGCTTGCCTTTGAGCCCGGGGTTGCGCGCCACCTCCAATGAGGCATAGAAGGCATCCATGTCGATATGCAGCACGGTGCATCCGGTCTCGTCGTGGCCCCAATCGCGTTTGGCGGCCTCAAGTCTCGGTGCGGTGCTCATGCCACCATTGTAGGAATGCCGAACGAGGTCATGCTCACTATGTGGCGCGCATGATGCGGCGCTCATTGTCATAATGCCGAATATCGCCGGAATTCCAAGGGTTTACGCACTGTGCGGCTGTTTCGCATGGTGGGTGCGATTCCACGGAATCGTCCACATTGCGTCACTGTCCGTAACGCCTTCCAAGTCAATGCGCGCTGTCCCGGCTCTCCGAGTAGCGTAAACCTCATGAAGAAGGCAGTGGTCGGTATCCTCAACCGTGTTCCCGTGGTTCTTATCGTGATTGGTGAGGCACTGGTGATTTATTTGGCTACGGCCGTCGCCAAACTTGCGTTCACCCAGCTCGATCCGCTGTACTCGGTGTGGTATCGCGCGGGATTCATGGCGGTGCTGTTGCTGCTGTGGCGCAGGCCCTGGAACAAGGCGAAGCGAGCGCAACTGTTTCACCGCGACGCCCGCAGCTGGGGGCTGGTCGTACTGCTCGGCTGCTCGCTGGTGCTGATGAACACCCTGTTTTATGTGGCCATCAGCAATATGGATATGGGCATTGCCGTGTCTATCGAATTTTTGGGACCGCTTTCGGTGGCGGTGATTACCGGCAAAAGCTGGCGCGAGCGGGTCGGTATCGGTATCGCGGCGGTCGGTGTGGTGCTGTTAGCTGGCATATCATTGGCCAATCCGTCCGGCAATGGCACGTTTTTGTATGGTCTGATTGCGATTTTGATCGGCGGGTCGATGTGGGGCATGTATATCATCACCGGCCGGCGCGTGGCGGCTGGCGGCAATTCGCTGGATAATCTGTGCATCGCCGTGACCATCGGCTGGCTGGTCCAGTCCCTGTTCCTTGGCGTGCCGGCTGTGGCTCATGTGGTTCACCCCAAGGCCGATGCCACGTGGGCGCTTGAGCCCGGCGGCTCGCTGAAGCTGCTGGCTCTGCTGTTTGTGATTTCCCTGATGGCCTCGTTCATTCCCTATGTGGTGGAGCAGATCACGCTGCGACGCACCACATCCGGCGCATTTTCGGTAATGCAATCCATCAATCCCGCCATGGCGGTGGCCGTGGGGCTGGCGTTCGGCGAGATTCCCAGCGTTGGTGAAATCGTCGGTGTGGCGTTGGTGATTTGCGCGGTTATCGTTACGTTCTCCGGCGACGCCGCACCCGCGGACGTTCAATAATGTGTCGTTCGGCACGCCGTATCCGCAGGACGTGGTACAGTAATTTGCTGTTGCGCATTATTGCGTAACGTGGAGTCATGCCTGAGTGGCCGATAGGGGCACCCTGCTAAGGTGTTAGTCGTGTAAACGGCTCGAGGGTTCGAATCCCTCTGACTCCGCCGATTAAGGTTCCGGGTGAAAGCTCGGAACTTTTTTGTTTTCCGGAAACTCCGGGTTAAGTAACTCCTGAAATAACCGAGGACGGGCGGTCTCCGCTTGTGGTAAGCGGAGTCGGAGGTACGCCATTGTCCGTCCGCCTCCAAACCGCCATTTTAGTGGGCGAACGAGTGCGGCACGTCGGGAAAAGTCCGAGCGACGAAAGAAAAATGTCCACTAAGTGAGACTTTTGCGTGGTGTTCGTGAATGGTGATTGAAGATTAACCGGTTTATATATTGCTTGTCCAATCGCTTGCTCATCGCCTCCCTCCCCGCAGTACTTGACCGAGATGGGCGGTACCCTAGAGAGAGAAGAAGAGTTCCGAAGGGCGGGCAAAGATGAGCCATATCGCTGGGCAGGGGCAACATCGCTCCAACTCGACACGAACCAACCGTGCGGCGCTGATTATCGTGTTCGTGATCGTGCTCGCCGTTGCGCTGGGCATCGGCGCATGGTTCGCAACCCATCGCACGGACGGCAATGGCCCCGCACACGCCGGAGTGTCGGACGTCGCGTTGAATAAAGCGAAGAACACGCCCAAACCGGTGACCGAACATCACGGCAATTCACCGGATTGCCCGGATACGGACTGCATCGCCATGCTGGTCAACGGCGATTTGTTGTTCCATGAGGGATTGTGGAGCCATTTCCAAGGCCCGAACCCCAACGCCACGGATGGCACCGCCTTCAACTTCGACCCGCTGTTCGCGCCGATGAAGCAGTACATTCAGGCTTCGGACATCGCCGTGTGCGAATTCGAAACCCCGATCGCCCAGCGCGGCGGCCCATATGCCGCGTACCCGATCTTCAACATTCCGCCGGAAGTGGCGGATGCCGCCCGCAACGTGGGATACAACGCCTGCACACACGCCACCAACCATTCCTGGGATCAGGGGGCGGATGGCATCGCCCGTCTGTGGGACACGCTTGAGGCCGATGGCATCGCCCAGACCGGCTCGTATAAAACCGAAGCCGACTCCACCAAACCGTTGGTCATCGATTCCCCGACCGGCGGCGGCAAGCTGGGTCTGGTCACCGGCACGGTCTCCCTCAACGGCATGACCGCCGACGAGGACTGGCAGGTGGATCGTCTGCGCGAAGACGGCGACCCGAATCACGACAGCGACATCCAGCGCGCGGTAGACAAGGCCAACAAGGCCCGCGAGCAAGGTGCCGATGTGGTGGCCATCGCCATGCACTCGGTGCAGGAATACCTTGATTACGCCGATTCCTGGCAGATTTCGGAAGCCCATGAGCTTGCCGACACTGGTGCCTTCGACGTTATTTACGGTGCCGGTTGCCATTGTGCGCAGCCCATCGAGAACTATAACGGCACGTGGATTATCTACGGTCTGGGCAACGCCGTCACCGAGTCGGCGAACACGCCGGAAACCTTGGTCAACAATCAGGGTGTGACCGCACGCATCCAGTTCGCCGGCAAGAAGGGCGTCAAGGGGTCGTGGCGCGTCAACCGCATCGATTGGGTGCCCACCGCCAACGTGCATCAAGGCAACTACCAATGGTGCCCGATATCCAGCGACCATCCCATAGGCACATGTTGGGACGAAGCCTACGACGCTCAGATACGCCAACGCATCTGGGATGTCATCTATTCGATGGGCGCGGACCAGAACGTCGTCAAGGAATGGAACATCACGCAGGAGCAGGCGGCAAAGCAATAGTTGCTCGGCTTGGTCTCAAGGAGGGGAAGCCGCAAGGTGACGCTTTTCCCGCCGGCCTCCTAATGTGGAGCCCATGACCGAGATTTACGAAACCCAAAGCGAACGCACCGATCTGCCCCTCGTCGTGATGCCGTCCGTGCTTGACTCGATGATCGAGCCCATCAAGGCCCAGTTCCCCGCGCTCCACGACGTTGCCCGCGTGCGTATGTTCGAGGAATTCACGTCCGACGAGGCGACCATAGCCGAGCGTCTGAAGGATGCCGACGCCCTGCTGGTGGGCGGCTACCACATTTCGGACGATCTGCTGCGCACCATCAGCGGGCAGGGGCACGTCAAGTGCATCGTGTTCTGCGGTACCGGCGTCGCCAGCTACCTCAATCTCGATAAGGCGCGCGAGCTGAAGATCCGCGTCTGCAACGCCGAACATTATGGCGATCACGCCGTGGCCGAGCACACCTTCGCCCTTCTGTTCGAGCTCATCCGCCGCGTTGGCCAACTCGATAAGGACGTCAAGGCCGGCAACTGGGCGTGGGCCAGCGGCGATGGACTGCAACTCGCCGGCCGTCGCATGGGCATCATCGGACTGGGCGGCATCGGCTCCACCGTGGCCGGCATCGCCCGCGCCCTCGGCATGGAGGTCGCCGCATGGAATTCGCATGTGCCGCCCGAGCATTTCGAACGCTCCGGTGCCACTCCGGTCGACGATCTCAACAAGCTCATCGAAACCAGCGACGTCATCTCCGTCCATCTGCCGCTGAACAACGCCACGCGCGGCATCGTCACCGCCGAGAACCTTGCGCATGTGAAGCCCGGCACCCTGTTCATCAACACCGCCCGCTCCGAAGTCATCGAATCCGGTGCGCTGCTTGCCCGACTGCAAAAGGGCGATGTTCCCGCCGCACTCGACGTGTTCGACCATGAGCCGCTGACCGCCGACGACGCCATCTGCCATGTGCCCGGCATCGTCCTGACCCCGCACGTCGGCTGGCGTGCCGACGGCGCGTTCAAGGAGCTCACCCGCCAGATGATCGCCTGCCTGACCGCCTACTTCGCCGGCGAAGACTATAACGTCGTCGTCTCCGAACGCTGATAGCCCTGCCTAGCCTCGCGCTCAATCGAACACCCAGCCAGTCGACCACCGGAACACGCTCATGCAGACGATTCTCAACACGCCCGACGATCCTGCCCACGATTCGCTCGTCGAAAAAAAGTCCGAATTTATCGGCGACGCCGCCCATGTCGATACGCTCGACGAGGCGCTCGCGTTCGTGGCTGCGATCCGTGAGCAGCATCCGAAAGCCCGACACGTGGCGTATGCCGCCGTGTGCGGAGGCGCGGATGGGCGACTGTCCGAACGCATGAGCGATGACGGCGAGCCGTCCGGTACCGCCGGCAAGCCGATTCTTGACATACTCAAGCAGTCCGGCACCACCGATTGCGTGGTTGCCGTCACCAGATATTTCGGTGGTATTCTGCTGGGCTCCGGTGGGCTGGTCCGCGCGTACTCATCCGCCGCGTCATTGGCGATGAAAGCCGCCCGCGCCGCCCGCATCATGACCGCCAAGCGATACCGGGTTCGCCTCGAATACCCGCAGTTGGCCCGATTCCAGCAGATCCTGGCGCAGCTTGGTGGCAGTCAGGAGGATGAATCGTATGCGGTGAACGTCGAGTTGACCGCGGTGGTGCCGCAGGATGATTGCGCGCGATTCGAGGAGCGTGTGCGGGAAGCGTTCAATGCCGCTGTGGTGCCGGCTCCGATTGACATGGTCAACATTCCGGTTCCGCTCGCGTGACGCCTGTATGACTAAGCTGGGCATCATGACCGACGAGAACACCACCAGCCAGCAGACCCAGCCCACCGAGGCCGCAACCGAGGCCGCGGCCGAGACTGCAACCGACACGGACGCCCAGCAGCAGGACCAAGGCGCGCAGTCCGCAGCCGAGTCCGCCGCTCCGGTGGATTTCGAACCGCTGACCGCTACATACGAGCGTCTGCGCCATTCCACCGACCCGGCCGAACTGTCCGAATTCGCCCGTCGGCCGTTGCCTGACCGTGCCGATCAGGCGGCGTTCTCCCGCGCCACCGCACTTTTGGAGGCTGTGGCCGGCAACCCGCACACCCCGGTGGCCGATCGTGTGTTCCTCGCCGACACCATGCCGTTCCCGAACGTATTGGTCAAACTCTCCGAAGACCCCGAACCGTCCGTGCGTCAAGCCGTGGCCGCCAACGGGGACGACAAGAATTGGCTGGTCGGCCGTCTGACCAAGGACCCGGTGCCTGCGGTCCGGGATACGGCGTTGAAAAACAAGCGCACCAGCTGGAAGATGCGGCTTGAGGGTGCGCAGGACCCCACTGCGGATGCGGAGACATTGGATTTCTTGGGCGTACTTGGCACCGAATCCGAAGAGGGAGCACCGGCGGTGCTTTCTTCGATGGTCCGCCGTGCCGTGGCACTGAACCCCAATACGTCCGAAGCGATGCTTGCCAAATTGGCCAACGACCCCTCGGCCGAGGTGCGGCACGCCGTGGAAAGCCGCCGCTAAGCACACTATTGCTGTGTTTTGCCGCGCAAATTTGGCCGGCAATCACCCCCTGTCCACCGTTGTGAGCGCTCATATCTCACTATGTGAGGGTAAAAAGTACATAATTTGGCGGAATCATGGCATTTTTCTTACGGTGTGGCGCAATCAAACGGCGTTAGACTGGGGCTATGAGTGAGATTACCGAGAGTGAAGAGCGTCTGGCCCGTCCGTTGATTCGACTGGCCAAGTTGGTCGGTGTCGGCACGAGTTATTTGGGCATGAGCCATGACTACCACGAGATAGACGATGACGTCCTGATCGAGGTGCTGGCAGCGCTGGGCATCGACGCCTCCAGCGAGAGCGCCCAACTCATCGCCATCCGACGCATTCTGAACGAGCGTTACGCCCGATTGGTGGCACCCACCGTGCTGCATATCGCCGGTAGCGAGGACCGGGTGCTGGTGAACACCGGTATTCTGGACGTGCCTTCGGCGAGCATCACGCTGGAGAATGGCGAGCCATATCAAGGCACCATTGAAGTTGGTCCTGGAGATGGATCCCAGGCCTACGACTTGGATGGTACGTTCATTTCGAATGCGGCTGTGGTCATTCCCGCCGATCTGCCGATTGGTTACCATACGCTGCACGTCAAGGTCGCCGACCGTGTGCAAGACGCCACTTTGATCAGTGCACCTGATCGCGTCGATCTGCTTGACCCGATGAAGGGCGGCAGTCTGTGGGGCTGGATGGCCCAGCTGTACTCGATTCGCTCCTCCAACTCCTGGGGCGTGGGCGATTACGAGGATCTGAAGACCATGCTGGTGGACGCCAAGCAGAAGACCGGTGCCGACTTCGTGCTCATTAATCCGGTGCATGCCGCCGAGCCGGTGTCCCCGCTCACCCCGTCGCCGTATCTGCCGGTAAGCCGTCGCCTGATCAACTTCACGTACATCCGTCCTGAGGCGATCGCCGAATATGCCACGCTCAGCGAGGGCGACAAGAATGCCGTCGACGGACTGCATGCCGACACCGAACCGCTGAACGGTGATTCCCAGCTCATCGACCGTGACGCCATGTGGCGCAGCAAGATGCACGCCCTGTGGATTATCTTTAAGGCCGGCCGTACCGCCGAACGCCAAAGCGTATTCGACCAATTCAAGGCGGACTGTGGTTCCGACTTGGAGGCGTATGCCACGTGGTGCCTGTGCTACGACAAGTGGGGAGCACCCAACGGCGAGGAGAGCAACTGGGAGCGCAAGTTCAATCGCAACTCCCCGGAAATCGCCAATCTGCGCAAGCAGTACCCGGACACTTTGGACTTCTACCGCTGGCTGGAATGGATTGCCGCCGAGCAGCTGTCCTCCGCCCAACAGGCAGCCAAGGACGCCGGCATGCATATCGGCATCATGTCCGATATGGCCGTCGGCGTGCACCCCTCCGGCGCTGACGTGTGGTGGAATCCCGAGCGCTTCGCCAAGGGAGCCACGGTCGGCGCACCGCCGGACATGTTCAACCAGCAAGGCCAGAACTGGAGCCAGCCGCCGCTGAGCCCGATCAATCTGGAGACCACCGGCTACGAGGCCTACCGCAATATGGTGCATGGCATGTTCGCCCGTGCCGGTGCGGTGCGCATCGATCACATCCTTGGTCTGTTCCGCCTGTGGTGGATTCCCGAGAACCGTTCGGCTATGGATGGCGCTTACGTGTACTACGACTCAGACATCATGCTGGGCGTTCTGGCCATCGAGGCCTCTCGCGCCGGCGGCGTGGTCGTAGGTGAGGACCTCGGCGTGGTGCCGGACCATGTGGCCGATTCCCTGTCGAGCCACGGTATTCTCGGTTGCGCCGTTGAATGGTTCGAGCAGTGCGACGGCGTGTTCCGCGCCCCCTCCCAGTGGCGTCCGTATGCATTGGCCTCCGTGAATACGCACGATTTGCCGCCGGCCGCCGGTTACCTGGAATACGAGCACGTCAAGATTCGTGAGCGTCTGGGCTTGCTGACCGGCCCGGCCGAGGAATTCGAAGCCTCCGCCAAGGCCGAGCAGGATGCGATGCTGGCCATGCTGGTCGAGCAGGGTTATCTTGATGCCGACTTTGCCGAACATCGTGAGGATCACGAGGCGGATATCGTCGACGCGCTGTACCACGCACTGAAGGGTTCGCCGTGCAAGCTGCTCGCCGCCTCGATCACCGACGCGGTGGGGGAGAAGCGTGCGCAGAACCAGCCGGGCACCAACAACGAATACCCGAACTGGCGCATCCCACTGGCCGACGCCAAGGGCAACGTGGTACCGCTCGAAACCCTCTTCGACACCCCCGGTGCCCAACGCTTCGCCCAAATCTTCAATTCCTGACCCGCTTTACCTCCCTCTGACGAGCCGAGTCGTTAAGCGGACAGTCCAGTGGACTGTCCGTAGACGAGGCCTGAAAGAAGCGATAGCTGAGAGAAGGCAGGGAATTGCCTCACCGTAGGTGAGTCGGTTAGCCGAAGTGGGTGGGAGAGAAACCATAAATAGGGGAAGAGAAGCCATAAACCCAATGGAGTGTCCCCAGTTGCCCTATGTCAAGCCCGGCGATATACTAGTGGATTGTTGTGTTTCCCTAAGGGGTCCTTCAAAGCGCTATCCCACTCGCCATCGAGGACTTTCAGGGAGCCCACGGATAATGAGGTTCGACGCCTCTTGGATGCGGCCCTGACCAAGCCACACCAAGCAGCTGAGACCCGGAACACAATATAGAAAAGGTAATCCAGTGAAAACTTTCACTCCGAAGCCAGCTGATCTGACTCATGACTGGTACGTCATCGACGCCACCGACGTGGTGCTCGGCCGTCTCGCCACCCAGGCTGCAATCCTGCTGCGCGGCAAGAACAAGCCGACCTACGCTCCGCACGCCGATTCCGGCAACCACGTGATCATCATCAATGCCGACAAGATTGCTCTGACTGGCAACAAGATGGGCAAGGAGCTCTACTCGCACTCCGGCCGTCCCGGTGGTCTGCGTCGTGACTCCTACGCCGAGCTGCTCGAGAAGAACCCCGAGCGCATCATCAAGAACGCTGTCAAGGGCATGCTGCCGAAGAACCGTCTGGCCAAGGTGCAGCTCGACCGCCTGCGTATCTTCCGTGGCGCCGAGCACCCGCACACCCCGCAGAAGCCCCAGGTCTTCGAGATCGCCCAGGTCTCGCAGCAGGCCAAGTGAAACCTGAGAGGAGATAAGAATCATGGCTGAAAACACCAACGACTCCCAGGTTGTCGAGACCGAAGAGGAGCTCACCAACTACACCACCGAGACCAACGCTGGCGCTGGCACCGGCACCTCCGCGATTGAGCCGGGCTACGGCACCGGTCGCCGCAAGGAGGCTGTCGCCCGTGTCCGTCTGGTTCCGGGTGACGGCAAGTGGACCATCAACGGCCGCACTCTGGAGGAGTACTTCCCCTCCAAGCTGCTGCAGCGTGAGGTCAACTCCCCGATCGTTCTGCTCAAGCTCGAAGGCAAGTTCGACGCTATCGTCCTCGTTGACGGCGGCGGCACCACCGGCCAGGCCGGCGCCATCCGCCTCGGCGTTGCCCGCGCTCTGAACGCCATCGATCGTGATGCCAACCGCGCCGCCCTGAAGAAGGCTGGCTTCCTGACCCGCGACGCTCGCGTCGTGGAGCGCAAGAAGGCTGGTCTGCACAAGGCACGTCGCGCCCCGCAGTTCTCCAAGCGTTAATTTCGCTTGTCCTGTACCGAGCATACAAAGGCTCTCCGCGGAATTCCGCGGAGAGCCTTTGTGTTTGTGTCGCGCTGTCTTGAGTGTGACTCACACCTGCTTCATCAGCGTGATGCTCAGCGCCGGCATGGTCCAGACATTGTCGTCGACGGGAGTGTCCGGTGTATCATCCACAGGGGCATCGGGCATATCAGCTGATACCTCATCCCGAGGCGCGGACGAGGTGCCGTTTGCGGCGTGATCTGTTACTGGCATCGCGAATTTGATGGTATCCGCTTCATTCTCAGTCGAGGATTCCGTACGCTGCATGGCCACTTCTTTGACCATCTTGAGTACTGTCTCGCTGGCGTCCGGTACATGCTGCGTCCAGACGGTGGTGTCACCGTTCAAATCGCATTCCTCGACCTGAGTGCCATGCCCGGCTCGACGGCCGTTGATTTCGGCCGAGCACCATTTAGGCGTCCAGTGAGTGTCTGGCGGCAGGCGGAATGTGCGGTCGTCAGCGGTGCCGTTGACCACAATGCACACGTCCACCTCACTGTTGGACAGCAATCGCATGGTGAAGCTACGTACGCCCAGATCGAACCAGTCACGCTCCATCGGCGTGGTGCCGTCGGGCAGGAACCACTGCACGCGGCTTGAGGGCTTGAGTAGGCCGAGCTGGGTCAGTCGGGTGAAGAAGTCCTCGTGGTGATACAGGTCCAGTGATTTACGTAGCGCCACCAGTCGAGACACGGTTTCCAAGCGGCGCATTTCGCGCGTCTTGTTGGTGGAATACATCCAATCCCACTTCAGCCACGTGATGTCGTTGTCTTGGCAGTAGGCGTTGTTGTTGCCGTCCTGCGTGTTGCGGAATTCGTCGCCGGCGAGCATCATCGGCGTACCCAGCGAGAGCAGCAGCATGCCGATCATGTTCATGGCCGCCTGTTCGCGTGCCGCAATGACGTCTGGATCATCGGTGACGCCTTCGACGCCGAAATTGGCGGAATGGTTCACCGACGAGCCATCATTATTGTTTTCGCCGTTGGCTTCATTGTGCTTGGAGCGGTATCTGGTGAGGTCCGTCAGCGTGAAACCGTCGTGGCAGGACACGAAATTGATGGAGGCCGGAGCGCCACGCCCTGGTTCGGTGGCGAACAGATCGGCCGAGCCGCAGAGTCGCGTGGACATCTCCTGCAAACTGATACGCCCGAAATCGGAGCCGCCGTCCACATCCTCAAGCCAGAAGGTGCGGGCCGTGTCGCGGAAGCGGTCATTCCATTCGGCGAACGGCACGGAGAATTGGCCGGTGCGCCAGCCGAGGTTGCCCAGATCCCACGGCTCCATAATGAGCTTCAGGTTGCCCAGCAGCAGATCGGAACGCAGGGCGTAGAGGAACGGGTGATGATGGGTGAATTCGCCTTCCAGGCGGGCCAGCGTGACGCCAAGGTCGAAGCGGAAACCGTCTATGCCGATACGCTTGGCCCAGTATCGTAATGAGTCGATGGCAAAGGTGACCACATGCGTGTTGGTGAAGTCCAGCGTATTGCCGCAGCCGGTGGTGTCTTCGAGTCGACCGGTATTGGATTTTTGATGGCGATAGTAGGCCAGGTCGTCGAGGCCGCGCCAGCAGACCGTCGGGCCTTCGACGCCGCCTTCGCATGTGTGGTTGTAGACCACGTCCATGATGACTTCGAAGCCGGCCTCGTGCAGTGCGCGCACCATGTCTATGACTTCTTGGCGCACGGCGGCCGCGCCCTTCTCCTGGGCGGCTTTAGTGGCGTAGGAGGGTTCGGGGGCGAAGTAGCTGAGGGTGGAGTAGCCCCAGTAGTTCTTGCGGCCGTGTTCTTGCAGGAAGAGCTCGTCCTGCTTGGCCATAATCGGCAGCAGTTCGATGGATGTGATGCCTAGACCCTGCAGATAGGCGAGCGTGGTGGGGTGTGCGAGTCCGGCGTACGTGCCGCGCAATGATTCGGGCAGCCACGGTGCGTTGGCGGTGAAGCCTTTGACGTGCATCTCATAGATGACGGTTTTGCGCCACGGCACATGCGGGTGCTGCGGGTCGCCCTCATGCTTATGGGTATCGCGATCGTCGATGGCCACGGACACCGGCATATGGCCGAGCGAGTCTACGGTGCTCATGGCACCGTATGCCGAGCCGATTACCTTGCGGTCCACGACATCGCATTCATAGGAGAAGGCGGCGGGGGTGAGCTCCATGGAGCCGTCGATGCCCTTGCCATACGGGTCAAGCAGGAATTTGTATGGATTGAAGCGCACGCCATGTTTCGGGTCCCATGCGCCGTCCACGCGGTAGCCATAGCGCATGCCGTCCCATGCTTTGGGCAGGTGCACGTACCACAGGCCGTAGTTCGGCCCGGTCATGCGAAACAGGGTCTCGCGCAGATACAAATGTTCGATGATGCGCGTGCACACCGGGAACTCATGAATCTGCTGGATAAAGGAGATATTCGGGTCCTCGAACAGACGGATGGCGTCTTGGAAGAAAGCGCTGGGCCCATCAATGGGCTCCAGCACGCACAACCAAACCTGATCGGCGGTTTCGGAACGAACAACGACGTCAGCACCACCGTCGTCAGTGAAGTACAGCCCTGGGCGAGTGGCGTAACGATGCAACGGTGGATTTCTCATAACTCCATTGTAGACGTGTTGTTACTTTTGGTGGAAGCCCTTGATTTCCAAGGCAACACGCCGAATGAAAGTAGTTTTATAAAAATAATTTGCAAAACTGAGATAAAGAAGTTATGCTGTTCATCAACACCTCGCAAAGACAGCGAGATGAACGAAACCAATACGCGACCAATCGCCATGCAGATAGGCCTGCCGGCCGGTCACCTGGTTACCCAGCCACCCGGTCACCCGGCCCAACCTTGCTCATCGCAGTGGCGCGCTTTCACCGTAGAAAGGACCCATCATGAAGGCTCTTGTGCTCACCGGCGTCAAGGAATTCGAAATCCAGGACCTGCCCACTCCTGAAATCCAGCCCAACGAAGTACTGATCAACACCGCCTACGCCGGCGTGTGCGGCACCGATCACGACCTGTACGCCGGCCGCCCCGGTTCGGCCGCCGCCGTGCCGCCGATCGTGCTCGGCCATGAGAACTCCGGCGTCGTGGCCGCCATCGGTTCCGAGGTCACTGGTGTCAAGGTGGGCGACCGCGTGGCCGTCGATCCGAACATCTACTGCGGTCAGTGTGAGTACTGCCTGACCCAGCGTCCCGAACTGTGCGACCATCTTTCCGCCGTGGGTGTCACGCGCGACGGCGGTCTTGCCGAACAGTTCACCGCGCCGGCCACCGTAGTCTACAAACTGCCGGACAACGTCTCGCTGAAGGACGCCGCCGCCATCGAACCCATCTCCTGCGCCGTGCACGGCGTGGACCTGCTGAAGCTGCGCCCCTACCAGAAGGCGCTGGTCATCGGAGACGGCTTCATGGGCCAGCTCTTCGCCCAGATCGTGCAGGCCTACGGCGTGCATCAGGTGGACCTGGCCGGCATCTTCGATGAGAAGCTCAAGCGCAACCAGGAGCTGTTCGGCGTCACGAACGTCTACAACACCACGCGCGAGGCCATTCCGGCCGAGTCCTATGACGTGATCATCGAGGCCGTGGGTTTCTCCCCCAGCGACAGCCCTGCCGCATAATCCGGTGTGATGCCTGCCTCCCGCAGTACGGCAGTAAGGCCAGCGGCAAACGCCGTCATACAGGGCTGGGTGTATTGGGTCTCGCTCAATACCCCGGCT